>Ga0209536_100002219_pt1 | contig 31576 bp, 19 predicted proteins | sample DeeMarSeWOR28_12_FD_187461 | JGI IMG/M metagenome (GOLD analysis project Ga0209536, IMG submission 187461) | Marine sediment microbial communities from White Oak River estuary, North Carolina - WOR-2-8_12 (SPAdes) (version 2) | ecosystem: Environmental > Aquatic > Marine > Intertidal zone >... | reverse complement strand
CGTCGAGAAAAAGTTCGTGGAAACGGAAATACGTCTGGTCGGAAAGATCGACTATGATGAGACAAAGCTGCGCTATATCACCGCCTGGGTTCCCGGGCGAATAGAACGGATGTATGTCGATTACTCGGGGATTTCGGTCCGTGCAGGTGATCATATGGTCGACATATACAGCCCTGAACTGGTGGCGACGCAGCAGGAGTTGATCCAGACCCGTCGCTCGGCAAGTGCGAGTAGCTCTGAAATGCTGGAGAGCAATCTCCGGGCTATCAAGGAGCGGTTGCGCCTGTGGGGCCTGACCAGCAGTCAAATCGAAACCATCGCCCAATCCGGGGAAATTCAGGAAAAAGTGACCATCTACGCACCTGCCAGTGGCATTGTGGTAGAGAAAAACGGCCTGGAAGGTATGTATGTGGAGACGGGCACCAAGATATATACAATCGCAGATCTGTCAAAGGTATGGGTGCATCTGGAAGCATATGAACGCGATATCCCCTGGATCCGGTACGGCCAGAAAGTAATATTCGAAACAGAAGCATTTCCCGGAGAAAGCTTCACCGGCCGTATCGCTTTTATCGATCCGGTGCTCGATGAACCAACCCGTACAGTTATGGTAAGGGTGAATGTCAGCAACACAGATCTGAAACTTAAACCCGGCATGCTTGTACGGGCGATCGTCAGATCACAAATCGCAGCCGGTGGAAAAGTGATGGATCCTGATCTTGGCGGGAAATGGATCTGCCCGATGCATCCTGAAATAATCAAAGGAGGCAGAGACAAATGCGATGTTTGCGGCATGCCGCTGGTGCGGATAGAAGAGATGGGATATATCAGTGCCGACAAAGCACAAAGAGATGCTTCCCTGATCATCCCGGCCACAGCTCCCCTGATTACAGGAAAAAGGGCAATCGTCTATGTTCAGGCACCCGACCGGCCAGGACTCTTTGAGGGGCGGGAAATTGTACTGGGACCGAGAGCGGGAGACTACTATATCGTTAAATCCGGCTTAAAAGAAGGCGAACTGGTTGTAATAAACGGTAATTTCAAGATCGACAGCGCAGTTCAGATCCAGGCGGGAAGCAGCATGATGAGCCCCGATGATTCTGAACAAAGGGGCACGCCATATGACAAATCAATGGTGATGAGTGATGTGAAACCAGAAGTTCAGAATATCCCAGTCCAGTTTATACGTGCACTCGATCCGGTTTATGATGCATATTTTGAATTACAATCCGGTTTGAGTCATGATCAGACCGATCCTGCCGTAAAGGCAGCAGAGCGAATGGCGAAAGCAGCAGACGGTGTAAACATGACGAATATATCCGAACCACTCCACAGATTGTGGATGTCGGTTTACCAGGCGATACAGACAAACACCGCATCAATACAAAACTCCAGGGATATTGAGCAAATGCGTACGGCTTTCAGAGACCTATCAGTAGCACTGATCGAACTGGTCCGCCATGCCGGAAGCAGCGGCAAACAGCCGGTTTTGCTGTACCACTGTCCCATGGCGTTCGATAATCAGGGTGCCGACTGGTTGCAGAATAAATCAGGTACCGAAAATCCTTACTTTGGCAGTAAAATGTTTACCTGCGGTTCGCAGGAGGATGATCTGACCCGGGGGAAAAACCATCATGAATAACCATGATGATCGGCCCACTGTGCCAGATCGGTTGATCCGCTTTTGTCTGGAAAATAAACTGGTTGTCGGACTGCTTCTGCTTTTTTTTATTCTGTGGGGTATTTATACGGCACCTTTCGACTGGAATATTGCAGGTCTGCCGCGTGATCCTGTTGCTGTCGATGCCATCCCCGACATCGGTGAAAATCAACAGATCGTCTTCACCGATTGGCCCGGCCGCTCGCCTCAGGATGTCGAAGACCAGATTACCTACCCCTTAACGGTATCGTTGCTCGGTATCCCGAATGTAAAAACGATCCGCAGTTACTCAATGTTTGGTTTTTCATCGATATATGTCATCTTTGAGGAGCGGGCCGAATTTTACTGGTCAAGATCCCGTGTCCTGGAAAAACTGAACAGTTTAGCTGAAGGAACCCTCCCCGATGGTGTGCAGCCGATGCTCGGACCGGACGCAACGGCGCTTGGCCAGGTATTTTGGTATACCCTGGAAGGCCGGGATAAGGACGGTAATCCGACCGGCGGATGGGATTTGCATGAATTGCGTTCCATACAGGACTGGTATGTCCGTTATTCCCTGATGTCTGCCAGTGGCGTCAGTGAGGTGGCCTCGGTTGGCGGATTCATCCAGGAATACCAGATCGATGTTGATCCGGATGCCATGCGTGCTGCCGGTGTTTCACTTGATGATGTTTTCCGGGCGGTAAAGAATTCAAACCTGGATGTCGGGGCCCGCAGCATTGAGGTAAACAAGGTTGAATATATCATACGGGGATTAGGATTTGTAAAAAAAATAGCGGATCTGGAAAATGCCGTGGTAAAAGTCAGTGAAAATGTTCCGATTTATGTCAGAAATATCGCCCATGTAAGCAGAGGCCCGGCCCTGCGGAGAGGAGTCCTGGACAAAGAGGGGGCAGAAGCGGTCGGCGGCGTTGTTGTTGTACGCTACGGAAGTAATCCACTGGGGGTCATACAAAATGTAAAGCAGAAGATTGCCGAGATTGAACCGGGTCTCCCCCGAAAAACATTGGCTGACGGTACCGTCAGTCAGGTGAAAATTATACCTTTTTACGATCGTACAGGTCTGATCTACGAGACGCTGGGTACATTGAACCGCGCCCTGGTCGAGGAAATACTGGTGACCATTCTGGTTGTCGTGCTGATGGTCATGCATCTGAGAAGTTCCGTCCTGATATCGGGGCTGTTACCCGTTGCGGTGCTGATGGTATTTATCGCGATGAAAATTTTCAGCATCGATGCGAATATTGTCGCTCTCTCCGGAATTGCTATTGCCATCGGAACGATGGTCGATCTGGGGATCATTATCAACGAAAATATCATCCGGCATCTCGAGGAAGCTGATCCAAAGGAAAACCGCCTGGAAGTTATCTTTCGGGCATCCAGTGAAGTCGCCGGTGCCGTGTTGACCGCGGTAATGACCACGGTGATCAGTTTTCTGCCGGTTTTCACCATGCAGGCAGCCGAGGGTAAGCTGTTCCGGCCGCTCGCATTCACCAAAACCTTTGCCTTGATCGCATCGGTGATTGTCGCCCTGACGATCATACCCTCTTTTGCACAATTGCTTTTTACCGCCAGGATTCGCAGGGATCGCTTCAGAAAATTGTTTTATGGTTTGCTGTTATTTACCGGTTTGATATTAATATTTATTCAAAGCTGGTGGGCGGGAGGAATTGTTATCCTGATCGGAACGACCCAGCTGGTCAAACCCGACCGTCTTCCCGCAGCGGTGAAGGATCCATCGCGCAACACGCTGGTACTCGTGGTATTGCTGATATTGCTTTTTCTGACCGATCACTGGCTGCCGCTGGGACCGGAAAAAGGGCTGGTGGTAAACCTCATATTCGTACTCGTATTAGTCGGCGTGTTCCTGCTGGTCTTCTATATTTTTTATCGCAGGTATGAAAATATCCTCACCTGGGCTCTCGATCATAAAATGAATTTTTTGTCCATCCCGCTGATAATGATCGTCTGGGGCAGTTTTGTCTGGCTTGGATTCGATGCCTTTTTTGGCTGGCTGCCTGATTTTGTGAAGACCAGCCGTCCGGTGACAGCAGTCGCCCATGCCTTTCCGGGACTCGGGAGGGAATTTATGCCGCCCTTGGATGAAGGATCATATTTATATATGCCAACGACCATGCCGCATGCCTCGATCGGTGAGGTACTCGATGTAATGCAAAAACAGGACCGCGCCATACGTGCAATTCCGGAAGTAAGTCAGGCGGTTGGTAAACTCGGACGTATTGACAGCCCCCTTGATCCGGCACCGGTATCCATGATCGAAACAGTCATCAACTATGAGGCGGAATTTATCACCGATGAACACGGCAACCGGCTGACCTTTGCATATCTTCCAGACAGCGTCGATCTGGTACGTGATCGTAACGGTAATCCCATCTCCGCCGGAGATGGACAGCCGTATTATATGAAAGGGGCTTTTGCACGCGATGCCGGTGGTAACCTTATTCCGGCCCGCGGCGGAATGCCCTTCAGGTTGTGGCGTCCGCCTTTGGATCCGGAGATCAATGAGAATCGTGAAAAGTGGGATGGCATCAGCTCCCCGGATGATATCTGGGATGAGATCATTAAAGCGGCTGAAATTCCCGGAACAACATCAGCACCCAAACTACAGCCGATTGCGACACGGATTGTAATGCTTCAGAGCGGGATGCGCGCCCCCATGGGAATCAAGGTCAAGGGGAATAACCTGGAAACTATCGAACGGGTGGGACTCGATATTGAAAAATTTCTTAAAGAGGTGCCTGCAATTGAACCTGCCACGGTTTTTGCCGATCGTATTGTCGGGAAACCCTATCTGGAAATAGAAATCGACCGGGAGGCTATTGCAAGATATGGAATAACGGTAAATCAGGTACAGGAAGTAATTGAAGTCGCGATTGGCGGTGAAACGATCACCATGACGGTGGAGGGCAGGGCAAGATATCCGGTGCGTGTGCGCTATATGCGGGAATTGAGAGACAATATCGAATCACTCCAGACCATCCTGGTCAGAGGTGCCGATGGCAGTCAGATACCTCTCGGGCAACTTGCACAGATAAATTATATCCGTGGTCCGCAGATGATCAAAAGTGAAGATACATTTCTGGTCGGATATGTTCTGTTCGATATGAAACCAGGAAATGCAGAGGTGGAAGTGGTGGAGCAGGCGAGGGAATATCTGAATCGGAAAATTGCCTCGGGGGATCTTGAAATTCCTGCAGGAATCACATTTACCTTTTCCGGCACCTACGAAAATCAGATTCGTGCCCAGAAACGGCTAACAATCATTCTACCCTTGGCACTGTTTATTATTTTTATGATTCTTTACTTTCAATTCAGATCCGTCACGACGACCACACTGGTGTTTTCGGGAATTGCAGTCGCCTGGGCTGGTGGATTTGTCATGCTGTGGCTGTATGGCCAGGAATGGTTTTTCAATTTTTCACTGTTCGGCGAAAATATGCGTGAGCTCTTCCAAATGCATCCTTATAATCTGAGTGTTGCGGTTTGGGTCGGATTCCTGGCCTTATTCGGCATCGCAACCGACGACGGGGTGGTAATTGCTACTTATCTTGAGCAAAGCTTTAAAAAAAATCGGCCCGGTACCATCGATGACATTAGAAAAGCGACCATATCAGCAGGTCTGCGGCGTGTCAGACCGGCATTGATGACCACTGCTACCACGATTCTTGCCCTGGTTCCGGTTCTGACATCGACGGGACGCGGAGCAGATATCATGGTCCCTATGGCCATTCCGTCGTTCGGGGGTATGCTATTCGCTATGATCACCATGCTGGTGGTTCCGGTATTGTATGCCTGGATGAAGGAAGTTGCGCTTAAGAGAGAAAAGGTCCGTTGATTTTTTAATTAAGTCAAAGATGCATGAGTGTACAGGAATAAAGAAGAAAATTGTTTGCGCTTAAGACAGCAAATAGTCTGACCGGAAAGGCCGTACCGAATGCCCTGTCGTAAAAATCTTCCTTGTTCACTATAAAAATATGAACACAGGAAAGCGCCGCACAGAAGCGATGACAGATTAAAAACCGTATTGCATCAATTCAACCATTTAGAAGTTTGGTGCATCAACAGTGACTAGAATGAATTATGATTATTCGGGAACATATATGCCGATACCTTTACAGAATAATATCATTTATGGACCGGTTAACTCCAGAAGGTTGGGACGTTCACTGGGGATAAATTGTTTCATACCTAAAGACAAGATCTGCTCACTGAATTGTCTCTATTGTCAGTACGGGTATACCCGAATCGGTGAAGCGGAATTGCATGATCCGGAAAATTATTACCCGGTTGATGAGATCCTTGGAGCACTGAAAGAATACCTAGTGATTGCGGGGAATCATATCGATGCGATTACCCTTTCCGGAAACGGTGAAGCAACCGCTCATCCGCAATTTCCAGAGATCGTTGAAGGTATCCTGCTGCTCAGGAATACTCTTGCGCCAGGTGTGCAGACGGCAATCCTATCAAATTCCACTATGTTGGGCCGGGAGCACGTGAGATCCGCTTTATCTCGGCTGGACAACCGGATCATGAAACTGGATTGCGGAACGGAAGAATGTTTCCGAAGATACAACCGTCCGGTCATCGGTGTCACGCTGGAAAATATTATTTACAGTCTCAGGAATATGGAAGATATCATTATTCAGACACTCTTTACCGGCGGTCCGGAAGGAAATGCAAGCGCGGTGCAGGTTGATGCCTGGATCCGGCAGGTGCGTGGAATTGGCCCCCGACATGTACAGATATACTCTCTGGCACGGCCGTTTCCATCAAGGCATATTGAACCGCTTGATAAACAATCCTTATCAGAAATCGGCATGAAAGCAGGTGAAGCAGGGATTGAGACAACCGTTTATTGAACGGGATTTTACTACATTTTAATTACCCGGATAATGAAACATAATTTTTTCCGTCTTTTAATTATACAGGGGGCATAATGGATAAAAAAATTAAAAAGAAATACTCCAATGGTGAGATCACGGTTATCTGGCAACCCCATCTGTGCATCCATTCTACGATCTGCTTCAATGGACTGCCGGAAGTGTTCAATCCCCGGGAGCGTCCCTGGATTAAAATAGAACAGGCATCGACAGATCGGATTATCGATCAGGTTAAACAGTGCCCGTCAGGAGCACTTTCCTTTACCATGGATAAAAAACAGAAGTAGAAAGTACCAGCGGATTCAATCGTTTAATACATCGATCCAGCTCTCGCGAAAAAATGATAAAAGGTATGTTCGTCAGACTGTCTGCTGTTTCCATCTGCCTCGTTTAAAAATCAGGGTTGACAGGATCCCAAGCAGTGATTCAGATAAAAGGATCGCTATAAAAACGCCTGCAATTCCGATATTAAAAATAATCGCAAGCAGGTAGGCGAATGGAATCTCGACCACCCAGAAACAGATAAAATTTAAAAATGTGGGGGTATAGGTATCTCCCGCACCATTGAATGCCTGAGTCATGACCATACCCAGTGCGTAGAAGATGTAGCCGTAACTGAGATAATGTAAACATTGTGAGCCGATTTTTATCACTTCAGGGTCATCTGTAAAAAGTCTTACCAGGGTTTCAGCGTGCGTCCAGAAGAGCAGTGCTATCAGCAGCAGGAATGCCATATTTATATATGCCGAAATCCACACGGATCTTTCAGCGCGTTCCGGGTTTCCGGCACCGAGATTCTGTCCGACCAATGTTGCAGCCGCATTGCTCATACCCCAGGACGGTAAAATTGAAAAAATAATAATACGTATCGCAATGGTATAGCCGGCGAGTGCTGAACTGCCAAAAACTGCTACGATGCGCATAAGCCCAACCCAACTCGCCGTTGCAATCAAAAATTGTCCGATGCCTCCGACTGAAAGGCGCAAAAGTCTGCCAATTATTGGCATTTTAATTTGCATATGTTCCTTCTGTATCCTGATCCGGCCTTTGCCCCGGTTTAATAAAAATATTTGATAGAGTACACCTGTTCCCCGGCCAATTGTGGTCGCAAGAGCAGCTCCCTGCACACCCAATTCAGGGAATGGCCCCAATCCGAAAATCAGGCATGGATCCAGAACAATATTGATCAGATTCGCCAGCCAAAGCACACGCATAGCAATTGCGGCATCACCGGCGCCCCGAAAAATTGCATTGATCACAAATATCAGCACTACAACCAGGTTGCCACCGATCAGGATTGCTGTATACCGAGAACCTTCGGCGATGATCTCCGGAGCTGCACCCATTAATCCGAGTAGTCTCTGTGAACCAAAGATTCCGGTTATCGCAAATGGCAAAGAAAGAACGGCTCCTACAAAGATTGCCTGTGTCGCTGCCAGAGAAGCTTCGAACAATCTTTTTTCCCCTACGCGACGTGAAACCATTGCCGTGGTTGCCATACTCAGCCCCATGGCAATGGCATAGATGATGGTCAGCATGGATTCCGTCAATCCGACAGTGGCGATAGCTCCAGGACCCAGTTTTGAAACAAAGAAGATGTCCACCACTGCGAATACAGATTCCATCGCCATCTCCAGCACCATGGGGATGGAAAGCACAAATATCGCCCGGCCGATACCGATTTCGGTGTAATCCATATCGGTACCGGAAAGGGCAGCGTTAATATCGTGCCAGATTCTTTTGGCTGATGCCTTCTGGATTGTGTTTTTAACCTGGGTATGATTCATCAATGCAACCTTTTTGAACAAAAAAAAACCCCGGCAAAGCCGGGGTTACGATTTGACTAATCATCCTAGATACTGCAGTAAAGTTTTACTGCGCGAACTGTGACGTAACTTCAGCAATGCTTTTTCTTTTATTTGACGCACCCGCTCACGCGTGAGCTTGAACATTACCCCGATCTCCTCGAGTGTATGGGGCTTCTCACCGTCCAAGCCGTAATAAAGTTTCAGAATCCTTGCTTCACGCTGACTCAGTGTATTGAGGATATAGCGGACATCTTCCTTCAATGATTCATCCATAACATCGGAGTCTGGTTCAGGATCCTGCTGATTGTGCAAAATATCCACCAGCCGACTGTTGCTGTCCGAATGCAGTGGTGAATCCATCGAAACCGCCCGTGAAGCACGCTTGACTGTGGATGATACTTCCTCGGAATCGAGATCGAGCACCTCCGCGATTTCCTCACTGGTCGGGGCCCGTTCATATTCCTGCTCAAGTGAACTATATACCTTGCCGATTTTGGTCAATGTTCCGACCCGGTTAAGGGGAAGTCGAATCATTCTCGTCTTTTCGGCAATGGCTTGCAGGATTGATTGCTTGATCCACCAAACGGCATATGAAATGAATTTGAAGCCGCGTGTTTCATCAAAACGATAAGCCGCTTTCATCAATCCAAGATTACCTTCATTGATTAAATCTTCGAGAGAAAGGCCATGATTCTGGTAATTTTTCGCGACACTGACGACAAAGCGCAGGTTCGCATTGACCAGTTTTTTCAGCGCCCGATGATCGTTTTGTTTAATGCGCCGGGCAAGATCAATTTCTTCCTCCGGCGTAAGCAATTCTATTTCGCTGATTTCTTTGAAATAATTATTCAAAGAAGGTTGATTTGATAAACTTATATCTGCCACGTAGAATTCTCCATTTATCCTAAAAACCAGTGAATTTATGCATATTGAAACGGTATAACAACTTAAAAATTATAATTTTATCAGATGTCACCCGGTTATAAGTGGAAGCTTTTACTGTTCGCCCCGTGATTAGTTCCACAAAACGTATATGGTTTGCGAAATATTTCGCCAAATAAAAAAAAACTCACAAAGATTTTGATTTGAGAAGTCCGGCTTCTCTTATTTTCCATATATTTCATTATATATACCAATATAATGAAAAATTGTTTCGGATTGACATTCATCCGATAACTGAAATACCTGTTTGTAAATCCGTGATTCTATTATATAATAGAGGAAATATAGGATTATTAAATATATGGTATCTTTTATAAATTTCATACCGATTTTTTGAATATTTTCCATTTTCCCGGATATCCTGTATTCAATAGGATAAGTACTTTTGCATACCGACGGTAAATGCCAATCAAACATGTTAAGATAATATATACTCAGAATACATATTTAACACATTGATTTGAATCAGTCCCTATCCTACGCCGTGTTCGCCGGTTGAATGCCATACCAGAAGGCCGATGTAAAATCCGGTCAAAAATCGGATATACATGAAATTATATCTGTGAAGGCTTCAGCAGGGTTTTGCTAGACGCGACCAGTTAAAACATATTTGCCGCCGCTTATCTGTGGATTAAATAATTACGCGCAATTTTGGTATAAGCTTCCACCTGGTCATGCTGCCATTGCATGGATCGGCCCAGTATTTCCGCCATGAGTTCAGCCACTTTTGGTGCAGCTTCGATACTTGCCCGGGCATCCAGAAGCAATGAACGCGTTCGGCGAGCTAAAATATCCTCGATAGTACGGGCCAGTTCATGTTCAATGGCCCATGATACCTGGATGGCTTCTATATCAAGCCGGGGATGTAATTTTTCACCAAGCACGGGATTTTCATTGACCAGATCCAGCAAGGCAGGTGCATCAGAACCATAAATCTCATAAACACCAAATTTAGCGCTGTGGTGGTGATAGCCATGAATAGGTAATTCAGTCGTAACCGATGCCACGGAATCCAGGTGGGCGATCATCGCAGCATGATCAATCGTATCTTCTGCCATTTTGCGGTATGTGGTCCATTTGCCTCCTGCAATGGTAACCAGTCCGGATCTGCTGATATGAATCGTATGGTCTCTAGAGAGCGCAGCGGTGTTACCCGTACCGGCGGGATTTACCAGCGGTCTCAGACCGGCGAATGTGCTCAATACATCTGAGTCTGTCGGATCCTTCACCAGATAACGTGCCGCATGGGTGAGCAGAAAATCCAGTTCGGAATCCATTGGAACCGGTTCCAGCGGTATCTCTTTCACGGGTGTATCGGTTGTTCCGACAATTACCCTGCCATGCCAGGGAATGGCAAAAAGCACACGTCCGTCATCGGTTTCAGGGATCATTATTGCGCTCGTGCCGGGGAGAAAAGATCGATCTAAAACAATATGGACGCCTTGACTTGGGCTGATCAGCGGCCTCTCCTCTGGATCATCCATTTGTCTGATTTGATCGGTGTAAACACCGGCGGCATTGATTACAACTCTGGACTTGATACGATATTCCGTCCCGCTTTCCGCATCCTTGATTAGAACCCCGGTGAGATAGTCATTTTGCTTGAGCAGGCTGATAACGGGCATGTAATTTAAGAGGGTCGCACCCTGCTCAAACGCAGTTTGTGCCATATTGATGATCAGGCGTGCATCATCAAATTGCCCGTCGAAATATATAACACCGCCACGCAGACCACTGGTCTCAATGGTAGGGATCATTTGCAGGGTTTCATCCTTGGAGAGAATTCGGGAATCGCCAAAACCTTCCTTTCCTGCCAGCATGTCATACAATTTAAGGCCAATACCATAAAATGGTCCTTCCCACCAGTCATAGTTAGGCACGACAAAGGGAAGATTATGTACCAGATGCGGAGCGTTTCGATGCAGTATCCCGCGCTCTTTCAGTGCTTCAAGAACCAGTGATATATTGCCCTGTTTTAAATAGCGGACACCTCCATGGATGAGTTTTGTGCTGCGGCTGGAAGTTCCCTTACCAAAATCCTCCTGCTCGAGCAGCAGGGCATTATACCCGCGGGAAGCTGCCTCGATTGCGGTGCCGACTCCCGTAGCACCCCCTCCGATAATTACCATATCCCAGGTCATTTTTTCGTCGCGGATGCGGGCAATCATTTCAGTGCGATTCATGGCATTCGCACCAGACGATTGTACAATCTGTTAAATGCCTGCTGCAACCATAGAACAGGTCGCGGCAGTCCTTCGTCAAGAAATTCTGCGATTGCCTGCGAAACCGGAACAGCACGCAGATATCCGTAAGATTTGTGCGGATTTCTTTCACCTCTGAGCACATAATCGTTCTGGATTTCCCGGTTTATTGACGAAACACCCAGTGAATTTGACAAATAATCATCGCTGAGATCATAGTCAAACGCTACCCGGTCCTCAAGATCACTGAAATTATACCATTTATGCCTGACGGATTCGGGTGTTTTGAGTTTATGCATGCCTTTTCTTTCTGCCAGTAATTTTTGTTTTATGGCGGGAATCCCGAGCGGCGATCCAAGGGTTACCAGTGTATTGATCCTGATCTTGGTATCCGATTTTGACAGAACGTCGAAGGCGATAATTGAGCCCATCGAATGGGCAATAAGCAGAATTTTTTTTCCCTGATGTTTATGCAACATATTGGATAAAGTTTTTTGTATGGCCAGATGAGTTTTACCGGGCTTGATTTTGCCCTTTGCAGATTCGGTCGCGAAATAAACATGCAGGTCTTTGAAAAAATGATTAATAACCATATCGGTTATTCCGGAGATATCGATAACATGGTCGTCTGCAAAAAGAATGTTATCGAACTGTTTTTCCAGATAATCGAGTAATCGGCGGCGCAGGCCGGGAGGTTTAGCTGGAATTTGTTCCACGGCCGGTATATACGGATCGGGAATATATAGCGGATTATCGGGATCCGTGACATTATAATCAAGCGGCGTTTTATATATATGATGACCCCAGTAAACCAGCTCAAATTTTAAAAATCGGTGCGGTCTGCCAATTCGGTTAAGTCCTTCATGGATGGCCTTCAACCACCAGTTGGCAAGAAGCGATGCCGGCGGTTTGTTGCCAAGTCCGTGAATGCCGATGATTATTTTCGACATCCTTGTCTGAATACTCCTGGTTTTATTATTGCCATTAGGGGAAATTTAAAGGATCAGATGATATTGGGCAACGGAAATATGGGGGAATTAAACGTACAGGAGCAAAACGGCACACACCAAATAATTCCAGGTTTTTTACACCGGTGCACAAACGATTAACAGGCAGGTAATTAAACATATTTGATAAATCTATAATTTTCTGATCTCATTTCCCATCTCTGACCGCTCACACTTACCTTGCCAGTTTGTATTCCTTCATTTTCCGCCAGAGGGTGGTACGGCTGATACCCAACAGATCGGCAACCTTCCCGTAGTTATGATCTTCACGCCTGAGCAGATCAGCGATGTGGGTGGCTTCCATTTCGCGCAGTGAAGTAATTTTATTTAATGGATGTTGTATCTGGTGATTCAACAGGTTGGCGGGAAGATCAGACAGGGTAATGCGATCACCAACCGAGACAGCTACCGCCCGTTCGATTGTATTTTCCAGTTCACGCACATTGCCAGGCCAATCATACTCTTGCAGTCGTGCCTTGGCGTCCTCCGACAGTGCATGTATGAATTTTGATTGTCGTTCACTATGTTTCTCAATAAAATATCGGCAAAGAAGGGGAATATCTTCCTTCCGGTCTGCCAGACGCGGAAGTTTGATCTGGGCGGTGTTGATCCGGTAGAAGAAGTCGGTACGAAATCTGCCGCTCTCGATCAATTCTTCCAGGTTCCGATTGGTTGCAGCTATCAGGCGGACATTGACCTTGATCGGTTTCGGATTTCCGATGCGCATGATTTCACGTTCCTGAAGTACCCGCAGCAGCTTGACCTGAATCATGGGTGGTACGTCGCCGATTTCATCCAGGAAAAGTGTCCCCCCTGAAGCAAGTTCAACGAGGCCTTTTTTGGTCGCTGCAGCCCCGGTAAATGCCCCCTTTTCATAACCGAAAAGTTCACCTTCAAGCAGTGTTTCCGGAATAGCACTGCAATTAACCGCAACGAAATTCGCACCGCTTCGTTTGCTGTTATTATGAATAGCCCGTGCCACCAGTTCCTTGCCGGTGCCTGTATCCCCATGGATCAACACGCTGATATCGGCAGGGCTAATACGGTGTATGAGTTCAAATATATTCTGCATCGCCCGGTTTCTGGAGATTATACTACTGAAAATGAATCTGTTGTCAGAATGCAGCCAGTCATAGAAGTTTTGTACTTCTTCCCTGATCGGCTCATCCAGAGAATCAATAAAATTACGCCGTTTGCTCAAATGCAGCGCAATGAGATCATTGATCTGGTCGAGGGTTTGCACAAAAAAATTAGGCAGTCGCTGTAAGCTGGTATCCAGAAATCCGTGCTTGAACTGAAAAAAAATATAGTTATGATCGCGGTTTTTCCTGAAAATGTGGCCAAAAGATTTCCAGATGGCCGGATTGAGGGATTCTGAACATATAATAAGTGTATTGCCAGTAAATGCGATCTCAATTAATTCCTGTTCCAACGGAACACAGCCCAGATCCAGGGCAAGTTCGTGGCGATCTTTGCTGTGATTGGCCAACAAATAAATCCTGCCGCGTGTTTCCTGCTTCAACAGCTGCACCAGCATTTCAAAATGACCGCGATCATCACCGATCAACAAGACCTGAAAATCAGCAATACTTTCTGATATTTTACGAGCGATATCAATGGCGGCTTCAGCGGGTGTCAAGCAGGTCCCGTGCAGCTCAGGTTTATTCTGAAATGACTGGATAAAATCAATTCCCTGGCGATAAAACCGGCTCAGAATAGGACCGGTGCCTTCATTCGCCAGTGCTGAGGCATAATTTTCCTTGATTCTTACCAATATTTGATTCTGCGTACTGGATTCCTCGTATTTCCCAATTAGAATCTCGAGAAAAAATCTAAAAGCCTCACCCTGCTGCAACGGCTCAGGAAGATTTTCATTATATAAGATTTTCAGTTCATGACCGATGCTGTCAAGATCATTTCCAACAGTAAATATGACCGGATTTTCCGTAACGGAAATGATCAGCAGTTCCTCGAGAGTGGATTGCCTGAACCGTCCGTAAAAATCCGCTGTGAACGCGGCAAAATCATCGTACTTCTTGGGTAAAGATCCTAATTTAAAAGCTGCAATGATCATAATCAGATGAACGAGTGTATTTCAGAAAAATAATTGTTAATGATCAGCATGGAAAATAGAATCCATGCAAAACCGATTATACTCAGATAACCCAAACGGTTTCCTTTCCAATGGAATTGGTTACGGCCGATGATCGCAACGGCATATATTATCCAGGCCACGACAACAGCGATCAGTTTTGGATCCCAGGTCCAGTAAATGCCCCAGGCCGTTTTACCTGTTATTATACCGACGACGATTCCTACGGTGTTGAAAATGAAGCCGATCAGCAGGGCACGATAATTCAGTTTTTCGAGATATGCCAGAGACGGAAGCCGGTCAAAAAAATATCCAAGACTACTACCCTTGATTTCATGATATAACAACAGATACATCATACCTGCCAGAAATGCCGAAGAGAATGATGCATAACCGATCAGATTCAGCAAAACATGTATCTCAAAGTATATATTATGCAGGATCTCGGGTAAGGGGGCATAAACATCAATGAAAATCATGGCAATTGTCTGGATTAGGAAAAGTGCCGCTGTTTGGAAAACACCGAGTGTATACTCACGTTCTTCATGAATCAGCAGTTTATTAAGGATTGCGAAAAACCACATGAACGTGGTCAGTGCCTGAAAAGGGCCTGCCAAAGGAACGTGTCCGGAGCCCAGACTCAGGATAACCAATAATGCTGTGTGAATGACCATGGCGGCCGACTCGATATAACGGGCTAAATGTTGATCCTGATGCCGCCGGTTTGCGAAATATCGCCAGTAAAAGACGGTAGCCAGTAGATAACTGAGCGGTGATAAAATCCTAAATATAATGATCGCCATCTTCTACCTCGTGTTTCATTTTTAAATGTGATTGTTTCAGAATGAAATATAATCTCCTATCCGTATATGGTGCCGGTTAAGCAGCATAATCGCTAATTTAAACAAAAATCATATCTTATGTTAGATGGTTAAATAATTATTTTTACTGGCACAGCATTTGTATCATTATTTTGAATTTTAAACAGGACCTTTTTCAAATGCGCACAATTGTACTTTTTTGTTTGGCCTTTGCTTCACTGGCCATAGCCGGGGAAATCAGCGGGATTGTGCGATCCGGATTGAATGGGGCACCGGTCATCGGTGCCAATGTGATTCTTGTAGATACCGGCAAGGGAACTGCTACCGATTACCAGGGGCGTTTTATCCTCGAGAACCTGCATGCCGGAGATTATACGATCGATGTGCGCTATATCGGGTACACTTTACCGGAAAAATTACACGTGAATCTGGCGTCTTCAGAGTCGCGTTTCTTTCAGATTGAACTTGCGGAAGAGATCATTGAGGGGAATGAAGTTGTTGTTACCGGTACACGAACCAAACGTCTGATTAAAGATAGTCCGGTCAGTACGGAAGTTATTCATGCCGATGAGATTTTAAATGTGGGCGCGGAGAACGTAGGTGAGGTGCTTGAAGAACGGGCCGGTATTATAGTTACGCAGGATGGAATCCGGGGCGGTCTGTTAAGCGCTCAATTACAGGGGCTTGAAGATAATCACACGCTCATCCTCGTCGACGGAGCACCGGTCATCGGCAGGATCGCGGGAGCCCTTGATCTCTCCCGAATTTCGGTCCAGAATATTGAGCGCATCGAGATCGTAAAAGGAGCGGCTTCCGCTTTATACGGCAGCGAAGCGGTGGGCGGTGTGATTAATATTATCACGAAAAACCCTGCAGAAGCATTCGATTATCACGCAAATTTCAAAATGGGAAGTTTCGATGCGCGTGACCTGAAAATGGATGTTTCTTCAGTCCAGGGTGCTACATCTGGAAACCTGGCGGTCGAAAATCATAAGGCCAATGGTTATGATCTGGACCCGGCTACCCCAAATACCACCGCTGATGCGTTCGATAATTTCAGTGTGTTTGGTAAGCTGCGGCAGCGTGTCGGAGATGATCTAACGTTTCAGGCCAGCAGTGAATATTTTACTCAAAAACAGGAAGGGTTCGACGGCGGGACTCGCATAACCGATACACGCAATTGGTATGTCAATCTAGGCGGTGAGTGGCAATTAAAAGATTATTCCAAATTCAACTTTCACTTTTACCATACCACCTATAGTAAGGATATAAACCGCGCAGGCACACAAATTGATCAGATGGAAAATCTCAGCCGGGCGGAATTTATTTATAACCGTGTAATCGGTAACCATATTTTGACATTCGGCGGAGAAGCGACCGATAATCGTCTGGAAGCAAGTCGTGTGGAGGCTGGAATAAAAAAAATAAATAATGGTTCGGTCTACATGCAGGATGAGATATTTTATAAATCACTGGAATTCAATCTTGGATTGCGTGCTGACTATCATTCCGAATTCGGATTTAATTTTTCACCAAAATTCGGGGTACTAATTAAGCCGAATGAAAACTGGCGTTTCCGTGGTTCATACGCGCAGGGATTCCGCGCACCGGATTTTATCGAACTTTATCTGGTACTGGATCATTCCGGTCTTACGTCACAACCGTATATAGCAGTTGGAAATCCCGGCCTGGAACCGGAGACCAGCAGCAGCATTAATCTCGGGGCTGAGTATCATTTTAATTCCGATGCGATCATCAAGCTGAACCTGTTCAACAATCACCTGCAGGATATGATCAACAGTAAATTTTTATTCACCAGTCCTGAGGGTGTTCAGCATTATACCTATGAAAACCTGAATGATGCGTATACGCGTGGCCTTGAGGCGGACCTTATATTTAGCATCGGATCATTTTTCAGGGTAACCGGTGGTTATGCCTATACAAAGACCCGTGATGTGGAAAGCGGCAAACCATTTTTTAATCGCCCTGAACATTCCGCACGGCTTAAATTCGATTGGGATATTCTGCCGCTGGGATTCTCAGGCAACATCCGCTGGCGTTACATCGGTGAAAGACGGTATTCTACGATTACCGGTGAAGAGACCATGGCGCCCTGGTATGCACTCTGGAATACAAGATTGAAGCAGCAGATTTACGGACCGTTCGCAGTCTATTTTGGGATTGACAATATGTTTGATTACCAAAATCGGATTTATGTTGCCCTGCCAGGGCGGTTGCTTTATGCAGGACTCGAGATAAATTGAAAATTTGTATAATGTCTGAGTGGTAAAAGTCAGTGATAACTGAGCCGCGCAACGGATTACAGACGCAATGCAGCGAAAGAAAGAAGTGCTGCTTCATCACCGGTTGGTGATTCTCAGGCTGGTCATTATGACTTATCGGGTTTCACGGGTCACCCGGTAATCCGAATCAGGTGATTTCGTTATTCGGTCGTCAACAAATAAATTTAGAAGGAGATAGATGATGCGCAAATTTTTATTATCAGTCATGGTTGTCGGGATAGTGATGCTGGGGGCTTGCAGCACCAATGAGAATCCGGTTGAACCCACAGTTCAGGGGGCAACGATGAAACTGACCGTAACAGCAGATAAAACGTACTATATTAAATTTTCTGAAAAATCTGAAGTCACCATTGCCAATTATCTTACGGAAGACGACTGGGATATCGTTATCGATAATCTCACGCGTATCCGTCTCAACGGTGGCGCAACGGCACCCGGCAAGGTTTATGCTGTCATACAGGATGGAACAGATTATGATAAATTGGCAAAAGCGCCGGATGCCGAGTATGTGACCGATACCCAAGATTCATACGCCATCGGTGAGTCATGGTATTTCTATAATATCAATGATCACACTGTGAATCCGCTGGATAAAATATATGTGATCAGAACAATGGATGGGGCTTTCTATAAGTTCATGATCACCGAGTGTGTATTTACGTCAAGAACGGATGGTGAAATAAAATTCAGGTTTGATCCGGTTGAAGCACCGGTAAAACCTGAATATCAGGATATCCATGCCCGTGTCAGATATGTAAAATTTAGTCTGTCCGGATCGGAAAAAACCTATTTAAACTTAAAGGATGGAGCAGAAGTAACCATCAGCGATCCGGCCACCTCCACTGTCTGGGATCTGTATTCAGATTTTGTTACGATTTATACCAATGGAGGCACAAGCGGACCGGGACAGGGTGCAGGGATCATGTATCAAGCCATGGAATTTGACAGCGTGCATTCGGCTCCACAGGATGGTTATGTTACAGATGATTCCCTGGCCAGTCCGGAGCCTAAATGGGCCATTGGTGATTCCTGGTTCAGCTATGATGTTAACACCCACAGCCTTTCTGTGAATGAAGGCTACACCTATGTGCTCAGGACTGCCGATAGCAGGTATGCCAAACTGGAATTCGTCGCCGCTGAATTTTCAGGTCAGTCGGGTGGCCTTGCCGTGTTGCGCATTGAATATCTGGATTACGGTAGGGAATTTTAAAATACACACCCCCTTCTCCCCTCCCTTTTTGGGGAGGGGCTGGGGGATCGTGAGGTCAGGTTAGAACTGATATTTATGTATTCTAAGATTGTTAAGGTGCCGGCTAATCTCAGGCTTTCAGGATCTCAAGCCACCGCTCGGCAGTTTCTTCGATCCTCCTGGTTTCGGCAATCGTTTCCTGCACGAATTTATTCTTATCGTATGTTCCGCGTACTGCGGTAAAATCCTGTTCTGCCGTAGACTCATCCCCGTCGATGCCAAATCCGATTCTGCTCCGCTGGCTGAACTCCTTTTCAGAATCTTTTAGAATCAGGTTGTTGAATTTAACCGAACTGTGCCGCCATTTAAGGATCAGACCGGCAAGGTCATCAGCGGTGAGTTCGGAAACCTTTTTATGTATTCGCTGATTGATCAGATCAGCGCACCAGGCCCAACATGCCTCGTCATAACCTGAATAGATGTCATGCAAAAAGGTTTGGAGCTCCGCAACATTATCCAGTTTGTTTTCAGATACGGCATGCATGAATTCTTCCACAATCGATTTTGGTGCGAAAAGTCCTGCAATATCCACCCATTCACCAGCGGTTGGCTCGAAAGGTTCACACAGTATTTTGTTTACCAGGGCATAATCAGAATCATCCGATATACTCTTCAACCGCCTTAAGATTTCATTTCCAACGAATATATCGACAACCAGTTCATAATCACTGGCAGCGGCCAGTAGTTTATTCCTTTTGATGTGTACACCTTTGTAAGTCACAAATTCATCTTCGGGTGATGAGGTATCGTAAAGGCTTTTTAAAACATGTATACCTCTGGATATTTTTCCCATAACATACGGGCTGAACAGATCAAAATGGATCAGATCGTATTTTTCCGGATCCTTCCTGCGATCGCGGGTAGGCCATTTTTTACTGTCGCGGCGTGTACCGACTGTGAACAGATTTATGGCGGGTATCAGGATCGTCTTTCCATTATCTTCAAGAACATAGGAAAATGGCAAATCACTGGTGTCGAAATTTGCATAGTGCTTTCCAACGATGACGTTGAATGCACCTGCCCGCGAAGGCCATAAAAGATATGAAAAAGATCCTGTTTTCGAGCCACGCTCCAGAAATCCCTGATGAACCGGTCCAAGTTTATACATGTGATTGCTTTGATTGGTACCGCTGCCTGCGTTATAGAAGGAGAACATCCCGGCAATCAAAAGCGTTGATTTATGGTGGGTTACCGAATAAGGTCCGGCGAAGACCGAACAGGCTTCACCATGAAATCCCTCACAATTGGCAAAAAAAGCTGAATTCTCGGCAGAAAACTGTTTTCCGATCTGGACACCCTGACCAACAAAACAATTGGCCAATAAGGAACCACTGTCCACTTTTGAACCGGATTGGATGATAAAATTCCTGGCGATTACCCCGGCGCCGATAAAAACAGGATCGTGGCGCGAGCTGGCGACGGTTCCCTCCTCGAGACGGAGGCAGCCTTCGAGCCGTGCATCTGGTCCGATGTGGACATTTTTCAGATCACCACAATTGATTACACGGGCGCCCTTTTCTATAGTCCCCTGCGATGATTTACAGTCCTGCACATATTTTGTAATCATATCGGATAACGATTTCACAAAGGACGGGGCATGACGATAAGCCACCAGCATATATGCCACCTGTGCGGATAACTGATCATAAATTTGCAGCTCACGCCCGCCACCTTCGTTGAAAACTTCGATTTCAGTACCATTGCCGAATGTACTTTCACCGGTAACTATGATAGTGGAAACATGATCCAATACCACACCATCCTCGATATTGTAGTTTACCAGATATCGAACACCTGAGATCAGTGCATCGTCTCCGATGGTACAGTTCACGATATGACTATTGTAAACACCAGTAGGGTGTGCAACCTGCTCGTACAAATTTACCTGTTTACTGAAAATACCGAGTCGTACTTCTCCCGAGAATCGTGTCTGGCTTATCCTGGATGGTTCAAATCCGTCTTTTACCAGGATTTTCTTCCAGGATTCCGCCTGACAACCATTCTGCTCCAGGTGTACGATCTCATCATCCGAAAGCGCTCTGTACTGCATATGATGTACCCTATTCGAGATCCGGAATAATGTTTCCGGCAATTTTTTCTATATCTTTAAAGTATTTTACGGTTTCCACCTGTAACTCCAGTGTGGAAGCATCGTCGCAGGCGATGATGGCTTTGGGGTGCATCTGCAGCATGGATACCGTCCACATATGGCTGATACCCCCTTCAACGACCATACGTAATGCCCGCGCTTTGGAAAATCCGGATATTATGATCAGAACCTCCCGGGCGTCCATCACGGTGCCGACGCCAACGGTCAGGGCAGTCCGGGGTACTTTTTTGATGTCGTTGTCGAAAAAGCGGGAATTCGCCAGAATGGTGTCATAACTTAATGTTTTAACCCGCGTTCGTGAAGCCAGTGACGATCCGGGTTCATTGAAGGCTATATGGCCATCCGGCCCGATACCGCCTAGGAATAGATCGACACCGCCCATTGATACAATCTTTTTTTCGTAGTCGACACACTCTTTTTCGAGATCCGGTGCGTTTCCGTTTAAGATATTGACATTTTCCGGTGATATATCAATGTGGTCAAAAAAATTATGCCACATGAAGTAGTGATAACTTTCGGGATGGTCTTCCGCGAGGCCCACATATTCATCCATATTAAAGGTGACGACATTTTTAAAAGAAACCTCGCCATCTTTATACATTTGAATTAACTCTTTATATGTTCCGAGTGGTGAAGATCCGGTTGGAAGACCCAGAATATAGGGTTTGTCCTTCGTCGGTTTGGCTTTGGTAATTTTATCTGCCACATACTCTGCAACCCACTTGCTCAGAGTTGGGTAATCTTGCTGAATTACAATTCTCATCTCTTCCTCCTGTTGGTGATTGTATAATTTTAACCGTCTGAAATAGTTTTAAGTACTGATGGTCCGCCTCAAAAACCGTTTAAAAGACATAAAAATGTACGGTTATAAATGGTAAATCATTTATGTTTATTTAATTGCTGTAAAAGAGCAATCAAGCTGTCCTTTCATACGCAAAAGCGCCAAAAATTATTAACAAATCATGATTTTTAAATAGAATAGGAAATATCAGGGTCACCCCTGGTTGGTTCATTAAAAAAACTAACTTAATTTAAAATTTATTTTGATATTACCAAGGGAAAATTTGCAATATCTGAAAAAAATCCGGATTTGACTACCATCACAGATGACAAAATAAATTTTGTTAAAACTTGACAAAAAATTTTTTGTCACATATATTCAATAATATACATTACCCGTGGGGGAAGCATGTCCGTATCCGAATTAAGAGGTATGTCACTTTTTTCCGGGCTGACGGAAATTGAATTGCAGCAAATCGACCATCTGGCGGCCTACCGGCTGTATAGTAAAAACGAAATGATCGTATTCGAAGGGGAGCCGGAATCCAGTTTCTTTATTATTCTTCAGGGACGGGTTAAAATCAGCCGGTATACAGAAGACGGCAAGGAAGCCATTTGTTCTTTTCTGGGGGAGGGGGAGTTCTTTGGCGAGACCTGTGTGTTTCCGGCGCAGTTCTGGCAATCTTCAATTGTTACCCTGGAAGCTGTTCGGACAATGCATCTATATCGCGATGATTTATTGAAACTTATGCAGAACCTTCCGCTGCTGAATATAAATTTATTGCGCGAAATGACCATACGCCTGCGCAGGCGCAACGCCCAGATCAAGAGCCTGACAACCCATAATGCCATGGGAAAGGTAGCGAGTACGATTCTGCGTCTGGTGGACGATCTCGGGATATCGCGTTCCGGCCGGATTGAATTGGACAATCTGCCCACCCACAGGGACATCGCCAGTATGATCGGGACGAGCAGGGAAACTATATCGCGGGTGATGCGTCATCTGAAACAGGAGGGATTTATCCGCAAGGAAAATGGCAGACTCGTGATATGCGATTACAACAGTTTTCGCCAGGCTTTTTATTGATATTCAATGTACATTTTTGTCAATCCGCTATAAATTATCCGTTATATTCCGATAATTCCATTTAGATAATTCATATATATGACAAATGTATTGGCCAATGTGGTCCTTTATAGCCAAATCAGACGACCGTTTCTGTTATCGGAAAATTCAGGCCGGTAATTGTCTGGCGCTTCCTGAATTATACTTACATTGATCGGATGCGTTGTAAGCCCTGGTATTCTCACCCGGCGGTGTCTTTTGGTTCGGGCTTGGGGATGAACTTTTAATGAAACAATTATGGAACCTAGCGTACAAAACCTGCTGCATATTTATAATCCTGCAAATCAGACAAGAAATGAGCTGATCGCCAATTACGTGATCCGGCTTCAGGAGTATCAGACCATTATTCAGGATATCAGGCGCTGGCGTGGTTTGTCCCGGCCCCGACATTTTCTCATCCAGGGTCAAAGAGGTACCGGGAAGACCACCCTGCTTTTAAGGCTGTATTACGAGCTTAAAGCAGAGCTTGACCAGTACCGTCCGATGATACCGATACGTTTTGATGAAGAACAATATAATATCAGAACGGTATACAAATTATGGGAAAATGTGGCCAGTTATCTGGAAGATGAACACATCCCTGGTTTCGAAGGATTATATGAGGAGATGGAACAGGCGGCTGATCTTCCCGTTTACGAATCACAATGCTTCAACCTGCTCGAAAAACGGTTGGAAAGAGGTAACCTGAAACTTGTCCTGTTTATCGACAATTTTGGAGATCTGCTCCATAAATTTCAGCCGGAAGAAATCAGGAGGCTGACCGAGATACTCAGAACCAATCAGCGGATTCGAATTATCGGTGCCTCGGCAATGCCGATCGATCTGCTTGAAGGCTATTCACAGGGCATTCAGCAACTTTTTACGGTGATGCAGCTCGAAGGATTGGACCAGAAAGAAACCAGTGATCTCCTGTTGAAACTGGGTGAATATTATCATGCGGATTCTGTCCGTAAGATTCTCGATAAATCACCTGAGCGAATTGAGGCTCTGCGGCGCCTTACCGGCGGAATACCAAGAACAATTGTCCTGCTCTTTGAGATTTTTGTGGATAATGACACCGGGGATTCCTTTCGGGATCTGGAAATCATCCTGGACAGAGTGACTCCACTTTATAAGCATCGAATGGATGATCTCTCGCCGCAACAGCAGGAAATCGTGCACGCTATTGCTATGAACTGGGACGCGGTAGGAGTGCGCGAGATTTCTCGCATAACTCGCATGGAAAGCAAAGCGATTTCTTCCCAGTTAAAACAACTGGAGATGAGCCGGATCGTCACTAAAATCAGAACAAATATTAAAAATCATTTTTATCAGGTAAATGAGCGATTTTTTAATATCTGGTATCTTATGCGCTATGGCCGGCGTAAGGATCGTAATAAGGTATTATGGTTGATACGGTTTTTAGAGAACTGGTGCAGCAACGAGGAGCTTATTGCGCGGGCCGAGAGACATCTGATGGCTCTGCGTAAAGGAAATCTGTATGAAAAGCATGCTTTATATATGACTGAGGCCTTGTCGTATACCGACATCCCGGAGGATCTGCAGTATCTGATGGTTAGGGAAACACGGCGCTTGCTGGCGGAACGCAATCAGGAGCTGCTGGAGGAGTTATCAAAATCAGATCGCGAATTATATAATGCCTTTACCCTGAATTATGCTGATAAAGATTACGCCCAGGCTCTGCAAAATTTGCTGGAGATAAAACACAAAAATGACTTTGTCTATGGTATGCTCGGATTTCTGTACGAAGTCCACCAGCGGAATTATCATCAGGCAATCGAATATTATTTAAAAGCGATCAATAAGGGTAACCGGACCATGGTCCTGAATTTGGCCAATATCTATGATACTGAGCTGGCAGAATATGAGAAAGCTGAAAAATACTATTTGATGGCCTACAAACAGGGTAATCTGGATGGATTATATCGTTTGGCAGTAATGCACGAACAGCGCACCGGACGGATAAGAAAAGCAATGGAATACTACCGGTTGCTCACCCGGAAAGGGCACAGCGATGCCATAAACAATCTGGCTTTGATCTACCAGAATATCATCCGGGATTATGACCGGGCGGAGAGATTATATAAACTTTCGATCGAAAAGGAAAATGCCAGTGCGATGATCAATCTGGCCTGGCTGTATTTTATCAGGAAGATTAATAAACGTGAGGCATTCGAATTGCTTGAACGGGCATTTAAGAAAGAAAAGAAGGTCAGCAACGCGTATGTCTGTGCCATGATATTGCTATGGAATAATAACTTTGACGAAGCTATTATCCGTTCACGTGAATTTATGGAAGATGAGGATATGATAACCAGTTTCAGCGTTGGTATTCAACCTTATCTGATGCTGCTGATAGCCAAGAAGCAATATAATTATATTAGTGAACTGTTCCGCGAAAACCGGTATAGTATTCGCGACCGGTACAAACCGATATATTATGCGCTGATGTATCTGTTACGGGATCGTTACCCCGATGAGTACCGGCGAATGGGGGATGAGATCAAGCTAACGGTTGATGAAATTCTTCAGCAGATCCAGCAACTTGCCAATGATTACACATAGTAGCCACGTTTTACCCCCTTCCTGAAACATCCTGATCATTTTTGGTCGAGGGCGGTGCAAGAAAATCAAGACTAACCGCTATGCTGTTTTCTGAGCAATTAAATAATAAAAAACGCAAATCATACAAATTTCTGAGATTACATCCTATGGTGTGTTCAGCAAAGTCTTTGAGTGGAGATTTTTTTAATATGACTTAAAAACAGTTGTTGAACAAAGGATTAGAATTCATCTGAAGTTTCGTGAACATATTCGGGCGGGGATCTGAATTGCCGGTTAATCGGTAAAACCTGCGAATTGTCCGGTTTGTTGATTAAGATCCGTCGTCCCATATACATGAAGTTTTGCATGATCTGTCAGAATTTGTTACGCGATGTAACTTCCTCCCTGAGGAATAAAAAAACTCATTAAAGTTCTAGAAAATTATATAAAAATTTGTAAATTATAGAATTATTTAAAAATACAGAGTCGTTGTCTTCGTCACGCTCTACGTTGGAGGAATTATATGATTTTCGGTAATATGGCTGTTATATTTGCCGTGATTGCGACGTTTATTTCTATTCTGTTTTATTATCTTCAATCCCGTAAAGAAAATACATCACGAAAGGGAAAAATAGATTCTGCGAACCGCCAATTTGCCCGGGCAGCCTATTATATGCAGGTTGTTTTTGTCAGTCTGGCTACCGCATATTTATTTTATTTGTTCGTTACGCATCAGTTTCAGGTACGTTACGTCTACCAGTATTCGTCAAGCGATCTCTCTCTTGGACTCCTGATTTCCTCCCTCTGGGCCGGGCAACAGGGGTCATTTTTACTCTGGGCCTTATTCAATGCATTGCTGGGTATTTTTCTGGTTCGCAGCGCGGGTAAATTTGAAAACATTGCGATGATATTTATGAATGTGGTGCAACTATTTTTTCTCATCATACTGATTAAGGCAAGTCCGTTTGAACTGATGTCGCCAACCCCGCCGGAGGGGGCGGGATTGAATCCGCTGTTGCAGAATTTCTGGATGATCATTCATCCGCCGATTCTATTTGTTGGGTATGCAGCGATTGCATTTCCGCTTGTACTGGGTCTGGCTTCACTTATCCAGAGGGATTACCAGACATGGGTTGACAAAGCGCTCCCGTGGACAATCCTTTCCTCGGTAACCCTGGGTGCAGGTATTATTATCGGCGCATTCTGGGCATATGAAACACTCGGATGGGGAGGATACTGGGGATGGGATCCGGTTGAAAATTCCTCCCTTATCCCATGGCTGACCATTCTGGCATTACTGCATGGATTTTTGATTCAAAAACGCAGTGGCTCCCTGGTCAAGTCAAATTATCTGCTCGCCATGATCTCATATATTCTGGTGCTGTATGCAACTTTTCTCACGCGCAGTGGGGTGCTGGCCGATTTTTCAGTACACTCCTTCCAGGATCTGGGCATCAATGCCTTGCTGATTCTGTTTTTGGCCGTTTTTCTCGTATTCAGTCTGATTCTATATTTTAAACGTCACAGCGAATTGCCATATAAGGCAATCGATTTTTCCAAACCAACCCGCGAGAATGCTGTAACCATAAGTATACTCGTGCTCCTGGCTTCCGCTTTTCTGGTATTTATCGGAACTTCTTCACCGATTATCACCGGTTTGCTGGGTGAGGCTTCGCAGGTCGATGTTTCCTTTTATAATAAGGTAAATTTACCCATCGGTGTCCTGATGGCTTTTCTGCTTGGCGTAACGCCCTTCCTGCTCTGGACGGAAAATGATTTTAAAAGTGTTCCGAGACGGATGATGCTCTCCGCCTCCCTGGCAGTGATTACTACGATTTTGATCCTTGTTGCAGGGCTGATTGATCCGTTGAACATCTTATTCTTTCTGATGGCTGCATTCGCAATGTGGAGTAATCTGATCGTTCTGATGCGCAACCTTAAAGTGAGCTGGCTCAATACCGGCGCCCCTCTGGCGCATTTTGGCGTCGCGATTATGTTGATCGGTATTATCGGATCAGGCTATTTTTCAGTCAGTCAGCGGCTGGTGCTCATCGAGGGGCAGCCGGCTGAGGTTTTAGGCCATAGCCTGACCTATAAGGGAATAAAACAAAGCCCCGATGGGAAAAATGTGGCCCAGATCGAGGTAACCGGAACAACTGGCGATTATTTAGCCGCCCCGCGACTTTACGAAACCCGTTACAATGACGGGGTAATGCGTGAACCGGATATAAAGCCAGGTTTCTTCGCCGATTTTTATATTTCACCACTTGAATCACGCAGCGGACATAGCCACAATGGAGGGGATAAACTGATTCTGGGAAAAGGGGAAACAAAGACCTATTCCGGTTATCAACTGACTTTTCGCACATTCGAAATGGCCAACCATGGTGAAGGATCCGGTGCTCATATGCAGGTGGCCGCTGTTCTCGATGTAACCTTTTCCGGCATGCAATATGAGCTGAAGCCGGCACTCGTAATCAGTTCGCAGGGGCGGCAAATGCAGTTCGCTGAGCTGCCATATGACCAAATTACTGATCGTCCCTCGTTCAAGCCCACTGTTGCTCTTTCGGCTTTGAATGCTGACAATAAAACGGTTGAATTACTGTTCAATGGCTTTAGTAATGACCAGAGCGTACATAAAAGTGAGCTCATCGTTGAGGTGAGTAAAAAGCCCTTCATGAGTATTCTCTGGCTTGGCACGATTATTATGATCGCCGGTACTCTGGTCGCTTTCAGAAAGCGAACTGTGAAATCAGCCTGATCAGCTCTGCCATGACGGGCTCCTTGGCTTTAAACTGCAATATATGAAACCTTTGATGCCTGTTTTACGTCCTTAATGGTGTACACAAATTGTGGAGGATGTATGTCAGGTTTTCGTTGCAGTATCCCATTTTTACTTCTTCTTGGAATTGCACTTACCGGTGTAGCTTCGGGGCAAAGCGATATCCTCGTGGAATTAAATGATTTTTATCCGGAAGAGATCAAACAGGCCGGATTTAAACTTTCCGCTGGCACAACGGTATCCCTTGATCTGGCGGTACTGCAGCCACGCAAATCGAGGAATGACCTCTTCCTGACCTATGCATGGATCCTTAATTCGGACACGCGGGATAAGGTTTGGGAAGTATTCGATGCCGATCCGCAGGATCGTGAGGGCGAATATCTTGTCTTTAAAGAAGAATTAGAGCTTTCCCCCGGAACATACGAAGCCTATTACTCGACATATCCTTACTATGACCGCTGGGGCGATGATCATTTTCATTTTGATGGAATCATCTCCGGCATTTTGCAGGTCATTTTCGACCGGAGATATGACAACCGATATGTTATCGAAGATTACGAAGATCTGTATTTCCAAATCTCAGGAACAGGCACCCGGCTGAATTCAGAGGAAATCAGTGCCCATCAGCAGCAACTGAAGGATAAAGCAATTATTACTTTAACCGGCCAGCGAGATGATGCGTATGTGACTGAGCAGATCAGAGTGCAGCAACCTGTGTCAGTAAGGATATATTCGCTGGGTGAGGCGCGCAGAGGTGAGGCCTTTGACTTCGGATGGATCACTGATGTCCGGAGCCGCGAACGGATATGGCAATTCGACTACCGCCGGTCGGAACATGCCGGGGGGGCCTTGAAGAACCGTCTGATCGATACAGAAATTGAGCTGGAACCGGGTGACTATGAGGTGATATATCTGACGGATGATTCACACAGCTATCGAGACTGGAATATGGCGGCGCCGTATGATCCGGAATTCTGGGGACTTACGATCTGGCCTCTCGATCCGCAGGAAAAAAATCTGGTTACGAAAGTGGAGAATATTGAGGCGGATGTCTGGAAAAATGTGGTTAGATTCGAAAAGGCGCGCGATAACGATTATTTCGCTGAAGGATTCACACTGGATAAACCAATGCAGATCCATGTCCTTGCGCTTGGTGAGGGAAAAGATGGCGATATGTACGACTATGCCTGGATTGTCCAGTCAAATACCCGCAAAAAAGTCTGGACAATGGATTATTATGAAACAGAATGTGCCGGAGGGGCTGAGAAAAACCGGGTGTTTGACGGCGTGATAGATCTGGATAAGGGTAATTACATGGTCTATTATGTGACCGATGGCTCGCATGCGTACCGGTCCTGGAACAGTGGTAAGCCTTATAATCCCGAAGCATGGGGTGTTTCGGTATCAGCGCCCGTAGAAATGGTAAATAAAGGCTACGTAAAATCGTATGTTGAGGAGGAGGATCCTTCGGTACTAGCCAGGATCACGCGTGTCGGAGATCATGCACGTAAAAAGGAAAAATTTGCCATCGATGGTGATCAATATATTCACATCTATGCACTGGGAGAAGGCGATGATGGCGAAATGTATGATTACGCCTGGATTGAGGATGCAAACACAGGCAAAGTTATCTGGGAAATGACGTATCGCAAAACAGACCGGGCAGGCGGGGCACGAAAAAACCGGATATTCGACGATCGTATCCTGCTTCCGGCCGGTGAATATTATGTGATCTATGAATCCGATGACTCCCATTCCTTTAGTGACTGGAATGCCTCCCCACCGTATGACCAGCTGAACTACGGGGTAACGATCAGCCACGTCGACAATTAACAAATTATTCTGGTGCTTTACATACACCGTAAAAAAATGTAAATTTTCCGCAAAATACCTCCCTGACAGGGGGGTATTTGTTTTTTCCGCCGGTCATAACCAAAATTCCGGAACATATGACAGCGACCGCAATCTGAAATTGAACACGATGTTTCAGGTAAATCCGCTATTATTTCTGCCCATCAGCTGCAGGTCGCAAAATCCGGATAAAGTGCAAGGGATCTGCGATAAAGGTGTGTTATTCTGTTAAAAAAGATCTCAGATAGTGGTGAATATTTTGTTATATTTGATCAGCAAAATACGGTTTTAGCGTAGATTCATTTCACAATCATAATATATTTAGTGGAAATTTCATGGAACAGAAAGCTGAAAAACTGGAAAGAAGACGGGTTCAGGAACTGGATAGTATTCTTGGTCAGGTATTCAGAATACTTGATGATGGATTTATCCGTGTTGTGGACTATATGGGCTCAGATGATTCGATCGTACAGGCTGCCAGAGTGTCTTATGGCAAGGGCACAAAGAAAGTACAGCAGGACCGGGGATTGATCAGATATCTCATGCGGCACCGCCATTCAACGCCGTTTGAGATGTGTGAAATTAAATTGCATCTGCGTGTTCCTATGGATTGCTGGCGCCAGTGGATTCGCCACCGGACTGCAAATGTCAATGAATATTCGACCCGTTATTCGATTGCGATCGATGCCACCCAGACCACCGCACCGGAAGAATGGCGCCTGCAGGCGGTCTCGAACCGCCAGGGAAGTGAAGGATTTCTGGATAAGGTTCAGGGCCGTCATTTAAGCCGGCGGGAAAAGGAGATCCAAGATCTTGCCCGCGAAGTGTATGACGAGCGTTTATCTATGGGGGTGGCACGCGAGCAGGCGCGCAAGGAATTACCTCTGAGCACCTATACGGAGGCCTACTGGAAAATAGATCTTCATAATTTATTACATTTTCTTGAGTTGCGTATGGATACCCATGCTCAGTATGAGATCCGTACCTATGCCAAAACCATTGGAGAAGAAATCGTTAAACGCTGGTGTCCGATCACGTGGGAGGCTTTTCTTGATTACCGCATGAATGCTCTGATGCTATCCGGTCACGAGACAGAAATTATAACTGCCATGGCCCAGGGAAAGAAGAAGCGGGCGGTTGAACTTGCGGAATCATTTGGCTGGATTAAATATAAAGAAGGTAAGCTGACCGGAAATCTCGAGCGGGCGGAATTTGAGGAGAAAATTGTCAGACTGGGTTTCAGTGTACCCTGGGGCGATGAACGATAATTCTGGATTGAAATGCAATCAACATGCGTTATAGAATTAGGAATTAGGAATTAGGAATTAGGAATTAGGAATTAGGAATTAGGAATTAGGAATTAGGAATTAGGAATTAGGAATTAGGAATTAGGAATTAG
>Ga0209536_100002218_pt1 | contig 31579 bp, 43 predicted proteins | sample DeeMarSeWOR28_12_FD_187461 | JGI IMG/M metagenome (GOLD analysis project Ga0209536, IMG submission 187461) | Marine sediment microbial communities from White Oak River estuary, North Carolina - WOR-2-8_12 (SPAdes) (version 2) | ecosystem: Environmental > Aquatic > Marine > Intertidal zone >... | reverse complement strand
GGAGAGCCGGGGTCGGAAGAGACGAAGAGCATCGACGAGTTGCTGGAGGCGCTGGACACGTACATTCCACAGCCGGAGCGGGATGTGGAGAAGCCGTTTTTGATGCCGGTGGAGGACGTGTTTTCGATCACGGGTCGCGGGACGGTGGCGACGGGCCGGATCGAGCGTGGGAAGGTGGTTGTGGGCGAGGAGATCGAGTTGGTGGGTCTGGGAGCCCATAAGAAGACGGTGGTGACGGGGGTGGAGATGTTCCGCAAGACGCTGGACGAGGGAGTAGCGGGAGACAATGCCGGTGTGTTGTTGCGGGGCACGGAGAAGGACGAGATCGAGCGGGGCATGGTGTTGGCGAAGCCGGGTTCGATCACGCCGCACACGAAGTTTGAGGGTGAGGTGTACGTGCTGACGAAGGACGAGGGTGGACGTCACACGCCGTTCTTCAGCGGGTATCGTCCGCAGTTCTACTTCCGGACGACGGATGTGACGGGAGATGTGCAGTTGCCGGCGGGAGTGGAGATGGTGATGCCAGGGGACAACGTGACGATGACGATCACGTTGATCACGCAGATAGCGATGGAAGAGGGTCTGCGGTTTGCCATCCGCGAGGGTGGGCGGACCGTCGGGGCCGGTGTCGTGACAAAGATTCTGGAGTAGAGACAAGAAGTAATCAGTAATCAGTAGGCGTTGCTCACGAACGGTGCTGGATCACCGATGACTGATCACTGAAATCACTCAGCCGGAACTGAATCAGGGCTATGTCTGGGAACATTAGAATAAGACTCAAAGCGTTCGACCACGCGGTCATTGACCAGACTGCGGCTGACATCGTTCGCACGGCGCAGAAGACGGGGGCTACGGTTCGAGGGCCGATCCCGCTGCCGACGCGCCGACAGCGATGGACCGTGCTGCGGAGCCCTCATATCGACAAGAAATCCCGCGAGCAGTTCGAGTTGAAAACTCATAAGCGGGTAATCGACATTCTCGACTCGAAACCGCAGACGGTGGATGCCCTCACGAAGCTGGATCTGCCGGCAGGCGTCGATGTAGAGATCAAGGTGGATTAGGATGTTGGGGCTGATCGGCAAGAAGATTGGGATGACTCAGCTGTTCGCCGAAGACGGGACCGCAGTTCCAGTCACGGCGATCGAGGCGGGTCCCTGCCCGATCGTACAAGTCAAGACGGATGAGCGTGACGGCTACCGAGCGGTTCAACTGGGCTACGGCCGCAAGAAGGAAAGGCGCAGCCTGAGGCCAGAAGTCGGGCACTCGGCCCTCGCAGGTCTCGACTACGTTCCCGCCGTGACTCGGGAATTCCGGTTGGGGCCGGAGGATGTCCTCGCGGAAGATCCGCACACGCCCGTGGGTCAGGTGAGCAAGCCGGCAGTTGCTGAGGGCGGTGAGGAGAACGCAGAGGGCGAGGAGAGCACCGAGGGCGGTGCCAGCGACACGCAAGCGGGGGAGCCTCAGGCGGATCTACGTATTGGGCAGATGCTGACCGTGACCATGTTCGACGAAGGCGAGCGAGTGAAGATCACGGGCCAGACGAAGGGACGCGGTTTTCAGGGCGTCATCAAGCGACACGGTTTCAGTGGGTACCCCAAGTCGCACGGGCACCCGGAGCCGAGAAAGCCAGGGTCGATCGGACCGGGGACCGATCCGTCGCGTGTCATCAAGGGCCGGAAGATGGCCGGCCAAATGGGCACCGAGCGCAAGACGGTCCGCAATATGACCGTCGTGAAGGTGGATTCCGAACGCAATCTGCTGTTCGTGAGGGGCTCGGTTCCGGGCGCGCGAAACGGCTGGGTGTTCGTGGGCAAGCAGTAAACGAGACTGATGTGGCATTGGCTGAGCGAATTGGACTAGGCGGAAGATGACGGCATCACTCACGGCGCGGTACTTCAAGGCCGACGGCAAAGCGGGCGACGAGCGGGCATTGCCCGCCGACCCGTTCGACGGCGTTGTGAACGAAGCGTCGATTCACGCGGCGGTGAAGGCCCACCTGGCCAACCAGCGACAGGGAACGGCGTCGGCCAAGAGTCGCGGCGCGGTTCGCGGCGGAGGTCGCAAGCCGTGGCGGCAGAAGGGGACGGGTCGCGCGCGAGTCGGGACGATTCGCTCGCCCATATGGCGTGGCGGCGGGATCGTGTTTCCACCCATCCCGCGCTCGTACCGCGAGGCCCTGCCCAAGAAGGTGCGACGTTTAGCGCGTCGCTCGGCCTTCAATGCCCGAGCATCGGAGGACCGCGTCATCGTTCTCGAAGATCTCAGCATGACGGAGCCCAAGACGCGCGAGCTCGTGAAGCTTTTGGAGAAGCTGGGTTTAGACGAGCAGAAGGTACTGATTCTGACCGCGGCTCACCGGCCTGCGGTGTATCTGTCAGCTCGGAACGTTCCGAACTTGCAGGTCCAGCCGTTCGGCAGCGAGTCAGCCTACGATGTACTGTGGGCCGACTCGGTGATCATCGAGGAAAGCGCCTTGGCACCGGCCGGTCGAGTGTCCGAAGCGACTGCTGCTCCGGCGGTATCTGAGGAGGGCGATGATGCGTGATCCCCGGCAGGTCCTCGTTCGCCCGGTCATCACCGAGAAGTCGACGGCGGGCCAGATGAATGATAATCAGTACACCTTCGAGGTGTCTGGCGACGCAAACAAGCACGAGATCAAGCACGCGATAGAGCGTCAGTTCTCGGTGCACGTTCGACATGTCAGGACTTCACATCAGCGGGGTAAGTTTCGGCGCAGAGGGGTTCACGTCGGCAAGCAGCCCAATTGGAAGAAAGCGGTTGTGAAGCTCGTTGAGGGTGAAACCATAGAAGTCTTTGAAGGGCTCTGATAATGGCTATCAAGAAGTTCAAGCCGACTACGCCGGGCACGCGTTTCCGATCGCTCGTAAAGAGCGAAGAGATCACGCGCGGTCGTCCGGAGAAGTCGTTGCTCGAGCCCCTCAACAAGAAGGGCGGGCGTAACCATCACGGTCATATCACGACCAGGCGACGGGGCGGCGGCCATAAGCGACGTTTCCGCCGTATCGACTTCAAGCGGGACAAGGCCGGGGTTCCAGGCAAGGTGGCGGCGATCGAGTACGATCCGAACCGGTCAGCGAATATCGCGTTGGTCCATTACGTGGATGGAGAGAAGCGCTATGTCCTTCATCCTCGCGGGTTGAACGTTGGCGACACGATTGTGGCAGGATCAGGCAGTGAGGTTCGTCTCGGTAACGCGTTGCCGCTGAAGGAGATCCCCCTGGGGACTTCGGTCCACAACATTGAGATGGTGCCGGGTCAGGGTGGCAAGATCGTGCGTTCGGCGGGTGGGGCAGCGCAGGTCGTCGCCAAAGAAGGCAAGTTCGTGACGATCAAGCTCCCATCGACTGAGGTTCGGATGGTGCCGGCGGAGTGCACCGCGACCATTGGACAGGTGGGCAACGCAGACCACGAGAACGTTTCTTGGGGTAAAGCGGGCCGCTCGCGCTGGGCCGGGCGTCGCCCGAAGGTCCGAGGTGTGGCGATGAATCCGGTCGACCATCCCTTGGGCGGCGGAGAGGGCAAAGCGTCCGGCGGCCGCCCACCGGTGAGCCCGTGGGGTAAGCCGGAGGGCCGAAAGACGCGGGATCCTCACAAGAAATCGAACAAGCTAGTCGTGCGCCGCAGGCGTCGCGGCAAGGCGACGAAGTAGCATACAAGGCGAACTAATACGGCAGAGGCCGGAGCGGTTATGGCACGGAGCGTAAAAAAGGGCCCATTCGTCGACGATCATCTTTTGAAGAGGATCAGTCAGATGAACGACAGCGGCGACAAGCGTGTGGTAAAGACGTGGTCGCGTCGTTCGACCATTACCCCGGAGTTTGTCGGACATACGTTGGCGGTCCATAACGGCAACAAGTTCATCCCGGTCTATATCACCGAGAACATGGTGGGACACAAGCTGGGCGAGTTTGCGCCCACGCGCCTGTTTCGGGGACACAGCGGTAAGTTAGCGGATAAGCGGGCTAAGGTCGGGTAGGATGGAAGCGAAGGCAATCGCGAGGCACATTCGGCAATCGCCGCGGAAGATGCGGCTGGTCGCAGACCTGATCCGCGGCCAGGACGTCAACGACGCGTACGCGATTTTGCAGTTCAATACTAAGAAAGCGGCGCGGCCGATCGAGAAGATACTCAGGTCGGCAGTCGCTAATGCGATGTACAAGGCGGATGAGCAAGGTGAGCGCCTTGACGTGGATGAGCTCTACATCAAGAAGGCTTACGTAGACGAGGGCCCGACCTTGAGGCGATGGCGTGCACGCGCCATGGGCCGAGCGAGCCCGATTCGCAAGCGCACGAGCCACGTCACGGTGGTCGTGGATCGGAAGGAGTAGAATGGGGCAGAAGACGAACCCGATCGGATTCCGTCTTGGAGTCGTCAAGCAGTGGGCTTCCCGCTGGTATGCCGAAGGCAACCTGGCGGATCTCATTGAGCAGGACGAGAAGATCCGCAACTACTTGAAGGCTCGGCTGGGCCACGCCGCGATCTCCTCGGTCGAGATAGAGCGGAAACCCGGGAAGATCGTGGTGAGCATCAATACGGGTCGCCCCGGAGTGGTTATCGGCAAGCGCGGCGCCGAGGTGGACAAATTGCGGGACGAGCTGGCCGTGCTCACGGGCTCCGAAGTAGCGATCAACGTCGAGGAGATCAAGCGGCCCGAGATCGAGGCGCAGTTGATTGCCGACAGCGTTGCGTTCCAGTTGGTCCAGCGGATCGCCTTCCGGCGTGCGATGAAGCGCGCCGTTCAGCAGGCGATGCGCATGGGCGCCCTCGGCATCAAGATCCAGTGTGCGGGTCGGCTTGGGGGTGCAGAAATCGCGCGAACCGAGGGTTATCACGAGGGGCGCGTTCCTTTGCACACGCTGAGGGCAGATGTTGACTTCGCCCGCTCCACGGCCAAGACCACGTTCGGCCCGATCGGCATCAAAGTTTGGGTCTTCAAGGGCGAGGTCGTCGAGGAGCGGAAGGGTATGACGTACACGGCCGGTGGCCGCGCATAACGATAGAGTAGAGAAGAGCTATGCTGGCTCCGAAACGCATTAAATGGCGAAAACAGCAGAAGGGTCGCATGCGAGGCAAGGCCAACCGGGGGAACTCGGTGGCCTTCGGCCAGTACGGGCTGCAGACACTGGAACGTGCCTGGATCACGTCGCGGCAGATCGAAGCGGCCCGAGTTGCCATGACGCGACACATCAAGCGCGGCGGAAAGGTGTTTATCCGTGTCTTTCCGGACAAGCCGATCAGCAAGAAGCCGGCTGAGACGCGGATGGGTAAGGGTAAGGGCAGCCCCGAGGCTTGGGTCGCGCCCGTTAAACCGGGCCGCGTGATGTTCGAGCTGGAGGGTGTACCCGAGAGCGTGGCGCGGCGGGCGATGGAGTTGGCCGCGGCCAAGCTGCCGGTCAGGACGCGTTTCCTGAGCCGCGAGCGGGGAGGTATCTGATGCGGCCTGAGGAAATCAGGGAGATGGGCCACGCGGACATCTCGCAGACGCTGGAGGAGCTGGCGGACCAACTTTTCGACCTCCGGATGCGGAGCGCCTACGAGGAGCTTGAGAATCCGCTGAAGATCCGGCAGATCAAGCGTGACATAGCACGGTTGAAGACAATTCAGCGCGAGCGGGATTCTGTAGCTACCCGCGATGCCAAGGAGAAGTAGCGACGTATGTCTCGAGGTCAGCGTAAGACACGAGTGGGATCGGTTGTCAGCGATCGTATGGACAAGACGATTGTTGTGAACATCGAGAGGCGATTCGCGCACCCGCTCTACGGCAAGCAGGTAACACGGCACAAGAAATATTACGCGCACGACCAGGAGAACCAGGCGCGTATGGGTGATGTCGTTCGCATTGTAGAGACGCGACCCATGTCGAAGAAGAAGCGGTGGCGTCTCGTTGAAATCGTACGCAAGCCGGAGTAGCCAAAGCGACGTCGAGTGCGCGGACGCGAGTTTGAGATATGATTCAGCAGGAATCGATTGTTCGAGTAACGGATAACTCCGGAGCCAAGGAGGCGCTGTGCATCCGCGTGCTCGGCGGCAGTAAGCGCCGCTATGCGCGGATGGGCGACATCATTGTCGTAACGATCAAGGACGCGCTACCGACGAGCACCGTGAAGAAGGGTGAAGTGACGAAAGCGGTGGTCGTCAGGACGGCGAGAGAGCAGCGGCGCAAGGACGGGTCCTATATCCGTTTCGATGACAACGCGGCGGTACTGATCAACGATCAGGGAGAGCCGCGGGCGACGAGAATCTTCGGCCCGGTGGGTAGAGAACTGAGGGAGAAGCGATTCATGAAGATCGTCTCCCTGGCCCCCGAGGTCGTCTAAGTCTATTAGGCATAGAAAGATGCAAGTTCGTAGAGGTGATCAGGTCGCTGTCATAGCGGGCAACTACAAGGGGTCGGAAGGTCGAGTCCTGCGCGTGGAGCCCAAGCGCAGCCGTGTGGTTGTCGAGGGCATCAACATGCGGACCAGACACCAACGCCCTTCGCAGGCGAACCCCGAGGGTGGGATCGTCACGTTCGAAGCACCGATTCACGCCTCCAACGTGATGCTGGTCTGTCCGCACTGTAAGGGGCCGTCGCGTGTACGCCGGCGGCACGATCAAGATGGCACGCTCGAGAGGCTTTGCGTGCGCTGCGAGACGCCGATTCCGATCCCTGAAGGCTGATAAACGATGAAGTCGAGACTGCAGGAGCACTACGAAGAGAAGGTTCGAGCCAAACTCGCCAAGGAGTTCGGGCACGAGAACGTGCACGAGATTCCTCGGTTGGAGAAGGTCGTCATCAACGTCGGCGTGGGTGAGGCGCCCCGGGAACCGAAAATGCTCGACTCGGTGGTCGAAGCATTGGCAGCGATTACCGGGCAGCGGCCGATCGTGAACCGGGCCCGCAAGGCGATCTCGAACTTCGGCCTGCGAGAAGGTATGCCGGTCGGCGTGAGTGTCACGCTTCGCCGAACTCAGATGTACGAGTTCTTTGACCGCTTCGTCAACGTTGCGGTGCCGAGAATCCGCGACTTTCGGGGTCTGTCGACCCGCTCCTTTGACGGCCGTGGTAACTACACGCTTGGCGTGAAGGAGCAGGTGATTTTTCCCGAGGTCGACTACGACAGGATTCAGAAAGTCCACGGGTTGGACGTCACCTTCGTTACGTCTACGGACAAGGACGATGAAGCGATGGCGCTACTGCGTGAAATGGGAATGCCGTTCCGCGGTGTCGAGCCGGTAGTCGTCTAAAATGGCAGCTTTGGGAGAGTGGTGAAGCGATGGCGCGGAAAGCACTGATCGAGAAGACCAAGAAGAAGAAGAAGTTCGGCGTTCGCGGATATAGCCGGTGCCGCAGATGCGGGCGAGCTCGGGCCTTCATACGGAAGTTTGGCCTCTGCCGAATCTGTTTTCGCAGCATGGCGCTGGACGGCCTATTGCCTGGTGTGCGTAAGGCCAGCTGGTAGAACGGAATGTACTGCGTGGTAATAGGTGAAATTCAATGACGATGACTGACCCGATTGCGGACATGCTTACCCGCATCCGCAACGCCCTGCATGCTGGACACCGCCGAGTCGATGTCCCGCTCTCGAAGATGAAACTGGAGATTGCGCGTAAGCTGGTGGATGCGCACTTCATTGCGAACGTCAAGGTGGTCGACGACGGGCAAGACACAATTCTGCGTTTGTACCTGAAGTACACGCCGGACGGGAAGCCGGTGATCCGGGAATTACGACGCGTGTCGCGGCCAGGTCGTCGCAGCTACGTGGGGAAGTCGGAGATTCCGAAGCTGCGGGGAGGTTTGGGCATGGCCATCCTCTCCACGAGCAACGGAGTACTCAGCGATCGCGAGGCGCGGGCGGCCGGCGTCGGTGGCGAGCTCATCGCGGTGGTGCACTAAGGCGGCGGAGCTGGAGAAGATGTCTCGAGTCGGCAAACAGATCATAGAGCTACCCGAGAAGGTGTCGGTGACGATCGAGGGCACTCATGTGAAGGTCAAAGGCCCGAAGGGCGAGATCGAGCGTGAGTTCCACCCTGAGATGCAGGTCATCCACGAGGATGGACACCTCCGGGTCGATCGACCGACTGAGCGCAGGGATCATCGGGCGCTCCACGGGCTCACCGGTTCGCTGTTGGCGGCGATGGTGAAGGGTGTCGTCGATGGGTTCGAGAAGAAGCTCGAGATCGTCGGAGTAGGCTACCGGGCCGAAGCGGCCGGCAAGGCGCTGCGGTTCCATCTCGGCTACTCGCACCCTGTGACGTACGACCCACCGGAGGGAATCGTGCTTGCGGTGGAGTCACCCACACTGGTCTCGGTTTCGGGTGTGGATAAAGAGAAAGTCGGCCAGGTGGCGGCCGAGATAAGAGGTTTTCGCCCCCCGGAACCCTACAAGGGTAAAGGGATTAGGTATCAAGGTGAACATGTTCGTCGTAAGGCGGGCAAGACGGCCATTTAGACAGTGTCAATGCACAAGCTGAAGCGGAAGAAGGCGAAAGGGAAGGCGGATTGGCGCTCGCGGGCTCGGCAGCGCCGCCACGCCCGCATCCTTAAGAAGATTCGAGGCACAGAGGAGCGCCCCCGGCTCGTGGTGCGGCGTACGCTGCGCCACATCGAAGCGCAGTTGGTCGATGACGATCGGGGAGTTTGCATTACTGGGATTTCCACGCGGGCCGAAGCCGTCCAGTCGAAGCTGGGTGACGACGACCGGCGTAAGTCGACCCAGAGCAAGCTTGCCGGTCAGCTCATGGCTGAACGCGCCAAGGAGAGAGGGATCGACCGGGTCGTCTTCGACCGCGGGGGGTATCGTTATCACGGGCGTGTGCAGGCGTTTGCCGAGGGCGCGCGCGAGGGAGGTCTCAAGATCTAGTGGCCAACCAGCGGGAAGGCAGAGAGAGACGCGAGAAGCGAGGAGAGGCTAAGTCTCGTGAGAGTGAGCTTCTCGAAAACGTCATCTACATCAATCGTGTGGCGAAGGTCGTCAAAGGCGGCCGGCGCTTCTCGTTCACCGCGCTCGTAGCTGCGGGCGACCAGCAGGGTCGTGTCGGTATTGCCTTGGGCAAAGCGAACCAGGTGGCGGAAGCGATCCGCAAAGGCTTCGAGCAAGCACGGCGCTCGATGGTCGAGGTGCCCGTGGTCCGTCACGGTACTATTCCCCATGAGATCATGGGATCGCACGGTTCGGGCAAGGTGATGCTACGCCCTGCAGGCCCCGGTACCGGGGTCATCGCGGGTGGTCCGGTGCGAGCCGTTTTGGAATGCGCCGGAGTTCAGGATATCCTGACGAAGAGCCTCGGCTCGAACAACCCGGTCAACATGGTTCGGGCCACGATGAATGGGCTGACTCGTATGGTGACTCCGGAGCAGGCGGCGTGGGAGCGCGGCGTGCCCGTGGAGGAGCTCCTTGGAAGGCGGAGTGATGAGTAAGCTCAAGCTGCGACAGGTCAGGAGCGGCCTCGGGGCACCGCGCAAGATTCGCCGTACGCTCGAGGCGCTGGGCCTGAGGCACCAGCGCAGTGTAGTGAAACCTGATAACCCAGCGATCCGCGGCATGATCTTCCGTGTCAAGCATCTCGTCGAAGTGGAATCAGTCTCGGACGAAGCGGAAAAAGAGGCCTGAAGTAGATGGCTCGTTTGGAATCGATTAAGCGTCCGGCTGGCGTCAAGCCGTCGTCGAAGCGCGTTGGCCGTGGCCCCGGCACAGGGCTCGGCAAGACGGCTGGGCGTGGGCACAAGGGTCAAAAGGCACGCTCGGGAGGCTCGACGAAGCCATGGTTCGAAGGTGGCCAGATGCCGCTCCAGCGGCGTTTGCCCAAGCGCGGTTTTGCGCCGTACAAGCGCGTCGAGTACCAGGTCGTCAATGTGGCCCAGCTCGAGCGTGTTGCCGGCGACGAGGTGACTCCTGAGTCGATGAAGGCGGCCGGGCTAATCTCTTCGCGGAGGAAGCCTGTGAAGATTCTCGGCCAGGGTGAGATCAGCCGTGCCGTCAAAGTCACGGCCCACGCGTTCAGCCGTAGCGCGCGTGAGAAGATAGAGAAGGCGGGTGGAGAGGTGAGCGAGGCCGAATAAGATGGCGAACCCCATTGAGAATCTCCTCCGCGCACCAGAGCTCAAGCAGAAGCTTCTCTTTACCCTCGGTTGTTTGGCACTCTATCGGCTTGGCGCCCATATCACAGTTCCCGGCGTCGATGTCGTTGCCCTGAGGGATCTGGCCTCGTCGCTGCAGGGTACGCTGTTTGGCCTCTACGACATGTTTGTGGGTGGTGGACTCCAGCGCGCGACGATCTTCGCGCTGGGAATCATGCCGTACATATCGGCAAGCATCATGTTCCAGCTGTTTGCCGCGGTCTTCCCGACCATCGAGAAGATGCAGAAGGAAGGCGAGGAGGGCCGGAAGCGGCTGAACCAGTGGACGCGCTACACCACCGTCCTGCTGTGCGTGCTGCAGGGCTACGGCTACGCGATCTTCCTGGAGAGTCAGAGCGGCATCCAATCGCCCATCGTGCCTTTCCCTGGTATCGGATTTCGGCTGCTTACGGTGCTGACGTTGACGACGGGCGGTGTCTTTATCATGTGGCTGGGCGAGCAGATCACCGAGCGCGGCATCGGTAACGGCATGTCGTTACTTATCTTCTTCGGGATCGTGGAAGGGTTCCCCAACGCGGTGGCACGGACGTTCGAAGCACTGTCGGTGGGTACGATCAGCGCCTTCAAACTGACGGCATTGCTGGTCGTGATGGTTGGGGTGATAGCCGGTACGGTGGCCGTGACGATGGCGTCCCGCAAGATCCCGGTGCAAATACCCAGGAAGGTGGTTGGGCGGGGTCGCATTCGCGAAGGTCAGAAGTCATTCATACCTCTTAGGATCAACTCGGCCGGTGTGATGCCGATCATCTTCGCGCAGTCGATCATTGTAGTGCCGGGAACCCTGGCTTCGTTCTCGAATGTCCCGTTTCTAGCCACGATCTCGCAGATGTTTCAGCCGGGCAACTCGGCGTACTATCTGACCTACACCGTGCTTATCGTCTTCTTTACGTACTTCTACACGGCGATCATCTTCAATCCGGTGGACCTGGCAGAGAACCTGAACAAGCAGGGTGCGTTTATACCCGGCGTCAAGCCGGGTGCGAGGACCGCGGAGTACATCGACTACGTTCTCTCCCGGATCACTCTGCCGGGCTCCCTGTTTCTTGCTGCGATAGCCCTCGTACCTTTCCTGATCTTCTCTTGGTTCAACATTCAGTTGTTCTTCTTCGGCGGGACGGCGCTGCTGATTGTTGTGGGTGTGGCGTTGGACACCGTGCAGCAGATGCAGCAGCACCTGCTACTGCGCCATTACGAAGGCTTCATGAAGAAGGGTCGCGTGAAGTACCGGGGACGACAGAGGTACATGTGAGCCGTCTGACAACGAGTACTGCCTGTGAGCTCTGATACTGTGAACATCGTTCTCCTTGGGCCTCCGGGCGCAGGAAAGGGAACGCAAGGTGGTCGCCTCGTCGTGGACTGCGGGATCCCCAAGTACGCGACGGGAGATATTCTCCGGGAGGCCGTTCGCTCGGGCACGGCCCTGGGTCAGGAAGCGAAGAAGTACATGGATGCGGGCGAGCTCGTCCCGGATGAAGTGGTCCTGGGGATGGTGCGCGAGGTCTTGGGGTCGCCCTCGGCCAAGAAGGGCTTCATACTCGACGGCTTTCCGCGAACGCTGGCTCAGGCCGAGGGACTCGAAATGCTCCTCGCCGACAAGGGCTTAAGGCTGGACGCCGTGTTTTATCTGGGTGTTCCCGAGGAGGAACTGGTGCGCCGGCTGGCCGGTCGCCGCGTTTGTTCCGGCTGCGGGGCCGTCTACAACGTGCACACAAACGCTTCAGCTGCTGAGGGCATGTGTGACAGCTGCGGAGCGGCCTTGGAGATTCGCGATGACGACAAGGAAGAGGTCGTCCGCAATCGACTGCGCGTCTACCGCGAGAACACGCAACCGCTGTTGGATTGGTACCGGACGAGCGCCACCGAGTTGCACGAGTTGGTCGCAGTGGGATCGGTAGACGAGGTGTACGGTGAACTGCTCGGCCTCGTTGGGTGCTCGTGATCACGCTGAAGACTGATCAGGAAGTCGAGTTGATCTCGCATGCATGCGAGATCGTGGCGGACGTGCTCGATCGGATGAGTGAGCTGGCCCGGCCCGGTGTGAGCACGGCGGATCTGGACGAGTGGGCCGAGGGCCATATACGAAGCTTCGACGGCGCGACACCTGCTTTCAAGGGCCTCTATGGGTTTCCCGCGACGCTGTGTACGAGCATCAATCACGAGGTCGTGCACGGAATACCTTCGCCGCAGAGGATTCTCCATGATGGCGATATCGTAAGCGTGGATGTCGGCGTTTGCTACGACGGATATTACGGCGACGGTGCGGTGACGCTGCGCGTGGGAGAAGTGGGTGCAGAAGTCGATCGGCTGCTTGAGGTTACGCAGGAGGCCTTGCGGGCTGGAGTCGAGGCGGCGCGGCCAGGAGCGCGCATAGGGGATATCAGCGCTGCCATAGAAAGAGTCGGCGTCGAGGCGGGTTGTGGCGTGCCCCGTGAGCTCACAGGACACGGGATCGGCACTCGCCCGCATGAAGACCCCCAGGTTCCGAACTACGGGCGACCCGGTGAGGGACTGCGTTTGCAGCCGGGGCTCGTTCTGGCAATCGAGCCCATGTTCAACTTGGGTGGTCGCCACATCGAGACTCTGGGTGACGATTGGACCGTTGTTACGGCAGACGGCAAGATATCGGCGCATTTCGAGCACACAGTCGTCGTCACGGAGGATGGGCCGCGTGTTCTGACCGTAGTACCGTCGAAGGCAGGCTGAGAGGACGGCCGGGGTGGCGAAGGAAGAATCGATACAGATGACGGGCACGGTGGTCGAGGCTCTGCCCAATGCGATGTTTCGGGTGGAGTTGGAGAATGGCCACGAGATCACAGCCCACATCTCGGGTAAGATACGTATGCACTACATCCGGATTCTTCCGGGTGACAAGGTGCAGGTGGAGTTGTCGCCCTACGATCTGACGCGGGGCCGTATCACGTACCGTTACAAGTAGGCGTGCGCTCTAAACATATGTTTCCAAGGGGTTTCTCGGACCGCTCTGTCTCAATGATCCCGCGGCCATTGAAATTCGTTTAGGATCGGATAGCTTTTGAGGCTAGCCCTAAAAAAGCTGGAGAAGGTACGGAAGTGAAGGTACGATCAAGCGTTAAGCGAATGTGCGAACATTGCAAGCTTGTCCGGCGCCGCGGCGTCGTCCGGGTGATTTGCAGTCGCAATCCCAAACACAAGCAGCGGCAAGGTTAAGGACCGATGGTACGTATTGCCGGCGTCGATTTGCCGAACAACAAGCGGGTCGAGGTTGCCCTGACCTACATCTATGGGATCGGGGCCACGACGTCGCAGAAGATACTCGGGGAGACGGGGATCAACCCTGACGTCCGCGTTCACGAACTCTCGGACGAGGACACGAACAAGATCCGCCGGGTGATCGAGAACAAGTTCAAGGTCGAGGGCGCGTTGCGCACGGAGATCTCGATGAACATCAAGCGTCTGATGGACATCGGGAGCTATCGCGGAATTCGCCATCGCCGTGGTCTCCCGGTGCGAGGTCAGCGCACGCATACGAATGCCCGTACACAGAAGGGGCCGCGTCGGACGGTGGCGGGCAAGAAGAAGGCGCCGCGCAAGTAGTGCCCAGTGGCCTGTTCGGGAATACGATATCCACTGTAGCAAGAGATTGGTAAGAGATGCCTCCAAAGAAGAAGACGTCCGGAGCCAAGAAGAAGAAGGATGTTGGTGTCGAGGGTATCGCCTACATCAAGGCCACCTTCAACAACACGATCGTCACGATCGCCGACATGGATGGCAACACGGTGGTATGGGGGACGCCGGGCAAGTCCGGATTCAAAGGCTCCAAGAAGTCCACGCCCTTTGCTGCGACGGTAGCGGCAGAGAACGCAGCTCGGGAGGCTCTCAGCTTGGGAATGAAGCGCGTGCACGTCCGGGTCCAGGGCCCGGGCTCGGGGCGCGAGTCGGCGATACAGGCGCTGCAGTCTTCGGGCTTGCAGATTCGATCGATACGGGACGTCACCCCCATCCCTCATAACGGGTGCCGGCCGCCGAAAAAGCGGCGGGTCTAGGCCTTCGTTGTGCGGATGCTCAGGGTAACGCGGTCACAGGGTCAAACATAGAGGTAAATGGCTAGATACACGGGACCGGTTTGCAGGCTCTGCCGACGCGAGTCGCAGAAGCTGTTCCTCAAAGGAAAGCGTTGTAGCACCGAGAAGTGCGCGATGGAGCGGCGCAACTATCCGCCGGGCCAGCACGGGGCGGCGCGCATGCGTCGTCGTCGTGTCTCGGAGTACGCGGTGCAGCTTCGGGAGAAGCAGAAGGTGCGTCGGATCTACGGTCTCCAGGAGGCTCAGTTCCGGAACCTGTTCAGGCGGGCGGCCGGAGAGCAGGGGATCACAGGCGACAATCTAATTGTCGCGCTGGAGAGCCGGTTGGACAACGTGGTATACCGGTTGGGCTTTGCGCCGTCGCGCAAGGCGGCCAGGCAGCTGGTACGGCACCGTCACATACTCGTCGGTGGCCGCCTCGTCGATATTCCCAGCTTCACGGTGAAGCCGGGGATGGAGGTGTCGGTCAAACCATCGAGCCAGGAGATGCCGGTGATCAAGGAGTCTGTGGAGGCCCGCGGCGGCAACGGCCTGCTGAACTGGCTGTCGGCGGATTACAAGAAGTTCACCGGTCATATGGTGGAGAAGCCGAGTCGAGCCGACATACCGTTGGCGGTCCAAGAGCAGTTGATCGTCGAGCTGTATTCAAAATAGGTGGTAGTCTGAGTTCATAGATCGAGCGTGCCTGCTCATGGCGGCGGGTGCCGCGGCCGACTTGGGCCGCGATCAAGGGAGGCCGAACAAGTGCAGATAGACCTACGAGGTTGGGTATTACCCGAACGGGTCGAGATTACAGAGTCGTCAGACGACGGACGCTGGGCGGAGTTCGTGGTCCAGCCCCTAGAACGCGGGTATGGCCAGACGCTCGGGAACGCCACGAGGAGGATCCTCCTCTCGTCGTTGCCCGGCTGGGCGGTCTGGGCTTTCCGTGCCAGCGGTGTGGTTCACGAGCACCAGACGATCAACGGCGTCATCGACGATGTCCACGAGATCATCCAGCGCTTCAAGGGTCTGGTCATACGGCTGATGGAAGACGAGGATGAAGGGAAGCTGGAGCTCGTGGTGCGTGAGCCGGGCCCCGTTACGGCTCGGCACATCACGGAGAATCCCAAAGTCGAGATCGTGAATCGGGATCACCACCTCTTCACCTTGCAGGAAGAGCTGCCCGAGGACACTCCACTGCGGATGGAGCTCTATATCAATCGTGGGCGTGGCTTTGTGTTGGCGGACCAGCATGCGAGGCACAAGGACGATCCCGTGGACCTTATCGTAATCGATTCGATCTACAGCCCTGTAGCGCGGGCGAATTTCAACGTCGATGAAACGCGCGTGGGCCAACGTACCGACTTTGATCGACTGACACTATCGGTCGAGACCGATGGCTCCATGCGGCCCGAGGAGGCCGTAGCGTACGCGGCCGAGTTGATGACGAAGCACCTCGAGTACCTGCGTAATTTCGGATCCGAGAATGGAGAGCCGGCGGCGTCGGCAATGCAACTGGTGCCAGTCAGCGAGAAAGTGAAAGATCTCGTTAACCGGCCGCTGGAGGAGTTTGATATTTCGGTTCGCTCGCGGCACACCCTCGAGAAGGGTAACATTCGCACGTTGGGTGATGTTGCGCGCCGGAGTGAGGATGATATTCTGCAGATTGAAAACTTCGGTCGAAAGTCTCTCCAGGAAGTGGAGGATCTCCTCGCGAACAATGGCTTGCGCTTCGGCATGAGGTTCCAGGAGGGTGATGACGGCGAGCTGTTTGTCCTTCAGGAAGGCGCTGAGGACGAGAGCGCGTCATAGACAGGGAACAAGGTCGTGAGGCATAGAAGGAAAGGGCGGCAACTCAGCCGGACGGCGAGCCACAGAAAGGCAATGCTGTCAAACATGGCAACGAGCTTGTTCCGTCACGAACGTATCGAGACAACTACGGCCAAGGCCAAGGAGTTGAGGCCGTTCGCAGAGCGGCTCATCACGCTTGCCCGGCGGGGTGATCTGCACGCGCGCCGGCAGGCCGCGCGTACGATTCATGACAGGGAAGCGCTCCAGAAGCTGTTCGACACTCTGGGCCCGCGTTATGCTGAGCGGGACGGGGGGTACATGCGCGTCCTCAAGCTCGGCCAGCGCAAGGGTGACGGTGCCCAGGTCGCTGTGGTGCAGCTGATCGAATAGAAACCCGCTTCGTGTGAGGATAAGCACATGGCGAATGTGCTGGGGAAGTTGACGTCCCGTACTTGGCCTTGGATGGCGGCAGCCACCATCCTCGTTGCCGGGTTTATGTATTGGCTCTACGCGCAGTCCTCGGCGATTGAAGTGGCGGATGTCGCTGCGGACACGGCGGAGACGGTGCCTCGTATCGCGAACGCCGTATTCGTGAGCGGGCCAGATCAGTTTTCGGGACGACGGATCTTGCTTTCCCCCGTGACGGTGAATGAGCAGATCGGCCGGGCGGCGATGACCGTCGATCTGCTGGGCTTGTCAGGCTATCCGGCCATTTTAGACCGAACGGTCTTGGAGTCGGACTTCACGATACTTAGCGGGGACAATCTTGCAATTGCGGGTTGGGTGTATGCGCTCAACGACTCGATTCTCGATGTTTGGGCTCAGCGCGGCGTGTACGATCCGGAGCATCGGGAGGAATTGGTGGGGATGACGACGTTCTTCTTGGTCGATTCTCTCGACTTCGTCTTCCCCGGCGACGAGATCCTGGAAGGGGAATCGGGCCAGTAGGGCAAGCGGAACGGCGAGCCGCTTAAGTAGACAGAGGAGAGCAGTATGATGGCGCGGGTTTGTTACTTGTGCGGGAAGGGTCCCGCGGTTGGCAACAACGTTAGCCACGCGAACAACAAGACGAAGCGACGGTGGCTGCCTAATTTGCAGCCTGTACGGATCGTCGAGGACGGTGACGTGAAGCGGGTCCGTGTGTGCAGCCGTTGCATTAGAAGCGGAAGGATTCAAAAGGCCCCATAGGCGAGCCATCTTCGTGGCTTGCTCCTCCCATCGAGCTTCGAAATGAACCGTCGGCCGGCGCGGCGCCTATGCCGCTCCGGCCGACGGTTCTTGTTGATTATGACTCCGGCAATGGGCGACCGCCACGGCCGAGCTGCGCTGTCGATGAAGCCCAAGCTGGCGTGCCGCTCCCCGAGACTAGCGCAAACCCAGACTAGACGTCGACGTTCGTGATGTTCGTGCGCGTCTTCGCGGCCACGAATCCCGGTGGTGCTTCCAAAGGAAGGGCCTGGACCTTGGCGTAAACCTCTTCCTTGCCCCACTCCGTATCTACCAGGTGTGCCGGAAACTCCTCGACGAAAGACAACTCGACCTCCTCTTTCGAGGGGATGAAGTAATGTCTCTTGATGTGAGCATCGGCCTGCCCAAAGGCCTCCGACTTCCGGACCGGGGACAGCTTGTCGTCTGAAACCGGGTCTTCCTCCATGAACTCGATCTGGAACAGCCAGCGGTGGCCCACTTCCTTGGGCTCAAAGCGCAGCTTGGCGTCCAGCTTGAAGGTTACGAAGTTGCCCTTCAGCTCGTGGCCAAGGTTCGCGCTCATAAAGCTAGCCATACGTAGCTCCTTTCCGTGTGTCGCGAGCGCCAGCAGATTCACCACACAGCGCAGCTAGATATTTGGATCCTCTGAACCGGTCAATATGCGCTGGCCGCCGGAGACCGGCAACAACGGCGGACCGCTCGGAGGCGAGGGCGGAACGCTGCTGCCGCCGCCGGCAGGCGAACCGGCCGGGTGCGCGACGGCCTATCTCTTTCTGCCACTGTGGATTGCGCGATCAATAGCTTGCTGTAGCAGGCGCGCACCCCCATATTAACCGGCTGATGATAACATCCTGAGGCACGTTCTCGGGGCCGGACACTGCGGAGGAAACCCCGAGGGAGCGGTGCGGGCCGACGGCTGGCTTGGTAATTGCAGCGGGAAAGCAGAACGGGTATGCCGAAGCGTGCTTCGAGAGCTGACGAGAAGCCGTTGCTGGGACGGCGCATAGCGATAACGCGTCCGCAGTCGCAGGCGGAGAGCTTCGTCGAGGGCTTGCGTCGTCTTGGGGCCGAACCGCTTAGCTATCCGACGATCCTTGTCGAGGACCCGGAGGACTCAACCCCGCTGAGGAAGGCGGTTGAGGATCTCGACAGCTACGACTGGATCATTTTCACCAGTGCGAACGGGGTAGGGCGATTCTGGCGGATGCTGGAGACTGTGGCGAATGGCCGGAGTCTGCCGGAGCAGGCAAAGGTAGCCGCCATCGGGCCCGCGACGGCGGAGGCTCTTGGTGCTCGGGGCGTCCACCCTGACGTAGTGCCCGACGAGTACGTGGCCGAAGCGGTGGCGGATGCGCTAGTCGGGCTGGGCGACCTGACCGGTCGACGCGTGCTCCTGCCAAGGGCCGCAGGTGCTCGCAAGGTGTTGCCGGAAAGGCTGGCCGCGGCGGGCGCGGAGGTCGACGAAGTGGTCGCCTACGAGTCGCGCCCGAATCCGGAGGGAGTGGCGTCCCTGAGATCGGCCATCGAGGGCGGTGAGGTGGACATGGTCACGTTCACCGCGGCGTCCACAGTCCGCCATTTCGTCGATCTCGCGGGATCTGACATGGGTAGGGCGCGGGTGGCGGTGATCGGGCCGATCACGGCGGAGGCGGCGCGGGCGGCGGGTGTCCGCGTCGATGCCGAGGCTGAGGAGTATACGGTGGACGGATTGCTACGAGCGATGTGCGAGTACTTCACGTTGTCAGAGGAGCGCGGGTGATGGCTGGCTTCCCGACCTATCGGGCGCGCCGGATGCGGCGGACGGGGCGGCTGCGCGAGATGGTTCGCGAGACGTCGATAGACCCGGCCGACTTTGTCGCTCCGTTGTTCGTCACGTATAAGGATGGCCGACATCCCGTCGAGGCCATGCCGGGTGTCGAGCAACTGTCGCTGCAGGCCGTGGCGGAAGAGGCCGGGCGACTCCAATCGCTTGGTGTCGGAGCGGTGCTTCTGTTCGGCATTCCGGAGTCGAAGGACGCACAGGGCAGCGGGGCCTACGCTGCGGACGGCATCGTTCAGAAGGCTGTGCGCACGATCAAGGAAACGACGGACGATTTGGTCGTGATCACGGACGTGTGCCTGTGTGAATACACTGACCACGGTCACTGCGGCTTACTGACGGCGGAGGGAGAGGTCGATAACGATCCGACGCTCCAGCTTTTGGCCAGGAGCGCGGTCTCACATGCAGAAGCGGGTGCTGACATCGTCGCGCCGAGCGATATGATGGACGGTCGCGTGGGCGCGATTCGCGCAGCACTGGACGCCAGCGGATTCGCGCACACACCGATCATGTCGTATGCCGTTAAGTATGCCTCAGCCTACTACGGCCCTTTTCGCGAGGCGGCCGATTCGGCTCCGCAGTTCGGTGATCGAAAGGCCTATCAGATGGATCCGGCCAACGTGGCGGAGGGGTTGAGAGAGGCTTGGCTGGACATTGAAGAGGGTGCCGACATTGTCATGGTCAAGCCCGCGGTCCCATATCTTGATGTCATCAGTCGTGTGAAGCGCGAGACCGGCCATCCCGTGGCGGCGTACCACGTGTCCGGAGAGTACAGCATGTTGAAGGCGGCCGCGGAACGAGGTTGGATTGATGAAGAACGCGTTCTACTCGAGACGATGTTGTCGATCCGCCGGGCTGGTGCTGATCTGATCATCACGTACTACGCCGGTCAGCTGGCCACGCTCTTGGGAGATAGAAAGTGAGCGAGTACGCCGAATCGCTGGTCAGGAAACTGGAGGCGCGGGAGGCCCGTGTCGGCATCGTAGGTCTCGGCTACGTGGGCCTGCCACTCGCCGTGGAGTTTGCGGAGTCCGGCTTCACCGTACTCGGCTTCGAGGTCTCGGCGGGAAAGGTCGATGCAGTCAACCGGGCCGAGTCTTACGTGGGCGATGTCGCCAGTGAGCGATTGCTCCCCGTGGTGAAAGACGGTCGACTGACAGCGACGCTCGACTACGATCGGCTGGGGGAGGCGGATGCCATCTGTATCTGTGTTCCAACGCCGCTCAATAAGACGGGTGACCCGGACGTTTCCTACATCATCTCTGTGACGGAATCGCTGCGGCGTACGATCCGCAAGGGCCAACTCGTCGTGTTGGAGTCCACAACCTATCCGGGCACGACTCGGGACTTGCTGCTGCCGGCGCTTGCCGACAATGGACGACTGACGGTCGGGGAGGATTTCTTCCTGGCCTTCAGCCCGGAACGAGTAGATCCGAGCAACCCCGTTTGGAACATCAGCAATACCCCGAAGGTGGTTGGGGGAATCACCTCAGTCTGTGCCGAGATGACTCGTGCTCTCTACGCTACGATCGTCGAACAGGTGATCGTCGTGTCGAATACAGAAGCGGCTGAGCTGGCGAAGCTGCTCGAGAACACCTTCCGGTCGGTTAATATTGCGCTGGCCAACGAGATGGCCGTGGCTTGCGACAAGCTCGGAGTCGACGTCTGGGAAGTCATCGAGGCTGCCGCGAGTAAGCCGTTTGGGTTCATGAAGTTCACACCCGGCCCTGGGCTGGGGGGACACTGCATTCCGATAGACCCTCACTATCTGTCGTGGAAGATGAGAACGCTGGACTACAAGACGCGATTGGTTGAATTGGCCAGCGAGATAAACGCAGAGATGCCACGCTACATGGCGGAGAAGGCCGCTGCGCTGCTGAACGAGCAAGGGAGGCCGGTGAAGGGCTCCAGGATAGTGGTGATTGGCGTGGCCTACAAGAGCGATACGGACGACACCAGGGAATCCCCAGCGATTGACATTATTCAACTCTTGGCAGAGAAGGGGGCGGATGTGGTGTACCACGATCCGCTGGTGCCTTCGCTGAGCCATGAAGGCCAGGCGCTGGAGTCGGTTGCCTTGACGGCGGAGTTGCTGGCGAACGCGGACGCCGTTGTGATTGTGACGGACCATAGTAGCATCGACTACGATCTAATCCGCGAATCGGGCCGACCGGTGCTCGATACGCGCAACGTTCTGGCGCGCGTCGCGGCGAGATTGCCGGCAACCGCGGCCGACTGAGGGGGACTGTGACGAAACGGGCGCTGGTTACGGGTATCACGGGACAAGACGGGTCCTACCTGGCCGATTTTCTTCTCGAGAAGGGCTACGAGGTATTCGGCCTGGTTCGACGGTCCTCTACAGTCAATTTCGAGAGGATCCGTCATATTCAAGATCGTGTCACCATCTTGTCGGGTGACTTGCTCGATGAGAACTCACTCGTGACCGCCATGTCGGAGGCCGAGCCCCATGAGGTATACAACTTGGCGGCGCAGTCGTTCGTCCCCGCCTCATGGACGCAGCCGGGTTTGACGGGGGAGGCCACGGCCCTTGGTGTGATGCGATTGTTGGAGGCTGTCCGACGTGTGAAGCCTGATGCCCGATTCTATCAGGCGTCGAGCTCGGAGATGTTTGGGAAAGTGCGCGAGTCGCCGCAAACGGAGAACACGCCCTTCTATCCGCGGTCACCGTACGGTGTGGCTAAGGTCTACGGTCATTGGATTACAGTCAACTTCAGAGAGAGCTACGATCTGTTTGCGGTCAGCGGTATCCTCTTCAACCATGAGTCGCCCAGGCGCGGCCTTGAGTTCGTGACGCGAAAGGTGTCGCATGAAGTCGCGAGAATAAAGCTCGGACTTTCCAAGGAGTTGCGATTGGGCAACCTGGAGGCAAAACGCGATTGGGGTTTTGCAGGAGATTACGTGGTCGCGATGTGGCAAATGCTACAAGGGCCCGATCCCATCGACTATGTCATTGGGACCGGCATCCAGCATAGCGTGCGGGACTTGTTAGTGCGTGCGTTCGAGCACGTAGATCTCGACTGGAACGACTACGTCAAGTACGACGAGCGCCTAACGCGACCGGCAGAAGTCGACACTCTCGTCGCGGACCCGACGCGCGCCCGCCGAGAGCTGGGCTGGAAGCCTGTTGTGGACTTCGCGGGTCTCGTCCGAATGATGGTCGATCACGACCTTGATCAACTTCGTTCGGGGTCTTCGGGAACGAGAAGCGAGGAACGCGGCTAGCAAGGTTCAGCGGGGTCTTCTCGCCCCGGCGGACGCTGGTGTTTGACTGGCGGAGCATCTTGAATCTGGCTCCGTGTCATTGTCACCCGAACTAGTCTGGGAGAACTGTATGCACGTCGGAGTGGTAGGTACTGGATACGTTGGGTTGGTGGCAGGTGCCTGTCTCGCCGAGACAGGCAATGATGTTATCTGCGGGGATGTCGATAGTGAGAAGGTCGCGGCTTTGAATCGGGGAGAAATCCCTATCTATGAGCCGGGCTTGGGGCCATTGGTCGAGCGAAATATCGCGGCCGGCCGCCTGCGGTTCACGACCGATATTCCCCAGGTGACCCGAAAGTCGGAGGTTATCTTCATCGCCGTGGGGACACCGCCCGACGAGGACGGCTCGGCGGATCTGCGACACGTCATCGATGTGGCGAAGGGGATCGGCGAGAGTATGGACGGGGAAAAGGTCGTGGTGACCAAAAGTACGGTCCCGGTGGGAACGGCGAACCTGGTCCGTCAGACGATCGAAGGCCTAACGGATCACCCGGTTCACGTGTGTTCCAACCCGGAGTTCTTGAAAGAGGGCGCGGCGGTGGACGACTTCATGAGACCCGACCGCGTCGTCCTGGGGGTGGATTCGGACAGGGCCAGGAGAGCGCTTGGCGAGCTTTACGAGCCGTTCGTTCGCACGGGCAATCCGATCATCTTCATGGATATCACGTCCGCGGAACTGACGAAGTACGTGGCCAATGCAATGCTTGCCACCAGAATCAGCATGATGAACGAAGTGGCCCGCATGTGTGAGCTGACCGGCGCCGACGTGTCGCTGGTACGTCGCGGTGTGGGCTCGGATCAGCGGATCGGTCCCAAATTCCTCTTTCCAGGTCCCGGCTACGGCGGGTCGTGTTTTCCGAAAGACGTGAAGGCTCTTGTGCGTACGGCCGAGGAGCACGACTACGACTTCAAGATCCTCCGCGCCGTGGAAGAAGTGAACGAGACACAGAAGCGATATTTTCTGCGGAAGATAGAGAAGCGTTTCGGCGAGGACTTGAGTGGCCTAGAGTTTGCCGTGTGGGGGCTGGCGTTCAAGCCGGGCACTGACGACATGCGGGAATCACCATCGATCGTGTTGATCGAGGGACTCCTGGATCGTGGGGCTCAGGTGCGCGGCCATGATCCGGCAGCGATGGAGTCGGCCCGGAGGGTCTTCGGTGATCGGATAACCTACTGTGAGCGAGAATATGACTCGTTGGAGAACGCGGATGCGCTCGTGGTGATGACGGATTGGCTTGAGTACCGCAGACCGAATTTCCATCGTATCAAGGATCTGATGAGGGTGCCGGTGGTATTCGATGCCCGGAATCTCTACGATTCGGACCGAATGCGCGAGTTGCAGTTCAGATACTATCCGCTTGGACGCGAGGCGGTAGAGTGAGAATACTGATCACGGGTGTCGCCGGGTTCTTGGGCTCGCACCTCGCCGATAAGCTGATGGCTGAGGGGCACGATGTCGTCGGCCTGGACAATTTCATAACGGGTTCGCCGGACAATATCAGTCATCTGATGGGAGACGAACGGTTCTCGTTCTACAAGTACGACGTAACCGATTTCATCTACGTATCTGGCAAAATAGATGGCGTGTTTCATTTTGCGTCGCCCGCTAGTCCAGTTGACTACCTGCAGCTGCCGATCCAGACGCTCAAAGTCGGATCGCTGGGTACGCATAAGGCGCTGGGTTTGGCGAAGGAAAAGGGGGCCCGCTTTCTGCTGTCTTCCACATCTGAGGTGTACGGTGATCCCGCTGTGCATCCCCAGCCTGAGTCCTACTGGGGGCACGTCAACCCGGTGGGCCCGCGCGGTGTCTATGACGAGGCGAAGAGGTTCTCCGAGGCGATGACGATGGCTTATCATCGCTACCATGGGGTGGACACGCGGATTGTGAGAGTCTTCAATACGTACGGGCCGCGCATGCGAAAGCATGACGGTCGCGTCGTGTCAAACTTCTGCGTGCAGGCGCTGCGTGGCGAACCGCTCACGATATACGGCGACGGTTCGCAGACTCGCTCCTTCTGCTATGTGGATGACCTCATCGAGGGAATCTACAGGCTGTTCGTGTCTGACTTCGTGGATCCGGTGAACATCGGCAATCCGGGGGAGTTTACGGTGAAACAGCTGGCCGAACTGGTCATAAGATTGACCGGCAGCAAAGCCGGCATCCACCAGAAGGAACTCCCGGAAGATGATCCAAAGGTTCGACAGCCCGATATATCGTTGGCGCGGGAGCTGTTGGATTGGGAGCCGAAGGTCGGCGTCGAGGAAGGGCTGAAGAGGACGCTGGAGTACTTTTCGGGAGTGTTGGACACTTGACCGAGCCTTTCCGACCCGGAAGGACCTCATGAAGCTCTCTGTGCTCATTCCCGTCTTCAACGAGCGCGAGACGATCGAGGCGGTCGTAGAACGTGTCAGGGCGGTCCCGTTGGATGTGGAGATCGTGGTGGTGGACGACTGCTCGGATGATGGCAGTCGAGATCTGCTGCAGGAGCTTTCGAGCAGGGGGGCGGTAGACCGGCTTGTCCTGCAGCCGAAGAATCGTGGCAAGGGGGCGGCCATTCGGGCGGCCGTTGCAGAGGCGACGGGGGATGCCGCGATCATCCAGGATGCCGATCTGGAATACGATCCGGCTGAGTACGTCAGACTGCTCGGACCCATAGAACAAGGTATAGCCGATGCGGTGTACGGCTCCCGTTTCAGTGGTCAAGGGCCACACCGGGTTCTCTACTTTTGGCACTACGTAGGCAACAAGCTGCTGACGCTGGTGTCCAACATGGTGACAAACCTCAACCTGACCGACATGGAGACGTGCTACAAGATGTTCCGGCGTCCCGTGTTAGAATCGATGCAAATCGAGGAGGACCGCTTCGGTTTGGAGCCCGAGATTACTGCGAAGCTGGCGATCGGCGGCTGGCGTATCTACGAGGTAGGGATATCGTACAGCGGCCGAACCTATGCGGAAGGCAAGAAGATCAACTGGAAGGATGGGGTCTCGGCCTTCCGCTGCATACTGAAGTACGGTCTTTGGCGACGCATCTTCCGGCGAAAGCACCGGTCCCCTTAGCTTGCCGAGGGGGCTGAGAACGCCTAGCTTTCGGGCCGATGAATACCGATCAGCTCATTGCGAGGGGAAGAGAGTGCCTGGCGCAGAACGATTACGTTGGCGCGATATCGGCACTGAGGGAAGCGTCTGAGCGCGAGCCGGGCTATGCCGACGTTCGGCACCTGCTTGGCCTGGCGTTGGGTCTGGCGGGCCAGCCGGAGTCGGCGTTGGAAGAGTTCGATCGCGCTGTAGCCCTCAACCCCGCGTACGTGGAAGCCCACCTCAATCGGGCGATCACCCTGAATGACCTAGGGCGATACGACGAGGCGCGCGAAGCCTTCAGGTTCGCGTGGGATTCGGATCACTCCGCCGGCCGGCCTTTTTCCCGCTCGGTGTCCGCGCGCCTCGCGAACATGCATATGGAGCTCGGTGATCTCTATGCCGACCTCGGCTCATACGCGGAAGCTGCAGACCAGTATCGTAAGGCCACGAATCTGCGGCCGGACTTTCTGGACATTCGCAACAAGATGGCCCGATCCCTCATGGAGCATGGGGAGTTGGACGAGGCGATCAGTGAGCTGAGCGGTGTGCTGGAGGAGAATCCAGACTACGTGGAAGCGAGGGTATCCCTCGGCTTGGTGTACTATCGCGCTGGTGAGTACGATCAGGCGAGCGCGGAATGGAGTACCTGCTTACAGCAGGCACCCGATAACCCCAAGGCCCGAGCGTTCCTCAACATGCCTCGCACCCAGGCCGCCGGCGAGGAGGGGAGCGGCTGAGCAGTCCAGGCCTTTTCATCGCAGTTGCCTTCCTGAGTGGGTTCCTGACCGCAGGATGTCGAGCGGATGTGCGCGATCACATCGCAGCGGGCGATCGCTTTCTGGGCACAGGTCGCCCCGAGGCGGCGATTGCGGAGTATCAGGTAGCGCTGAGGAGACGCGGCGAAGAGCCGGAGGTTCTCCTGCGGCTGGCCCACGGCTACGCACATCTAGATCGACTGGATGAGGCAGGTGACTACTATTCCAGGTTGCTCGCGATAGACTCGAGTTACGCGGACCAGGCGGTGGCGGATTTCCACGAGATGGCCGAGCGGGCGGCGGAGCGAAATGACCGTGCACGTCTCGCGCGGGCGTTGGAGCAGTTGGAGGCGATCCGACCGGGCGCGGTTCCGCTGGAGTTCTCGCTACCATTCGCGCGTTACTACTACGAGCTTGGAGAGTACGCCAACGCGCTGCCACTATATCTCTCAGTGCTGGCGATGGAGGCCGACAGCATTGAGCCTGAGGTGCGGTTCGAAGTGGCGAGCGTCTATTACGAACTGGGAGAGTGCGGACAGGCCTTGATACATTACGGGGCTTTCTTGGAGGAGCGGGGTGGTGGGGTGTTGAGAGGCGATGCTCGGTGGCACGCCGGTGAGTGCGCTTACCGGCTGGCGGCCAAGGACCGTATGGCAGGGCGGCCAGAGGATGCGCTGGCCAAGTACGAGATGGTGATCGAGTTTGGAGCACCCCAGGCGCTGCTGGACGATGCCTGGTTTGAGCGGGGTGAACTTCTGTTCGCCGTCGGGGATTTTGACGAAGCCGTGAGATCGTACCAGGAAGTACTGGACTTGAACCCGATGAGAACCGGACGACGGGTGCGTTTGGCTGAGGACCGGATCCGCAGCATTCGTTACAGAAGCACGAGCGAGGAGGAGCAACCGTGAGGGTCAGGCGCGGCGCCGGTCTGATCGCGGTGTCCTTGACTATGGTCGCGTGTCCCAAGGAGGTACCGGAGGACGCTCCTCCCGACGAGCTCTACCGCCTCGGAGTGGAGGCCCACGAACAACGAGCTTGGAACTACACGGTCGAGGTGCTACAGCGCTTCCTCTTCCAGGACCCCGGTCACCCCAAAGCCGATAGCGCTCAATACTTGATCGGAGATTCGTACTTCCATGGCAAACAGTATCTGACCGCGGCTTCCGAGTTCCTGCGGCTGGCACAGAATCGACCGGCCGGCCCCTTGGCGGACGACGCTCGCTATCGGGCCTGCGAGTCGTACGCCGAGCTGTCTCCCAGACCTGAGTTGGACCAGGAGTACACAGAGGAGGCCATAGAGCAGTGCCGTTCGGTGATTCTACTGTATCCGGGGAGTCCGTACGCGGAGGATGCGGCAGAGCGTACGAGGGAACTCACGGACAAGATTGCGCGTAAATACTTCCTCACTGCCGAGTACTACTTCAAGCGGCGAGCCTACGACTCGGCGATTATCTACTTGAAGCACGTGATCGACACATACAGAGGAGCATCCGTCGAACCGGAAGCGCTGCTCATGTTGTGGAAGACCTATACGCGATTGTTCTACGTCGAGGAAGCACAAGAGACGAGGGATCGATTGTTGGGCGAGTATCCGGATTCTCCGGAGGCGCAGGAGGTTCGGGAGCAGTCGTCTGACGAGGTGGCACAGTAAGTCGGCACATGGGCCAGCTGCGAGAGCCGTGGTGATGTGATGAGGCTTGGCATACTGGGAGGCACATTTGATCCGCCTCACGTAGGCCACCTGATCGTGGCAGACGACGCCGCGGCAGCTCTCGCGCTTGATCGCGTCACGTTCATTCCCACGGGGACCCACCCGCTGAAAGGGACGAGTGTCGAGGCACCGGCGTCCCTTCGGGTTCAGATGACCGAAGCGGCAACGGCAGGCTCCCAGCTGTTTGTCGTTGACGGTCGAGAGCTTCGCCGACCGGGGCCGTCCTATACCGTAGACACGATCCGGGAGCTGCAGGATGAGAACCCGGATGCCGAGCTGTACCTGCTGGTGGGCTCGGATATATTGGGCGAGCTCCACCAGTGGCAGCGGATGGAGGAAATAGCCGACCGGGCGCGGATCGTGGTGTTGGAACGGGCGGATGCTCCGGCGGATACGTATCCCGAGGATATCGAGATGCTCAGAATCGAGGTCACACATGTGGCGGTTTCCTCGAGCGAGATACGGGAGCGCATCAGAACGGGCCGGCCTTTTCGTTACTTGGTCCCCGATCCCGTGTATGCGTTGATCGTGGAGCACTCGTTGTACAAAGAACCAGAGACCAGGCCAGTACACACATAGAGACGGAATGATCAAGCAGCTAGTTACCAACGTCCTCGGAAGTAAGTTCGAGCGAGACGTTCGGAATATCCAACCGATCGTCGACGAAATCCTTCATCACGAGACGGTCCTTAAGGACGTCTCCGAGGAACAGCTCCAGGCTCAAACCGAGAAGTTTCGATCGCTGATCCGCGAGAAGACTCAGGCGTTGGCGGACGAAATCGCAGAGCTCAAGGAGACGAAGAAGCGTACGGAGGAATCGTCCGAACGCGAGCGCATGGCGCTGAATATCGGGCAGCTCGAGAAGGAGCTGCAGGAGACCACGCAGGCGCTGCTGGACGAGCTCCTTCCGGAAGCTTACGCGACGGTGCGCGAGGTATGTCGGCGACTGCTGGGGCGCGAAGTCTTGGTGCGAGGGCACGAACTGCAATGGGACATGGTGCCCTACGATGTGCAATTGATCGGTGGTATAGTCCTTCATCAGGGTAAGATCGCCGAAATGGCGACCGGTGAAGGAAAGACGCTCGTCGCCACACTCCCTCTCTATCTGAACGCGCTCCCGGGTCGCGGCGCGCATCTGGTGACGGTGAACGACTACCTCGCCAGGCGTGACTCGGAGTGGATGGGTTTGGTCTTCGAGTACTTGGGCCTGACGGTCGGGTGTATCGACGAGACTGAGCCGAGCTCTGCGGAACGACGTGCGGCCTACGAGTGCGACATAACCTACGGCACCAATAACGAGTTCGGCTTCGATTATCTGCGTGACAACATGGTCCATCGGCTCGAGGATCGTGTGCAGCGGGCCCACAACTACGCGATCATCGACGAGGTTGACTCGGTGCTCATCGATGAGGCCCGGACCCCGCTGATCATTAGCGGGCCGGTTGGCCGTGAGGAGAACAAGCGATACGCTGAGTTCAACTCACAAGTTGCCAGCCTGGCACGCCGGCAAGCACGGATCGTCAACGGGCTCTTGGCCGAAGCTGAGTCGATGTTGGCCTCGTCGGACGGTGGCGATGGGGACGCCCAGGCCGAGTACGCGGTCGGCGAAAAGGTTCTGCTCGCACACCGCGGCATGCCCAAGAACAAGAAACTTGCGAAGCTGCTGCAGGAGTCGGGGGTTCGTAAGCTCATGCAGCGAGTGGAGGCAGATTACATGCGTGAAAAGCGCCTGCACGAGTTAGATGAGGCGCTCCTCTACTCGATGGATGAGAAGGGCCACCAGGTCCATCTCACGGATCAGGGCTTGGACGCGTTGTCGCCGAACGACCACGAGGCCTTCGTTGTCCTGGATATCTCGGAGGCGTTCCACGAGATCGAGAGAGATGAGGCTCTCTCGACAGACGAGAAGCAGAGCAAGATCGCCCAGTGTGAGCGCGAGTACGCGACGAAGTCTGAGAAGATCCACATCATCCACCAGCTTCTCAAAGCGTACACGTTGTTCGAGCGCGATGCCGACTACGTGGTTGAGAACGGCAACGTCATCATCGTCGATGAGTTCACGGGCCGAAAGATGGCCGGCCGGCGCTGGAGCGACGGCCTGCATCAGGCCGTGGAGGCGAAGGAGTCTGTGACCGTTAGAGGCGAGACCCAGACTCTCGCGACGATCACGATTCAGAACTACTTCCGTATGTACGACAAGTTGGCCGGTATGACGGGGACGGCCGAGACCGAAGAGGGTGAGTTCCATGAGATCTACGGTCTCGAGGTCGTAGTCATCCCGACGAACCGACCGGTCCGCCGTATCGACACGGATGATGTGATCTTCAAGACCAAGCGCGAGAAATACGCCTCTCTGCTGGACGAGATCGAGCGGATGCATCAGAGGGGACTGCCGATTCTCGTGGGCACCACGAGCGTGGATACGTCTGAGACCGTTTCACGCATGCTCCGACGTCGCGGCATCAAGCACCAGGTGCTTAACGCGAAATACCACGAACGCGAAGCGGAAATCGTGGCTGAGGCCGGCCAGCCCGGAGCTGTGACCATCGCGACCAACATGGCGGGGCGAGGCACGGACATCAAACTGAGGGGCGGTGTGGTCAAATGCCGCGTCTGTGCTATCGAGGCTCAGCAGCCCTCGTTCGGACAGGTGCAGGAAGAGCCTGATCTCGGCCAGAGGCAGGCGAACGAACTCAGCTGCCACACCGATCCTCCGTGTGGGTTGGTGATCCTTGGCACGGAGCGTCACGACTCCAGAAGGATCGATCGCCAGCTGCGAGGTCGATCCGGTCGGCAGGGAGATCCGGGCTCGTCGCGATTCTTCCTTTCGTTGGAAGACGATCTGATGCGCCTCTTCATGGCGGAACGGCTGGCGAAGATCATGGACAAGCTGGGCGCCGAAGAGGGAGAGGTGATTACCCACCCACTGGTGACGAAGGCCGTCGAGCGAGCTCAGAAGCGTGTCGAGATCATGAACTTCGACGCACGTAAGAGACTGCTGGAGTACGATGACGTGATGAACCAGCAGCGAGAGGTCGTCTACGATCTGCGGGTTTTCGCACTCGAGGGTGGGGAAGACCTCAAGGGCGAGGTCTGGGAGATGATCCAGGCCGCGATTCTCAGCCGGGTGGACGAATATGTGGCCGAAGGCGATCGCGAGGAGAACTGGGACCTGGCTGGTCTCAAGAGCAGGCTGCTGATCGACTTCTTCTTGCACTGTCCGGAGTTGCCGGATGAGAATACTCTCGAAGCGGCGATGGAGTGGGATGGCCAGGAGGCGGTCATCGAATTCGTGCGGGCGAAGGCTTACGCTACGTTCAAGAGAAAGGTCGAGGAGTTCGGGGAGCAGGCCGAGCGGATCCTCTCCTATGTCTTTCTCTATACGGTCGATGAGAAGTGGAAGGACCACCTCTACGATCTCGACCAGCTCAAGGCCGGCATCTATTTCCGAGCCTGGGGCCAGAAAGATCCCCTCATCGAGTACAAGAAAGAGGCCTACGACATGTTTGTGGACCTCATGGCCGATATTCGCACGACGCTGGCCGACCGCCTGTTCAAAGCGCAGATGATGCCGGCTCAGCCGCTCCGTGCGCCCCAGATTACCAGGATGAGTGGCCCCACACTGGACACGACGGATGAAGGCTACGCGCCGGGCGCAGCGGCCGCCGCCGCGCAGAGAGCATTCGCGCCGACGGGGGTCGCAGCGTCGGCTCAGGCGGGCGTATTGGCGGGAGTTCCGGCGGCG
>Ga0209536_100002217_pt1 | contig 31592 bp, 28 predicted proteins | sample DeeMarSeWOR28_12_FD_187461 | JGI IMG/M metagenome (GOLD analysis project Ga0209536, IMG submission 187461) | Marine sediment microbial communities from White Oak River estuary, North Carolina - WOR-2-8_12 (SPAdes) (version 2) | ecosystem: Environmental > Aquatic > Marine > Intertidal zone >... | reverse complement strand
CATCGGCATTCTGGCCGCAATTGCGATCCCGGCATACCAGGACTACACGATTCGCGCCCAGGTATCTGAAGGCATCAATCTCGCCTCTGGCGCCAAGGCGGCAATCGCCGAGTACTTCATGGACTCCGGCACCCTGCCCACCAGCAATGGGGCGGCGGGACTCGAAGGAACCATCACCGGCAACTACGTCACCGGTGTCGTAGTCGGAACGGCTGGTCGTGTCACGGTTACTTACGGTAATCAGGCGAATACTGCGATCGCTACCCAAACCTTGACGCTGACTCCGGTAACGAGCGCTGGTTCGGTCGCTTGGAACTGCTCGGCCGGTTCGCTGGCTGCGAAGCACGTACCGTCCGCTTGCCGATAAGCCAGGATTGAAGCAATAGCTTCAGAAAAGCCCCGGCCTCGCCGGGGCTTTTTTTTAGTTCGATGTTATCAACAGCCCTATTTCGTGACCCGGTTCTGTGCATTGTACAGGGGTCCCGGATAGAATATTGCTTGTTGCATAGAGATTAAATGATCCAGATGTCTGAAGCGCTTTCCAACGACCGTCGCGGCCGCAGCGCAGGTTTTACGTTGATCGAATTGATGATCGTCGTTGCGATCATCGGCATCCTGGCGTCACTCGCTGTTTCGGCCTACCAGACCTACACGGTTCGGGCGCAGATCGCGGAAGGCCTGAACATGGCCGACGGCGCGAAGGTGCCCATCGTAGACGCCTACACCAACTCCGGGACGGCGCCTGCCGATCGCACGGCGGCCGGCATGAGCCCGAACGCGACGGATACGAGGGGCAACTACGTAAGCGCGGTTCAGGTAGCCAATGGGCGGGTCGATATTACTTTCGGTGGGCCCAGGGCACACCAGGCGATATTCGGACAGACCTTGTCGGTTACACCCTACGAGACTAATGGCAATACCATTGTTTGGCGTTGTGGCATTTCGGCACAGCCGGCAGGTGTATTGCTTCAGGGTGGCGCACCGCACCTCGCGCCGACCGTCGAATCGCGCTACCTGCCGAGTGCCTGTCGCTAGTTTGCGACGGCAAAATCCAGGCGTTCCGGTGCTGGAAAAACTACATTTCGAGGGTTTGACTTAACGAAATTTCGTTTGTGTGATGAGGCGCACAAAATGCAGTTGATCCGGGCACTTGGATCAGTGAGACTGTGATATTGAGGGACAATTGACGGATCAAGCGAACGGCAATGGCAGCAACGGCTTCACAAACTAACCTTGCAGGACTGCCGCGGCGGCTGGTACAGGACGGCATCGTGTCCGAGGCAAAGCTTGCCGAGGCCAGCGAAGCGGCCAGAAAAGACAAGGTGCCGCTCGTCGCCTACCTCGTCAACGAAGACATTGCCAACGCCCGGGCCATCGCCGTAGCCGCCTCGCACGAGTTTGGCGTGCCGCTTCTGGATATCGACGCCATCGAACTGGATATCGACTGCATCCGCGCCGTCGACCAGAAGATGATCAACAAGCACCGTGTCCTGCCTTTGGTCAAGCGTGGCCAGCGGCTGTTCCTCGGGATCTCTGATCCGACGAACCTGCAGGCGATCGACGACATCCGCTTCCAGACGAGCCTGCGGATCGACCCGGTCGTCGTCGAACAGGACAAACTCGAGGAACGGATCACCAGGGCGCTCGAGGCAGTCGACACGAGCATGTCCGACCTGGCCGACGACGACTTCGACCTGGAGAACCTGGACGTCAGCGGGGAAGAGGATGCCGTCGAAGACATTCGCAAGGACGACGTCGAAGATGCGCCCGTCGTGCGCTTCGTCAACAAGATCCTGCTGGATGCGATCAAGCGCGGAGCTTCCGACGTCCATTTCGAGCCCTACGAGAAGTTTTTCCGCGTCAGGACGCGTCTCGACGGCGTTTTGTCCGAGGTGGCGCAGCCGCCCGTGGTCCTCGCAAACAAGGTCTGTGCGCGCCTGAAGGTGATGTCGAGGATGGACATCGCGGAGCGCCGTGTGCCGCAGGACGGCCGCATCAAGATGCGTCTTTCCAAGAACCGGGCGATCGACTTCCGCGTGAACACCTGTCCCACGCTGTTCGGCGAGAAGATCGTACTGCGTATCCTGGACCCGTCGAGCGCCAAACTGGGCATCGACGCGCTGGGCTACGAAGACAAGCAGAAGCAGCTCTACCTGAAGCACCTGAACAAGCCGTACGGCATGATCCTCGTAACCGGGCCCACTGGCTCCGGTAAAACGGTGTCGCTCTACACGGGCCTCAACATCCTCAACACGATTGATCGAAATATATCAACGGCCGAGGATCCGGCGGAAATCAACCTTCCCGGCATCAACCAGGTCAATGTCAACCCGAAAGTCGGGCTGACGTTCGCCTCGTCGCTCAAAGCCTTCCTGCGCCAGGACCCTGACGTCATCATGGTTGGCGAGATCCGAGATCTCGAAACGGCCGAGATTGCAATCAAGGCGGCGCAGACAGGCCATCTCGTCCTGTCGACGCTGCATACGAACGACGCGCCGCGCACCCTCACCCGCCTTGTCGACATGGGCGTGAAGCCTTACGCAATCGCGACGTCAGTTAGCCTGATCATCGCGCAGCGACTCGCCCGTCGGTTGTGCGACAACTGCAAGGAAGCGCAGGAAATTCCGAAAGAGGCGCTCAAGAAAGAAGGCTTTACGGACGCCGAGATCGAGAAAGGTGTCACCGTGTTCGCAGCGAAAGGCTGCAAGCAGTGCAACGAAGGCTACAAAGGCCGTCTCGGTATTTTCCAGGTCATGGAAGTGTCCGAGGCAATGGGCCGAATAATCATGGAAGGCGGCAACGCGATGCAGATTGCTGACCAGGCCGCCAAAGAGGGGGTTATCGACTTGAGGCGGGCTGGCTTGAACAAAGTCAAGGACGGCGTTACCAGCCTGGTGGAAGTTAACAGGGTTACAATCGAATAGCTTTGTACCTCATCTGACGGACGACAAAGATGGCAGAGACAGCAGCAGTAAGCACGCCTTTCCTCTGGGAAGGCACTGATCGCAAGGGCAAAAAGGTCAAGGGCAAGAGCATGGCGGCCACAGAGGCTGCCGTGCGCGCGGATCTGCGTCGCCAGGGCGTGGTGCCAAGCCGGATACGCAAGCAGCGCAGCAGTGCTTTTTCTGGCAAATCCAAGATCACCACTGGCGATATCGCCATATTCAGCCGCCAGCTCGCGACGATGCTGGCCGCCGGCATCCCGCTGGTGCAGGCGTTCGAGATCGTCGGCAATGGCCACGAGAACGCTGCCATGCAGAAGCTGATTCTCGGAATCAAGACAGACGTCGAAGGCGGCAGCGCGCTAGCGGAAGCACTGGCCAAGCAACCGCTGTATTTCGACGACCTGTTCGTCAATCTCGTGGAAGCCGGCGAGCAGGCCGGTGCGCTCGAAACCCTGCTCGACAAGATCGCGACGTACAAGGAAAAGACCGAGGCGATCAAGAAGAAAATCAAGAAGGCCCTGACCTACCCTGCCGCCGTCCTCGTCGTAGCCCTGATCGTTTCCACGATTCTGCTCATCTTCGTAATTCCGGCCTTCGAGGACCTGTTCCAGGGCTTCGGCGCTGATCTGCCGACCTTTACGCGTATGGTCATCGACCTGTCCATATTTGTCAGGACCAACGGCGTGATCCTCGCAATGGGCATCGGCGCCGGCGTCGGCACGTTCCTCTACTTCAAGAAACGCTCGCGCGCCATGAGACATTTCCTGGACCGCATGTCGCTGAAGGCGCCGATCCTCGGTCCGATCCTGCAGAAAGCCGCGGTTGCGCGCTATGCCAGGACGCTTTCGACGATGTTCGCCGCCGGCGTGCCGCTCGTCGAGGCACTCGAATCCGTTGCCGGAGCCACGGGCAACATCGTCTACGAAGAAGGTGTACTGAAGATGCGCGACGAGGTGGCGACCGGCCAGCGTCTGCAGCAGGCAATGGAGAACACGGACCTGTTCCCGAACATGGTCATCCAGATGATTGCGGTCGGCGAGGAGTCGGGCTCGCTCGACGATATGTCGGCGAAGGTCGCCGATTTCTACGAGGAAGACGTCGACAACGCGGTGGACAACCTGTCGAGCCTGCTCGAGCCTATAATCATGGCGATCCTCGGCGTACTCGTCGGTGGCCTCGTGATCGCGATGTACCTCCCGATCTTCAAGATGGGTGCGGTTATCTGACGACCGTTCGCCAGTTTGCAAACAAGCGGCGTTCGGAGGACACTCCGGACGCCGTTTTCGTTAACAGTACCGGTTGTCCAAGCGGAGACAGTGAATGTTCGAACTGCTCGCCGAGTCACCTGCGATATTCGTCGCCGTGGCGTTCGCTTTTGCGCTTCTCATCGGCAGTTTTCTGAACGTCGTCATCTACCGCCTGCCCATCATGATGGAGCGCGAATGGCGGGCACAGTGTGCCGAACTCGCTGAGACCCCTGCGCCGAATATCCCTGAAAGCCGCTTCAATCTCGTGGTGCCGCGCTCGCGCTGTCCCTCCTGCGGCGTTCAGATTACGGCCTGGCAGAACATTCCGGTAATCAGCTACCTGATGCTCGGCGGCCGTTGCGCAGCGTGTAAGGCGGCGATTTCGGCGCGCTATCCGGTCGTCGAATTCGTCACGGCGCTGCTCGTCGCCGTCGTCGCGTGGCGTTTCGGCGCGACCTGGCAGGGGCTGATGGCAATAGCCCTGACGCTGTTTCTCGTGCCGATCACCCTGATCGACTTCGACCGTTACCTCATTCCCGACTCCATCGTCCTGCCCCTCATGTGGATCGGGCTGGGCATGAGTCTCTGGCATCCGGTGCCGGGAGCGGAGGTGCTCTTCGTCGCACCCTCCGCTGCAATTACCGGCGCCATCGCCGGCTACCTCAGCCTGTGGTCGTTCTACTGGCTCTTCAAACTCGCGACGGGAAAGGAAGGCATGGGCTACGGCGACTTCAAGCTTCTCGCCGCGCTGGGTGCCTGGCTCGGTTACCAGTACCTGTTCACGATCATCATCATGTCTGCCGTGGTAGGCGCGACGCTCGGCATCGCACTGATCGTATTCCGCGGGCGTGACCACCAGGTACCGATGCCTTTCGGCCCGTTCCTGGCGGGCGCGGGCTGGCTCACGATGCTCTGGGGCGACGCCATCAAGGGCTTCTTCAAGCTGCCGTTCTAGGTGGCCACGCGTCGCGGCAATCCGTTGCGCATCGGGCTGACCGGCGGCATCGCGAGTGGCAAATCAACCGTCGCCGACATGTTCGCCGATCTCGGCGTCCCCGTGATCGATACGGACCTTATCGCCCGCGACGTCGTTGCACCGGGTCGGCCCGCCCTGCAGGAGATTCGCGAGGCGTTCGGGGCGGGCGTAATCGCCGAGGACGGCACGCTCGACCGACCCGCAATGCGCGCCCTGGTATTCGGTGACGACGAGGCGCGGCGCAGGCTCGAGGCCATACTGCACCCCAGGATCGGTGCGGCGACCCGAGAGCAGGCCAACGCCGCCGGCGGACCCTACCAGATCATTGTCGTGCCATTGCTGCTCGAGTCGTCGCTGCGGGCCTTCGTGAACCGTGTGCTCGTCGTTGACTGCGAGGAAGAAACCCAGGTTGCGCGCCTTCTCTCGAGAGACGCCGAATCCGAGTCGCAGGCCCGCCGGATCCTGGCGGCACAGGCGAGCCGCGCCGAGCGGCTGGCCATCGCCGACGACGTCATCGCCAACGAGGGCGACCTCGACGACACGCGCGAGCAGGTCCGGCGCCTGCACCGGCGCTACCTGGATGAGGCCGCCGCCCACGAACCCTGACGCTGTCGCCGATCCGCGTCATTTGCCAGCCAGCGGGGCGTCATTCAGAATACGCGAATGGTGAAACCCGCGGGAAACGTGACTCCCCACACTGCGTCCGGGCAGGCCTACTACGAGCTCCCGCTGAGCGAACGTATGCGTACGTTCCTGCGTATCGAGTTCCTGTACCGGCAGATGCTGTACAACTCGGACACCGACTCGCGCTGGGCGACCCGCGCCACGATCAGCACGCTGCTTGAGATTCTCGCCATCCTGCTGCGCGGCGACGTCCGCGGCGAAGTGCACAAGGAACTCGATCACCACATCAACACGCTGCAGCGGTACCAGAGCCAGCCCGGCGTCGACGCAAAACGCCTCGAGAGCCTGATTCGCAACCTCGTCGAGAGCCGCGGCGAGGTCTCGGCCATCGGCACCCAGTACTTGCAGCCCCTGAAAGAAAGCGAGTTCCTGCGGGCCATACAGCACCGCAACTCCATTCCCGGCGGAACCTGCGAATTCGACCTGCCGGAGTACAACCACTGGCTGCGGCAACCCTATGCGCGGCGTGAGCAGGACCTGGAGCGCTGGATCGGCGCAATCCGGCCATTGTGCGACGCAGTCGCTGAGATTCTGTGGCTGATACGCGAAAGCGCGGAACCGATGGACAAGACCGCGATCAACGGCATGTTCCAGCACAGCATGCGAAAAGATGCCCAGGGCCGCTTGCTGCGCGTCATCCTCAGCAACAGCAGCGAGCTTTATCCCGAGATCAGCGGCAGCCAGCACCGCTTCACCGTGCGTTTCCTCGAGTGGTCCACGATCGAGAGCCGCGCCGTTCAGACCGGCCACGACGTCTCGTTTCAGCTCGCCATCTGCTGAAGCGCTTCGATCACCGGCACATCGGCCGGCAGTATGTTCTGGTCACCGAGCGACGCGGGCGGCACCCAGCGCAGCGCCTGGCCTTCCAGGCCGGTCGGCTCGTTCTGCCAGACGTCAACGAGAAAGAAGTGTATGGATACCGACCGGTCGGGGTAGTCGTGCTCGAGATGCATGAAGTACTCGACCGCGACCGGCTCGATACCGAGTTCTTCCGAGAGCTCCCTGGCGAGCGCCTGCTTCGGGCTTTCACCGTCGCCGATCTTGCCGCCGGGAAACTCCCACATGCCCTGGAACGGCCCCCCTCCGACGCGCTCGGTAATCAATACGCGCCCGCTCGGGTCACGTAATACGCCGGCTGCGACTCGGAGACGCCGCATCCCCGATCAGCTGCTGAGTCGACCGTGGCAGCGCTTGTATTTCTTGCCGGAGCCGCACGGGCATGGCTCGTTGCGGCCGACCTTGCGGCCGTCCCTGACGAAGGTCTCAACCGCCAAAGGCCCTTCACCGCCCTGCTGCGGCAGCCCCCGCCCCGCTGACTGCCCTGGCGCCAGCGACGCCTGCCCGGCACCGGGCGGAGCCGGCGCCTGCGCTCCGAGCGCGGACGCCTGCGCATGCTGGAAATTCAGTTTCTGTTGTTCCTCGCGCTGGCGTTGCATCTCTGCTAGGTCGTCCTCACCCTGGATGCGAATGCGCGTCACGATGCTGATCGTATCGTGCTTGACCTGGTCCAACATCGCCCCGAACATCTCGAAGGCTTCACGCTTGTATTCCTGCTTGGGATTCTTCTGCGCATAGGAACGCAGGCCGATACCCTGGCGCAGGTGGTCCATGGCCGCGAGATGCTCTTTCCAGTGAAAGTCGAGCTGGCGCAGCATCACCTGCTTCTCCACGTTGCGCATCAATTCGCTGCCGATCTTCTGTTCTCGTTCCGCATAGGCAATGCGGGCCTGCTCGATGCAGTAGTCGCGGATGCCGTCGTCGTTGATCGACTTGTCTTCGGCGACCAGCTTCTCGATGTCCAGGTCGAGACCGAATTCCGCTTCGAGCGCCTTGGACAGCCCGTCTGCATCCCACTGTTCCTCCAGGCTGCCCGCCGGGATGTGCAGTGCGACCGTATCGGCAATGACTTCGTCCCGGATCGCGGCAACGGAGTCCTCGATCTCGTCGGCGGCCATCAGTTCCGAGCGCTGGTGGTAGACCACCTTGCGCTGGTCGTTGGCGACGTCGTCGTATTCCAGGAGGTTCTTGCGGATATCGAAGTTGTGCGCTTCCACCTTGCGCTGTGCGCGCTCGATCTGGCGCGACAGCAGCTTGCTCTCGATCGCTTCGCCCTCGCGCATGCCGGCGCGCGCCAGCAGGCTCTTGGTGCGTTCGGGGTCGCCGAAGATACGCATCAGCGTGTCTTCCATCGACAGGTAGAAGCGGCTGGAGCCCGGGTCGCCCTGGCGTCCTGAGCGGCCGCGCAGCTGGTTGTCGATGCGGCGTGACTCATGGCGTTCCGTACCGACGATGTGCAGACCACCGGCCTCCAGCACCGCTTCGTGACGCTTCTGCCAGTCGGCGCGGACCACGTCGACATCGGCACCCTCACCCAGGGCCGCGATTTCCGCATCGAGGTTGCCGCCCAGCACGATGTCGGTACCGCGGCCGGCCATGTTGGTGGCGATCGTGATCATGCCCGGACGACCTGCGTGCTGCACGATGTGCGCTTCGCGCTCGTGCTGTTTCGCATTCAGCACTTCGTGGTCGATCTTGCGCTTCTTGAGGATCGACGACAGCTGCTCCGACGTCTCGATGGACGTCGTACCAACGAGGACCGGCTGGCCGCGTTCGCGGCAGTCGGTAATATCCTCGATGATCGCCTCGAACTTGTCTTTCTCGGTGAGGTACACAAGGTCTGGCGCGTCGTCACGGATCATCGGCTGGTTCGTGGGTATGACGACGACTTCCAGCCCGTAAATCTGCTGGAACTCGAACGCCTCGGTATCCGCGGTACCTGTCATGCCGGAAAGGTTGTTGTAAAGGCGGAAGTAGTTCTGGAACGTGATCGAAGCGATCGTCTGGTTCTCGTGCTTGATCGCCACGCCTTCCTTCGCCTCGATCGCCTGGTGCAGTCCATCGGACCAGCGTCGACCCGACATCGTGCGGCCGGTGAACTCGTCGACGATCACAATCTCGCCGTCCTTGACGATGTAATCGACGTCGCGCTGGTAGATAGCGTGTGCGCGCAGCGCGGCATTCAGATGGTGCAGCAGGCGGATGTTACCGGCGTCGTAGAGGCTCTCGCCTTCCTCGAGAATACCGGACTTGGCCATGAGCCCTTCGATCTTGTCCTGGCCTTCTTCCGTCAGGTGGGCCTGCTTCGCCTTGAGGTCGGTCGTGTAATCACCGCGCGGCGCAAGCCTGCACTTCGCCACCTTGTCGGCATCGCTGACGAGCACGACGTCGGCGTTGCGAGCGTCGCCAATACCGACCGCATCCTCTATCGTCATGACCTCTTCGCCCGCCGATTTGACGGGCTTGCCCTTCTCGTCGACCAGCGCGACCTTGCGGGCGACGATGTCGAAGTTGGTGTCTTCTTCAGGCTCGACGTGTTCCTTCAGCTTCGGAATCAGCTTGTTGATCTGCGCGTACAGATCCGTGCTCGCCTCCGCCGGCCCCGAGATAATCAGAGGCGTACGGGCTTCGTCGATCAGGATCGAGTCGACCTCGTCGACGATCGCGAAATTGAGGTCCCGCTGCACCTTGTCCGTGAGCGAAAAAGCAAGATTGTCGCGAAGATAGTCGAACCCGAGCTCGTTGTTGGTTGCGTACGTGACATCGCAGGCGTAGGCGGCCTGCTTCTCCTCGTGGGTCTGTCCGGACTTTGCAACGCCCACGGTGAGGCCGAGGAATTCGAAGGCCGGCCGCATCCAGTCAGCGTCTCGCTGTGCGAGATACTCGTTGACCGTCACGACGTGCACGCCCTTGCCGCTCATAGCGTTCAGGTAGGTCGGCAGGGTTGCCACCAGCGTCTTGCCTTCGCCGGTACGCATCTCCGCAATGTTGCCGTCGTGCAACACCATGCCGCCGATCAACTGCACGTCGAAAGGCCGCATGCCGAGCGTGCGACTCGCCGCCTCCCGCATCACCGCGAATGCATCCGGTAGCAGCTGTTCCAAAGACTCGCCCTGCGCTACACGGCCCTTGAACTCCTCGGTCTTGGCACGCAGGCCCGCATCGTCCAGCGCCTTGACGCTTTCTTCCAGCGCGTTGATCTTCTTGACGATCTTGCCGTACTGCCGCAACAGCCGCTGATTACGGCTGCCGAAGACGCGGGTCAAAATATTGGCCAATGGGTACTCCTGGAGGAATGTCGTGTGACGGGCGCTTGCGCCCGGGCTATCGGGCCGGTGCGGGGAAAGGCCGGTATTCTAAGCGTTCGGGAAGTCAATTAGAAACGCAATCTGAGGATAAATTCCCCGATTACAAGGCCATACGCGAGCCGAACCTGCAGCCGCAGGGGCTCAGTTGGAGGCGGCGCGGATGAAATTGACCGGGTTCATGCGGCGGCCATCGCGCAAAACCTCGAAATGGAGATTCGGACCCGTGGCACGCCCGGTTTCGCCCATCTTCGCGACGACCTGGCCTTTCTTGACCTCGTCGCCGATGGCAACGAGATTCTCGGAATTGTGTGCATAGCGCGTCGTATAGCCATTGCCATGGTTGATCTCGACCATGAGCCCGTAGCCATAACGCTTCGACGACCAGGTGACCACGCCGTCCGCCACGGCGACCACGTCGGCGCCGGCCTTGCCGGCAAAATCGATACCGGTGTGGTTTGCGGGTTTACCGGTGAAGGGGTCGGTCCGCTTGCCGAAGTAGGACGAGATCCAGCCGGAGCTGACCGGCCGGCCCTGCGGATAGACCCGGTCCGTCAGAATCTGGTTGGCGATCACGCTTTCGAGGACACCGAGCTGCGCTTCCCGGTTGCCGAGCTGCGAATCCAGGGACTGCATGGCCTCGACGACCTCCGGCACGGCTACGTTCGAGCCGCTCGCGACCGGTTCTTCGGGTCCGCCCATCGCAGGCGGCTCGTCGAAATCGAATTCGCCGTCTTCCAGGTTGGCCATTTCGGTCAAGCGGCGCCCCAGCGCGTCGAGGCGAATCATTCGAGCGTTCATCTGCGCGATACGGAAGGCCATCGCATCGAGCGTGTCTTCGTTCTCCTGGCGAATCGTATCGATGTGGTCACGCGCCTGCTGCAACTCTTCGGTTAGCTCAACGAGCTCTGCAGAACTGACACCCGAACCGGTCTTCGCCGCAAACCAGTGACCACCGCTGAATCCGATTGCGCCAATGAGTCCCGCGGTCAACAGCACTGCCGCCGCGGCCGCCGGACCCGACAGGCTAAGTTGACGGGGCTTGCCCAGCCCCTTGCCGAAAATTACAACGTTCATCGAGTACGCCTCGGATGCGCTCGGTACAACTTATTCTTGTTATCGCCGCAAGCCGCGTTGGTGCAGGCTTCTGGCCGATAAAGTTGCCCGCCAATGTGGTGTGACTTGCAGTCAATCATCGCTTCGGTAGCCCCGCTGTCCTAGGATCGAATCCCTTAGACCGGTGGTTTTGCGCCGCCGCTTTTCAGCGGGTTTGCCTTTCTCGTGATCAAACTATGCATAATGTCGGTTTTTAATACAAGAATCGGGACTTATAAGGGTGATTCCGGTCACTCTGACCGCCCGAGAAATGAGACCTGGATCACACTTCCATGGCCGCAAAGAGCCTCCAAAATCTGCTAAATCCGCGCAAAGACGGGGACTTAGCAAGCATCGTCCGGCGCGCACAGGACATGGGCGATCTCGCATCGGCGCTGGTGCGGGCACTGCCCCCCGAGGAGGGCGCGTCCATCCTCGCCGCCAATGTCCGCGATGACGGCGAACTGGTGGTTCTTTGCCAGTCTCCGGCATGGGCGTCGCGACTGCGGTTCTCCGCAGATGCGATGCTCGCAGCCGCGAAGGACGCGGGCGCGGCGGTGTCGCGCTGCAGCGTCCGCGTCGCGCGCGGAGCGAGCTGAGCCGCGCTGCCACAGGATTCATCGACAGTAGTACTTGATCACCGTACCGGTCGGCGCATCGACGACGTAGGCGTCGATGCATCCGCTGTTCGACTCAACGCCATCCATATAAACATAGGTAAGGGCCGGTATGCCCGCGTCGAATTCACTGAAGCGGTGACGGGCTTCGTAGATGGCGTCGGGCGGGCCCAGAGCTGCAATTAGCTCGGCGCGGCTCCTGCCGACCCAGGGATTGTTGAATGCCCTGAAGAAAGCGGAGTAGTCGTAGCTCGGGGACGCGGCCAGCGCCGAATCGGGTTGCGGCTCACCGACGATCAGCTGCCCCAGCGTGCAGCTGCACAGCGGCAGGAGCATCGCGCTGCAAATGAGCACCCTGTTTCGCACGTCGTGGACAACCCCGGGGCCGCAATCCCTGTAGTGATAGGGTCCCCCGAACCCGGGGACAATAAGGGGATCCCGCAGGCCCGTCAGGCGTACGACGGTGTCGCGTAGGAGATCGGCGCCTTGCGGCCGTTCTCGAACGTCGCCTCTTCCCAGGCGGACTCCTGTTCCAGCAGCGCTCTTAGCAGCTTGTTGTTCAGGTCATGGCCCGACTTGTAGGCGCGGAACTCGCCGATCAGGCTGTGATTCAGGAGGTACAGGTCGCCAATCGCATCGAGGATCTTGTGGACGACGAATTCGTTCGAATAACGCAACCCGTCTTCGTTGAGTATGCGGTAGTCATCGAGCACGATGGCGTTGTCCATGCTGCCGCCGAGCGTTAGGTTGCGCTCGCGCAAAGCTTCGACGTCGCGCAGGAAACAAAACGTGCGCGCACGGCTGACCTCCTTCAGGAAGGATGTCGACGAGAAATCGATGGTCGCGTGCTGGCTGATCTTGTTGAAAACAGGATGGTTGAAGTAGACCTCGAAGTTGACCTTGAAGCCGTTGAATGGCACCAGCTCGGCCCACTTGTCGCCGTCCTCGACCCGGACTTTCTTCTTGATCCGGATGAACTTCTTCGGCGCGTTCTGTTCCTCGATGCCGGCCGATTGCAACAGGAATACGAAGGGCCCGGCGCTGCCGTCCATGATCGGAACCTCTGCAGCCGAAAGATCGACGTTCAGGTTGTCGATACCGAGGCCCGCCAGCGCCGACATCAGGTGCTCGACCGTCGCAACCTTCACGCCGTCCTTGATGAGCGTGGTGCCGAGCATGGTCTCGCCGACCAGCCGTGGGTCCGCCGGGATATCCACCGGGTGCTCGAGATCGACACGACGAAACGTGATTCCGGAATTCTCCGCCGCGGGGCGCAGCGTCATGTAGACCTTCTCGCCGTTGTGCAGCCCGACGCCGGTCGCACGTATCGCGGTTTTAAGGGTGCGTTGTCGCAACATGGGCACTTTTTGAATCTACTCTGGTTTTGTCCTGACTGTTGCGAGCCGACCACATTCGCGGGGCAAATGTTACAGTCATGTGGCAACGCGGAGTGCGCATGAGCGTACCACCGGCTTCCAATCTCTTCAAGATTTTCAAGCCCTTATAAGAAAACCATGAGTCCGTGCCGGAAATGTTGCCGGCCGCGGGAAACAGAGGGGCCGGCCCGGGTTCGCCGGGCCGGCAAAGCGGAGGTGAGGGACTTCCCTCTTGCCCCGGCGCCAGTGAGTAACGACCGAGGCGTGGTGCCAGTGGTCAGTCGGCCTGTCGCCGCAGGAACGCCGGAATATCCAGCAACTCCTCCTGCAGCCCGGCCCCTTCGAGACCGTCTCCAACTGCTCGCTTTCTCTGTACCGTCGGCTTGTCGAAGCCGTGGTAATTCGGCTCTCTCGGTTTCTCGGCCGGCTGCCGTACGATGCGCATCGGCGACTCGGCATTGGCTGCCGCCTGCCCAAGCCCCGTTGCGACCACGGTCACGCGAATCTGGTCCGTCATGTCCGGATCGATTACCGTGCCGACGACCACCGTTGCATCGTCCGAAGCGAACTCCTTGACCGTCGCTCCGACCTCCTGGAATTCGCCGATCGAAAGGTCCATGCCGGCAGTAACGTTGACGAGAATGCCGTTGGCCCCGGCGAGATTGATGTCCTCGAGCAGCGGACTGGAGATCGCCGCCTCGGCCGCCTCGCGCGCACGATCTTCGCCGGACGACGAGCCGGACCCCATCATCGCCATGCCCATTTCGGCCATGACCGTCTTGACGTCGGCAAAGTCGACATTGATCAGGCCGGGTCGCGTTATCAGCTCGGCAATTCCCTGTACCGCACCCTGCAGAACCTGGTTTGCTGCGCGGAAGGCATCGAGCAAGGTCGTTTCGCCGCCGAGGACGGTGAGCAACTTCTCGTTCGGGATCGTGATCAGCGAATCCACGTACTTGCCGAGTTCGGCGATTCCGTGGTCGGCGATCATCATGCGCTTCTTGCCTTCCATCGTGAACGGCCGGGTGACCACGGCAACCGTCAGGATGCCCAGTTCCTTCGCCACCTGGGCAACAACGGGTGTCGCGCCGGTACCGGTTCCGCCGCCCATGCCGGCCGTGATGAACAGCATGTCGGCCCCCTCGATCACTTCGTAGATACGGTCGCGGTCTTCCATCGCCGCCTGGCGTCCGACATCGGGGTTGGCTCCGGCGCCGAGCCCTTTGGTGATATTGCAGCCGATCTGCAGCGACGTCCTGACGCGCGAGCCCTTCAGGGCCTGTGCATCAGTATTCGTGCAGATGAAGTCGACACCTTCGATGCCGGCATCGACCATGTGTGAGACGGCGTTGCCGCCGCCCCCGCCGACGCCGATCACCTTGATGACCGCACTCTGGCTGTGTGCATCCATTAATTCAAACATTCAAGCTTCCTCCGCTTTTCGTCCTTAAGGGGTACTCACTGAACCCCGAAAATCGGTCCGGCGGCTTGCCGGACCTCCCATGCATCAAAACTGCTTTCCGAACCAGGCCTTCATGCGATCCCAGACTTCACCGAGACTGTTGTTGATGGGCGTACTGCGCCGCCCCCGCCTCGACATGTTTTCGTAGCCGTACAGCAACAGGCCGACACCGGTCGCATGAATCGGGTTCCTCACCACGTCCATAAGGCCCTCCACGTACTGTGGCGACCCGAGCCTGACCGGCATATGGAATACTTCTTCCGCAAGTTCGACGGCGCCTTCCATTTTCGAGCTGCCGCCGGTAATCACGATGCCCGCCGCGATCAACTCCTCGAAGCCACTTCGTCTGAGTTCATCGCGGATCAAGCCGAAGAGTTCTTCGTACCTGGGCTCGACGATCTCGGCCAGCGTCTGCCGGGCCAGCCTCCGCGGCGGCCGCTCGCCGACGCTCGGCACTTCGATCGTTTCGTCCGGGTTGGCGAGCTGCGACAGGGCGCACGCATACTTGATCTTGATCTCTTCGGCGTATTGCGTCGGGGTGCGCATCGACACGGCGATGTCGTTGGTCACCTGGTCACCGGCAATCGGAATAACCGCGGTGTGCTGGATCGCTCCGCCGAGGAAAACGGCGAGATCCGTCGTACCGCCGCCGATGTCGACGATGCAGGAGCCGAGCTCCTTCTCGTCGTCGGTCAATACCGAGTAACTGGAAGCCAGCTGTTCGAGGACGATATCGTCGACTTCCAGCCCGCAGCGCTGCACGCACTTGACGATGTTCTGGGCAGCGCTCTCGGCGCCGGTCACCATGTGGACCTTCGCTTCGAGGCGCACACCGGACATGCCTACCGGCTCACGGATTCCCTCCTGGCTGTCGATCAGGAACTCCTGCGGCAGGATGTGCAGTATTTTCTGGTCTGCAGGGATCGCGACCGCCTGCGCCGCATCGATGACCCGGTCCACATCCCCGGGTGACACTTCTTTGTCACGGATTGCCACGATGCCGTGCGAATTGAGGCTGCGCACATGGCTGCCCGCGATGCCCGTGTACACGGAATGGATATCGCACCCCGCCATCAGCTCGGCTTCCTCGACCGCGCGCTGGATCGAATGCACGGTCGACTCGATGTTCACCACGACGCCCTTCTTCAAGCCGCGGGAGGGATGCGAGCCGATGCCGACAACCTCGATCTGGCCGTCGTCGGTCACCTCGCCGACGATCGCGACCACTTTCGAGGTGCCGATATCGAGTCCGACGATCAGGTTCTTGTCACCGCGCTTCTGCATGGCTACGGCGCACCTCTCGATGCCAGCATGGCCGGGTCCTCTTCCTGTGGCTCGGTCAGTGGCGTCTCGGCGCCCTCGTTCCAGCCGATCGTGAAACCGTTGCTGTAGCGCATATCGACGTAGTCGATGTCCGCCGCACGACCGGTGATGATATTGGCGACCACGTCCAGGAACAGTTGGGTGCGCTCGTCCACCTCGCGGCGCCCGAGTCGAATTTCGACGCCGTTGGTGAGCGTCATGTCCCACGCGCCGCGGGCGTCGAGGCGCACACGGCGCACGTCGAGGCCCAGCGGGATCAGCTGGTCCCTCACGGCGAGGTAGCGACGGGCAACGTCGTCGGAACGGTCGTCCGGACCGCTGAGCCGCGGCAATTCCGCCGGGATGTGGCGGGCTTCCGTGACGAACAGTTCGCCACGCACATTGAGCAGGCCGGTCTCGCCCCAGATCGCGGCGGGCACCTGTTCACTGACCGCGATAGCGATGCGGTTCGGCCAGCGGCGGGCAACGCTTGCGCCGTCGATCCAGTTCAGCGCCTGTATCTTTTCCTGCATGCGGCCGACGTCGGCGCCGAAGAAGCCGGCATCAAGTTCGCCGCTGATCACTTCCTCGACCTGCAGCGGTGTGACGCGCTGGAACGGCCCGCTAACCGCGATCGATTCTATCGGCCGGTCGAGCAGCTTGCCGCTGACGTGGTAGGTGGCGACGACGATCAGGATTGCCACCGCCGGCGTCACGATGCGTGCAACCGGAATCGAAGGGACCCGGAAGTTCCTGGCTTTCTTTTGCTTGCGACGCCGAGCCTGCTTACGCGCCATGAGCCACTCCTTTGACGTGATCGTGCACTTCTGTGTCTTTGCAGCTGGTCTCGAGAATTCGCCAGCAAAGCTCCTCGAAATCGATGCCGGAGGTCTTCGCCGCCATCGGCACGAGGCTGTGGCTGGTCATGCCCGGCACCGTGTTGACTTCGAGAACCAGTGGCTGGCCGTCGCTGCCGGTCATGAAGTCGATACGCCCCCAGCCCGTGCAACCCAGCTCGGCAAACGCTGCGAGCGCGAGTGACGCGTATTGCTTCTCGAGATCCACGCTATCGGTGCCGGGGCAGTGATAGCGGGTGCGATCGGATTCGTACTTGGCGCGGTAATCGTAGAAAACGCGCGGCGTCTCGATACGTATCGACGGTAGTGCCTCGCCCTGCAACACGGCAACGGTGTATTCGTCGCCGACGATGCAGCGTTCCACGATGGCGACATCGTCAAAGCTCAGCGCGAGATCCACCGCGGCATTCAGGTCCTCGGGGTCGAATACCTTGGTCATGCCGACGCTGGACCCCTGGCACGCCGGCTTCAGGATAAGCGGGTAGCCGAAGTCCTCGGCGGCGAGCACGGCGTGCGAGCGATTGCGGATTACGGCGTAGTCAGGTGTCGGTATGCCGGCCGCATCGAACACGCGCTTGGAACGAACCTTGTCCATCGCCAGGGCGGATGCCATCACGCCGCTTCCGGTGTACGGCAACCCTAACCACTGCAGCGCGCCCTGGATTGCACCGTCCTCACCGCCGGGGCCGTGCAGCGCGATCCAGACGCGGTCGAAGCCAGCTGTCGCGAGATCGGTCAGCGAGTGCTCGGCCGGATCCCAGCCGACGGCATCGACGCCGCGAGCAAGCAGTGCGCCCAGCACCGCCCTGCCCGTGTCGAGAGAGACGTCGCGCTCGGCGGACCTGCCGCCGTATAGCACCGCGACTCGCCCGAATTCCTCGGCCTGGCGGACCTCCCGCCTTGTCTCGGTAATGCGAAGTACCTGGCTCATTGCGCCACCTCGCCGACAATCCGGACTTCGTGCCGTAGCTCGACGCCGTGCTGCTCGATCACCGTCTGCCGAACGTGCTCGATCAGCTCTTCGATGTCCGTCGCCGTAGCATTGCCCGTGTTGATGATGAAGTTGGCATGTTTCGGCGAAACCTCCGCGCCGCCGATGCGATAACCCTTGAGACCGGCGGCCTCGATAAGCCGCGCCGCGTGATCGCCCGGCGGGTTGCGGAACACTGAGCCGCAACTCGGCAAGCCCAGCGGCTGCGTCGCCTTGCGGCGCTCGAGCATCTCCTTCATCGCCTCCATGCTCGCCGTCACGCCGGGTTCGAAGCGGAACGTCGCCTCCAGGAACCATTCATTTGTCGGACCGGTTACGCTGCGGTAGCCGACCGAGTACTCTGCCGGTGAACGCTGGTGTATTTCGCCTGTACGATCGATCGTGCGCACGGACTCGACCCGCTCCCAGGTTTCTCCGCCGTGGGCACCGGCGTTCATCGTCAGCGCGCCACCGACGGTACCGGGAATCCCCGCGAAGAATTCCGAAGGGCCGAGACCCCAGCGAATGCACTGCCGCGCCAGCTGGGTGCAAGGCACGCCGCTGCCGGCGCGCACGAGGTAGGTTTCTATGCGTTCCAGGTTCTTCAGGATGCCGGTCGCCGATATGACCACACCGCGAATACCGCCGTCCCTGACCAGCAGGTTGCTGCCGACACCCAGCCAGAAGATCGGGATCTCCGCGTCGAGTTCGCGCAGGAACGCCTGCAGGTCCTCGACACTCGACGGGATGAAAAACAGCTCGGCCGGGCCGCCGGCACGCCACGAGGTATGGCGGCTCATCGGTTCCTCGCGCAGCAGTTCGCCCCGCGCCCGCATCTTGTCCAGCGCCGCCATCATGAATGCACCTTGAGGCTGGGCTTCGCACCCAACAGCTGCGGCAGTTTCGCGGCATAGGCGCCGATGTCACCGGCGCCCATCGTCAACACCAGGTCGCCGTCCTCGAGGATATCGGCGAGCACGGCCTGCAGGTCGTCGAGCGACTCGACGAACACGGGCTCGACCGCACCGCGCGACCGCACCGCGCGGGCAATGGCACGGCCATCGGCACCGGCAATCGGCGCTTCGCCCGCGGCGTAGACATCGAGCAGGACGAGCACGTCCGCTTCGGAGAGTACCTGCGCGAAGTCGTCGAGGAGATCGCGCGTGCGGGTATACCGGTGCGGCTGGAACACGAGCACGACGCGCCGTTCCGGCCAGCCTGTGCGGGCAGCCGCGAGCGTCGCGGCGACCTCCGTCGGGTGGTGGCCGTAGTCGTCGATGAGCATGATCTTGCCGGCAGCGGTCTGTACCTCGCCGAGGCTCTGGAACCGGCGGTCGATGCCTTGGAAGTTCTCGAGCGCCCTGACGACCGCATCGTCGGCAACCTGCAGTTCCTCGGCAACCGCGATCGCTGCAAGCGCATTGCGGACGTTATGCAGCCCGGGCAACCGCAGCGTGATTCGCAGAGCCGGCCTGTCACCGCCACGGACAACATCGAAGCGCGTCCTGCCGGCGTCGAATTCTATGTTCTCGGCGCGCAGGTCCGCCTCTTCCTCCAGACCGTAGGTCACGACCGCGCGCCCTATGCTGCCCATGACTTTGCGGACGCCGGGATCGTCGACGCAAACGACGGCGAGCCCGTAGAACGGGAGGTTGTGCAGGAACTCGACGAATCCGGAATGCAGCTTGCCGATATCACCGTCGTAGGTGGACATGTGATCGGCATCGATATTGGTTACGACGGCGAGCATAGGCTTGAGGTGCACGAACGATGCATCGCTCTCGTCAGCCTCTGCCACGAGGTATTCGCCCTGCCCCAGCCGCGCATTCGCGTCGGCGCTCTTCAGTCGCCCGCCGATTACGAAGGTCGGGTCGAGACCACCTTCTGCGAGCACGCTGGCGACGAGGCTTGTTGTGGTCGTCTTGCCATGGGTACCGGCTACCGCGATCGAGTAACGAAACCGCATCAACTCGGCAAGCATCTCCGCCCGCGGTACCACGGGCATCAACTGCTCGCGTGCAGCGGCAACTTCGGGGTTGGTTTCATCGACCGCGCTGGAGACGACAACGGCGTCAGCATCGCGAATGTTTTCTTCAGCGTGGCCGATGAATACGGTAGCGCCCTGCTTTTCAAGGCGCCTGGTCTGGTTGTTCGGTTTCAGGTCCGAGCCCTGCACGTCGTAGCCTAGGCTCAGCATCACCTCGGCGATCCCGGACATTCCGGAGCCGCCGATGCCGACGAAGTGGATGCGATGGATACGGCGCATGCGATTGATCATGCCGGTTCTCCCGCCAGCTGCAGGCAGAGTTCCGTAATGCGCTGCAGGGCCTGTGGCTGCGCGAGCTGGCGTGCCCGTTTTGCGCGCTCGAGCAGGTCCGTCCGTGACGCCAGCCACCGCTGCAGTTCGTCGGCGAGCGAGGCGTCGTTCAGGTCCGTTTCCTGGATGACGGCAGCCGCGCCTGCCTGCACCATCGGTGTCGCGTTGGCGGTCTGGTGGTCGTCGACGGCAGCCGGATACGGCACGAACACGGCCGGCAGCCCGACGGCGCAGAGTTCCGCCACCGTCAGCGCACCTGCCCGGCACACGACGAGGTCCGCCCAGGCGTAGGCAGATGCCATGTCTTCAATGAACGGCACGAGTTCTGCATCGAGGCCCGCGGCCACGTACGCCTCGCGGGCCAGCTCGATCGTGGCCGCGCCGCACTGGTGCCGCACGAGCGGCCGCAGCGCCTCCGGCAACAACGCGAGCGCCGCCGGCACCGTGCGATTGAGTGCCAGGGCACCCTGGCTGCCGCCGAGCACGAGCAGCCGCAGCGGGCCCCCGCGCCCTGCATAGCGTGCTTCGGGCGGGAGCACGGCGGCGATGTCCTCGCGAACCGGGTTGCCCACGGTCTCCGCGCGGACGTTGGAATTAAAACTGCCCGGGAAGGCTTGCAGCACAACCCGGGCAAGACGCGCCAGAAGACGGTTTGTCAGCCCCGCGGCGGCATTCTGCTCGTGAATCACGAGCGGCCTGCGGGTCAGCCAGGCGGCGACACCGCCCGGCCCGCTGACGAAGCCACCCATGCCGAGTACGGCGGCCGGGCGGCGTCGGATGATGACGGCCAGGGACTGAATCAGGGCCCACGCGAGCTGGACGGGCGCAACGACCAGTGCAAGCAGACCCTTGCGGCGCAGGCCGCGGATGCTGACCCACTCCATACTGATGCCGGCAGCGGGCACGACGCGCGACTCGAGGCCGCGATGCGTGCCCAGCCAGACGACGTCGCGGGACTGCTGCTGCAGTGCCTTCGCGACGGCCAGCGCCGGGTAGACGTGGCCGCCCGTGCCGCCCGCCATGACGAGTATCGGCCGGCCGGTCATTTGCGCCGGCTCCCTGTCGCAGACGGCTTGCGCTGTCGCCTGCGATTCGGTTGCGATGCGTCGACAACCAGTTCGTGATGGATGCGCAGCAGCAGGCCGAGCGCCATCATCGTAACGATGAGGCTCGAGCGGCCGTAGCTGATCAGCGGCAGCGTCAATCCCTTCGTCGGCAGGATGCCCATGTTGACGCCGAGATTGATGAAGGCCTGCAGACCGAGCCAGGTGCCGATGCCGATGGCCAGGTAGGCTTCGAAGCTCCTGTCCCATTCGATGGCTCGGACGCCCAGCCGGAAGATGCGCCACAACAGCGCGGCAAAAAGCGCAATGAGGACGCAGGCGCCGGCCAGCCCGAATTCTTCCGCGTAAACGGCGAAGACGAAATCCGTGTGCGCCTCCGGCAGGTAGAACAGCTTCTGAACACTGTTACCGAGACCGACGCCGAACCATTCGCCGCGACCGATCGCGATCAGCGACTGCGTGAGCTGGAACCCGGAATCGTAGGGATCCGACCACGGGTCGAGGAAACCGGTGAGCCGCTGCATGCGGTACGGCGACGTCACCGCGAGAAACGCCATCGCAACCGTTCCCGCGGCGAAGAAGATCAGGAAGTCGCGGACACGAGCACCGGCGACGAACAGCATCGTCATCGCGGTTGCCAGCAACACGATGGCCGCGCCGAAGTCCGGTTCCGACAGCAACGCGGCGCAGGCGATGCTCAGCACGACCATCGGCTTCAGGAAGCCGCTGAATCGTTCACGCAGGTCCTTGTTACGGCGCACGAGGTAGCCGGCCAGGTAGATGATGAAACACAGGCGTGCCGGCTCCGAGACCTGCAGGTTCATCACGCCGAATCGAATCCAGCGGCGGGCGCCGTTCACTTCGTAGCCGACTCCTGGCACCAGGACCAGGAAAAGCAACGCCAGGCCCGCGAGCAACATCAGCGGCCCTGCAGTACGCCACACGTGCATCGGGATATACAGGCAGGCGATGCCCGCTGCTGCGCCGATCAGCGCGGCGAGCAATTGCCGCTCGACGTAGTAAAAAGCTTCGCCGGTCAGGTTGTCCGACACGGAAATCGACGCCGACGCGAGCACGACGAAACCGCCCAGCAGCAGGGTGAGGACCAGGCCGAGCAGCACCGGGTCGAGCTGCAGCGTCGTGCGCAGCCTCGCGGGGAACGGCGATGTCGCTGCCCTGGCCGTCATGATCGCAGCGCCTCCACCGCCTTGCAGAACGCTGCACCGCGTGCCGCGTAGTTGTCGAACTGATCAAAGCTCGCACATGCGGGTGCAAGCAACACGGTATCGTCGGCCTCGGCGAAGGCGGCCGCCTGGCGGACCGCGTCGTCCATGTCGCGCGCAAAATAAGTCGGCATGATCGTGTCGAGCGCCGCCTCGATGGCCTCGGCGTCACGGCCGATCAGGACCGCTGCGCGCAGCTTGTTCTCGAGCGGTTCGGCAAGGGCCCTGAACTCTCCGCCCTTGCCTTCGCCGCCAGCGATAAGCACGAGCATGCCGTCAACCGAGCGGATCGATGCGATGGCGGCCGCGACGTTGGTGGCTTTCGAATCGTTCACGTAGTTCACCGCCGACACGCGACGCACGAACTGCATGCGATGCGGCAGCCCCGGAAACTCGCACAGCACCTGCAGCATCGACTGCAGATCGAGCCCGAGCAACTCCCCCGCCGCAAGCGCCGCCAGGGCGTTCGCCTGGTTGTGCAGCCCGAAGAGTGCAAGTTCGCTCACGGCGAGCAGAACGCTGTCGCCGCGCGCCAGGAATACCTGGTCGTCTTCCCGGCGTATCCCGTAGTGCCCGTCCTCGGGCGCATCGAGGCCGAAACTGATCACCCTGTCGATGTGGCTGGTACGCGCGGCCGCTTCGGGGTCCTCGCGGTTGATCACCGCGGACTCTGCTTCGCGGAAAATGCGGTACTTGGCTTCACGGTACTCGTCTTCGTTCGCGTGCCAGTCCAGGTGATCGGGTGAGATGTTGAGCAGCACGGCCACTTTCGCCGGCAATGCTGCCGTACGCTGCAGCTGGAAGCTCGACAGCTCCAGCACGTAGAACTCCGGATCTTGCTCGGCGAGCAGGTCGAGCGCAGGCTCACCCAGATTGCCGCCGGCGAGCGCGTTGTGGCCCGCGGCACGGCACATGTGATACAGCAACGTCGTCACGGTACTTTTGCCATTCGAGCCGGTGATGCCGACGAACGGCGCTTTCGCCTCGCGCGCGAACAGTTCGATATCCGAGATGACCTCGAGCCCGGCGTCGCGCGCCGCCTGGACGAGCGCATCCGTGTCTGTGATGCCGGGCGAAACAATGACCCTTGCCACGTTCCCGGGAAGGTCACTGCTGCCAAGCTCGCGCTCCGCTTCGGGCCACAGATCGTCGAGCTCCTGCAGACCCGGTGGCTCCTCGCGGCTGTCGAGGAACACGGCCTTGCGCCCCGTGCGCTTCAGGTATCGCGCAACCGACAAGCCGGTGGCGCCGAGCCCGAGCACGAGGTCCTTCTCCCCGGCCCTGGACCTTGGCTTGGCCGCGGCTTTCGCTTTTGCCTTCTTTTTCTTCACCGCGCTCATCGAATCTTCAGACTCGCAAAACCGATCAATACGAGGATGACGGTGATAATCCAGAAGCGGACGATCACCTTGGGTTCGGCCCAGCCCTTCAGCTCGAAGTGATGATGAATTGGCGCCATGCGGAATACGCGACGCCCTGTCAACTTGAATGACGCGACCTGGATAATGACCGACAGCGTTTCCATGACGAACACGCCGCCCATGATTGCCAGCACGATCTCCTGCCGAACGATGACCGCGACGACACCGAGCGCCGCGCCCAGCGCGAGTGCGCCGATATCACCCATGAAGACCTGCGCGGGATAGGTGTTGAACCACAGGAAGCCCAGTCCCGCACCGGCCAGCGCGGCGCAGAAGACCAGCACTTCGCCGGTACCCGCGACATAGGGAATTCCGAGGTAGCCGGAAAAATTGATGTTACCGGTGAGGTACGCGAAAACGCCGAGGGCGCCCCCCACCAGGACGGTCGGCATGATTGCGAGGCCGTCGAGGCCGTCAGTAAGGTTGACGGCATTCGAAAAGCCAACAATAAAGAAGTACGTTACGACGACCTGGAACATGCCGAGAGGTATCGAGAGGTCTTTGAAATACGGGATCAGCAATGAGGTGGAAACCTCATCAGTCGCCGTAACGTACAAAGCAATGGCAGCGGTGATCGCCGCTGCAGACTGCCAGAAGAGCTTTTGCCTGGCCGAGATGCCGGCCGGATTCTGCAATACGAGTTTCTTGTAGTCGTCGACGTAACCGATGACGCCGAACGTCAGCATCACGAACAACACCACCCAGATGAAATGGTTCTCGAGATCAGCCCAGAGCACCGTGCTCACGGCGATCGCGGTCAGGATCAGCGCGCCCCCCATTGTCGGCGTACCCGCTTTGGGAAGGTGCGTCACCGGGCCCTCCTCGCGGACGGGCTGGCCCACCTGGTTCATGCTCAGCTTCGCGATCATGCGCGGGCCGATGACGAAAGACAGTACGAGCGCCGTCAGCGCGCCGAGAATCGCGCGCATCGTCAGGTAGTTGAAGACGTTGAAGCCGGACTCGAACTGCGCCAGGTAGTTGGTGAGATACAACAGCACGCTCAGGCCTCCTTGCCCGCGGCCTGCGGATCGCGCAGCGCGTTGACGACCCGCTCCATCTTCATGAAGCGGGACCCCTTGACGAGGACGTTCATACCTTCGCGCAACTCGGACTTCAGTCCTGCGCTCAGCTCATCGACATCGGAGTGCCAGCTCGCGCCATCGCCAAACGCCTCGACCGTGTTGCGGGACAGCTCTCCGGTCGCGAGCAGCCGCGCGATACCGGTGTTGCGAACCCGCGTCCCCGTTTCGGCGTGCAGTTGCGCCGCCTCGTCTCCGAGTTCGCCCATGTCCCCGAGCACGATGACGCTGTCGCCCGGCAGCGATGCAAGGAATTCCGCGGCAGCGACGACGCTCAAAGGGTTGGCGTTGTAGCTGTCGTCGTAGATCGTTGCACCGTTGATCCCAGCGAGACGCCGCAGCCTGCCATCGACGGGTTTCACGGCTTCCAGCGCCGACTTGATGTCGGCGATGTCGATGCCGACGGCGACAGCAATCGCAGCCGCCGCGCATGCATTCCGGACGTTGTGCCGACCCGAGAGCGGCAGGGTAATGTCGATCTCGCCAACGGGCAGGTGCAGTTCGAAAGACGAATGATCTGCTTCGGCGACGATGTTGCGGGCATAGACGTCCGCATCGGCATCCAGGCCGAAGGTGATCAGCTGCGTGTCCTCAACGAGCTTCGACCAGAATTCGAAGTAGTGGTCGTCGGCATTCAGGATCGCTACTTTGGGCCGGGTTTCTCCGCACAGGATCTCGCCTTTGCCACGCGCCACGCCGTCCCGCGAGCCGAAGCCCTCGAGGTGCGCTTCACCCGCGTTCGTGATGACGACGATGTCCGGCTTAGCGAGCGCGGTCAGGTAAGCGATCTCGCCGACGTGGTTGGCCCCCATCTCCAGGACCGCGAAGCGGTGTTGTTCTTCGATGCGGGTCAACATCAGCGGCATGCCGATGTCATTGTTCAGGTTGCCGTGCGTGGCCAGTGTCGGTGCAGTGGTAGCGAGACACGCCGCCGTCATTTCCTTCAGCGTCGTCTTGCCGTTGCTGCCCGTCACGCCGATCACGATCGGCGACAGCTGCTGTCGCCAGGCGGCACCGAGTTCGCCAAGCGCGCGTTTCGAGTCTGCTACCGCGATCTGCGGGATTTCCTCGTCGACGAGCCTCGGCACGACGGCAGCGACCGCGCCCTTGTCGCGCGCCTGCCCAACGTAATCGCAACCGTCGAAGTTCGGGCCCTGCAACGCGATGAAGAGTTCGCCCTGTTGCAGCGTACGCGTGTCGGTGCTCACACCGTTGAACGCGTGGTCGGCACCGTGCAGTTTGCCGTGCATGAATTCGGCGGCGGTGGCCAGCGTAGACATCACTCGCCCTCCTCCAGTCGGCCCTTGCGTGCCGCCAGGCTGGCGGCCGCGACGCCGTAATCGGAGAAGTCGCGGCGCTCGTTACCGATGAGCTGGTAATTCTCGTGACCCTTGCCCGCGATCAGAATGGCGTCGCCATCGACCGCGGCGGAAATCGCCCATGCGATCGCAGCGCCCCGGTCCTCGATGACGGTAGCGGCGGCCGGATTCTCGAAGCCGCCGAGGATCGCGCTGATGATGCTCGAGGGCGCCTCGCTGCGCGGGTTGTCATTGGTCACGACGACACGGTCCGCATGGCTTTCGGCCGCGCGGGCCATCAGCGGCCGCTTGCCGGAATCGCGGTCACCGCCGCAGCCGAAAACGCACCACAGCTTGCCGTCGCAATGCTCGCGCAGTGCGCGCAGCGCCGACGCGATTGCATCAGGCGTGTGCGCGTAGTCCACGAAGACGTCCGGGCCCGAGTCCGCGGCAACGTGCTGCAGCCGTCCCGGCGGCGCTTCGGCCGCTGCGAGAGCCGCACTCGCCGCATCGACCGCTACGCCATCGCTGAGCAGGACCGCGAGTACGAGGGCCGCGTTCGCGACGTTGAATTCGCCGTGCAGTGGCAGGTTGAAAGTACCGCCACCCCAGGAACTGTCGATCGTTACATCGAAGCCGCGTGCGGTCGCCGCGGTTGCGCGCAAGACCACGTGTGGCAAGTTGCGGTCGACGCCGTGTGCGCCGGTGGATACGGTGATGACGTCCGGGCCGCAGCGCTCTGCGAGTGTCTGCCCGAAATCAGAATCGACATTGACGATGCGGCGCAGCGGTTCCGCCGCCAGGAACAACGACGCCTTCGCCTCACCGTACGCCTGCATGTCACCGTGATAGTCGAGATGGTCGCGCGACAGGTTCGTAAACAGGGCGGTGTCGATTGCTACGCCGTCGATGCGGTCCTGCGCCAGCGCGTGGGACGAGACCTCCACCGCCGCGTACCCTGCACCGGCGTCGCGGAACAGGCCGAGGCGCCGGTGGAGCTCGACGACGTCCGGCGTAGTCATGCCTTCGCCGCCGCTCAGTTCGTCCACGCCGTAGCCGAGGGTGCCCGCATAACCGCAGTCCCTGCCGAGCCGCTGCAGGCATTGCGCGAGCAACCATGCAACGGTCGTCTTGCCGTTCGTGCCGGTGACGGCCAGCACCTTTACGGACCGCGACGGGTAGTCGTAGAACCGATTCGCGATTTCGCCCAGCCGGCTGCGCAGCGCATCGACCGGGATAAGCGGCGCTCCGACATCGGGCAGGCCGCGTGCGGTCGATGCGTCGTACGCGATCGCTGCTGCGCCCGCCTCGATGGCCTGTGCCGCATAGTCCAGCCCGTGGCTGCGCTCGCCGCGGCAGGCGAGGAACAGGTAGCCTTCGCGAACGTCCCGCGTATCGCTCGCGATGCCGCTGATCGCGGTATCGGGCGCGTCGGCGAATCCTCGCAGCAGCGCTGCGATGGTCATCGTCGTATTGAGCTGGCGTGCCGGCATGCTCATCGACTCATCGCCTGCATGATGCTGCCAGGATCGCGCGCCGGGAGCGCATCGGGCGGCACGGCGAGCAGGCGCAGAGATTCAGTCATGACATCGGCGAACACCGGCGCGGCGACGTCACTGCCGTAGTAGAGTTCCCCGGAAGGCTCGTCGATCACTACGACCGCCGCCAGTCGCGGATCGCTCGCGGGCGCGAGGCCGGCGAAGATCGAGATGTACTTGTCCTCGGAATAGCCGCCCGCAGCGAACTTCCATGCGGTGCCGGTCTTGCCCGCGACGCGGTAACCCGGCACCGACGCTTTCGTGCCGGTGCCGCCGGGACGCACGACTTCTTCCAGCATGCGGCGCACGGCGGTGGCCGTGTCGGGGGCAATGACCTGCCTGCCGTCCGCAGGGGTCTCCAGTGCAACCAGCGACATCGGGGCCAGGCGCCCACCGTTGCCGAGCGCCGAGTAAGCCTGCGCGAGCTGCAAGGCCGTAACGGAAACGCCGTAACCGTAGGCCAGTGTCGCCTGGCTGATCGGCTTCCAGTTACTGAAATGGGTGAGCAGGCCCGCCGATTCGCCGGGAAACGCGCTCGACGTCAGCGAGCCAAGGCCGAAATCCGTCATCGTCTGCCACAACTGGTCGGGCTGCAGCGACATCGCCAGCTTGGTGACGCCGACGTTGGACGAGCGCGCGAGTATCGTCGTGAGACTGACGCGACCCAGGTTGCGGCTGTCTTCGATGGTCTTCGCACCCACCGTTACGTAGCCCGGCGCGGTGTCGATGATGCTGCTGGGCCGGAACTCACCGGTCTCGAGCGCAGCGGCGACCACGAGCGGCTTGATGCTGGACCCGGGCTCGAAGATGTCGGTGACCGCTCGGTTGCGGTAGCGCTCCGCCGAAAACTGCGAACGGTCGTTCGGGTTGTAGGTGGGCTGATTCACGATCGCCAGCACCTCGCCCGTCTTTACGTCCAGCACGACGATGGAACCGGACTCCGCGTGATGAAACTGGATCGCGGCCTTCAGTGTCCGGTAGGCGAGGTACTGGATGCGCAGGTCGATACTCGTCCGCAGATTCTTGCCGTGGCGCGCAGGCCGGATGCTCTCCACGTTTTCGACGGATCGACCGAGGCGATCCTTGAGCACGCGCTTCGCGCCGGACTCGCCTGCCAGCCAGTGATTGAAAGCGAGCTCCAGGCCCTCCTGTCCCTCATCGTCGATATCGGTGAACCCGACGAGGTGCCCGGTGACCTCGCCCGCCGGGTAATAACGACGGTACTCGCGCTGCACGTTCACGCCGGGAAGCTTGAGCGCGAGCACCTGCTGCGCCTGCTCGGGGCTCAGGTGGCGTTTCAGGTACAGGAATTCCTTGTCCATGCTGCGCGTGATGCGCCGCATGAGCAGCTGCGGATCGAGTCCCAGCGCGCGCGCCAGTCGCGGCACATCATCGACGGCCGGGGCCAGTTCCTTCGGATTGGCCCAGACGCTGTCGACGGGCGTGCTGATCGCGAGCGGCTCACCGTTACGGTCGGTGATGGTGCCGCGATGAGCAGAGATCCTCTCGCGGCGAAGGTGGCGCGTATCCGCCTGCTGGTTCAGGAACTCCTTGTTAAGGACCTGCAGGTGCACGGCGCGCGCGGCCAGTGCGACCGCGATTAGCGAGAAGAACGCCAGTACCAGGGTCACCCTGCCGACAAACCGTTTCGCCGTCTGGGTTTTCGTTTCGGCTCCGCGCGTCATGGGCGTTCGATGACAAAGATTTCGGTTGACTGGGGTCGCGTCAGCGACAGGCGGTCGAGCGCAACCTGTTCGATACGGGCATGCGTCGCCCAGGTGCTCTGTTCGATCTGCAGCTGACCCCATTCGATGTTGAGCTCGTCCCGCTGCCGGGTGAGTGTTTCGAGCTCGACGAACAGCTTGCGAGCCTCGTGCTTGGTATATACGAGCGCCATCGCGCTCATCACGCAGACGGCTGCGAAGACGAGCACGAGCAGGGCGGGCTGTGCTTTTGCTGCGAAGACCATTACATCCTCTCCGCCACGCGCAGCCGGGCGCTGCGTGCACGCCGGTTTGCCGCGACCTCTGCGGCCGTGGCCTCGATAAGCTTGCCGATCGGCTTCAGTTTCGGCCGGTATTCCGCCGGGACCGACGGCATGCCGCGATACTGCTCGGGCTCCCGCGATGCTTCGCGTATGAAGCGCTTCACCACCCGGTCCTCGAGGGAATGGAAACTGATGACGCAGAGACGGCCGCCACTACGGAGTGCGGTCTGTTTACGGAGTGCGGTCGGTCTACGCAGTACATTGACACTCTGTTCGAGAGCGCTCTTCAGCTGATCGAGTTCGCCATTGATGAATACACGAATTGCCTGGAAGGACTTCGTCGCCGGATGCCGCTTTTGTCCGTGCGCAGGTGCGGCGGCGGCAATGATATCGGCCAGCTGCACGGTCGTTTCAATCGGCGCCTCGTCGCGGGCAGCAACGATGGCGCGCGCAATCCGCGCCGCAGATCGTTCTTCACCGTAGGTTTTGAGAACTCGCTTCAATTCCTTTTCATCCACCCTTGCGAGCCATTCTGCGGCGCTGATGCCTGCATCCGGATCCATTCGCATGTCGAGGGGACCGTCACGGAGGAAGCTGAAGCCACGGCTTGCTTCGTCCAGTTGCGGCGATGAGACGCCGAGATCGAGGAGCACTCCGTCCACGCTGCCGCGAAGACCTCTCTCGTCAATGAATTTCTCAAGTTGCGCACTTTCACCTCTTATCAACTCGAATCGCGGGTCCGACAGCAGCGCCTCAGGTGCCGATGCGATTGCCTGCGGGTCACGATCGATTGCGATCAGCCGCCCATCCGCAGTCAATCGTTCGAGAATGGCGCTGCTGTGCCCCCCCCGGCCGAACGTCCCGTCGACGTAACAACCGTTGGCTCTTATATTCAGTCCCTCGAGGACCGGCCCGAGCAGCACCGGCACATGTGCGTTGCTGCTCATGGGATGTTCAGCAACCTAGAACGAGATCGACTCGAGTTCGGCCGGCAGCTCGCCGTCGTCTTCCTCGCTAAGCCAGGCGTCCCGCTTGTCGTTCCAGGTTGTTTCATCCCAAAGTTCGAACTTGTTGCCCTGCCCGATCAGAATTGCGTTCTTCTCGAGCGAGGCGAAATCCCTCAACTCTCGCGACACCAGAATGCGTCCGTTCGCATCCATGTCGACCTCGGTCGCATAACCGACCATAATTCGCACAATTCGACGTGCTACCTTGTTCATGCTGGGGAGGCGCACGAGCTTGCGCTCCAGCTCTTCCCAGTCCGGCAACGGATAAACCAGGAGGCAGTGATCCTTGTCCACGGTAACGATGATCTGGCCCTCACAACGGGCAACGAGCCGCTCCCGGTACCGGGTCGGTATCGCCATACGCCCCTTGGCGTCCAGACTGACTTTGGTGGCCCCTCGAAACACAGCAGCTCGGGCAGGTCCGGTTTCGTTCTTCTGGCACGAATTCCGGGAGTAGCGCCCATTTCCTCCCACTTTTTTCCACTTTTCAACACTATAGGTTTGGCCCCGCTGAGCGTCAACAAGACGCGCCGATTTATGGTTGTTCTACAGGGACTTAGGGGCGATCGGGTGGCCCAAATCGGGCGAAAAGTGGCAATAATCGCGCAAATGAAATCAAGCGCTTAAGGCGATTTCCTAAAAACAAGGTGAGTTCGCAGTCGGCAAACGGCGACAGGGGGTCGCCCGCCGCCTGCGCCAGCGGATTTGCGCAAGGGTCGGAAATCGGAAAAGCCGGAGCCGGCAATAAGCCGGGTTCTGTCGAGGACAATCATTCATCTAGGACGACCGTCACCGGCCGTCTCCAGCAACCTACCCGGGAGTCCGCTCGGGACCGGCGGTTGGCTAAGCTTTGCAGCTCCCCTATTGGGGAAGTTGCGCTTCGCCGTACTCCCCTATTTGGTCTTGCTCCGGGCGGGGTTTACCGTGCCGCGGACTGTTACCAGCCGCGCGGTGCGCTCTTACCGCACCTTTTCACCCTTACCGG
>Ga0209536_100002215_pt1 | contig 31618 bp, 26 predicted proteins | sample DeeMarSeWOR28_12_FD_187461 | JGI IMG/M metagenome (GOLD analysis project Ga0209536, IMG submission 187461) | Marine sediment microbial communities from White Oak River estuary, North Carolina - WOR-2-8_12 (SPAdes) (version 2) | ecosystem: Environmental > Aquatic > Marine > Intertidal zone >... | reverse complement strand
CGCCCCACTCCGTCCGCGAGATGATAGTTGGCATTGGCGGCGGAGAATCTTTCAGAGTAATGGTTTCCGCTTTTACAAACTGGTATATAAGCCAGCCAAATCCAAAGGCCAGCATTAGCGCGAACCAGAATGAGACGTTGCTTTTTGTTCGTAAGGGTTGTAACACGCTCAAATTATAAGGCAAACAAAAAGGCCAGGCTACATGAGAAACCTGGCCTTTGGACTTGAATAGTCGTTAAGGCATGATAGTACCGCTAAAGAGCAACGTGCCATCTACCAGGGAGAAGTACTCTACCTGTAACTGGCCATTTTCAAGCATTGTGACAACCAGGTGGGTACCAAGTTCAATACTTTCGAAATCGAGCAAAACATCGTCGATTTCTGCATTTTCCCAACTCTGAGCCGCAAGCTCTGTGATAAAGGTCTGGTTATTTTTTCCCAAACCATAAAAGCGCAGTGTGCTACTAGCATCGTTTTGATATATCTTCAAAAACCCTTCTTCAACGAAGATTAAGGTTGCTGTTATCACAGGCTCAGGCTTTGATTTAGGTTCTGACTTTGACTTGAATAGCAAAGCCAGTTTGTCAGTCAGGGTATCAAAATATTGCCAGCTGATGACACCACCATCCCAACTGAACTCATAAGTTTCAAGCTCATCGGTTGCTCCCGCTATTACAGTTTGGGCAGCATAATATTCTGCCTGATTGTAAGTACTCATATTGAAAACGAGGGTATCGGTTTCTCTACGAGCAGCTTTATCCGTATTTGCTCCCATAATCGTGCCACCTACTTGAACACCTGTTTCAAGGATAACCGTATCATTTCCAGCATTTGCTTTTACATCATTTGTCACGATACCGTTGTTGGTAATGCTATCATCACCAGCCCCCCCATTGACACTAACCACAGTACCACTGTTGGTAATGGTATCATTTCCCGCCCCACCAGAGATCGACTCCGCAGTGCCACTGTTGGTAATCTCATCATCGCCGAGACCGCCTCCAAGTCCACCCGTGACAATGCTGCTGTTGGTCACTTCATCATCACCATCTCCCCCCCAGATCGCATCCGCAGTGCCACTATTGGTAATGGAATCGTTGTCACTGTTACCATTGATCGTACCTGCAACACCGCTGTTGGCGATCTCATCATCACCCAGGCCACCAGCAATATTTCCTGCAACAACGCCATTGTTAGTGATAGCATCTTCACCATTACCACCCTTAACATTTCCGGTAACTGTTACACCACTTTCGACGGTAATCTCATCATCACCAGCAAATGACTTGACATCCCCGGTAGTGTCTGTATCACAGACAATCGTATCGTCACCGGACGTGCCTGCTGATTCACATCCGCCACCAGCAAGAGCAACAGTAGGCAATGCCAATGTCGAAAGCAATATAACCAGAATAACCAATGTTGAAAATATAGCTTTATTAGATTTCATCTTTTTTATCCTTTCCATATTAGATTCGCTATTACGATAGTACTAAAGTAGGAAAAATCTGTCTGTCAGGAAAGTTTGATTCCGCACTTTCAGATTCGAAAGTTTTGCCTAATAATGATCAGGAAATGCCAATCAGACTCTTTGGGAATTTTGCGACAAAACCCGGCTGGTATAATTATTGTTTGCTTATTCGAAACCGCTTAATTGAAACATATGTGCTATAATTAGTTGTTCCAAAACTTTATAAGGAATCCCATGTCATCCAATGTCATCCGCGTGGTTGGTGCACGCGTCCATAACCTGAAAAACATTACTGTTGAGATCCCGCGCGATAAGTTCGTGGTTATCACTGGTCTATCTGGATCAGGCAAATCATCGCTGGCATTTGACACTATCTTTGCCGAGGGTCAGCGGCGTTACGTTGAATCGCTCTCGGCGTATGCACGCCAGTTCATCGGCCAGATGGACAAGCCGGATGTAGACTACATTGAAGGTCTGTCCCCCGCCGTTTCCATCGACCAGAAATCCACATCACACAACCCGCGCTCCACCGTCGGCACGGTGACCGAGATATACGATTATCTGCGTCTGCTGTTTGCGCGCGTGGGCATCCCGCACTGTCCGGTTTGCGGACGCGAAGTGACCAAACAGTCCGCGCAGGAGATTGTAGATGCCATTGAAAAGCTTCCTGAAGACAATCGCATCCTGATCCTGTCACCGCTGGTGCGCGGGCGCAAGGGCACCTACCAGGCCGTCTTCGAGGAAATCCGCAAGGCTGGTTTTGTGCGTGCCCGTGTAGATGGCGAAGTCCACAGTCTGGATGATGAGATCACACTCGACCGCTACAAACAGCACACCATCGAGGCGGTGGTAGATCGCCTGGTCATCAAACGCGAAGAAAATGATGAGGAGCAGCAGGCGGCAAGAACGCGGTTAACCGACTCAGTTGAAACGGCACTAAAATTTGGGGAGGGTTACGTCTCTATTAACAACGTGGACAGCGGCGAGGACACCCATTTTTCTGAGCATCTGGCCTGCCCCGAACATGGCAGCACCGTGCCTGAGATCGAGCCGCGCACGTTTTCGTTCAACACGCCGCATGGCGCCTGCCCAGACTGCCAGGGATTGGGCAACAAACTCGAAATAGACCCTGACCGCATCATCCCGGACCCGGAACGGTCTCTGAACGAGGGAGCGATCGCCAGCATGGAGTGGAGCGGTCCTAAAGAAGAAGGCGGCTATTACTGGCAATCACTCGAAGGGGCAGCGCGTGTTTACAAAATCGACCTCGATAAACCGGTCAACGAACTGACCAAACAGCAACTCGACGTCGTTCTGTATGGCACCAACGGCAAAGAGATCGAGATGCTCTACCGGAACTCCAGCGGGAATGAGTTCAAGTTCAAACGTGCTTTCGAAGGTGTGATCGGCAATCTCGAACGCCGCTACCGCGAGACCAACTCGGAATACATCCGCTCAAAAATCAGCGAGTTCATGTCTGACCGACCCTGCCCGACCTGTGGCGGCGCACGTCTCAACCCGGCCGCATTGGCCGTGACCGTGGATGGCATCAACATCATCACAGTGACCGGTTGGCCCATCCTGACTGCCCTGAAATGGATCAAGAAAATTTCGGGTAAGAACTCAACTTTGAACAAGCGCCAGAAAACGATTGCCGAGCGCGTTATCAAAGAGATCCACGAACGGCTGAACTTTCTCGTCAATGTGGGGCTAGACTATCTGACCATCAACCGCTCTGCCGGGTCGCTTTCCGGTGGCGAGGCCCAGCGCATCCGTCTGGCAACACAGGTTGGCTCTCGGTTGGTGGGAGTGTTGTACGTGCTGGATGAGCCCTCCATCGGTCTGCATCCGCGTGACAACAATCGCCTGCTAAAAACGCTTGAAGGCTTGCGAGACCTGGGTAATACAGTGCTAGTTGTTGAACATGATGACGAAACTATCCGTACCGCTGACTGGATCATCGACCTGGGGCCAGCCGCAGGCGAGCATGGTGGACGTATCATCGCCGAGGGCGATCCTGAGGCGATTCTGGCGCACCCAAAGTCATTGACAGGAGCATACCTATCGGGGCGTAAGCAGGTTCCAGTTCCTAAGAAGAGGCGCACTGGGAATGGCAAAGCGTTGAAAATTATCGGGGCGAAAGCAAATAACTTGAAGGGCATGGAAGTCAAAATCCCGCTTGGAAAACTGGTTTGCATCACCGGCGTATCGGGTAGCGGCAAGTCCACCTTGATGAGCGATGTGTTGTATAACGCGCTGGCAGCGAAACTGATGGGTTCGCACACCTATCCGGGCGAGCACGAGCGCATCGAAGGTGTCGAGCAGCTTGATAAGATCATCAACATCGACCAGTCACCTATCGGGCGCACGCCGCGCTCCAACCCAGGCACCTATACCAGCCTGTTCGATGAGATGCGCAAGCTGTATGCCGAGTTACCGGAAAGCAAAGTGCGCGGCTACAAGCCCGGACGTTTCTCGTTCAACGTGCACGGCGGACGCTGCGAAGCCTGCCAGGGACAGGGGCAACTGCGCATCGAAATGCAGTTCCTGCCGGATGTATATGTGCCCTGCGATGTATGCCACGGCAGCCGCTTCAATCGCGAGACACTGCAAGTCAAGTTCAAGGGGCACAACATTGCCGATGTGCTGGATATGACAGTTGAGCAAGCGCTAAAAGCATTCTCGGCCTTCCCAAAGATGATGAGCAAGTTACAGCTTTTAGATGAAGTAGGGCTGGGTTATATACGAATCGGACAACCTGCCCCCACTCTGAGCGGCGGCGAAGCCCAGCGCGTTAAGCTGGCGAAGGAGTTATCAAAGCGCGCCACTGGCCGGACCCTGTACGTGCTCGATGAACCCTCGGTCGGACTCCACGCTGCGGATGTGCATAAACTGGTCGAGGTACTGCAACGCCTGGTAAATACAGGCAACTCAGTGCTTATCATCGAACACAACATTGATATTATCAAGACCGCTGATTGGATCATCGACCTGGGGCCAGAAGGCGGCGACCGCGGCGGCGAAGTGGTAGCTGAAGGCACGCCGGAAGATCTGTGCGTGGCAAAAGGGTCTTACACTGGCGAGTTCCTGTGTGCACATTTGAAACCCTAGCTTCAAGGTGTTGATTATGCGCAATTTTGAACATTTCCTAAAACCTGCAACATCAGGTAGAATGTGTTCGTATGAGTCTCGTGTGGAAAGTCATCCACGCGAGGCAGGTTGCAGAAAAAGGAAAAAAAATGGACAACGAAAAATCCACGCGCAGTGTTATTGAAAACTACCGAAAACGCAGACAACAAAACCAGGTTTTCATCGTTTGGGGCGGCGCCGCTCTACTGATCCTGGTCGGTATCATCCTGTTGGTCATCTGGTTGACCGGGCCGAGCCAGCCGCTCAGCGGTTTATTCGCCACCGAGACCCCTACCCCGACCCTTACATCCACTCCGACACCCACTTCCATACCAACGGGGACTCCCACCGTTACACCAACCTCCACAGAGACTCTGACACCCACACAGAGTGCGCCGTACTCATACATCGTACAAGAAGGCGACTTCCTGGCAACCATAGCAGAAAGCCAAAATCTTGGTGCAGATGGCGTTGCGCTCATTCTTCTGCTCAACACATATACCGAAGAGGGCGCAAACTTTAGCATAAATCCTGCTACCCAGGTTGTTTACCCCGGACAGGAAATCTTGCTTCCTAATCCCGGTATGCTACTACCAACTGCCACGGCCATCCCTTCTGACCTGCCACCAGGCACTGAAATCATTTATACCGTCCAGGCCGGTGATACATTGGCTGGCATTGCAGCTTTGTTCAACAGCACCATAGAAGCAATCATTGAAAAAAATGAACTGGATGATCCGAACGCAATTTTTGTCGGGCAACAATTGATTATCCCGGCAAACCTGGTCACTGCAACAGCTACCTTCCCGCCAACAAGTACACCGCTCACTCCGTTAGCGGGAACGCCCTCACCATAATTCGGACTGGACAAATCAACCTCCATCATGTAAAATACCGCTTCGTGGCTGTATTAAGCTACACTGTAAATTGAAGGATTTTTTAGGAGAAAGACCTTGGCAAACATTAAGTCTCAGATCAAACGTAACAAACAAAATGAAAAACGTCGCTTACGTAACCGTGTATATCGTGGCGCTGCACGTATCGCTGTTCGCGATGCACGCTCTGCATTGGAAGCCGGTAACGCTGAAGTAACGCGAGCTGCCATTTTGGGTGCGGTCAGCGCCCTCGACAAAGCTGCTGAAAAGGGCGTCATCCATAAGAATAATGCTTCTCGCCGCAAAGGCCGTCTGATGAAGCATCTGGCATCCCTTGACATTGAGTTGAAATCCGCGAAGGTTGAGGAGCCGAAAGCTGTAGAGAAAGAAGCCGCTCCTAAAAAAGCGGCCAGCAAAAAAACAACCGCAAAAAAAGACACCAAAAAGAAATCGACAAAGAAAGCTGAATAAGTAGTTCTACTATCAAGATCTAAGCGGGAGTGCCGGGAACGGTCTCCCGCTTTTTTCGTGCTCGGTGACATGATATAATCCCCCCGCTCCAATATCCTGACGGGCCTATTGCAGGTAATCCATGTTTGATAACGAACAAAAAACCATCGAAGCCAAAATCAAAGAGTTTTGCAAACAAAGTGACATTACATTGGCAGAACTCAAGTGGCAACCCATCCCTTTCAACGGGGAATGGGGTATTTCCACTTCCTTTTTCCAAACAGCTGCAGACGAAGCCCGTGCCGGCAAAGGGAGGGGAGTACCCGTCCCGCAGAGAGCACAGGAGATCGCCGAGCAGGTCAGGGTTAACGTTGGAAGCGTGAAAGGCATCAGCCATACTGAGGCAGTCAAGGGCTATCTGAATCTGTATTTTTCGACCGAGGAATATGCAACCCGGGTGGTCAACACGATCCTCGAACAGGGCGCGGACTTCGGCCATGGTGCGAAAAAATCCGAACGGGTGATGGTCGAATATGCCCAGCCCAACACGCACCATTCGTTACATATCGGTCATGCCCGCACAACGCTATTGGGTGAATCGCTGGCGCGCATCCTAGAACTCAACGGCTTCGAGACCATCCGCGCTTCTTACCCCGGTGACATTGGTTTGGGCGTTATTACAGTTGTATGGGCTTATAGTAAATTTTATAAAGGTCAGGAACCGGCTGATGTACACGCACGCGGACAATGGCTGGCCAAGATCTACAGCGAGGCTACCAAATTACTGGAGCCAAAAGATAACGAGACTCCCGAGGAAAAATCACAACGTGAGGCATATGATGCAGAACGACGCGAGATGTATCGAAAATGGGATGCTGGTGATCCAGCAGTACGCGCGCTATGGCTAGAAACACGCGAGTGGAGCATGGAAGAATTCCACGACGTCCTAAACATGTTGGATGTGAAAATTGATGTGTGGTTCTACGAAAGCGATGTGGACGAACCTTCCAAAGCCATCGTGGATGAACTGCTCGAGAAGGGGATTGCCGAGGACGAACGCCCTGAAGACGGGCCTGTGATCGTCAAAATTGACGAGCAGCTGGGGCTGGAGAAAGAAAAGTATCGTACGGCAGTCATCTTGCGCAGTGACGGGACATCTCTGTACCTGACCAAAGATCTGGCGCTGGCCAAGGTCAAGTTCGAGCAATACCATGTGGATCGTTCGATCTATGTTGTGGATTTCCGTCAGAACCTGCACTTTCAACAAGCCTTCAAAATTTTGGAACTGTGGGGCTTCCCGCAGGCGGCCAAGTGCTATCACCTATCATATGGCTATATCACTTTACCAGAAGGTGCCATGTCCGCCCGGCACGGGCGAGTAGCACTGATCAAGGACGTGGCTGACGAAGCCGAACGACGCGCACTGGCCGCCATGACCGAACGTACACCCGAAATGTCTAACACCCAGCGCATCCAAGTTGCACGTAAGATTGGGTTGGGAGCGTTAGCGTACAGTATTCTCTCAGTAGACAACAATAAAGACATTGTTTTCAACGTCAACGAAGCCTTGAGTTTCGATGGTCGCACCGCGCCTTACATCCAGAACGCGCACGTGCGCGCCAACAGCATCCTGCGTAAGGCAGGCGGGATGCCAGGCTCTGCTACTTTTTCGCATGAACTGGCTTCACATGAGGTACAGTTGATCGACCTGATCTCACGCTTCCCGGCCACAGTGGAGCAGGCGGCACAGGAATACCGTCCGCTGGTGGTGGCTACATATGCCTACGATCTGGCAAACACATTCCACTCCTTTTATCACAGCGTTCCGGTCATCCAGGCCAAAAGCGCTGAGACACAGGCAGCCCGCTTACGTCTCGTAGCGGCGGCCAGGCAGGTGCTGGCAAACGCTCTGCGTTTGCTGGTCATTCAGGCACCGGATGTGATGTAACAACGTGATGCGTGATCCGTAACAGGGTTACGCATTTATTTTTGTGAGAATTCCGATGGTTGAATAGCTCCGATTGTTCGTCGAGGAGCGTATCGATACCATCGAATTGTTTTTCAACACGTCACCTGGGTAAAAACGGTGTGACTCAAATCCAACCACCGGGTTGCACCGGACACTGTCCTCAGCGTGACTTGTCAATATAGGAGAACCTATGCCTATCAAAACCCTCATCATGGGCGCCGCCGGGCGCGACTTCCACAACTTCAACACTTATTTCCGTGGGAATAAGGACTACGAAGTTGTGGCCTTTACAGCTACCCAGATCCCGGACATTGAAGGCCGCCTCTATCCAACCGAGCTGGCTGGTGACCTTTACCCCAGCGGAATCCCCATCCGAGCGGAAGAGGAGTTAACCGCGCTGATCAAGGAGCACAGCGTGGAACAGGTCATCTTTGCCTACTCGGACGTGCCGCACGAATACGTGATGCACAAAGCCAGCCTGGTGATCGCCACGGGCGCAGACTTCCGCTTGCTGGGCACACGCGAGACGCAGGTTAAGTCGAACAAGCCGGTTGTCTCGGTCTGCGCCGTTCGGACAGGAGCAGGCAAAAGTCAGACTACGAGGCGCGTTTCACTCATCCTGCGTGAGATGGGCTATAAAGTAGCCGCCATCCGTCATCCGATGCCGTACGGTAATCTCATCCGCCAGGAAGTGCAGCGCTTCGCAGACTACGATGACCTCGATGAGCAAGAGTGCACCATCGAGGAGCGCGAGGAGTACGAACCGCACCTGGACAACGGCGTGATCGTATATGCCGGTATAGACTACGAGAAAATCGTACGACAGGCCGAACAGGAAGTGGACATTATATTGTGGGATGGCGGTAACAATGATTTCTCATTCTACGTGCCGGATCTGCAAATCGTAGTGGCTGATCCGCACCGCCCCGGGCATGAGACGAAATATTACCCTGGCGAAACTAACGCCCTGATGGCGGATGTGTTCGTGCTCAATAAAGTGGACACGGCTGACCCGGAGAATGTCCTCCAACTACGCGAGAACCTGCGCGCGCTCAACCCGGATGCAATCCAGATCGAGGCGGCGTCACCGTTATTCGTGGATGATCCGGCATCCATCAAGGGCAAGCGCGTGTTGGTGATCGAAGACGGCCCAACGTTGACACACGGCGAAATGGCTTACGGCGCTGGCTACGTAGCCGCCCGGCGCTTTGGTGCAGCCGAGATCGTGGACCCGCGTCCGTTTGCGGTCAAGTCGATTGCAGAGACTTACGAGAAGTATCCCAAAACTGGTCCGATCCTGCCTGCCATGGGCTACGGCGATGCGCAGATGCGCGATCTAGAGGCCACCATCGAGAAAGCAGATGTGGATATGGTTATCGTGGGCACACCCATCGACCTAACGCGCGTGATCAAGATCAACAAACCCTACCAGCGCGTGCGCTATGAGCTGCAGGAAATTGGCCAGCCAACGCTGGAAGATATTTTAATAGAAAAGTTTGGGAAAAAGAATTAACACCTGTAGGGGCAACGCGCCTGGACAGATCAAGAAGACCGTTCAATCTTGAAGGGTTGCCCCTACAAAAACTGAGAGCCGGGCGAGCGATCGCTCGGCTCTTTTTGATTGTTACTCCACACTTAGTAAACTCATCAACCACCTGCGCCTATGCGGACGGTCTCGGTAATCTTATGTAGCCCTTATCGTAAGTGGAGATTTCGAGGGGGTTGTACCATTTCATAATTGTAAAGAGATTTTTGTCTGAAACGAATATCCTTGCCAGAATGTAACCGTTATAATAATGATGAAGGATATCCGAATTATGGAAGGCAGCACATATGAATAAGCAAAATCATCCTTTCCGCCTACGCAGGTGGCTCAACGATATTCCTATCGAAGACCCAATCAACCGCCAGATGGCCTTCCTGCTGCAGGTGATGCTGTTCGGGCTAATTGCCATCATCCTCGTCGCAACGGTTGTCAATTTGATCCTATCACCAGAGCCATATGCTAGGCAGGAGGTGATTACACAGGGTTTGCTCGTCAGTATCATCTTTGGGATTCCATTGATTCTGTTGCGGCGGGGGCATTTTCACATTTCTGTATATTTCATTATTGCCCTTTTCCTGATACTGGTGGCTTTCGCCATTCTGGCAGCCAACCTCCGCAGCGTCGCCGAAACCCTGACCTTTTTTACACTCGCAATCCTCCTGGCAGGCTTATTGGTAAGCCGGAGAGCTTTGATCATCACCTTAACAATCAGCGTAGTGATAGTTCTCTTCAACGCATTTCGTGAACAGGATCCCGCGCTCCGGCTCGACTATATCACCATCGCCGGGAATTTCATTTTGCTCAATAGTCTCATGAGCGTATTCATCTACTATTTTGGGGTCACATTACGCAATACCCTGCAATCTGCGCTCCAGCGCGAAAGCGATTTATTAAACGAGAGTAACATCCGGACCCGCTTCGAAACAGATCTAAGGAACCTGCTGGAACGGGAACAACATCTCAATGAAGTTACCAGAACGATCAGCAGCAGGCTCGACCTATCGGCTATTCTCTCTACTGTCGTACAACTCACGGCCGAACTGGTGGAAGCTGACTCTGGCGCTATGAGCCTCATCAGCCCTGATGGCCAGACTATCTCTCATCACAACCTGTTTAATTTGCCTGAAGGCCTGGACTTGAACAAACCAGTTCCCAGGGGAAATGGTCTTTCCTGGCAGGTGATTGAAACGCAACTACCTGCTTTACTCGCCAATTACAGTGATTCTTCAGTCTCCCTGCCAAATTGGGAAGCCACCAACCTCCATAGCCTGATAGAAGTGCCCCTCATCGTAGGCGATGTCTGCTTGGGTACATTAAGCGTTGCCCGGCTCGACCCAGACAGACGCTTCACCGAACGGGAGCTGGCTCTGGTTGAATCCGTTGGCCGACAGACAGCCATTGCCATTCAGAATGCGCGTCTTTTCGAATCACAACAGTATGAACTGACGGAACGCATCCGCATAGAAAAAGAACGCGAAGAATTGATCCGTGAACTTGAAGAACGAAATACTGAGCTTACAAGGTTCAATTACACAGTCTCGCATGAGCTTAGAACACCTATCGTAACTATTAAAGGTTTTTTGGGAAGTATCGAAAGAGACTTGCAAAATGGGAATTACGAAAGAGCCAATAAAGATATTCTTCGGGTGTCAAACGCGACCGATAAAATGCAGAAGACCCTTTTCGATCTGCTCGAATTATCCCGAATTGGACACGTTACCAACCCTCGTGAAGAAATTGCGCTTTCTGAACTTGCACAAGAAGCGTTGGAAACAGTGGATAGGCAAATACAAATTCATTCTCGCAACATCACTGTTAACGTAACGTCCGGTCTCCCGGTTGTTAACGGTGACCGAGCCAGATTACGGGAAGTTTTCGAAAACCTGATCACAAATGCTGCCAACTACATGGGGGAACAAAAATCTCCACGCATCGATATTGGAAAAAGAGACAGTAAAGAACCGGTAATCTTTGTCAAAGATAACGGCTTGGGTATCGAGCCAGAATATCACACGAAGATCTTTGGATTATTCGAGAAGCTTGACCCAGCCAGCAAAGGTACTGGCATCGGACTGGCCCTCATCAAGCGAATTATCGAAACGCATGGCGGGGAAATCTGGGTGGAATCGGACGGGTTGGGTAAGGGTTCAACCTTCTGCTTTACGATACCAGACAGGGAAAGATCAGATGACAGATAAAGACAAAAAAACTTTTCGATTGGCTGAAATTTTACAGCCTCAGGATATCACGAGCGCCCTCCGTCAAATTGCAATTGCTTTGGGAGGAATGATCGTTATTTCCGGGGCGATCTATCTATTTAGAGGTGACGATATTTGGGGGATTTTCTTTCGCAACGCGATTATAGGCTTTGTATTCAGCCTGGTCCTTCTTCAACTGGTCCAAGCCAATAAGACCCTGTTAGCAGCATATGCCACCCTGGTTCTGTTTGGTTTATTGTTATTCATAGTCGCTTGGGATGGAGCAGGGGTTCGAGGTACTACATACACTATGTCTGTGCTGGTGGTGATCATTACAGGTTTATTCATTGGCAGGCGGGCAGGCTATCTGACTGCATTGATCATTTCCTTATCCGGTGTCATCCTGCTGTTTGCGGGACGTGCAGGCTGGCTAATCAACATGGAGCGGCCTATTACAGACGTTGCAGCGCTGATCAACACGACATTTACCTTTTTTATCGCTGCACATATGATCAGGATAGCTCTCGACCAGGTGGAGAGAGCGCTTGGCAAGGCGCAAGATGAAGTCGAAGAACGGATGCAGGCAGAGGCTGAGATCCGACGCTTGAATGCCGAATTGGAGGAAATGGTTGAGGCGCGTACCGAGGAACTGGCAACCAGCAATGAGCGTTACCAAAACTTCATCGATAACAGCGCCGAGGGCATCTGGCTGCTATCTTTTGATGAACCTATCTCTCTCAACCTGCCACACGAGCAACAGGTTGACCTGATCCAAAAAAACGGTTACGTTGCCGAGTGTAACCAGGCGCTGGCAAACATGTACGGCTACAACTCGCGTGAGGAGATGATCGGTAAATATTTACTGGATGACCTGTATGGCGGGCAGGCACCCGAAGCCAACACACAATCCACCCTAAAGCTGGTGCGCGAGGGTTATCGCTCATCTGACCGCCTGACTGAAGAACTGAATGAAAAGGGTGAGCGTGTTTATTTCATGAACACTGCTGTCGGTGATGTCAAAAATAATCACCTAGTTGGCTTATGGGGTGTACAACGGGATGTCACCAAACTGAAACAGATCGAGACCGAACACGAAAAGTTCATTGCAGAGCTGGAGGCTAAAAACAATGAACTTGAACGTTTCACTTACACTGTCTCGCATGATCTTAAAGCGCCCCTCATCACCATCCGCGGCTTTTTAGGCTATCTCGAAGAAGATGTCCAATCTGCCGACCAGGAACGCATCAAGAGCGATATGGTCCATATCATAGGTGCAACGGACAAAATGCAAAATCTTCTGGACGACCTGCTGGAGCTCTCGCGTGCGGGGCGTATGCTAAACCCACTTGAAACGGTTTCATTTGAGACTATCGCCCAGGATGCTGTCAACCTGGTTGCAGGGCAAATTGAGGCACAAGGTGTTCACGTCGAGATAGATTCGGAACTCCCCACAGTTTTCGGTGATCAGATCCGTCTGACTCAGGCGCTGCAAAACCTGGTCGATAACGCAGTCAAATTCATGGGAGACCAGCCGGAACCACGCATCGAGATTGGGCAACAGGGAACGGGTTCAGACGGGAATCTGGTCTTTTACGTGCGCGACAACGGCATTGGTATTGCCCCGGAACATCAAGAGCGTGTATTCGAAATATTCAACAAAATCAACGCCGGTGAGAAAGGGACTGGTATCGGGCTGTCGCTGGTCAAGCGCATTATCGAATCGCATGGCGGGAAAATCTGGATAGAGTCTGAAGGGTTAAATAAAGGCTCGACCTTTTACTTTACTATTCCCAAATAAAATTTTATTCAACTTGTAACACGCGCATCAACACCTTACGCTGGTGCGGACGGGCGCGATGCTCGAAGACGTAAATCCCCTGCCAGGTACCCAGGGACAAGTTTCCCGCATCAATTGGGATGGTCAGGCTGGTATCCGTCACCATCGCCCGAATGTGTGAGGTAGCGTCATCATCGCCTTCGAGCGTATGCGTGTACCAACGATCCTTCTCAGGAACCAGGCGTTCCATGAAGGTTTCCAGATCTGCGCGGGCGGTGGGATCCCAGTTTTCGCTCATCACCAGGGAAGCACTGGTGTGCTGCAAGAAGAGAAAACACATGCCTTCGCGCACATTCCAGCTCCGCAACTGCGCGCGGACAGTTTCGGTGATGTCGTGCAGTCCCTTGCCGTGGGTGGAGATTTCGAGGTTGGTTTTGTGCCAGTTCATGATAAGGATTATAGCAAGAAGTGGGAGTCGGAAATAAGTAAATTGGGAGTTGGGATTGGGTGATAGAATTCATCCGCTTCTTTTTTGGATGGATATGAAAAACAACTTACATTATCCAATGGAAAACATCTATAAATGATCAACTCACCCTTATCTTTATCCCGTATTTTCAAAGTCTGGATGCCCCTGGCCGCAAGCTGGCTGCTCATGGGGATGGAATTACCTATTCTCAGCGCGGTTGTTGCCCGCCTTGCCAAGCCAGAAATCAACCTGGCTGCCTACGGCGGGATTGTTTTTCCGATTGCCCTCATCATTGAGGCCCCCGTTATCATGCTACTTGCCGCCTCCACCGCACTCAGCAAAGATTGGGCATCTTACAAAAAGCTCCGCAATTACATGCTGCTCGCAGGCGGCCTGCTCACTACACTTCATCTTCTTGTCGCTCTTACTCCTGTTTACTATTTTGTCACCAAAGGTCTCCTCGGTGCACCGCCCGAAATTATAGAACCCGCACGCATTGGATTGATCATCATGACCCCCTGGACGTGGACAATCGCCTATCGTCGTCTCAATCAGGGCGTCATGATCCGCTTTGGGCACTCGAACATCATTGGCATCGGTACGGGGGTCCGCCTGGGGATGGACATCCTTGTCCTGGGCATTGGCTATTATCTGAGATTACCCGGGATTATCGTCGCAACAAGCGCAGTAGCCGCGGGTGTGACCGCCGAAGCCATCTACATTGGATTTCTGGTTCAACCGGTTCTCCGCGTGGACCTGAAGCCTGCTCCCGTCCTTCAACCTGCCCTCACATATCGAGCGTTTGCTGCGTTCTATCTCCCCCTTGTGATGACCTCGCTGCTCACACTTTTGATTCAGCCAATGGGCAGCGCAGCCCTCAGCCGCATGCCACGCGCCTTAGAATCCCTTGCCGTTTGGCCGGTTGTCTCAGGCTTTATTTTTATGTTGCGGAGTATGGGTGTTGCATTCAACGAAGTCGTTGTTGCCCTCCTGGATGAACATCTCTCCACAAAACCCCTACGCCGTTTCACCACGCTGCTCTCTATTGGGACAACCGGTGCATTAATCATCATCGCCGCAACGCCGCTCTCCCGCCTTTGGCTTGAAAATTTCTCCGGGCTCTCTCCAGAGTTGGCAACCTTAGCCCGCAACGGCTTGTGGTTGGGCATCCTGTTACCCGGTTTGAACAGCCTCCAAAGCTGGTATCAGGGAGCCTTACTCAACAGCGGAAAGACGCGCGGCATCTCAGAAGCTGTTGCAATCTTTCTTTTCGGTACCGGGTTAGCATTGTTGGGCGGCGTCGCGTGGGGAAAAATGGTCGGGCTGTATGTTGGCCTGGCGGCCTTCAGTTTCGGGATGCTCATCCAAACCATATGGCTCTGGGTGCGCAGCCAACCCGTTCTCCGTGTTCTTTACGAGCGCGATCATTTATCTGAAACGAAAGTCAATTGATGAAAGTTTCGATGATTTCGTACAACTCCTTTCCGCTCACATTTCATGTTACATCCTGTATAATCCACCTGTCAGACTTGTTAGACAAAAGGACTTATAAGACGATATGTTCATTGACCAGGTAGAAATCTTCGTAAAATCAGGCAAAGGCGGCGATGGCGTCGTCCATTTTCGGCGGGAAAAATATGTTCCGCGCGGCGGCCCCGATGGCGGCGATGGTGGCAAGGGCGGGGATGTCATCCTTGAAGTCTTGCCCACACTCAACACGCTCAACTTCCGTCACAAGGAACGCTTTGTGGCCGATGAAGGTCGTCCCGGCGCGAAACAAAAAATGTATGGACGCTCCGGCGAAGACCTGATCGTCCACGTGCCGCCCGGCACGGTAGTGTATGAGATTTTGGACGACGGCAAGGACGGGGGGACCCCGTCCCTACTTGGCGACCTGACCCAACCCGGTCAACGCCTGACTGTTTGCAAAGGCGGGCGCGGCGGACACGGCAACGTCCATTTCAAAAGCTCCACCAATCAGGTGCCGCGCACCGCGGAAAAGGGCGAACCCGCCGAAGAAAAACGCCTCAAACTGGAACTCAAGCTGATCGCCGATATCGGGCTGATCGGAGTCCCTAACGCGGGTAAATCCACGCTGCTTTCTGTGCTTTCGAATGCGCGCCCCAAGATCGCGCCCTACCCATTCACAACGCTGGAACCCAACCTGGGAGTGGCCAACATAGATGAGGATACGACGGTGGTACTGGCCGACATCCCCGGCCTGATCGAAGGCGCGCACGAGGGCGCCGGGCTGGGTCATGAATTCCTACGCCACATTCAGCGCACCCGCGTGCTGATCCACCTGCTGGACGGGCTCTCCCTCGATCCGCTGGCTGATTACAGTCAGATCAACAGCGAGCTTTCGCTCTTCGATCCCAACCTGGGGGTCAAGCCACAGATCGTGGCCTTGAACAAAATAGATCAGCCCGAAGTCCAGGAGCGACTGGCCGGGATCAAAAAAGAGTTAAAAAAACGCGGCGTCACGTTGATGACCATTTCCGCGCTGGCACGCACCAACGTCCGCGAATTGCTGCTCAAGGCTGCAGGCGCGCTGGCGGATGCGCCGACACTTGAAGACATCGAACCACCCATGCCCGTCTATCGTCCCGAAGAAGACCCGAGCGAATTCGTCATCAGCCGCGAAGATGACGCCAGTTGGCGCGTGTCCGGTGCAGCCATAGAACGCGCCGCCGCCATGACCTACTGGGAACATTACGGTTCAGTGCGCAGATTCCATAAGTTGATGGCAAGGTTGGGGATCGAAGATGCGCTACGTAATGCAGGCATCGAGGAAGGCGAAACCGTACACATTGGCGAATTCGAACTGGAATGGCAGGATTGATCATCAAGAAAAATAAATATGTTTCAAAGCAAGCCTGAGAAACCCATTACCCGTAAAGATTTTCTGAAACTACTATCCACGGTTGGTGGATCAATCATAGTTGCTCCCATCCTAAATGCCTGTCAACGTCTGGGACTGATAGAGCCCACAGCGACTTCGCCAATCTCAACGTCTATTATTTCGACCAGTACGCTGAAGCCAGCCTCAACCAAAACAGCAATGCCTGTCAACGAGGTGGAGGAAGGAGTCGCCAGACTGGCCTTTGTAAAGACGCGCGACCGCGTTGCCGGAATCCGAAAAGCAATCCAGCTATTAGACATTAATCCGATTCAGGGAAAAAGCGTTTTGCTCAAACCCAACTTCAACAGCGCCGACCCCGCGCCCGCCTCCACGCACCCAACCACACTGAGAACTCTGGTCGAAGCACTACAGGAAATGGGCGCGCAGCACATTACCCTGGGGGATCGCAGCGGCATGGGTCATTCACAACAGGTGATGCAAACCCTGGGTATTTTTGAGATGGCAAGTGAACTGGGCTTCGAGACGCTCTCTTTTGAAGACCTGCAGAGCGAGAGTGATTGGGAAATGATCCAAATCGAGGGCAGCCACTGGCAGAATGGATTTCCCTTTGCTCGTCCCGCTTTGGATGTGGATGCGATCGTGCAAACTTGCTGTCTGAAACCCCATCGTTTTGGTGGGCACTTCACCCTCTCGCTTAAAAACACAATCGGCATGGTGGGAAAATTTAATGGGGGCGACGGCTATAACTACATGAACGAACTGCACTCTTCGCCATATCAACGTTTAATGATCGCGGAAGCCAACCTCGCTTATACGCCTGCGCTGGTCGTTATGGATGGCGTGGAGGCTTTTATCGATAACGGTCCTGACATGGGCACAAAAGTCTGGGGCGAGGTGATTATTGCAGGCACGGACCGCATTGCAATTGATGCAGCCGGGTTGGCCATTCTGCGCTTCCTAGGCTACCAGGGCGTAGCCTCGAATGGATCGATTTTCCAGCAAGAACAGATTGCCCGGGCCATTGAATTGGGTCTGGGGGTTGACATGCCTGAAAAAATCCGCTTCATCACTGGCGATGCCGCTAGTGATGCCTACGTTGAACAAATCCGCCTGCTACTCAACTGACCAATAATTTTAGAGTCCTATGCAATAAGCATTTTTGTAACCTGGCACAAGCGCTACTTCATTTCTAGAAACTCGTCCAAATACATTTCAGCCTTAAAATCGACGAAAATAGTTCTCTCGGCTCCCCCCTTTTCTCAAAAAGAAGCAGTATAATCTTTTAAGTTATGGGACTCTTTAACCAAGCATTCTCCTTACTCGCAGACCCTCCCGGTAATCTTCTCTACCATCTCGTTTTGGTATTCTCCATTTCCGGAGCACTACAAGCCGCCTTTATCCATTGGCGTATCAGCGCCTTTCCGCAAGCGCGCCGGACAGTCCTCGGTTTGACCGTTCTGATGCTGCCACAGGTAATTCTGTTTGTCATCAGCGGATTGGGCTGGCAGGGCATCGTAAACCTGACCGTGTTCCTGCCTCCGCTCGATCGGGCCATGACTCTGATCAGCCTGGTCTGGCTTATCTGGCTGTGGTCTTTCCCCGAACCGGATCGCGCCATCGATGCAGCCACAATATTGCTGACCCTGTTCATCCTGACCGGGCTGGCGCTCAGCCTGGCTGCCTGGGGAGACCAGGCACCTGACACCTTGTACAACACGACAACGCAGGAACTGATCTGGCAGAGTGTCTCTCTGCTGGTTATTGCTGCCGGTATTGTTATGCTCGTGGTTCGGCGACCGAATGGCTGGGGCAACGGCCTTGCAGTCTTAATCCTGGTCTTGGCTGGCCACTCATTGCACCTTATTTTTGGACGTACTGACGGGAATTATCCCGGCGTGATCCGTGTGGCCTATATGGCGGCCTATCCCTTCCTGATGACGTTGCCACAGCGCTTTCCAATGCCGTCAGCTAACCGGCCCACCACCATCAAGCAGGATGCGCCCGTGGAGGAGCGCCGCCATTACAGCACCGACCCAAAAACCTTCCACGCCTTGTTGGCGCTGGCCGCCGAGACGGACTCCGATAAGATCAGCAAGGCTATCACACGCGGCATCGCCCAGACCTTGCTGGCAGACTTGTGTTTCCTGATCTACCTGGCTGAAGATAAAAATCAAATAACCATTGCCAGTGGTTATGACTTGATACGTGAGGAGAATCTGGAAGGCGCCAGCATGAATAAAAGCTCAATTCCGATGCTGACCAACGCCATGCAACGTGGACGTCCACTGCGGTTGCCTGCCAGCAGCACCTCAGCAGACATCAAAGGCCTGAGCGATTTATTAGGGTTGAGCAATCCTGGCCATATGATGTCGGTCCCCATTACAACGCCTGAAAAGGAGACGTTGGGCGGCATCCTGGTGCTTTCCCCCTATTCTGAGCGCGCCTGGCGGGCCGAAGACCAGGCTTTCTTGAGCAATATTTCAACAGCGCTCGTCCCCATTATTCAACGTAGTCAGCGCATTTCAGACATTGAGAAAAAACAAGGGGAAGCGGAATCTGCGCTGGAAAGTGTGCGAAACCAGCTTGATGATCTGGAAGCGCAAAACAAAGAACTGGAAAAACAACTGGAAATCGCCAGGAAGAAAGCCGGCCAAAGTCCAGTACAAGAAGAAAAGATCGCTTCTCTTCTGATCGTGCAACAGGAATCACTCAGGCAGATCGAGCAATTGAAAAAAGAAAACGAGGAGTTGCAAACGGTCAATAAAGCTGGAACTGTTGCAGCAGGCGAAGATTCCGAATTCATTGAGGCCGAACTCCGCGCCGCGCTCGGGCAGGCAGCCCGTCTGCAAAACGAGTTAGCTGATGCCAACATGAAATTATTAAAGTTCGAAAAGGGACAGGCTGGTGCAGTTTCAACAGAGCAGTCCGAAGTCATCGCTTCGATCGCGCAGGAATTACGACAGCCTATGTCTTCTGTGGTTGGCTACACCGACTTGCTGCTGGGTGAATCGGTGGGCATCCTGGGATCGCTGCAACGCAAATTCGTAGAACGCATCAAAGCCTCCACCGAACGCATCGGAACCTTGATCGACGACATGATCCAGGTCACGAACCTGGAAACAGGATTGACCGAACTTAAGCCTGAACCGGCAGACCTGAACGCGATCATTGACAACGCCATGTCGTACACCAGCAGCCAGGTCCGTGAAAAGAACATTTCGTTGCACCTGGACCTCCCCAAAGAAGTCCAATCGATCTATGCAGACCGGGAAGCCTTGCAACAGATCCTGATCCACCTGTTGCAAAATGCAGGCGCGGTTTCGCCCAACGAGGGCACGATCACGCTCAAGGTCCAGACCCGAACCGAGGATGAACAGGAATACGTTCTTTTGCAGGTTTCAGATACGGGCGGAGGCATCCCATCAGAAGACATCCCACGCGTCTTCACCCGCCTGTACCGTGCCGATAACGTTCTGATTCAAGGCGTGGGCGATACTGGCGTTGGCCTATCCATTGCTAAAACTCTCACGGAAGCCCAAAATGGCCGTATCTGGGTGGAAAGCGAGGCAGGCGTGGGCTCCACGTTTAGCGTGCTGCTGCCCATGTCGAATGGAAGCTAGAGATGGAAACTCTTCGTCAAATCGGCGGAAGTATTCTTTTAGCCCTATTCTCTGCTGGACTGGTTATCGGGGGCATTTCACTGGCGCTGGCTGAAAGCTACGTTCCGGATATGCCCACGCCAACAGAAACACCGGCATCGGTTCCCATATTCAATTCGCCCACTGCCCAGCCAGTGGTACTGAATACAAACACCCTCCCCGTACCAAGTGAAACGGTCCGCCCGCCCACATCCTGTCCTCCTCCTGCTGGCTGGATTGGCATCACCGTTCAACCCGGCGAAAACCTGGTGACGCTAGCAGCGCGCTATAGGAGCACCCCTCAACAATTGTCTGTCGCCAACTGCCTGTTTTCCAGCGATCTGCCAACCGGTTCGATCATCTACGTTCCACCCATCCCCACTAAGACCACTGTACCCTGCGGCCCCCCGGCAGGCTGGGTGCGTTACACTGTACGGGCTGGTAACACCATGTACAGCCTGAGTCAGGCCTATGGTGTGAGCGTCTCCCAACTTCAGCTTGCCAACTGCATGCCGGCCAACCAGTACAACCTCGCCACGGGGCAAAGCATATGGGTGCCAAACGTGGTTACGCGCACTCCACGCGCCACAGCGACTGCAACGCTGACACCAGTATCCATTGTTTTTCCAACTATCACACGGACTGCAACGGTTACCCCGACTGCATCAAATGTTCCTACATATACAATGACTGCAACCAATGTGCCAACTTCCACAGCGACAGCAACCTTCGCTTCTCCCACCACGCCGCCAACTGCTACCGCTACGATTACTGGCTTCCCCACTTCAACCCCTACCCTTATCCCTGTTCCTTAACTGTGCAAATATTCCTCCCAGGCGGGGCATGAACCGATGAAAGTAACCTGTCACCGAGCAACGTTCATTTTAGTCTTATTGGCGCTGACCTTACTCAGTGCAGCCTGCGGAACAGCACCTGCCGCACAATCCCTGCCCTTCACGTTCGTCACAGCCAATCCAAACGCCAGCCCTACCTCCACGCCTTTCCAACCCGCGCTGGGACCGACACCCACGCCCTTCCAACCGGTCTTCCCCACTCCAACTGGCACCATCCTGCCCACACCGACCAACCCTCCATTTCTCCCGGCCACCGCCACGCCCGAAGCGTTCGTCGCCGCATTGACCAGCACAGCGCCCTTACCCACGTTGGATATGAACCTGCAACTGACGCCCGTTGCGCCACTCAACGATCAGGAAACGGTCAACTTTCTGTTAATCGGCTCAGACAGGCGTCCGGGCGGCTCCTTCCGCACTGACACCATGGTCATCGCCATGCTGCGGCCCAAAGAGGGACAGGTTTCGATGATCTCCATCCCGCGCGATCTGTGGGTTTACATCCCAAGCTCGGGCAACCAGCGCATTAACACAGCGTACCAACACGGCGAGATCTACGGCTACCCCGGCGGCGGACCTGGCCTGCTCAAAGAGACCATTCTGTACAACCTGGGTATCCAGATCGACCACACTGCCATGGTCGAGTTCAGCGGCTTCCAACACATCATCGACACGCTGGGCGGCATTGACGTGCCGATCTCCTGCCCGTACACAGATTGGCGCCTGATCGACCCCAGTTATAACCCCAACTACGAAGACAACTGGTGGTTGTATACGGTTGGGCCGGGCGTGGTCCACATGGACGGTGACCTGGCGCTGTGGTACGCCCGCTCGCGCATGCGCTCCAGCGACTTCGATCGCGGACGCCGCCAGCAGGAGACGCTGCGCGCCATCTACGCGCGCGTCTTACAAACCGGAACAATCTCCCGCCTCCCAGCCCTGTACAACGACCTGACTAGCATCGTCGAAACCGACATCACCCTGACGGAGATGCTGCAACTGGCGCTGTATGCCCCCAAGCTGACCAACGCCGACTTCCGCAGCTACTACATCCGTCCGCCACTGGTCAGCGCGTGGACCACGCCGGGCGGCGCCTCCGTGCAACTGCCCAACGAAGCCGCCATGTCGGCTATGTTGCAGGAGGCCATGGCCCCCTCGCAGCGCGCCGAAGAGCGGGAAGCCATCATCGTCGAAGTGCAGAACGGCACGCCCAACCAAGGCTGGGCCGAACTGGCTGCTTCCCGTTTGAATTATGCTGGTTTCGAAGCCCACATCGCCCCAGCAGACCGGCAGGATTACGGCTACAGCACCCTGCTCGACCTGAACGCCGTCACCGACGATAACCGCAACAACACGCTGCTCGCCATCCTGGGGCTGCCTGCCGCCAATTTAGCCGTTATCCCCGACTCCAGCAGTCCTGCCCACTATCGCCTGATTCTGGGCGCCGATTACCAGCCCTGCTTCCGTCCGGAGGGGCTGTCGCACTAATAGTGGCCCGGGCAGTGGGTGGGATATACGTGGTTGTTCGTTTTTGGGGCGCTGTGTATTTTTTGAGTATGTTTTTGTTGGGGAAGATAGCATTCTAAAGCAAGTAAATAATCTTATTGCTGCCTGTGAGAAAAGATACTTTGACAATTCTCTTTTAGGGGTATCATTGGGACCATGATCCGCATTGAAACCCATAAGATAATCCCAGTTCTACTATTTCTAATCGTTATTGCCGCTTTGCTCTTCCTGCCCTATTTCACGCAGGTAGAACTTCCCGTAGCGCAAATGTCTGCCTTTGGCTCGGAGACTGTACGTGCGCGGGTTGACGAAATTATCGAAGAAGGCCAGATCGACCTGGGCGGCACCCTCCAACGTTACCAGATCGCACGCGTGGAAATCCTGGAAGGGGATTACAAAGGCATTCTGATGGAGATCGACTACGGCCAGCGCCAGGTGCTTTCGGGGAATTTGTATCTCAATCCGGGCGATAATATCCTGGTCACACTCGGAAAACGGCCGGATGGCGTCATCACAGCCTACTATGCCGAACACGTCCGCACCACACCTTTGCTGTGGCTGCTGGCAGCCTTCGTGGTTGCCATTCTGCTCATCAGCCGCTGGAAAGGTCTGCGCTCGCTGCTTAGCCTGGCCTTCAGCCTGTTCGTTATTATCCGATATATCATCCCGCACATCCTGATGGGCGAAGACCCGGTGCGCGTCAGCATCATCGGCTCGGCCATCCTGCTGGGCGTCACGCTCTATCTTACCTATGGCTGGAACCTGAAAACCCATTCCGCCGTGCTGGGGATGATGTTCGTGCTGGTCATCACCGGTACGCTGGCCTACATCTTCGTGGTCTTCACCCGTCTCACCGGCGCGGGCGACGAGAACGCGCTCTTCCTGATCCAGATGCTCGACTCGCGCATCGACCTGCGCGGGCTGCTGCTGGGCGGGATGATCATCGGCGCGCTGGGCGTGCTGGATGACCTGGTGACCACGCAGGCTTCGGCTGTGTTCGAACTTCACGGAGCAAATCCTAACCTGGGCTTTCGAGGCCTCTATAACGCTGCCATGCGCATCGGTCAGGACCATGTGGCTGCTACCGTTAATACACTGGTGTTGGCTTACGCCGGGGCCTCGCTGCCCATGCTGCTGATGTTCTCCCTCGGACGGGGTGAGTTCAGTTACCTGGTTAATTTCTCGTTCGTGGCCGAAGAGATCGTGCGCACGCTGGTCGGGTCGTTGGGACTGGTGGCTGCGGTCCCGTTGACGACGGTCATTGCGGCGGGATTAGCTCTCAACCGCGAAAAGCTGGGTGCGTGGGAGCAGTTTTTGGGTCCCGTTGGAAGCGGAGAAGTACATCATCATTGATCCGATCCTTGCGAAGGATCTGAACCCTTCGCAAGGATGTTGTTTAATCCTTGCAAAATCGTTAGTCTAAATGTGAAACCTTTTTTGTCTTAATGCGTAAAGTAAGTACGGAAAGTCGAAAGGAATGACGTGAACGAAGAAAAGACCTGGATCCTCCAGGCCAAAAACGGAAGCGACGAAGCGTTTACATACATTGTTGAGACCTATCAAACTCCGGTCTACAACCTATGTTATCGCATGCTGGGGCATGCCCAGGCGGCAGAAGATGCTGCCCAGGAGACCTTCCTGCGGGCATACCAGCACCTCCATCGCTATGATATTAAGCGCTCGTTCGCAACCTGGCTGCTCTCAATTGCGGCCCATTACTGTATTGACCGTTTGAGAAAACGCAAATTGCCTGTTTTCTCGGTGGATGAGGACGAAGAGTCCACCTTTGAAATTCCGGACATTCAGGCGCTTCAGCCTGAAACCGAAACTGTACGCGGCGAACAACGCGGACAAGTGCACCAGTTGGTGCAAACCCTGGAAGAAACCGATAGAGCCGCGATCGTAATGCGCTATTGGTATGAATTTTCTGAGAAAGAAATCGCCGAGTCGCTTAATTTGACCGTCAGCGCGGTCAAGAGCCGCCTGCACCGGGCGCGTAAGCAACTCGGTAAAACCTGGCAAGAATCTTCCACAACCGCACATGTGGAAAGGAGCCCCTATGAATCACCGGCCTTTTGAAGATTGGCTGCTGGATGACCAGCCTCTCAACCCTACACAGAAACGCGAGCTCGATGGGCATCTACGGGCATGCAATGTTTGCAGCGCAATTGCCGAATCGAACCTGGCGTTACGTTCCGCGCGCGTCGTTGCGCCTGCGCCGGGCTTCACTGCCCGCTTCCAGGAGCGATTGGTAGTAGCGCGCCGTGCCCAACGCCGCCGCACGTTGTTGGGAACCCTATTTTTCTCCCTGGGTGGGATGCTCTTGTTGGCTTTGCTGGCAGGGCCCATTCTGGTTTCTTTGATCGGTTCACCGGCTGAGTGGATCTCAACCATGGTACGAGCTTTACTGTTTATCTATACAACTGTGCTGGCTGTAGTGGAAGCCGGCTCTGTCATCTTCCGCGTACTGCCCGGATTTATGCCCCCGTTTGTATGGTTAGTTTTACTATCTTCAGTGAGCGGACTGGGTTTGCTCTGGTCCGTCTCAATCTGGCGCTTGGTGCGCCGTCCGCAAGGAGTTACATCATGAAAAATAAATACAAAATCTTTACGTTAATGCTGATGTTGGCAATCTTGTTATTGCCAACTGGCGCTGCCCAGGCCCGTGGTTTCTCTGGTGGTTTGCTGGATGGACGGGTTGTTTTCGGTGACAATTTCACATTGAAAAGCGGCGATACCTTGACCGGTGACCTGGTGGTCTTTGGCGGGAACGTGACCATCGAGGAAGATGCCAAAATACAAGGAGACATGGTCGTCATTGGCGGCAATGTCAATCTTGATGGTACAGTGAATGGCTCGACCGTTATCGTAGGCGGCTCGACCAACATGAGCGAAACCGCTGTCGTCAAGGGTGACCTGGTCACAGTAGGCGGATCTCTGTCACGCGACCCGGGTTCAGAGATCGAAGGGGAAGTTGTGACAAACATCCCTGCCCCAGATATTCGTATCCCGGATATCCAGGTGCCGAATGTACCTAATCCACCCTCGCCGCCCAACCCGCCAAACATCAGCTTTGATTACAACCCGATCGCGAGTTTCTTCCAGATGTTTGGGACTGCGATCGCAGTATCCCTGCTCGCAATGTTGGCCAGCCTGTTCCTGCAGCCGCAGATCGAACGCGTTTCCCAGGTCGTGGTCGGTCAGCCCTTGATTGCTGGCAGCTTTGGTCTGTTGACAGGTGTGCTGGCTCCATTTGTCCTGGTCATATTGACGGTGACAATCATATTGATTCCGGTAACGGTACTGGCTGCCATGGCTCTGGCCCTGGCCTGGCTCTTTGGCCTGATCGCTATCGGAACAGAAGTGGGAGAGCGCTTTACGAAAGCCATCAACCAGACCTGGGCGCCCCCCCTGACGGCTGGAATGGGCACCTTCCTGATGATGCTGGTGGTCGGCGGGATCGGCATGATCCCCTGTATCGGCTGGATAGCAGCCTCGCTGGTGGCCTTGCTGGGCATCGGTGGCGTTGTTCTCACTATATTTGGAACACAATCCTATCCGCGCGTGGTGGTACCTGCTGTAGTAGCTGGGAATGACCCCGTCGGTTAGAAAAGTTTCGAAGTTGGTGCTAGAAAAATCCCGATCTAAAAAAAGAGCGGGATTTTTTACTTAAAGAGTTTCGTGCAAAACTGGTTTTGCTTCTGTTCCTTTTAGCTGCGTTGTCACTAGCGAAGCGATCAGCACCAGCCCGGCCGTCATCTGAAAAACAAGCGGAAAGCCTCTGTTATCCGCCAGCGGGCCGGAAAGCAGTGTGCCAAAAGCCCCGGCAGAGAACATGATGCCCAGAATCAACCCGGAAGCCAGGGCCATCCCGCCCTTGATAATGCCCTGCGCAATGACAACCACGATGCTGTGCACAGAGCCAGACAACAAACCCGCCAAGGGAACAAGTACATACAACCAGGGAGACCAACCTACCATCGAAATCAAATAGAGCGGGATACTTGCCAATGCCAGCATGCTTCCAGCTACGCGTCGTTTTCCAAAACGGTCTGCCAATTGACCGCCCAGTACATTCCCCAGCGCCGAACCGCCCATGAACAACCCGGCGATCAACCCATAGGTTGCAGGTTCCTGGCCTAGATCTTTCAAATACTTAGGAAGGAAGGCCATCATATTTTGCTGCGCCCAGGCTTGCAATACTGCCACAATAGTCAAGGTGACGATAAACCCCACGCTGCGACGTATTTGAATGGAACCTGCTTTCTCAGTGGTTGGCACCGGCCGTGTATCCCGTAGTTGCCAGAAAGCATTTAGAGCAACTGGCAGGCATAACCCTGTTGGGATGAGCAACCCGTAAACACCAAACGTGCCCAGCAGCGGCCCGGCGATGATTGGCCCTAAAAAAAAGCCTGTTTGGCCGAACATAAAGAAAAACGAAGCCGCGGTTGTTTCGCGGCCTGCATAGTGTGTGCGACCCCGCAGCGTGGCCTGCATGGCGCCTGCCGGGTGCAGCGCGCCCGACCCCAGGCTGGCAATGACCAGAAAAGCCAGAGAGCCTGTTCCTGGTAAAAATATCGCCAGAATATAGAAAACCATCATCCACAACAACCCCCCGGTAGCAAACCAGCGCGGGCCAAAACGATCCGTCAGCCAGCCAAAGAAAGGTTGCGACAACGAAGCCACCCACACATACAGCGCGGAGATCAGACCGATGTTTGCGTTTGTCAGACTAAGCGGTCCGCTCAAATAGGCCAGCAGCACAGAGCGGCTGCCGTTGAGCAGGTCTACCATCAGGTGTCCTAGTGCGATGGATGAGAACAGTGAGTCAAGGAGAAGGGGCATGGATTACCTGTATAGTTTGTTCTTCAAGATATATTCGTACACGGATGGATGCAAATAGTACCGGAACGGCAGTTTTTCGCGGATACGACGACGGATAACCCGCGATGAAATGTCCAGCAGTGGCGCATCCACAAACCGGACTTTGGCCTGCGTGCCCGGCACCTGCTGCTCCCAGGCGGACAGGTCTACTGAGTCGCTGGGACGGCGGATCACGCCAATTTCGTGGCAAGCAGACACCAGGTCTGCGGGGCGATGCCAGGTTGGCAGGTCACGCAAGGAGTCGCCGCCGATCAGCAGGATCAGGTCTGCGGATGGGTACTCGTCCCCCAGCAATCGCATGGAATCCACCGTATAATGCGGGCCGGGACGATCCAGTTCGATGCGCGAAAGCTCAAAATCCGGTTCATCGGAAATTGCCAATTCAAGCATTGCCAAACGATGTTCAGGGGGTGTGATCGGCTGTTCGAGTTTGTGGGGCGGGACAGGGGTGAGCACCCAAAGCAAGCGCTCAAAATCCAAATCTTTGCAGGCTTCAGCTGCCAGGATCAAATGGCCGATATGGACAGGGTCGAAGGTGCCGCCAAAGACACCCATACGTTCGCGAGACATGGGCGAAGTATATCGCAGTTAGGTGGGCAAAATCGTTAAGTTTTGGGGATATCTTTCAATTTAGCATCCAGGTTTTCCCAGATACTTTCACCAAGTTGGCTGCCGGCTTTGCGGCGTAGATTGACCTTATAAATCGCGCGTTCCCCCGCGCCAATTTGAATTAACCAGGCTTGTCCTGATAGTTCCTTCAGAGCCTCATCCAGATAGACGCGCGTCAAACGATCACCCTCGGGCATTTGCTCGAATGCTTCGCGTAATTGCGAATAGCTCATTTGAAGTCGCCTGAGCATCAGCCGCATAATTTTGCGCAGGGTAGGCGGCAGGTCAGCCAGATCGAGAACGGAGATTCCGCCTTCTTTGCGTCTATCGTCTATTTGTTTTTGTAACCGGTCATATATTCCATCCATTTGCGCCTCCCTAAAATAGCTCTGGCATAGAAATAGGCTCTGGCTGCGGTTCGCATTCACCGCACCAGATCACATTCGCTACAGCCAACCCTTTGGGTGTTTCTTTTCCACCCAAAAACATGGCAATAAAAGTAGACATCGGTTTGACGTGTTCTTTACAAACGAAACGTCCGCAGAACTTGCAGGCGGCTTGCGCCGCATCCTCACAATACCAGCATTTCATTTCGCGCCTCCATCGACCGATAAAATTGCCTCCGTTACCGTGCGCAGTTCCTGCGACCAGGCATGTTCCGGATTGCTGAGCGTAAACAGGTCTTTACTGGCGTTATCTGCCAGCTCGAAGTTGAGCGGCAAGATACCGGTCAGGGGTGCCTGGTAAGCGCCTTCGATTTGTTCTTTGAGATCCTCATAGTCATAGCCGGGGACAGCTTTATTGACCATCAACTGCAGGTTGGGGACATCCAGGCTGCGGGCGATGTCAACGGTCACAGCCGTTCCCTGGAAATCCTGGTTGTCGGGTCGCAGGATGACGATCAGGAGATCGGAAATCGCTATCGAAAGTAAAGTTTCCTCGTTCAGGCCGGGATGCGTATCGATAAACAGATAATCCAGATCGAACTCGCTCATCAACGTTTGCAAACCCGTATTCAATAGATTGATGTCAAACCCTTCGCGCAGGATCTGGCTGATTTCACGTCCACGGATGGAAGATGGGAACAGCCATAAATCCTTACCCACAAGTTGTACGTGTTGTCTTGAGTTGTCCCCAACTGGGAAGGCCACTTCCCTGATTGTGCATTTCCCGTGCAGGAAATCGTTCAGCGTATTACCTGTGTGGGTTTCATCCAATCCAAACAAAACGTGGATGCCAGGTGATTGGATGTCTGTGTCCACCACGCCGACACGCTTATCCACCAGAGCCACCTGCGCTGCCAGATTGGCAGTCACATTGGATTTACCGGTTCCCCCCCGGAACGAGTGGATCGATATAATTTGTCCCATCATGCCTCCCGAAAAGCTTATTTTTTATCCTTACGTTTATCCCGTATTTTTTTTGCTTGTTCTTTTATATTGGCATAGAAATCACTGCTGGTGATTTCTTCAAACTCTCGTTTGCGTTTTGATTCATCTATTTGCAGCGTCAGTTTTTGCACCTGTTTTTCCCACTCTTCCTCGCGTTTCCTTACGCCCTGTACCATTGCGTAGAACTCTGCTTGCAATTGCACGATCTTGTCTTCTTTGCTTATTTTTCCCTTTTTCTTTTTCGCGGGCTGCGTCTCACCAATAAACGAATAATCACCCCTTGCGACGCGCCTGCTCATTTCGGTGATTTTTTCTATGTAGCTGGTATTATGGCGCAATCGTGATGACAGGTTCCGGATAAGTGAAAGGGCCAGGTCGGGTTGTGCTTTCATGATTTCCATAAAATCTTTCCGGCTTAGTTCCAAAGCAGCTGTTTTCTCAAGTGCAACCACACCGGCAGAGCGTGGTTCATAATCCAGCAAGGCCATTTCGCCGATAATTTCGCCAGTTCCTACTTTATTCAAGATGACTTCATTGTTATCCACATCTTGTGTGACAATCTTTACCCGGCCTGAAAGGATGACAAAAAGAGATGCGCCTTCATCGCCTTTGTGAAAAAGAATATCATCCTTTTTGAACATACGTTTATAGGCTTTTTGCGAGAGTACAGCAAGCATATCATCTGGCAACCCGTCAAACCAATTGATCTTTTTTAATTGGGCAATCGTCTCTTGACCCATAAAACTATTCAACCCTTTCATTTTCCGATGCTGATTTGACCCGTTCATCAAGCGACGACCACAAGCCGCTTCCTTTTTGACCGCCGGTCGCAGCGGATCGTTCCTGGATTTTAGCCTGCATCTGGTCCCAAACCGAGATCATCTCTTCAGTGAATAATCCGCGAACGAACAGCATCGCGTATGCGCCGATTTCACGCTGGATATTTTCCATATCTGCGCGCATTTCATTTATTTCGACTTCCACAGCATTATGAATCGCATCATTGTTCTGGATGCTATCAAGGGATTTCCGCTTGATGCCGAGACGCGCCTGAAGATACAGGAGTTTCTCTACCTGACTGGCTGTTTCGGGGCCAAAGCGTTCGACAACCGGATACAAAACAGCGTCTGAGTTTGCAAGACGGTCGACTACGGCGACTTCATTCTGTGTTACACGATCTTCCATCCCCAGTTTTTCCTTAATCCAGTTTTGTGTCTGTTTCTTACCTTGTTGCATAACCAGGGCTATGAAACCTGCGCCAAGTATCCCTGTAACGAAAGCAGCAAAAAGTGAATTTCCACCGTGGCTAATCTTATTGTATAGCATGTGTTGGCCAATTGCCAAAAACAGTCCAGCTATAAGAAATAGCCAGCGTGGCCCTACTCTTCTTAGCCAGAACACTCCAAGCGCGATTCCAATGATGGCACTGCTGGATGCGTGTACCAGATTTGCCGAAAATACACGCTGCAAAATGGCTTCTGTTGTCTGAGAGTTGATGGCTTCAAAGTTTTCAAAAACAGCAAATCCAATTCCGGTGGCAAATCCGTAAAGCGCACCGTCAATAGAATATGTAAATCGTGAGCGACGAACCAAGTAAATCAATATCATTCCTTTGAAAAGTTCCTCCAATAAGGGCGCATAGATATGAACGATGTTCTCCAAACCCACTATATTGAAACTTTTTAGGGTGTTGTTTATTGTTGAGACCAGATAGTAAGCAAGCACTCCCCAGCCTAAGCATAATAAAATGAGTCGGAACTGGCTGGTTTGATAAAAGTCTAATTGGAGGATAAAGTAAAGAAAGAGCAATGGAATACTGGAAGCTATAAGTATTCTGAAAATGAGTTCCATAAAGAAATCTTACCTTATCTGAAAACGGTATGCAACTCTCAAGGTGTGGTTAAAATAGGGAAGGTGATAGCAAATTTGTGGCTATCACCTTCTTGTTGTGGTTTTATGGGGATGAATTATTGTTTGCGGCGCAGTAGTAAA
>Ga0209536_100002213_pt1 | contig 31636 bp, 34 predicted proteins | sample DeeMarSeWOR28_12_FD_187461 | JGI IMG/M metagenome (GOLD analysis project Ga0209536, IMG submission 187461) | Marine sediment microbial communities from White Oak River estuary, North Carolina - WOR-2-8_12 (SPAdes) (version 2) | ecosystem: Environmental > Aquatic > Marine > Intertidal zone >... | reverse complement strand
CGCCCGGGCGTAGGGGTTGAGGTAGCCCTGGAGGGCGATCTCCAGCTCCTGGAAGGCGAAGTCGGGCTGGCTGAACTGGCGGACTCCATCGTCCAGCCGGCTGCCGTCCTCTGTCGAGAGGAGAAACCTCGAGATGACGCTGATGTCCGGGTTCAGCGTGACCTGACCGCGGCCAGGTGGGGGACCGAGACACAGGGTAACGGCAAAGAGCACAATGAGCCTTGCACGGGTGATCATGAAATCCTCAAGAGTTTGTCAGCAGATACCGAACCTCTCGCTCGAGAGGCGATCGTCTCACGCGCTCGGGGGACCGCGCATGACGTTGACTGCGAGAAAGGAATCTCTCGCCGCCCGGGGAGGGGTTCCCGGTGTGATCTGCTGGCGTGCGGCTGCCTCCGCCGCGGGGTCCCCGCCGGGGAGAAGCGCCTCCCCCCGCGGTCCGGGAACGCCGCCGGTGGCACAGGAGTGAAGGGCCGGAAGTGGATTGTGCTTTTCGTCGGCGCTGCAGGTGTGACGATCGACGGCCGCCTTGCTATCGGCGCAGAAGGGTCTCAGGTCGCCGTGCAACGCCTCCACCGGGATGCTCCCGGCGAGGCTGGCCACGATGAGGACGAGACGAAGGGTGTGCATAAGGGGGAGACCCGGCGCGGCCGTGAATCCAGCATGCGACGGTCGGGACGCCGGCAGAACGTGGTTGCTCCTATGCCCACGGGGCCTCACGGACGACAGACCTTCCCGAGAATGAGCCGTCGCCGGGCGCCGGTCACCGCTGGGATATTCGTGGGACGATGGGCCAGCGTTTCGTTCGCCAGAAGGGCGAAGCAGATTGCCTCCTTGGCATCCGATGAGACGCCGAACTCGTCCACAAGACGCACTCGCGCTTCCGCAAAGTAGCGTTGGAGTTCGTCGAGGAAGAATCGGTTGAGAGCCCCTCCACCGCTGACGATGACTTCCTCGGCGTGCATGCGTTTGCTCACAAACCGCTTGTAGGCATCGTACACAGCGAACGCCGTAAACTGAGACGCGGTGGCGATGATATCCTCCCGGTCGTACTCCCGCCCCTGTCGCATGAGGGTGGTAACGAAGTCGCGGCCGAACTCTTCACGCCCCGTGGACTTCGGAGGGCGGGTCCGCAGATAGGGATGGCGAGCCATCCAGCGGAAGAGGTCGAGTGAAACCGCACCGCTGGATGCGGTCCGACCGCCGGTGTCGAACGGTTTTCCGTAGAACTCGTGCATCAGCGAGTCCACCACTATGTTTCCCGGTCCCGTATCGAAGGCGATGACATTATCCACACTGCAGTTCTTCGGCAAGACCGTGACATTGGCGATCCCTCCGATGTTAAGCAGCAAGCGGTTCATGCTCCGTGAGCGGAACACCAGCCAGTCCACGTACGGCACCAGGGGGGCGCCCTGACCGCCGACTGCCATGTCGGCGACGCGAAAGTCCCCGACGGTCGTCACACCGGTGAGCGAGGCAAGCACCGACGGATCACCGATCTGCATCGTGGCGCGGACCCGCCGCCCCAGCATCCGGTGCGGCTGAGGCAGATGCTGGATGGTCTGTCCGTGGGAGCCGATACAGAAGAGGGAGGAGAGACGGAGCCCGGCACTGCGCACCAGCGCCTGGACCGCCTCTGCATAGAGTTCCGCCAGCAGGAAATTGAGCCGTGCAATCTCATCGACCCGGCTGGTCTCGGGATCCGAGTTACGCAGCAAGAGCCTGCGCAGACCGGTGGGAAAGGGCTTCTCGAGGTAGGCCAGCTGGTGAAACTGGGTTGCCAGGCCGGTGCCGCGCACGCGGAGGAGCACGGCATCAATACCGTCGAGCGATGTTCCGGACATCAGTCCGGCCACAAGGTGGGAACGGGTCATGGGAGGAGCTCCATCAGCAATGGCATCGACGGAGTTGCAGACATCACCGCCGTTTCATACGTTGGAACGATGATGCGGCCAATCCTTCTCGGATCCCACATGTCGGTGAGTGGAGGTGTCCACACGGCGTTCGAGCGTGGGACGCGGATCGGGTGCACCACCATGCAGGTATTTGTCAAGAACGCGAATCAGTGGGAGGGCAAACCACTCACCGGAGAGGACATCGAAAGCTACAAAAGGGCTCAGGCGAAAGCAAGAATCGATCCGGTCGTTGCCCATGGCGCCTATCTGATCAACCTGGCGGCGGTCTCTCCGATGACCCTCCGGCGCTCCCGGATTGCCCTGGAGGACGAACTGCGGCGCTGCGAGCAGCTCGGGATCTCGGGCCTGATCGTCCATCCGGGGGCGCATATGGGGGCGGGGGAGGATGAGGGCATCCGTCGAATCGCCGAGTCGGTCGACACGGTCCACGCCAGAACCCCCGGATTCCGTACGCGGACGGTCCTCGAAACGACCGCCGGCCAGGGAACAGCCCTGGGGTACCGCTTCGAGCAGCTCGCCTCAATCATCGACCGTGTTCAACACAAGAGCCGTATGGCGGTCTGTCTTGATACCTGCCATCTCTTTGCCGCCGGATATCCGATCCACACCGAGGAGGGGTGGGAGGAGACCATGCGGGCACTGGAAGAGACGGTCGGGCTGGACCGGGTCGTCGCCGTTCATGTCAACGACTCGCGTCGGGAGCTCGCCTCGCGGATCGACCGGCATGAGCATATCGGTAAGGGGCAGATCGGCCTCACCGGATTCCGCCTGCTGATGAATGAGCCGCGTCTGGCTGCTCTCCCGAAAATCCTCGAGACGGAAAAGAGCGAGGATATGCATGAAGACGTCGAAAACATGACGCTCCTGCGATCGCTCCTTTCCCGTTCCCGGCGCCGCACTGCGTCGCCACGGTAGGTCATCGAGGCCGACCTTGCGCCAGAGCACCAGGGCACCGGTCCGGAGCCTCCCGCGGTGGCCGGCCTCCCCTCCCTTGCTCCCGCCGGGTGCCGCATTCTGGTGTGGAAGCCCGGCCCCTCCCCTTGACAATCCCTGCCACCGCGAGTACCTTACTGGGGTAGGGGTCTGCCACTTCAGAAACCCATGATTCGCCACATCGTCATACTACTGCTGCTCTGCTGCGCCTGCGGAAGGCTCCTGGCACAGGATTTTCCGGCGGCGGCCCCCGATCTCGCCTACCCGCGCCCGTCGGCGGCGATCAGTGCTTCGCGGCCGAGCTCCCACATCCTGGGCGGGGTCCACCTCTCGGCCCTCGGCCTGGTGGGAACAGCCGCATTCAGCCTGGCCGACCGGCGTGACCCGACGGCCGAGCTCGTGATCGGCTTCGGCCGGGCGCACTCCTCGTACGTGCCGGCCGCGCTCATCGACGGGATCCTCTATTCACAGGCTCTCCATGTGGTGCCCGTCTATCTCGGCATGCGCTTCACGCTCGCCCGCGGAGGCCGGACCCCCGTATCCTGGAGCTGGTACGTTCGGGGGGGAGCAGGGCCTGCCCTCGGTCTTGTGACTCCGATGGGTCTGGAGTTCTTCGATGCCCTGCGCGCGAGCACGTTTCACTGGGGTCTCGGCCTCTATGCGGCCACGGGCCTGGAGTTCGTCGTCGATAATTCGGTCGCCTTTTTCGTCCAGGTCGGCGCCGAAGGGATGGGCTTTGTTCCCTCGATCGACGATCGCTCCGCCCTTCTGGGACCGAGCGTTACCTTCGGCGTCGGCCGGCTGTTTCCGTGAGCGGCCGCCGTCAGCGCCCCCGCTTCCCCTTTCCCCGCATGCAAGCGGCCAATCGACTGAGGAGACCGTATGCTTCAGCGCATCCTTGACCTCCTGCGCTCCGGCGCACCCGGCGATCACGCCCCGGGGGAGCCCCGGGCCGATGATGGTTACGACCGCACGATTGCCGTTTGTGCGCTGCTGGTCGAGATGGCAATGATCGACGGGGAGTTCAGTTCCGATGAGCGGCAGCGGATCATTACCATTATGCGCGAGCGATACGGCGTGATGGACGATGATATCGAGCTCGTCATCGAGGAGGCAGAGCGCGAGGCACGCCAGGCGACAAGCTACTGGCAGCTCACCCGGGTCATCAATGCGAACTACGGGAGCGACGAGAAGATCGCCATCGTGAAACTCTTGTGGGACGTTATTCGCACCGACGGAACCGTGGAGAAGCACGAAGAGTATCTCGTCAGAAAGCTCGCCAGCCTGCTCAATGTTTCGCACGCGGACATGATCGCCACCAAGCTCCAATCCCGCTCTTAATACCTGTACACGATTGCGTGGGCGACAAGGACACCAGAGGCCCTATGACGATGAAACGATATGGTGCGATGCTCCTCTCGATCTCCCTGTTGCTCCTTGCCGGCTGCGGGCGTGGCGGTGAAACAGGATCGACCACGCGGATTGCCGGCATGGTGTTCCAGGAGGACCAGTTCTTCCGCCTGGTACTGTTCGGCATGCGGGATGCTGCGACACAGGCCGAGGTGGAGCTTCTGGAGGCCAACAGCAACAGCCGGCCCGACCGGGAAATCCAGCTGGTCAACACCTACATCGCACAGGGCGTCGACGCGATCGTCATCTCTCCCCTCAGCGCGCGCGCCTCGGTGAGCGCGCTGCAGCGTGCCCGCGATGCGGGCATCGTTGTCATCACCTACAATACGACCATTGAGGGTGATGTCCCCGCGGTATTCGTTGAGAGCGACCAGTACCAGCTGGGCGCCTCCACCGGACGGGCCGCCCGCGACTATATCGAGGAGCGCCTGGGAGGCAGGGCCGATGTCGCTATCGTGACCTTCATCTCGCAGGCACCCGAGCAGGGACACCAGCGGACCGACGGATTCAAAGACCAGCTGACCGAGCTTCCGGGAGTGCGCGTCGTGGCCGAACAGGATGCCTGGATGGCCGAACAGGCGGTGAAAAAAGTCGGCGACATGCTCACGGCCAACCCGGCTATCGAGATCATCTGGGCCGCCAACGAAGGCGGAACCGTCGGCGCCGTAATGGCCGTGAAGAACTCCGGAAACGCCGGCAGGGTCGTGGTCTTCGGGACCGACATGAGCAAACAGCTGGCAGACTTCCTCCTGGCCGATGACGGAGTCCTCCAGGCGGCCACCGGGCAGCGCCCCTTCGAGATCGGTTCGATGGCAGTCGATGCTGCCGTGCGCGTCCTCCGCGGCGATTCGGTCGCTCGCACGATCGCGCTCGAAGGAGTCCTCCTCAGCCGCGACGATCCCGACGGGGTTCTCGCCTACAAGAGCAACCTAGCCAGCCTCACGGACTAGCCGTGCAGCCCACCTCCCTTGAAACCGTCTCCCTGCGGAAAGAATACCCCGGCACCCTGGCCTTGGACGGCGTCTCTCTCCGGATGGAAGGGGGGAGTGTTCATGCCCTGGTGGGTAAGAACGGGGCGGGCAAAAGCACGCTCGTGAAGATCCTGACCGGCGCTGTCCAGCCCAGCGCGGGGACACTCCGCGTGGGAGGGCGCGAGGTCGTGCTCCGTTCTCCACGTGCTGCGCTGCACGAAGGGATCGCTGCTGTGTACCAGGAGCTCAGCCTGATTCCCGAGCTGACCGTGGGGGAGAATATCCTGCTGGGCCGGATGCCCCACCGGCGTGGGCGTGCCCGATGGGCGATCGACTGGCGTGCGGCTTTTGAATCAGCAGCCCATCACCTGGAACGACTCCGGATCTCCCTGGATGTCCGGGCGAAAGTCCGCTCGCTGAGCGTGGCGGCTCAGCAGACGGTCGAGATCGCCAAAGCGATGTCGTACGATCCCGCCGTCCTGATGCTCGATGAGCCGACCTCGGCACTTGCCCAGCGAGAGTCCGATCGCCTCTTCGAGCTGATCCGTTCGCTGGCCGAACGTGGGGTGGTCCTCCTCTATATCACCCACCGGCTCCAGGAACTCCCTAGGGTCGCTGATACAGTCTCGGTCCTGCGCAACGGAAGGCTCGCCGGAACGGTGGCGGTGGCAGAGGCTTCCCCCTCGAGGATTGCCGAGATGATGTTCGGCGATGTTCCGCACGTCCCGCCGGCTCCGCCAGCGACCCTCCAGACGAGCGGACCTGAGGTCCTGCGTGTGGAGAATCTCTCCCGTGCCGGTGTCCTGAACGGAGTGAGCTTCAGCCTCGGGCGCGGCGAGATTTTGGGCCTGGCAGGGCTGCTCGGCTCGGGAAGGACCGAACTTCTGCGTGCCCTCTTCGGGGCCGATCCGCCCGAGGGGGGGCGCGTCCTGGTGGAGGGGAAGGAGGCCGACCCCTCCCGTCCGTCCCGAATGAAACGCCTCGGCATCGGCTTCACCCCGGAAAACCGAAAGGAGGAGGGACTGGTCCAGAGCCTGAGCACACGCGCCAATCTTTGCCTCGCCAACCTCGAGAGAATCGCCCACGCCGGCTTCACCACCAGAGCCCGCGAACGCCGTCAGATCGCGCCAGTGGTGCGCATGGTGGGTATCCACGCGCCGGACCTGGAGGCGCCCATCAGCGTGCTCAGCGGCGGAAACCAGCAGAAAGTGACTCTGGGGAAGTGGCTCACAACGGAACCGAAACTGCTGCTGCTGGATGAGCCGACGCGGGGCATTGATGTGCGGGCGAAACTGCAGATCTTCGAGCTGGTGCGCGACCTCAGTGCCAGGGGTATCAGCTCGATCGTCGTATCGAGCGAGCTCGAAGAGCTCCTTGAACTCTGTCACAGGATTCTGATCATGAGAGAGGGACGGATCACCGGTGAGGTCCGACCCTCAAGCACGACTGTTCATCAACTCTTGGAGCTCTGCCTCCAGTGATCCTGCGCTCCGTCCGATTGAGTTCGCTTGTCCTTGAGGTGGTTCTCGTCGGTCTCTGTATCGGGCTTGCGCTGACGGCGCCACGCTTCCTGACGGCGGACAACCTTCTCAACATTCTCCGGAACGTCTCGATGCAGGGGATGATCGCCCTGGGGATGACCATGGTGATCATCGCCGGAGAGATTGACCTGAGCGTGGGGTCGGCGGTCGCCTTCGCCGGCTGCTGGACCGCCGTGCTCGTCCAGACGCTGGCCGGTCCCGGAATCGGCATGCCCATGGAACCCGCCGTGGTGCTGGCGATCGCCATCGCGCTCGTGACGGGGTTTGGGGTAGGCAGTTTCAGCGGCTTCATGCGCACTCAGTACCAGGTGCCCACCTTCATCACCACGCTGGCACTGATGACCGGCCTGACCGGAGCCGCAGAGTTGATCACCAACGGCTTTCCCCTGACTCCCTTCCCAGACTGGTACAACGTGATCGGCGGCGGCTACGTTGCTGGCATCCCGGTCCCAGCGCTGGCGTTCCTGGCTGCCTTTCTGGTCGTGCAGACGGTGATGAACCACACGACATTCGGTCGCTCGGTCTATGCCGTGGGGGGCAACGCCGAGGCGGCCCGCCTGAGCGGCATCAATGTCCGGGCGGTCAAAATCCTCGTCCTGGGCATCACCGGGGGACTGGCTGCCCTGAGCGGAGTGCTGCAATCCTCCGAGATCATGTCCGGTACCGCAACCACCGCCCGCGGCTGGGAGCTCGACATCATTGCTGCCGTCATCATCGGGGGGACGAGTCTCATGGGCGGCGTGGGTCGCATCTGGGGAACGATGATCGGCGTTATCTTCCTTGGTGTCATCATCAATGGGATGACCCTCCTCAATATCAGCGAATACTGGCAACACGTTGCCAGGGGGCTCCTGATCCTCTTCGCGGTTCTCCTGAACCGGTTGCAGGGGAGCGTGGGAGCGAAAGGCGCCGGATGAACGGGCGCGATCGAATCCTGGCGGCACTGCGGGGAGAGCCTCCCGATGCGGTTCCCGTGATGCTGCACAACTTCATGATGGCGGCCCGGGAGGCCGGTGTCACGATGGAACGGTTCCGGACGGATCCGAGCGCGATCGCGCGCACCTTTGTCGAGTCGGTGGAGCGCTACGGCTACGACGGTATCCTGGTTGATGTCGATACCGTGACGCTCGCTGCTGCGGCTGGGGTTCCCGTCGACCGGCCCCGCAATGAGCCGGCACGCGTGGCAGGAAGCAGAATACGCTCGCTGGAGGAAGTTGATGACCTGGAACCGGTCGACATCGGATCGTCCCCGGGCATTCAGGTCTGGCTGGAAGCCGTCAGGCTCCTGGTCCGACAGCTGGGCGGCGAGGTACTCATCCGGGGAAACTGTGACCAGTGCCCCTTCACTCTTGCAAGCATGATCCGCGGCATGAATGGCTGGATGGAGGATCTTCTCGAGCCGTCGAAGGAGGAAGCGATCGAGCGTCTCCTTGCCTTCAGCACGGAGATCACGCTTCAGTTCATCTCACTGATGGCGGCCACCGGTGCCGACATGCTCTCCAACGGCGACAGCATGGCAGGCCCCGAGCTGGTCTCGCCAGCGATCTACCGCCGGTATGCGCTCCCCGGGGAGAGGCAGATCGTCCGGCGTGCGCACGAGCACGGACTTCCCTATGTCCTCCACATCTGCGGCAGTACGCTCCCCATCCTCACCGATATGATCGAGAGTGACGCCGATGGTCTCGAGCTGGATCATCGCACTGACGCCCGGCGTGCGCGCGAGCTGATGCACCAGCGGGCGGTTTTCGTCGGAAACATCGATCCCAGCGGCGTGCTGGCCCGCGGGACCGCCCGGGAGGTCGAAGACGCCACTCGTGCCCTGCTCAGCACGTTCGCCGACACGCCACGGTTCATCCTCAACGCAGGCTGCGCCATTCCTGCGGAGACCCCCCCGGAAAACCTGCGGATGATGATCCGTACCGCCAGGACTGCCCACGCCTGAGGAACAGAGCACTCACGATGGATCTCATACGCCTTGGATGGGGGCCGAACCTGGCCGAAGCCTTCGCGGCATACCACGCCGAGGGACTAATTCCGGGCAGGATCGGGATCCAGCACCGGAGTCACTACCTCGTCTATGCCGAGCGTGGGGAGCTCCGTGGCGAGCCATCCGGGAAGCTCTTCTACCTGGCGGGTGAACCGGCCGATCTGCCCGTGGTCGGTGACTGGGTGGCCCTGCGCGAACGCCCGGGGGAAGACGCTGTGACAATCGTTGAGGTGCTTCCCCGGCGCTCGAAGTTCTCTCGAGGAGCGGCCGGACGGAAGACAGAAGAACAGGTCCTGGCGGCAAATGTCGATGTGGTCTTCCTGGTCGACACACTCGGCGAGAGGCTCAATATCCGCAGACTGGAACGCTTTCTGGTGCTGGCTGGAGAGAGCGGAGCACGGCCCGTCATCCTTCTGAACAAGGACGATCTCGTTGACAGTGCCGACGAAGATGCGGCCCTGGTGCAGCGATCGGCCCGCGATGTCCCAGTGCACCACCTCAGTGCCCTCTACCGACGGGGCATCGAGGCTGTCGGCAGCTACCTCGGCCACGGACTCACCGGGGTGCTCCTCGGTCCCTCCGGTTCGGGGAAATCCACCCTGGTCAACGCGTTGCTCGGGGCGGATCGCCTGAAGACCGTTGAGGTGCGCGAGCTGGATGAGAAGGGACGCCACACGACGACGCACCGGGAACTGATTCTCCTGCCCGACGGGGGCATGCTGATCGATACGCCGGGCCTGCGTGAGCTGCAGCTCCATGGCGGGGATGATGGAGTGCTGGCGACGTTCGAGGATATTGAGGAACTCGCCACCGGATGCCACTTCCGCAACTGCGGACACGCGGGAGAACCAGGATGTGCAGTGCAGGCGGCGCTGGAGGACGGGTCCCTCGAGCCGAAACGACTCGAAAGCTACCGGAAACTCCAGCGCGAGGTAGCCCATCAGCTACGAAAGAAGGATAAACGGGAGGCGCTCCTGCACAAGGAACGGTGGAAGAAGATCATCGCCCAGCACCGCAAAGGGAATCGAAAGCGATGACCTACACGCGCGTTGGTCCCCCCAGAACACGCGCCGGGAGCAACACGAGGCTTCGGATAAACTCCAGAATCCCCTCCACCGCAATCCCGAGAATGCGAAACGGCAGCAGCAGGAGCCAGACCAGAGGATAGAGAAACAGGGCCAAGAGCGCCAGCGGCCAGCACAGCACCAGCAGAATGAACCAGAGCAGGAATTTTACCATCGGCAGTCCCCCGCGGAGAGATGTGCAGTATCTGACAAAGTATACGCAGGCGGGGGCAGGCTGGTTGCGCACGCCGGACCCCAATACGTTGACTCTTGCGGCAGGGTTTTGTACTCTTGGCGTGTCTTCGTACCAGGTCAGCTGCATCACATCTCCACAACAGAGGGAGGACCTATGAACAAGAAGTTCTGGATCGGCACTGTGGTGGTGTTCGTGGTTCTGGGGATTCTGGATACGTTCACGAACACCGTGCTGCTCGCCGGTGCCTATGAGGACACCCGCTCGCTCTGGCGGCCGCAGGAAGAGATCAAAATCGGTGTGATTTTCCTCTGCTGGGCGTTCATCGCGTTCTTCTTCACACTGATCTTCTCGAAGGGATACCGCGAAACGGGGATCTGGGAAGGCGTCCGTTACGGGCTCTACGTCACAGGGCTGATGACGATTCCCGCGGTGTATTACACCTATGCGGCGATGCCCATCTCCTACGGACTCGCGTTTCAGTGGTGGGTCTACGGCGGGATCACCAACGTGATCCTGGGAATTCTCCTGGCCTTGATCTACGGGAAAAAGCCGCTCGCCCCGGCTCCCTAGGCCGCGACCGGATCCTCACACGCGGATCGGGTGTCTGTGCCCTAAAGCCACCTGTGGTCCACCCGACCGCGGTGCCTCGAGCGCAATCTCACCCGGTCCCATCTCCCGCAGGGGAGACAGCGTTCAGCACGCTGCTCTGCGACCCGATCAGCCAGAGACGCACGAACGAACGTGCAAGAACCGCACCCTGATGCAGTGCTGCCACGGCAAGAATCCCGCCGACGCTCTCCATCCGGAGGGGAGCCCCGAGCAACAGCTGTATCATCACCGAGCCTGCCACCAGGGCGACGCTCGTAAGCTGAAGCGTCATGGTTGCCAGCGGATGAGTTCCGACCAGTCTCAGCCCCTTCAAGAGTGCACGACGTGCTGAACTGATACTGTCGCGAACCACCCACAGACGCGCATACTCCACGGCAGTCCAGACCACAGTGCCGCCGAACAGTACCATAAACGCACCCGCAGCGGCGATCGCAACAACCCCCTTCTCGGTGACGGGCCCCCAGCCGGCGGCGGGCACCAGCACGACGAGTAGCAGCGCAACACCACCCGCTACTCCCAGGAGCAGGAGCAGGCCCAGAAGGAGGAGCCGCAGAAACCTGCCGGCGTAGGCAACGGCAGCGGCCACAAAGTTCCAGACCTTTAGCCCAGAGGCCTGCCGGAGCACGGTCGCGATAATTCCCCCGGAAAGGAGTGTGTTCAGAAGTACCGATAGGGGCGCTGCGACCAGAAAGGCTCCCATCGCCGTGCGCCCGTAGTCGAATCCCTCCTGACGGAGATCACTGATGACCGTATAGTTGTATCCCTCCGTCAGCACACCCACCGCCAGAGATGAACCGGAGGCCGCATCCAAAAGCCATGCTACCGCCCAGGCTATCCCCGCACTGATCGAAAGATTGCCCATGTACAGCACAACGGCAAGCGCCCAGAACGAGCGAGCTGTGCGCCAGCCGTCTGTCAGACCCTGCCGGATCATCGCTGCGGATTCACGGTGGTTACGACCATAGTGAGAGAAGCTGAATCACGGTCTGGAGCATCAGGGCGAGCCGGGTGGCAACCGACCATGCCGGGATGTCGGACGGACGGGCGGTACGGCTATTGTTGATCAGATTCAGATCCAGGAGCACGACGCGCTCGGGGTCGACTTCCGCCGACAAGACTCTGGCCCCTCGCCTGTAGCGGAGAACCACCGACGAGGATCGCCCGTCCCACTCCTCGAGAAGCTCCTGCCCGTCCTCGAAGCAGATCCGGATCGAGGTCGGTATCCGTGCCGCTCCCAGCTGGCGAACGGTGACTGTCGAGCTGTACAGGTGCAGTCCCGGTACCGTGTCCGGCCGAGCTGCCGATCTCTCCGCCATGCGTGCATCCTCAGCAGGCGAAGAGGAGATCTCCGCCACTTCGTAGTCGCAGGTTACCGTGTCGTAGAGAACCTGATCAAAAAACCATCCCAGCCCGGCACCGAAGCGATCTGGACGCAGTCGGGGGACGAGCTCGTTGAACGCCGCCACAAGATCCTCTCCTGCCGGATGCCTGAACCGCCAGCGGCGAAAGAACGAGCGCATCACTGAATCCATCGCTGCGCGTCCGATCATTCCCTCAAGGGTGGCAAACATAGTGGCAGTCTTGTAGTAGATGACGCGGCCGAATTCCGGATCATTGATCTCCCAGGTGGTCGCGGCAATGGGCGTGCTGCGGGGATCGTCCATCTGAGTGTACCCGGTGCGTGTGCGTTCGCCCCGCCCGGCACGGATAACGCCAAGGTCGATGAGCGAGTGTGCGGCCCCGTAGGTCTCATCCATGATTCTCCCCGTGTAATAGGTGCTGAGCCCTTCGTCGAGCCAGGCTTCCTCTACTTCGTTGGAGGCGACCATGGCGTACCAGTACTGGTGCGCGAACTCGTGGACCGTAACTTCCTCTGGAAACCGCGCTCCCTTGGGCATCCCCCAGACTGTCCCGGTGGTGATCAGTGTCGGATACTCCATACCGCCGGCGCCGAAGCCACGGTATGACGGATCAACAATGGTCAACGATGGATAGGGATAAGGGCCGAGATGTGCGTCCAGATACTGGAGCGAGGCAATGGCTGCGTCACGGTAGCGGGTAGCCTGCGCCAGACGCTGCGGCTGCATCAGGATCCGGATGTCAACTCCTCTCCAGGCGGCCGGAACGACGACGAAGTGCGGCGAAGCAGTCCAGGCGAAATCATGGACATCCTCGGCGTGGAAGGTGAGGGTTTTGAGGGAGTCCTCAGCGCTGGACTCGGCAATCTGCACGCCGGTCGCTCCAACGACAAATTGTTCGGGGAGTGTAATTGCCACGGTGTAAACGCCGAAGTCGGCGTAGAACTCCGTCGCACGGTGAAACTGGTGACAGTTCCACCCGCCCTCGCGACGCCCCCGCATACCCGCGGGCTCATACACACCGATCTTGGGGAACCACTGCGCGACCATGAAGAAGTCTCCGACATAGCCTGTTCTGACCTTCACACGGGGGAGACGGGCGCGGAATCGCATCGAGAGCGTGACGGAGTCACCCGGCAGGAGGGGGTGCAACAGCGGGATCTCAATCACCGTGCTGTCGTGTTCGTTCGCGTCATCCGGTCGTACAAACGCCATCCCCGGAGTGAGATCCACACCCTCAGCAGTGGTGACGGCGGTGAGATCAATCCAGCCGGCCTCCTCCGGCGAAAACGAACGCGCACGCGCTCTGGCTCCGCGATAAAAGGTGGAGCGCTCGCTGCGAAAGGCATTGAGATAAAGGTGAAAGGGGAGGGCCTCGATGGTATCGGGCGAGAGGTTCTGCCAGCAGATCAGCTGGTGGCCGTCAAGCTGCTGTGTCGAGGGATCCAGCCTCACCGCGATCGTGTAGTTGGCCCGGCGCTCGCTCAGCGCCGATCCCCATGCCGCGGAAGCCTCTCCCAGCACCAGCACAAGCAGGATCCAGATGCGCAGGGAAGAACCCAGATGATTCATCGTTGCAATGGCGGTGGGGGGGAGACCGGACGCTCGAACATAGGGGAAATCCCTTGAAAAAGACAGCCTTCGGGGGTGAATATTTCCCTCCGAGTGGTGTATCTTAGGATAGAATAGGACCCGTGATGGATGACCAATCGGAGACGCAGGAAGGTGACTGGGTACGACAGGCCAGGCAGGGGGACAAGGAGGCGTTCGGGATGCTGGTACGGACCTACATGCACCAGGCCTACTACGCGGCCCTCGGATTTCTGGGCAGACACGATGATGCGCTCGATGCATCACAGGAGGCATTTGTCAAGGCCTATCTTGCGGTGGACCGGTTTGAGCCGGGCCGCCCGTTCTATGCCTGGTACTACAGAATCCTGAAGAACCACTGCCTGAATATGCGACGTAAACGGAGAAGCAGCGCGCTGTCCTTCTCGGAAGTCTTCGCGACGCAAGCGGAGCCAGCCTCGGAGGTACCATCCTCAAGCGAAGAGCTCGAACGCGCAGAGCTCCGCCGAGTGGTCTGGGAGGCTATCTGGCGCCTGGAGACCGATGACCGGGAGCTGATCGTGGCCCGTGATATCCTCGGAACACCCTATGCGACGCTTGCTGAGCTACTCGAGATCCCGCCCGGGACGGTGATGTCACGGCTCTTCTATGCGCGGCGGCGTCTCCGGGATCAACTCAAGGAGGTGCTGTAAGCGGTATGATTACAGACCATGAGGGGGCGCTGATTACCAAGGCACTTGAGGGATCGCTCACACCCGAGGAGGAGCGGGAACTGGAGACCGTCATGGCGGCACGCCCGGAAGTCCGCCGCGAGATAGAATCACTACGATCGGTGAGGGAGGTGACCATGGAACTGCAGTTCAAGAAGCCGCCCGAGGAAATGTGGGCACGATACTGGGCGGGAGTCTATGCTCGCCTGGAACGCGGGATCGCATGGCTGCTCATCAGCATCGGCGGGGCCCTCCTGCTGGCTCTGGCTGCTTACCAGGCCGTGGAGGCGCTGCTGGAGGACACGACACTGCCCCTTGCCGTGAAGCTCGGCATTGTTGCACTCGTGCTTGGAGGAGCGATCCTGCTCGTCTCGGTGGTGCGGGAGAAGTGGTTTCTCCGAAAGACCGACAAGTATAGAGAGGTCGTCCGATGATCCTTGCATCAGCCGAATCGATTGCCGGTAAACGCATAGTCCAGACTCTCGGCATCGTGCGGGGCAACACGGTGCGTGCGCGCCATCTTGGGAAGGACATCGTGGCGGGGCTCAAGAATATCGTGGGGGGTGAAATCGAGGAGTACACCAAACTCCTGGCCGAGTCGCGGGATCAGGCCGTGGACCGGATGATTGTCCATGCCCAGGACACTGGTGCGAATGCGATCGTCGGCGTGCGCTTCACCACAAGCTATGTCATGAGCAACGCAGCCGAGATTTTGGTGTTCGGGACTGCCGTGGTGGTCGAAGACGACCGCTGAGAGAGCTACGTTCTGAGATAGGATGCGCCGTTGACATCCACAATGGCTCCGGTCATCGCCGCCGGGGCCGAGGATGCCAGGAAGAGAACAACCTCGGCGATCTCCTCTGCTGTGGCAACCCGCCCGAGGGGACTCTGACGACGGATGGCATCACCGTCCTTCCCCTGCAGGTGAGGAAGCGCCATGTCGGTCTCCACCCACCCGGGAGCGACGGCGAACACCAGGACCTCCTTCCCGGCAAGAGCCTTTGCCAATGACTGACTCATCGCATTGATCCCCGCTTTGCTTGCTCCATAGGCCGGCGCATCGGGCTCTCCGCGGAAGGCACCACGGGAGGAAATATTGATGATGCGCCCTCCCCCGCGCCCTGCCATCTTGCGGGCGGCCCAGTAGGAGACGTGCGCCGCGCCGAGAAGATTGACCGCAAGCGTCCTGTCCCAGGCTTCCACCCACTGATCGGCCGGCGTTGCCTCGACTGGATGAAGGAGATAGACCCCTGCGTTGTTGATGGCAACACTCAGCCCACCAAGCGCTTCGATCGACCGCTCGACGAGCCGGCGTGCTTCGCCGGCACGGCCGAGATCGGCCTGCACCAGTGTGTGGCCATCCCCCTGAAGGGAAGCATGTGTGTGCTCGGCCGCTCTGGCATCACTGTTGTAGTGAACCGCAACACGGGCCCCGCGCTCGGCCAGCAGCATGGCAATGGCTCGCCCGATCCCGCGGGATGAGCCTGTGACCAGTGCGGTCGCTCCATCGAGTGTCATGGTGGGCCCCCTTCCATTTGAGAGGAGTAATCAATTTTGATTTTCCGTCGCGGTTTCTCTACCATGTCCGCGCACACAGCGCCTTCGCATCAGAGAAAGGATGGCATGGCTGTCTCCGAGCCCGCTGTACGACCTGCTCCTTCCCCGCAGGCCGGAGTGCTCAGGCCCCTGCGCCACCGGCTCTTTCGCGCACTCTGGGTAGCGACCGTATTCTCGAACATCGGTACCTGGATGCACGATGTCAGCGCGGCATGGCTGATGACCACACTCTCTTCGACACCGCTTCTGGTGGCTCTGGTGACCACAGCGGGGGCGTTCCCCATGTTTCTGCTTGCGCTCCCCGCGGGCGCGCTCGCTGATATCCTTGATCGGCGCCGGCTGCTCCTGATCACACAGGTCTGGATGCTGTCATCGGCGGCCGTGCTGGGCCTGCTGACGATCGCCGGATGGGCCACGCCGGCTGTGCTCCTTGTGCTGACAGCCGTCCTTGCCTCGGGCGCGGCGCTCAATATGCCTGCCTGGCAGGCGATCACACCGGAACTGGTGCCGCACGAAGAGGTACCGGCGGCGGTCTCCCTGGGGGGGGTGAGTTTCAACCTCGCCCGCGCCATCGGCCCGGCGCTCGGCGGCCTGCTCCTGGCCGGGCTCGGCCCGGGGCCGGTGTTCCTCCTGCGCGCTCTCTCCTTTATCGGCATCATCTATGTCCTGGTGAAATGGCGCCGGATGTCAACGGAGCCCGTCTTCCCGCGCGAGCGAATGCTCAGCGCCATCAGGGCAGGAATCCGCTATGCACGGCACGCACCCCTGCTCCAAACCGTGCTCTTCCGCACGTTCGTCTTCATGGTGGGCGCCAGCGCCCTCTGGGCGCTGCTCCCCCTGCTTGCCAGCGTGCACCTGGGCGCAGGGGCCCTGGAATATGGCATGCTGATGGGTGCGATTGGCCTCGGCGCCCTCCTCGGTGCGGTCCTCCTGCCCGTGCTCCGGCGAACCTTCTCGCTCGACACCATGATGAACCTCTCCATGCTCGTCTTTGCCCTAGCCGTGGCGGTCTGCGCCGCGGTGGAGGAGTTTGTCCTGCTGCTGGGCATCATGGGAGCCATCGGCGTCGGGTGGATGGTCATCATGTCGACCTTCAACGTCGGCGCACAGCTCACCGTGCCTGCCTGGGTCCGCGCACGTGCACTCTCGCTGTTCCTGGTCATGTTCATGGCCGGGATGGCGCTGGGGAGCGCTCTCTGGGGCTGGATCGCCGGTGCAGCGGGCGTCCCGGTGACGCTGGCGATTTCCGGCGGCAGCATCGTGCTGGGAATCCTCCTGACCAACCGCTATCCAATGCGCGAGATTCCGGAAGCGAGTGTGACACCCTCCCTGCACTGGCCGCTTCCCGATGCCCTGCGAGACACCCATCCCGCTGCCGGCCCGGTCCTGGTGATGATGGATTACGAGATCGACCCCCGTCAGACGGAGGAGTTTCTTCTGGCGATTCACCAACTCGCAACGATCCGCAAACGCGACGGTGGAATGGAGTGGGGAATCTACAGCGACCCAGCAGTCCCGGGACGGTTCGTGGAGACCTACGTGGTGGAATCCTGGGCCGAACATCTGCGCCAGCATGCACGCTTCACCTACGGGGACAAGAGCGTGGAAGACCATGTGCGGACCTTCCACATCGGGGAGCAGCCTCCCCGGGTGCGCCACCTTCTCTATGGATGGAGGAGCGAACGCTCACCGCGCACTGCCTGAGCGCCGACGAGCATTCGATGCCGTGCCCCGCCCCCCCCTCGGGTGCGGGGACGGACTCCACCGGTGATGCTTCAGATCAATTCTTCCGCGCACGAAGTGTACACCCTCCCGCTGGAGGAGTCCTGCCTGGGCCCTCCCGGCCTCTCCCGGAAGCGAAATCCTTCCGGACGCGTTGACAACCCTGTGCCAGGGAACCTCAAGCCCAGGAGGGAGGCGGCGCAGGACCTGTCCCACCAATCGTGCGCGCCCCGGGAGTCCTGCCTCCCGAGCGACCTGCCCGTAGGAAGCTACGCTCCCGGGCGGGATGCGCATGACCGTCTCCCAGATCATGGCGTGTGAGCCGAGCAGCAACCCGGAGACAACGACTCTGCCCATGCGGTCCTGAGGGCTCATTGGGCGCCGCCGGGCAGGGTGCCGATGGGAACCCGCAGTGCAAGAGCACTGTTGACCTGCATGGTTTGAAGCCTTACATTGTGTGACATCCCACAACCAGAGGAGATACTCCCATGCTTACCGATAAGTACCGTAGCCTGCTCGATTTCGGCCGAAGTCTTGCCATCAGCGATCTCAATGCCCGCGAGGAGGGTGGAAAACTCAAACTCACCGGCAATGCGTCCTACCAGCTGGACAAGGACCTGCTGTGGGACAAGATAAAGACCTACAGCGACTGGCAGAGGGAGCTCTCAGCGGACATCCAGGTGAAGAGCACCGACATCTACGGCGTCTATACAGTCAAGAGCGGCGACACGCTCTCGGGTATCGCGAAGTCGCTCTTTGGCGATCCCATGCGCTATTCGGAGATTTTCAATCTCAACAAGGATGTCCTCACCAATCCTGACCTGATCAAAGTCGGCCAGAAGCTGAAGCTCCCGAACCGGTAGCACGCCACGCACCCCGAGAGCTCATGCTCCAGACAGGATGCCCCGTAGGCCATGCAGAGCGCTGATCACTCCCTGCCGGAGCTGCTTGAGAACGGCCTGGATCCCGACCCCCTCGTCCAGTTCGGCCGATGGTACGAGGATGCCCTCCAGGCCGGACTGAGCCAGCCGGAGGCAATGACTCTGGCAACCGCCACGGTCGAGGGACGCCCGTCGGCGCGGATCGTCTTGATGAAGCAGTACGACGAGCACGGGTTCGTCTTTTATACGGACTATCGAAGCAGGAAAGGGAGAGAACTCGAGGCCAACCCCCGGGCGGCTCTCATCTTTCACTGGGAGCCGCTCCAGCGACAGGTCCGGGTCGAGGGAGGCGTCGAACGCGTCTCAGGGGACGTATCCGACCGCTACTTTGCTACTCGTCCCCGGGAGAACCAGCTCAGCGCCCTGGTCTCCGACCAGAGCCGACCTGCAAGCCGTCCAGAACTCGATCACCGGTTTGAGGAAGCGCAAACCACCTACCAGGGGCGCGCCATCCCCCGTCCCCCGCACTGGGGGGGCTTCCGCGTGGTGGCCGAGAAAATCGAGTTCTGGCAGCACAGAATGGCCCGACTCAATGACCGTGTTCTCTACCAACGCGAGGCAGACGGCCGCTGGCAGATGCTCCGACTTGCACCGTAGGACGAGGAGCCTCAGGCGCGGCGTAGCTCGCTCCATCGAAAACAGTCACGTGTGTGATCGTTCACCATCCCAACCGCCTGCATGAAGGCGTAGCAGATGGTCGGACCGACAAAGCGGAAGCCGCGGCGCCTCAGCGCCGTGCTCATCGCGACGGACTCGGGCGTAGAGGGCGGGAGCTCCCGGAGAGACCGCCAGCGGTTCTGTCGTGGCCTGCCGCCGACGAACTCCCAGAAAAACCGGTCAAGGCTTCCGACTTCCTCCTGAGTCTGAAGCACGGCTCGTGCGTTGGCCACGGCCGCCTCGATCTTGAGCCGGTTGCGAACGATCCCCTCGTTCGCCAGAAGGCGCCGGATCGAACGGCTGTCCATCCGTGCCACCGCTGCCGGATCGAAGTGCAGGAAGGCCTCCCGGTAGTTCTCCCGCTTCTTGAGGATCGTCGTCCAGCTAAGACCCGCCTGCGCACCCTCCAGGACGAGCATCTCGAAGAGCTTCCGGTCATCATGGACCGGGACACCCCACTCCCGGTCGTGGTAGGCCACCATGAGGGGGTCGGTCCCTGCCCAGGTGCAGCGCGTGATCGTTCGAGCCATCGAATCCTCCTCCGCTCAGACGGGGACCTACGGGAGCAGGTCCCGTTCCCATCGCTCGGCACGTGGCGATGGCGCTCCGCGGAGCAGCGCGGTGAAGCTCTGAAGGGCGCGGCGAGCATCACCGAGGGGATAGTAGAATGCTTCCCAGTTGTCACTGTCCTCCCCGTCGTGATTGGGGATGACGTACTGAAAGCGCCATGCCTCCTGCATCTCACCGTAGGCGCTGCTGGCGCGCCGCTCGATCGTGGCGAGGTCGGTTGCGGAGAGTTCTGTCTTCTGGCGCGTTGTGCGGCGGAGAAGCTTCCGGCGCATGAGATCGGTAACGAGATCGGGGAGCGAGAGATTGCGGGCGGGTTCTCGGAGCTCGAGGATCTCCTCCCTGCTCAACGGCGCCAGGAAGACGCTGAGCTTTGTGACCCCAGAAACAAGATCGTCCGAGACCAGGAACGTTCCAACGAAGGGATTTCCTTCGAAGAAGACGTCGCCCTCAGCAAGAAGGGCCCGGAGGCCGTCGAGATCGACCGCCTGAAGATCGCCGCGAACGTCCAGGACCAGATAACGATTGCTGCTGCCGAGAAGCTCGATCTGTTGTCGGGTGCGGAAGTGGTAGTGCCGCCCGTCCTCCTCCCCGGGGCGGGGACTCCGGCTGGTGAAGAGGACAAGACTCTGCAGCCGGGACCGCAGCCCGGGATGGAAACGCCCCAGCGCCCGATCCAGGGGACTCTTCCCCACACAGGAGGGGCCGCTCAGGATGACAAGCCGTCCGGCCATGTGCGCCTCCCTTCTATGCGCTTCCCCGCCTGCGTGCAGGGAGTGCGATCGACGAGGCGTAGGCCTGGGAGAGAAAGGGTGACGAAAAGAGAAAGTCCGCGGTGGCGACGTTGCTCCCCACCGGGATATTCCAAAGGACCGCAACGCGAAGCAGCGCCTTAACGTCTGGATCATGCGGCTGCGCCTGGAGCGGGTCCCAGAAGAAGAGCAGCAGATCGATCGTTCCCTGTGCGATCAGCGCCCCGATCTCGATATCGCCCCCGAGCGGACCACTCTGCATGGTGCGGACGGGAAGCCCTAGGCGCTCAGACACGAGCCGCCCGGTGGTTCCCGTTCCCACAAGCTCGTGCTGCTCGAGTATCGAGCGGTGCCGGCGAGCCCATTCCAGCAGCTCCTCTTTCTTGCTGTCGTGGGCGATGAGGGCGATGCGCTTGCGCGCGGGAAGTCTCTGCTCACTCATTGTGCGGGCCCCGGGGCAGTTCTCCCGAGTATAGGGCTTTGCAGACTGAGAGTCCACTCTGGCAACTCACCACCGGTCTTCGTACATTGGGCGCTTCAAACCGGCGGCTGTGAACACGCCTTGCCAATCCATTCGATGACACTCTTTGCAGGGAGGTAGCCCATGATGCGGTTGCTCGTCGTTCTGCTTCTGGCCTGCTCGGTCGCCACTGCCCAGACGGTGACCGGCAATACCCACGATAAGCAGGCAAACGTCCGTCAGGATACAACGCTCAAGCCGGGGTGGAACCTCGCCAGCGTGGCCGGACTGAACCTGACGCAGGCGTCCTACACCCGATGGGCCCCCGGCGGGGAGAACTCGCTCGCCTTTACGGCCGCTCTGACCGGCGGGGCAACACGTGTTGCCGAGACGATCCGCTGGGCGAACTACCTGAACCTCCGGTTCGGACAGAGCAGGCTCGGCGACCAGGGGCTCAGAAAAACCGACGACGAGATCTACCTTGAGTCCCTCCTGCTGTTCATTGTCTGGGAGAAGGTCTATCCCTATGTCTCGGCCACGCTTCGGACGCAGTTTGCGCCCGGCTACACCTATCCGGAGGGAGCCCCCAAGCAGGAGATCTCCCGGTTCTTCGACCCGGCCTACCTGACGCAGAGTGTCGGTCTGGCCTGGGAGCCGACCCCGATCTTTACCACGCGTCTTGGCGTCGGTGCGCGGGAGGTCATCACCTCGCAGTTTCCGTCCTATGCGGATGATCCCGAGACAGCGGACCTGGAGAAGGTCAGAGTCTGGGGGGGACTGGAAAACATCTCCATGCTCACATGGCAGTTCGCCGAGAATATGGCGTTCGTCTCCAGGCTGGAGCTCTTTGCTCCCTTCAACGCGCTGGACCGTGTGGTTCTGCGCAATGACAACCTGCTGACGGCAAAAGTCAATGAGTATGTCAACGTAGGCATCAACGCCCAGTTCGTCAATGACGTCAACATCTCCCCGTATACGCAGGTCAAGCAGACGCTCTCGATCGGAGTCACCTATACCCTACTGTAAAGCCGGTGGTCCGTCAGGACGGTCATCATCCACACTAACACACGGAGGAATAGACCCATGGGAATGATGCAAGAATTCAAAAAGTTCGCCATGCGGGGGAATGTCGTTGATATGGCGGTCGGTATCGTCATCGGCGGCGCGTTCGGAAAGATCGTCTCCTCGCTGGTGGGTGACGTGATCATGCCGCCGCTTGGCATGCTGGTCAGCAACGTGGACTTCACGCAGCTCTCGCTGACCCTGCGCGAGGCCTCCGAGGGTGTCGAGGCCGTGACACTGGGCTACGGGGCGTTCCTGAAGGCAGTGGTCGACTTTGTGATCATCGCCTTTGCGATCTTCATGGTTGTCAAGGGGATGAACGCGATGAAAAAGAAGGAAGAAGAGAAGCCGGCCCCACCCCCTGCACCACCGAAAGAGGAAGTTCTCCTGACCGAAATCCGCGACCTGCTCAAGGCCGGCCGCTAGGCGCCTTGGGCTGAGGGGCGGGGGACGATGGCTGCGCGACCGTTGTGATCCACTCCCCGATCAGTGTGAGCACAGACGGTGCGATGGTCTCCTCCAGCACGCCGTACTCTGCGGGAAGCCCAGTCCCGGCTGTTTGGAACAGATGGTTCAGGCCGGGAAGCTCACGGACAACGGCACGGCTGTTGCCTCCCTCATGCAGAGCCTGGCGGATGCCAGCGAGGTTCTCTCGTGGCAGGACCTGGAGATCCTTCCCGCCGGTGAGTGCCAGGACAGGGCACTCGACGCGTCGAAGCGCCGAGCGAGGATCGTGGCTGAGCGCCCACCGGAGCCAGCGAGAAGTGATCACGGGAATCTGCCGGGAGAGCAGCGTGTCGAGATCTCCCAGAGCGGTCCGTTCTTCTGCCGGGAGTGAGTCAGCCCAGGAGCGGATCGTCCGTTCGGCCTCGAAGGCAAGCGTGGCGCTGTCGCGCCCGGACCCCGCCAGGGTGTAGACCGCACTGTTGAGAGCCTGTGTCCGCGCAATGACCTCGTCACTGATGCCGGAGGCCCGCGCCAGCGCCTCGCTCTGCAGCAAAAGGAGCTCGTCCACCGGCACACCGGGCGATGCCATCAGAACTAGGAAAGCGATCGCGCCGGAATCGGCGGCCACCATCGAGGCAACAAACCCGCCCTCGCTGTGACCGAGGAGACCGATCCGGTGCGGATCGATCTCGGGGCGTGCTCTGAGGAAGCTGACTGCAGCACGCACGTCCCCGGCAAGATCTTCAAGCGTTGTCCCCCGCAGCGTCCCCGTCGAATTGCCCACCCCCCGGTCATCGAAACGGAGAACCGAAATGCCGCGGCGCGTGAGATCATCGGCGAGGACCAGAAAGGGGCGATGCCCGAAGACTGATTCATCACGGTCCTGGGGACCTGAGCCGCTGATGAGAACAACGGCCGGGCCGGGGGTCTCCCCGGGTGGCGTCGTTAGTGTCCCGGCCAGCGTAATGCCGGCCTCGCGGTTGGGAAACACCACCTCCTCTTGGCCGTACGGATATGGAGGTACCGGCTCCTGGGGTCGCCGCATACGCTCCGGTGTCCCCCCCTTACGCAGGCGGAGAGGAAGACGAAGGCCCGACTGGCTCCAGATGCCTGCTACGACGGTGTCTCCCGGCGACAGCGCACCGGCATAGGCCCCTGCAGCTGCCCGCACCTCGACCAGGAGACTATCTCCCTCAAGCCGCACACTGCTCAGCGGGATCCCGCTCGCCCCCTGGTCGGGGCTGTCCATGGTCCCGGAGAAACGCCCCTCGGCCTCCTGCCGCAGGTGGAAGACAATGCGAAGACGCATCGCTCCGGCCTCCAGCGTTCCCTCCCATGAACCGTCAATCCTCGAGGCACCGGCTGAGGCTATGTTCAGCTGGAGCAGTGCCACCATGAGGGAGCACACACGCGCTGCTGTGATCATTGGTACGCCTCGATGGTACGATAGAGCATCATGTATGATGGCCGGGTGCAGGGTCGCGGCGTGCCGTGAAGCGCCGGTCGACCTTCCCCGGGCGTAACTCTTCGGGCAGGAGAATGAACCCCGTACGGCCATCGCCGATCACCTGGCTTCTTCTTCCCCTGTGCATCCAGTGCCAGAGTCCGATGAGTGCACACACAAATGCATCGGTCAGATCTTCAGCTTCCTTGGTCCAGACGCGGGCCAGGAGGGCACGCGCATCATCATTGAGCTCCAGCGAGGGGAAGCGCTCCCCCAGCATGGTGCGCAGGCCCGCTTGGAGTCGGCGGAACTCCTGTCGTCGTGCAGCGACACGCCCGCGCTTGTACTTGATGATACGCCGAAGATTCAGCAAGCGCACGAGTGCGGGATGGGGATAGACTTCGGCGACGAGCCGGGCGTCCCGACTCAGCTCCCATCCGGGCCGCAGGCCAAGCCGGCTGAGTTTCTTCAGAAGGCGGGGAGGACGGACACAGCGCTCGGCATTCGCCGGGTGGCACCCTGCGTGCTCACGATGAAACAGCGTGTGTGTCGTGCGGTCCACCGGCCGTGAACCTGTCCGGTTGGGAATGAGAAGCGGGGCATCAATTGTCACCAGCACGCTCCCGGCCTCCGGCAAGCGGGACCGGAGGGAGTCCAGCAGCTGATCATCACCGTGTGGATAGTCAAAGTCCACAACGCGCGTCCCCGCGCGCGAAGCGTGGAGGGTACAGACCCCGTCGGGGCGCCTGTCACCCCAGGCGAGATCGATCCCGATCAGCACCATGCCGCAGACTAGATAGCCCCCATGACGGCGTTGATGGCAACAACGTTGACGATATCATCCACGCTGCACCCCCGGGACAGATCAAAGGCCGGCTTCCGGAGCCCCTGGACGATCGGCCCGATTGCCTCAGCTCCGCCGAGGCGCTGTGCGAGCTTGTAGGCAATGTTGCCCGCGTCGAGGTCTGGGAAGATGAGGACGTTGGCCCGTCCTTCGACAGGGCTTCCCGGCGCCTTGGAGCGGGCAATGGCGGGGATGATGGCAGCGTCGAGCTGAAGATCGCCATCGACGAGCAACTCCGGGCGCCTCTGCCGGACAAGCGCGGTTGCCTCCTGGACCTTTTCCACGAACGGGTGAGAGGCACTCCCCCGGGTGGAGAAGGAGAGCATCGCGACACGGGGCTCCTCAGCCGTGAGCCTGTGATGGTTCTCAGCAGTGGAGATGGCGATGTCAGCAAGCTGACTTGCGTCGGGGTCCGGGACGACCGCGCAATCGGCAAAGGAGTAAACCTGCTGAGGGAAGATCATGTAGAAGACGCTCGAGACGATCGAAATCCCCTCGGCAAGCCCGATGACCTGAATCGCTGCCCGGAGGACATCGCCGGTGGTCGAAAACGACCCGGCAACGCTCCCGTCAGCGCGCCCCTGCCGGACCATCATAGCCCCGAAAAAGAGCGGATGTTCGATCTGCTTTCTGGCCGTGGCGGCATCCATCCCCTTGGAGCGCCGAAGCTCGTGAAAGGCTTCAGCATACGCATCACGGTCGGGTGAGGATACGGGATCGACAATGGTGATCGAGCTGAGAGAAGTGCCCTGCTCGGATGCGACCCGCTCGATATCGGCCCTCTTGCCGACCAGAACGGGAACGGCGATCGCTAAGTCCTGAAGCCTGCAAGCGGCGCTAATGGCCCGCGCGTCAGTGGCATCGGGCAGGACGATGGTCTTTCCGAGAGACCGAGCCCGGGAGGTGATTGACTGGAGGAGATTCTGGGATTCCATAGAAGCCTTGGACGGTGTCTTGATGGGGAGGCAGTAGCTGCTGAATATAGCAAAGACAACGCCAAGGGAAAAGGATGGCCTGATCTCCCACGTATGACGATTTGGCACCCCCCCCCTCAAAAGACACAAAAAACCGCAAAATGAAAGAAAATTAACAAACGTCTGCATCTGAGTGTATTGCATTTTTGTCAGGGACCTGGTAGTATTAAGGTCGTTCGTTAGACCTCCGCCTGATACCCCAAATGCACGAATCCGGCCGACCCCGGAGAGTATACCTCGAGACCTACGGATGCCAGATGAACCTGGCCGACAGTGAGCTGGTCGGTGGGATCCTGGACAGCCATGGCTATGCAGTGACTACCGAGTTGGCCCAGGCTGATGTCGTGCTGCTCAACACCTGTGCCATCCGCGAACATGCCGAGCAGCGGATCCGGGGTCGGCTGGGGTCGATCAGGGCCCAGAAGCGCACCCGGCCCGGACTGGTGGTCGGCATCCTCGGCTGTATGGCCGAGAGGCTCCGCTCACGGTTCCTGGAAGAGGAGCGGCTCGTCGACATCGTCGTCGGCCCGGACGAGTATCGGAGGCTCCCGCTGCTGGTCGACAACGCCTTTGCGGGGGAGAAGGGCGTTGCGGTGCGCCTCTCGAAAGTGGAGGACTACGACGATATCGTCCCCCTCCGCACCGACGGGATTAGCGCTTGGATCTCGGTGATGCGCGGCTGTGACAAGTTCTGCACCTTCTGCGTCGTCCCCTTCACGCGGGGGCGAGAGCGGAGCCGACCACTGCAGGGCGTTGTGTCCGAGGCACGCACGCTGTTTGGCCGGGGCTTCCGGGAGGTGACGCTCCTGGGGCAGAATGTGAATTCCTATCGGGACGGAAACAATGACTTCACCAATCTGATCCGTGCGGTCGCCGCCATTAACCCCCTGCTGCGCGTCCGGTTCACGACGTCCCACCCGCAGGACATGTCGGATCGTCTGATCGAGACCATCGCTGCGAGCTCCAACATTTGCAGGTCGATCCACCTTCCTGTGCAGTCAGGGTCCGACCGGATCCTTCGGCTGATGAACAGAACCTACACCGTGGATCACTACCGCCGTCTTGTAGATCGTATCCGGCGGACCATGCCATCGGTGAGCCTCTCGACCGACCTGATCTCCGGCTTCCCAACGGAGTCAGATGAGGACCACGCCATGACCGTTGACCTGGTCCGTGCGGTGGGCTTCGACGGAGCGTACTGCTTCAAGTACTCTCGGCGTGAACACACGAAGGCGTGGAACATGGCCGATGACGTGCCCGAGGAGGAAAAGGGACGGCGAGTCACGGAACTGACGCGCCTCCAGCAGACGATCTCGCGCGAGCGCAATGAGGTGATGGTCGGGACGGTCGAGGAGGTCTTGGTGGAAGGGCCGAGCAGGAAGTCGGCAGACGACTCTGTCGGTCGTACCGACTCGAACAAGGCGGTGATCTTCCCGCGCGGCCAGGAGGCGCCCGGCACCTATCTCCGCGTGCACATCGAGAGAGCGAACTCCGCCACGCTGTTCGGTTCGGTGGCTCAACATGCTAGCGTTGAAGGGATGACTATATGACGCGGACTCTTCTGGTTGCTGTCTTGCTCGTGCTCCCGTGGACGGTGGTGACTGCCCAGTCGGAGGACCCTGACATCCCTCGATTGATTGAGATGGTCAACCGGGGCGAAGCCGACCAGGTCAGGGCGGACCTTCCCTCCCTGCTCTCGCGGCATCCCAACAACCCGGGGATCCTCTACGTCCAGGGACTGGTCTCGGAGGAGGGGACCGAGGCGGTGCGCATTTACCAGAGCATCGTGGATAATTTTCCCCGGAGTGAGTGGGCCGACGATGCCCTCTACCGTGTCTATCAGTTCTACTATGCGCTCGGCCTGTATCGCACCGCCGAGCTGAAGCTGTCCCAGCTCCGGACGGAGTATCCTGGGTCTCCCTACGTGTCCACTGCCTCGGGAACGGAGACGACAGCGCTGGAGGAGGAACGGCCGACGCCGGAGCCGCCGGACAGCACTGCGCCGCCCGCGGTGGCCTCCCCTCCCCCGGCGGTCTCCCCGGGGCTGATGCAGACGGAGGTGTATTTCCTCCAGGTCGGAGCCTTCACCGTGCAGGCGAACGCCGAACGGCAGAGGACGGCCTTCCAGGACCTAGACTACCAGGTCGAGATCATCAGCAAGACTATCAATGGGCGCCCGCTCTATCTGGTGCTGGTCGGCCAGTACAGGACGTACGAGGACGCGAAGGCGGCCGGAGCGGAAATCCGGACAAGTCACGGGGTGGAGTCAATTGTCATCGCGCGCTAACGAGATCACCGGCGGATTGCGAACTGCCGATGCACTGCCGACGGAGGCTGCTTCCCTGCTGGGCTCCTCCGAGACGATGCGCCGCATTCGTGAGGTGGTTGACCAGGTTGCGCCCACCGATATCACGGTGCTGATCACCGGGGAGAGCGGCACCGGCAAGGAGGTCGTTGCCAAGGCGATCCATCAGGGAAGCCGTCGGAGTCGGAAGCCCATGGTCTCGGTGAACTGCGGCGCGATCCCGGAGGGCATCATCGAAAGCGAACTCTTCGGACACGAGCGGGGATCCTTCACCGGTGCCTCCGAGCTCCGGAAGGGGTATTTCGAACTGGCCGATGGTGGAACGATCTTCCTGGACGAAATCGGAGAACTCCCCATGGCCGCGCAAGTGAAGTTTCTGCGGATCCTGGAGAACGGGGAGTACCTGCGTGTGGGATCCTCCTTGCCGCGAAAGGTCAATGTGCGCGTCATTGCCGCTACGAACAAGGATCTTGAAGTGGAAACACGGCACAGGAGGTTCCGCCAGGACCTTCTCTTTCGCCTCCGGTCGGTCACGATCATGGTTCCCCCGCTCCGGGAACGGCCGGAGGATATCCCGACGTTTGTGGAAGGCTTTGCCGGCGAGACTGCCCGGAAACACGGATTGGAGTATCGCGGCATCTCGGATGCCGCCATGGAAGCCTTGATAGTTTACCGGTGGCCCGGAAACGTCCGCGAGCTGCGCAACGTGATCGAGAGCATGCTGGTATTGGAAGGAGGGCGCAGGATCGAGCTCGACGATATCCGACGCTATCTCCCGGACGGTGAGCCGGTTGTGGAAAACAGGCACCTTCCTGTTCCCGTGTCCCGGAGCGTGGAAGAAGCCGAGCGGGAGCTGATTCTCCGCGCCCTACTCGATATCAAGGGAAATATCATGGAACTCCGTTCGCTGGTCGAGCAGCAGACCCAGTCGATGGAGGCCGTTGCCCGCGCGGGAGAGGCATCCGTGCTCGGCCGCGACCCGGCTGAAGAACCGGACCTCTCCCTCCAGGAGATGGAGCGAAAGCTTATCGCCGAGGCGCTGGAGCGTCACCACGGTAACCGGAGAGTTGCCGCCCGGGTCCTCAATATCAGCGAGCGCACACTGTACCGGAAGATCAAGGAGTACGGCCTGGGATGAGAGGGCGCCTCGAGGAACGATCCGGCGGCACCGCAGCCGGAGCGGTGTGCACGCTGCTCCTCCTGGCCCTGAGTGGCTGCTCGTACTCCTTTACCGGGGCATCGGTGCCGCCGAACTGGAAGACGATCGCCATTCCGCTGGTGGAAGACCAGTCAGGCTACGGAGAACCCGGCCTGCGCGAAGAGTTCACGACGATGCTGACGACACTCTTCATCAACGACAATAGCCTGCAGGTTTCCGAACGCACGAGCTCGGACCTCATTCTCTCGGGAGCCGTCGCTAATGTTATCGATGCCCCCTCCTCCGTCGGCGGCGAGGAGCAGGTGCGCGCTCGTCGCGTGACCGTCACTGTTCGCTACAGACTGCAGGACATGACCACTCGCCGGGAGGTCTGGGAGAAGACCTTCTCGAACTGGGGGGAATATCCCTGGACGGGAGGGCCGTCGCAGGTGCGCGAGGGCCTCAACGAGGCAATGCGAAAAATCACGGAGGATATCCTGCTGGAGACCGTGTCGGGGTGGTGACCTCGCCTCCAGCAGTCGCATGGACAGACACGTGTCCCTGAAGAAAGCATTATGGACCATCTCATTCTCTTTGTCTATATCGCGTCCCTGACAATTCTGTTCGTCTTCGGGTCGCACGGGTTTCTGATGATCCATCAGTACCTGAAATCCCGGGCGCGGGAGGAGTATCCTTCCCTCCCGATTCCGGCCTACCCCGTGGTGACGGTGCAGCTCCCGGTGTATAATGAGCTCTATGTCGTCGAGCGCCTGATCGAGGCCGCTTGCGGCCTTGTCTATCCGCGGGAGAAGCTTGAGATTCAGATCCTGGACGACTCGACCGACCAGACTGTCGCGCTGGTAGCGGCCTGTGTGGACCGCTATTGCCAGCAGGGTTTTGACATCAAGCAACTCCGCCGGGCCGACCGGACCGGCTTCAAGGCCGGGGCGTTGCGCGAGGGGCTGGCGCGGGCGCGGGGGGAGTTCGTGGCGATCTTTGACGCGGATTTCGTGCCCCGGAACGACTTCCTACTCAAGACCATCCCGCACCTCGTCAACAATGCACGGCTCGGGATGGTCCAGACGCGATGGGAACACCTGAACGCAGACTACTCCCTGCTGACGCGGGCGCAGGCGATGGCGCTGGACGGGCATTTCGTGATCGAGCAGGCGGTGCGCAATCGGGCCGGGTTCTTCATCAACTTCAACGGGACCGCCGGCGTCTGGCGGCGGACCTGTATCGAGGACGCGGGCAACTGGCAGGACGACACACTGACCGAGGATCTCGACCTGAGCTATCGCGCCCAGCTGCGAGGATGGAAATTCCTCTATCTGGATAGCGTCACCTCGCCGGCAGAACTTCCTTCGGAGATCAACGCCCTGAAATCGCAACAGTTCCGATGGACGAAGGGAGCCATTGAGACCGCTCGCAAGATCCTACCACAGGTCTGGAGAGCTGAGATCCCCCTCCGGGTGAAGATTCATGCAACCTTCCACCTGACCAATAACCTCGTGTTCCCTTTTATCCTGCTTGCGGGCATACTAAACGTGCCGCTGGTATTCCTGAAGCATAGCGGCCTCTACGACGCGTATTTCATGTTCATGTCGGTGTTCGTGCTCGCCTTCATCGCGTCGTTCCTCTTCTATATGTACTCGCAGAAGGGGGCCTACGATGACTGGCAGCGACGGCTCCTGCTCTTCCCGCTGTTCATGGCCGGGAGTATGGGCTTTGCCGTGAACAACACGCGCGCCGTGCTGGAGGGCCTCTTTCGGCGGCGTTCGGAGTTCGTCCGGACACCCAAGTACAGCATCCGACAGCGCAAAGACTCCTGGATCGGAAAGAACTACGCTCCTGTGCAGTTCAGCCCGACGGTTCTCCTGGAGCTTGCCCTCGCCGCCTACTGTCTCTTCGGCGTTATCTCGTCGGTGTATTTCCTGGAGCTGGCAGCAGTTCCCTTCCAGCTCCTGTTCTCGTTTGGCTTCGGCCTGGTTGCGGTCCTCTCACTCCGGCACGCGTACCTCGCCCGCCAGTTGCAGCGTCAGCAGTCGTGATGAGTCCGGGAGCCTGCGCTGATGGCACGTACCTATCTTGATGCTCTGGGCTCGGGGGATCCCGAGGCCCCCTGGTTCGCACGCATGGCCATGGAGTTTTTCACGCGGGACGAACCGTCCCAGGCCGCAGAGCTCTGTCTCGACGGCCTTCGGCGTCACCCCGACTACGGCACCGGCTATCTCGTGCTGGGAAAGTGCTATGCCGCACTGGGACGCAGTCGGGAGGCGCTCCTGGCGTTCCGCAAGGCTCGCGAGGTGGTGCCGGACAATGCCGCGGTGCGCGCGCTCCTTGCCGAGCAGCAGGAGCAGGAGCGGCAGGCATTTGAGGGGTTCTGTCTGCGTCGCCGGGAGGAGCTTCGCGGAGAGGACGGCACGCTCACGCTTGAGCAGTTCCTGGCAGGCGGCGATACCGAGAGCAGCGTGGACTATCTGCTCAAAAAGCTTGACGAAG
>Ga0209536_100002211_pt1 | contig 31643 bp, 33 predicted proteins | sample DeeMarSeWOR28_12_FD_187461 | JGI IMG/M metagenome (GOLD analysis project Ga0209536, IMG submission 187461) | Marine sediment microbial communities from White Oak River estuary, North Carolina - WOR-2-8_12 (SPAdes) (version 2) | ecosystem: Environmental > Aquatic > Marine > Intertidal zone >... | reverse complement strand
CGGAGATAACCAGACTGGTAATATACAGTGCCCATTGTATATTTCGGGGAATAATTGAATTGGCGTTATAAACCTTTTTGGAGATTTTAACTTGGGGCAAGTTTTCAATTTTGGTTTGAATGTTCATAGATAATTTCTTTCTAAGAGGCATACATAGCCTCTCTATAAATAAAGGTTATAAAATGAGAACTTCTTGAAGCATCTGCAAGTACATGACGACCTATATAACAATTAGTTACTGAAACGAAGGACAGTGACACATTACAATTCTGTTTGCAGCAAAATCGTTATTTTGGAATAAGAATTCCGGTTTTTACATTCAGTACGTCAGCGGCTTTACGAAGATTACTAAGGTGAACATCATTATCTGTAAACTTCTCATAATCTTCATAAATACCGTTCCAAATCTTTATTGCAGTCGGCTCGCTGCACCCACGCTTGCGCATTTCACCGATGAAATCATCATATGACATTGCCCCCCTTGCGGCTATTAATTGAACTCGGCTTCCCATCTTTGCTCCGTAATTTGTTTTTGAATTAATTTCAGTAAATGCTTTTCTTGTGGAATGAGAATAAGATGATCTTTTTTATTGTGCTTTTTTCGTTTTAAAATCAGATTATGAAATGGTTAATATTAGATTATGAAATCGATTTAAAATTTCATGATAACGAAAAACAAAAAACGGGTAAAATTAATTAATAGAGCAGATTCTGCACAAACCCTAAATCCATACCTTTATTGTCCTATTTTAGCAAGATAGATATTTATTTGTATATGAAAATTCTTAGGGTTTCTTAGGATTTCAAAAAGTAAACATTGGTTAATTCAAGAAAAGATGTTGTGCACAATAGCTACCTGTGCTATATTGGTGGCATCTTATTACAAAACAGGAATTTACTTAATTACATGACTTTGAAATTGAAAGGGGTATGAGTGACTGATAAGATCTTAGTGATAGATGACGATCCAGACATTGCGAAACTTATCAATTTGATTTTGAAACCACGCGGTCTAATAACCTATCACGCAGTAGATGGACAAGATGGTCTAAAGCAGGCTTACGAACTACAACCTGATCTGATTATTTTGGACATTATGATGCCAGTACATGATGGATATGAAGTCTGTGCTCGTTTGCGAGAGTTAAGTGATGTCCCCATTCTTATGCTCACAGCTAAATCCCAAGCTTCCGATGTAACGCGTGGATTTGCCGTCGGCGCGGATGATTATGTTAAGAAACCATTTTCTAATGAAGAGTTGGTTTCGAGAATTGAAAGTCTCTTACGACGTAAAAAGACCACTGATGCAACCAATAATCTCAAGAGTTATTCAGATGGTTACCTTGAGGTAGAGCTTGCATCTCAAAAGGTCACTGTACAGGGTGAAGAAATTTCATTGACCCCTACAGAATTAAAACTTCTGTCTTTCCTAATTCGTCATCCAAATAAAACCCTACCTACCCGCACATTATTGACAGAGGTGTGGGGTGATGCATACAGTCATGAAAAGTCATTGCTTTCATTATATGTTCATCAATTGCGGCAAAAACTGAAAGAGGGTGAGGCAGAACATAAATACATCCAGACCCAATGGGGTCAAGGATACTGTTTCAATCCCTTGCTGCAAACCCAAAACCCGTCTCCTGTTCCCATGCCTGCTCTTGAAAAACAGATAGAACAAGAAGAAAAAAACACAAAGTCCTCCACTTTCACATGGGGGTGGATTTTTTTGGCTATTCTTATCATATTGATAGCTATACAACTAGCTAGCATTTCCAATATCTTCCCAATGCCTGTTGAAAAAAGCACATCTCTCGAAGCAATAGTTACCGCTGATGGTTTTATTGAAAATGATGTTACAGGTGTGCGTGGACAAATTTGCATATCTAACCGAGGCAAATACTCGACCGAACGCCTATCCATAATGAATACCGTTCAGGTAACCGGTGAACAAAAAAATGCGCTCACAACAACAGCAATCGATCTTGGCCAAAACCACATTATCGAACCAGATAAATCCTATTGCTACCCATATGAAGTTATTTTTGATCCCATCCTTGAGCCGAACGTTAGCTATGCTAATGTAGTTAGAGTAACTATTTCTAATTATAGGGGCTTGGCACCTGGCAGTGAACATTGTCCGGGCCCCGATCCATGTTCATTTGGGCCGACACTCACAACTGAGTTTACATTACCAGAACCATAACTTGAAAAATTTTTCCTGAAAGATAATCTAAAAAACTCTAAGCGTTGTTGAAAAATTCTTGGAGATGAAAGATAAATAAAAATTCGCCCCGATGCCAACAATCGGGGCGAACCTATAAGGCTATATTGGCCAAATCAACCACATCAGCGTGGCCACCACAATTCCGAAAAGCACACCACCGGTCACCTCTAAAGGCGTATGACCGAGCACTTCACGTAATTCGTTCTGATCGAACATGTGCCCGCGTAATAATTCGTCGAAAAGCACGTTGATGCGCTGCGCATGGATACCAGCCTGCCGACGCACCCCGGCCGCGTCGTAGGTCACTACCATCGTGATGGCTACCCCCAGAGCAAACAACGGGTTATCGAAACCATGATATAAGCCAATCGCAACAGTTGCGGACGTCAGCAATGACGAATGTGAGCTAGGCATGCCCCCCACGCTCAACAACAAAGCCCAATTCCAACGACGTGTGTAGAGATAATCCAGCGGGATTTTTATTATCTGTGCCAGCAACCAGGCGGTCATCATCGTGATCAAGACACGGTTTTGAAAGAGAGCACCCAGGTTCATGGACTATTCTCCGGCCTCAAAATCGGATAGCTGATCACCAGACAATTCACGGACCTTGAGTTCAGCTCCATCGAGCAGCTCGCCACAACGCTTAACCAGAGCCTGCCCTCGTTCAAAAAGCGTCATAGCCTCTTCGAGTGGATTCTGTGAAGCATCTCCCTCCAATATATTAACGATGGTCTCCAATTCAGTAAAGGCTTCTTCATAAGTCAATTCTTCAATGGGTTTTGGAGATGTTTTTTTTGACATTATGACTCCTTATTTTTCGAAACAATTGCATCAAACGCGCCATCGCTGACGCGTACATGTATTGCATCACCGGATTTCGCCTGACCCACCCTGCTGACCATTTTTCCATCTGCCTGACGTGTGACTACGGCATATCCACGCCCAAGCACAGAAAGTGGATTGAGTGACTCCAATCGACGTTCAAAGCCTCGCAACCGAGATTCATCCAACGCAAGGCGGTGCCGTAACGTAGACAATCCGCGCCGGGCAAAATCATCCAGACGCTGACGGTCGGTTTGGATACGGCGCAGGGGGGATGCAAAACGTAGGCTTGCGGCTAAGGCCTCGAGTCCGGTTTGTTGTACGGTCAACAGGCCCAGAGTCGAGGTGAAGAGACGGTTTCTCATCCCCTGCAAATACGCAGACAGATCGGTAATCGTGATAGGCGTCGCCAATTCAGCAGCAGCTGTGGGTGTGGGAGCGCGCAAGTCGGCAACGAAGTCACATAAGGTGAAATCGGTTTCGTGACCTACGCCGCTTATCACAGGGGGTTCAGAAGCGGCTATTGCGCGAACAACGCGTTCGTCGTTAAAAGCCCACAGGTCTTCAATGGAACCGCCGCCGCGTGCCAACAGGATGACATCGGGTTCGAGCTGATTGAGATCCGCGAGCGCAGCAACTATTTTGGGCGGCGCCTCGTCACCCTGCACTGGCGAGGGCGCGAGGATAACTTCAACCAGCGGCAAGCGACGACGAAGGGTATTGAGAATATCTCGCAGGGCCGCGCCGGTGGCAGAAGTGACAATGCCAATCACCCTCGGCAACTCAGGGACAGGAAGCTTACGCTCGGCGTCGAACAGTCCCTCGGCTTCAAGCATGGCTTTCAGTCGCAGGAATTCCTGGTAGAGCACGCCTTCGCCCACTGGACGAATAATGTCGGCATAGAATTGATATGCGCCCTGCGGCTCGTACACCCCGATGCGGCCGTGTGCTTCGATTTCCATGCCATCCTGCAAAGGCAGACTCATGCGACGGGCATCGCCTTTCCACATGACGCCCCGTAATGAAGCGCCAGCATCTTTGAGCGTAAAATAAATATGTCCAGAGGCAGGCCGCCCCAGGTTAGAAATTTCACCCTGCACCCAGACATCCTGCAAGGTCACATCTGACTCCAGCAAAGAGCGGATGTGCTGGGTCAGGCGAGAAACAGTCCAGGTGACAGAGGTGAAGAGCGAAGGTTGGGACATCTTCAAAAGGATACTCCATTCTGAAAAGTCTTACAAGTCTGGTAGGTCTGATTAGTCTAACAAGTCTTATCGGTCTTATAGTTCAATCAGCCAATCTGTTTGACTTCATGAGACTTGTAAGACTTCTTTAGACCTATAAGACCGTTAGGACTAATTACCCCGTTAGACCTTTTCTCCCTTCTCTGCTACAATCCCAGAAACATGAAGAGAATCTGGTCTCCCTGGCGTATGAAATATATTGAAAACCACGAAAAAGAAGTAGGCTGCATTTTTTGCAATGCCCTGGCGCGCGTGGATAATGATGAAAACCTGATTATCAAACGCGGTAAGTTGGCATTCGTTATCCTGAATCTTTATCCCTACACGAGCGGACATATCATGGTGGCGCCGATGGCACATCAACCGTCTCTAGAATTTCTCGATCCCAACTCGCGCGCTGAGATGATGGAACTGGTTTCAGAGTCAATCGTGGTTTTGAAGAAAATCTATCACCCGCAGGCCTTTAACGTTGGTGCAAATATTGGAGAGGCAGCCGGGGCCGGAGAACCCGATCACGTGCATATGCACATCGTCCCACGCTGGGCCGGGGACACGAATTTCATGTCCACCTTGGGAGAGACACGTGTGCTGCCCGAAGCCTTGGAAGAAACTTATAAACGCATCAAAGCTGGCTTTGAAAGTTAGTTTACCCAAATTCCTCTAAATTCAACTATGGAAAATTATGCTTGATCGAATTCGTTCTTATATATTAATAGTGACGTTCATTTTGGTTCTGGTGACCAGCTGTGTTCCTGCGAACATCACCGAGCAGGCACCCATTGAACAACCTGTTATCGCAACAGAACCTGCCAAACTAGTTGCTTCCATTCCTGAAGCAACTCAACCGCCCACGCCCGTCCCACAACCCACGCTGACTCCTTCAACATATGGACCTGGCCAGGCTGACTTCCCAGTAGATGTAAACCCGTTCACCGGGCTGCAAGTCGCCGATCCGTCTCTGCTAGAGCAGCCTGCCTTGCTGGTTTCGATCACACACTTCCCGCCGGAAGCGCGTCCACAAGGGGGGTTGTCGTTTGCGCCCTGGGTATTTGAGTATCTGATCGCCACCGGTACTACGCGCTTTGCAGCCGTTTTTCACGGACAGACTCCATATCCAGAAGCACCCCTGACAGGCGGTTGTGAAGTCCGTATGCAGCCATTTGAGCAAAAAGGCATCCTGCTGGGCAACCGCGTCTGGCTGGACAAAAACGCTGACGGCGTGCAATCGCCAGAGGAGCAAGGGATAGGCGGGGTGTGCGTCAATCTCTTTGATGCAGATGGGAAGCTCGTCCAGAAGACCAGCACCGACTCCAACGGGTACTACGGTTTCAATGTAGAAGCGGGAACGTATACGATTGAATTTGTAAAACCTGATGACTGGGAATTCACCGAAGCAAACGTCGGATACGAAGAGACCGATAGCGACGCCGAGCAAGCCACAGGGCGGATTGAAGCGATCCAGGTGAACGCGGACGTTCGTCTCTGGGATGCCGGCCTTATTCCATCAAATGAGCCTGATCCCGCCGACATCCCACCTGCACAAATTGGGCCGGTGCGCTCGGCGCGGCTCATCCACGTCCACCTGCAGAATTTCCTGCAAAATAGCTGCCTGGTCTACGCTGGGGCGACCGAGGAAATCGAGGCAGATATTCCTGGCTGTGCGACAGTTTTCAAACGAGGCGATGGCGGGATGGGTGCTATGTTGGAGATTCCGCGTATGGTGGCAATTTCGGAGGATAATTATCGCAGAGAGGGAAGCGATTTCAACTACGCCAATAATCTCTTTAAAGAAGAAACCCCCGCAGGAGGCCAGCCTGCGTCACAGGTCGAGATGTTCTTTTCGCAGCTCAATCAGAGTAAGTGGGCTTACGACCCTACCTACCAGGGCTGGCTGCGCTATGTGGACAACACCAGCGAACCAACCGAATTTCACGTGGATACCGATCGGCTTTCAGGCCGACAAATCCACTTTGAAAATCTGATCGTTTTGTTTGTAGAACACGAAGTGCTGGCCCCCGCGATCATGGATATGAACCTGCAGCCGGGTGAAGAAGAGCGCGGATTTGTGTTCCGCGACGGGCAAATGTATGAAATCAAATGGAGCACGCGTGCGGGGGAGTACGAGCAAGAGACCGGTTTCCGTCGCCCGATCGCTTTCCTCGATAAAAACGGCGAGCCTTTTCCGCTGCGTCCCGGGCGTTCATGGATAGTCATCGCAACACCATATTCTGATTACTTCCAGAATGAGCCTGGAAAGTGGCAATTCCGCATTTATGCGCCGCCTGGAGCAGGGATATATTAGCAAAGATTTGAGAAAAAGCCCGTTCACCAACCTGGTGATGGGCTTTTTAGTAAAATACAATCAAATGAAAAATTTAAAGATTTCGATAATTTTTGGTTTGATATTTTTATATGCTTGCCAGCCTAAAATCAAGCCAGAAATTACGCCCACAAGTACATTCATGACCAAAACAAGCGATACTTTTACCGCAACTGTATCCCCCACTCCATCTATTACATCCACACCACAGCCACGCCAGCAGCCAACCAGCTATGGGCCTGAACTCAAAGATTTTCCTCCCGGCTACAACCCGCTGACCGGCCTCCCTGTTCAAGATCCATCTATGCTAGATCTGCCAGCCGTGCTGGTTTCGATCAGCAATATGCCGGTTACCGCCCGTCCGCAGGCGGGATTGGGTTTCGCGCCCTGGGTCTTCGAGCTTTTCATCGGCGAAGGCACCACACGCTTCATGAGCGTTTTCTACGGCGACTATCCGCGCATTATCCCCAATGTCAGCGGGGATTGTACCGTCCGCGAAAAACGCTTCATCCCGGAAAGAGATTGGACAGGTAACTACATCTGGTTGGATGAAAATCATAACGGGCAACAGGATGCTTGGGAAGTTGGCGTGGGAGGGATATGCATCCATCTGTTCGATGCTGCTAGCGGCGAACTTCTCGCCAGCACATCCAGCAATTCCAACGGCTATTATGGGTTTGAGATCGTCCCCGGCACAAAGTATTTTCTCCAATTTGAATTACCTTCAATCTATCAATTCACTAACCCGGATGTAGGGGACGATGACCACGATAGCGACGTCGACCCTACCAGCGGACAAACTCCCGTTTTCCAGCCATTTGCCAGCGATTCATCCTGGGACGCAGGCTTGCTCCTGCTCGAAAAGCCGACTGCCACCCCTAACCCAGTTGTGACCGGCACACCGCCCGGCTGGTATATCCCATCCGGAACGTATGTTGGCCCGATCCGCTCCGGGCGATTGACCTACAACCAAATCAAATACATGTTCACCGATAGCTGCCTGGTCTACGCCAGCGCGGGACGCGGTATCCGTGAGGCGTTGGACGGCTGCGAGATCATCTTTGGCGTTGACCCAACCACTCCTAACAGTTCCCTTCTAACCGTTGAACACATGCTTGAATTGGCCGAAGAGAGCAAAGTTGAGAATCATCCCATCAACTATTCAGGGAATGTATTTTCAGATACCCCGCCCATTGATGGTCAACCCGCTACCGACCTCCACGTTTTCTACCATGATTACAGTCAATCCCTTTGGGAATATGACCCCATCTCAAAAAGCTACCTGCGTTTTACTGACTTGGCAGATGGCACCGCCATGTTCGTCCCTGCCACCGACCGCCTGACCGGGCGCCAACTCAAATTTGAAAATGTGATCGTTCTCCCAGCCATCCACAATCGGATTCGCCATCTGCAATTCGATATCGACCTGGGGATTGGAAAAAGAGAACCGGCATATTTGTTCCGTGATGGACAGGTGTTCAAAATCTACTGGTCAACAGTCAACCGCGAGTGGGAAAAAGAAAGCGGATTCCTGCGCCCCATCCATTTCGTAGATTCGGATGGCAACCCAATCCCGCTGCGACATGGCCGCACCTGGATACACCTGGTCACACCCGAATCTTATTTGGAAGATTTGGGCGCTGGGGAATGGCAGGTCCGTTTTATTCAGCCTTACGATCCAATTGATACGCCTGAACCCTAGGAAGTGACAACTGTCCTTCAACTTTTTGACTTGTGCCAGTGTACTTTTAGGGGCGAGAAACGCTATAATATCAATATCCTAATCACCATACAAGATGAAACAGGAGACAATCCATGAGTAAAGAGAATGAAGCTGTCATCCTATCCGCCGTGCGAACGCCGATTGCAAAATTCCAGGGAGGCTTGAGCAGCGTGCCGGCGACAAAACTGGGGGCAGTGGTAGTCAAAGAAGCTGTAGAACGAGCAGGCATAGAGGACAAAGAAGATTTAGACGAGGTATTCATGGGGATGGTCGTCCCCGCCGGGCAGGGACAAGCTCCCGCCCGCCAGGCTGCCATCTTTGCCGGGATTCCGGCCACGGTCAGCGCAACTACCTTTAATAAGGTTTGTGGTTCAGGGCTTAAGACTGCCATGCTTTCTGCCCAAGCCATTAAGGCCGGGGATGGACAGCTTTTTGTGGCTGGAGGCATGGAATCGATGACACGCGCGCCCTACCTGGTGCCCGGTCGCACGGGTGAGCTGCGTTATGGTCACACGCCCCTGAAAGATTCCCTGCTGCACGACGGTTTGTGGGATCCCTTCGAAGATTGGGCCATGGGCAACGCCGCCGACTTCATCGCTGAAGAGTACGAAGTCACACGCGAAGCCATGGACAATTTCGCCGCGGAAAGCCAGCAAAAAGCCGTTGTTGCGATGGAAGCGGGGAAGTTCAAAGCCGAGATCGTACCGGTGGAAATCCCGGGCCGCAAAGGCGCAGTGACTGTTTTTGATACGGATGAAGGTCCGCGCGCTGGCACAACCGCCGAAGGTCTCGCCAAGCTGCGGCCTGTCTTCCGCGAGGACGGGCGAGTCACCGCCGGGAATGCCTCCACACTAAATGACGGTGCAGCCGCTGTGGTGGTCGCCAGCCGTGCCTATGCCGAAGCGCATGGGCTGAAACCGATGGCGCGCGTGGTCGCTTACGGGCAGGCTGCTCTCGAGCCAAAATGGCTCTTTGCCGCCCCGGCCAAAGCCATGCCAAAAGTTCTCGAAAAAGCCGGCTGGACTCTTGCGGATGTCGATCTGATCGAACTCAACGAAGCCTTTGCCGCCCAGTGTCTTGCCAACGGCTACGAACTGGCTGACCAGGGCTGGGATTGGGAGAAGGTCAACGTCAATGGCGGCGGGATCGCGCTTGGTCATCCTATCGGCGCCAGCGGCGCGCGCATCCTGGCTACGCTAATCTATGCCTTGAAAGACCGCGGTCTGAAACGTGGGCTCGCCAGTCTGTGTCTGGGTGGTGGCGAAGCCGTCGCGATGGCAATCGAACTGGAATAACAGATGAATCGCGAAGAGATCAACGAGAAGATTGAGCTGTATGGGCGCGGATTCGATCTATTGACCGCCGCGCTGGCTGAAGTCCCGAAAGAAGCGTGGCTTTTCAAGCCTGAACCCAAAGAGTGGGGCGTCCATGAAATCATCATCCATCTGGCAGATAGTGAAGCTATCGCCGCGCAACAGGCGCGTTTGATGGTTGCCGAGCCGGGCGGAACAGTGATGGCATATGATCCTGATGCCTGGGCAAATAAGCTCGATTATCAAAATCAGGATGCGGAAAAAGCGTTGCAATTACTCAAAATTACCCGGTTGACAACCTATCGTTGGCTGAAATCCCTGCCTGATTCAGCATTCAAGCTTTCTGCAATTTATCCAGGTGATGAAGAACCCTATTTTCTGGATGAACTGCTGGGTATCTACGCAGGACATATTCCGGACCATATTGAACAGATCAAGAACAACGTCAAATTGTGGAGAGAACAGAAATGACAATTAAACACATTTTCATCGTCGGCGCAGGAACAATGGGGAACGGCATTGCTCAGGTAGCAGCCACATCTGGTTACCGCGTCACTTGCATGGATGTTATGCCTGCCGCCCTTGAAAGAGCCAAAGCTGTCATCGCGAAATCTGCCGCTAAACTGCTCGAAAAGGAAAAGATCACCGCAGAGCAAAAAAATGCTGCGGACGAAATCGCCTTTGCATCAGACATGTCTTCCATCGGCGAAGCAGACCTGGTCATCGAAGCGGCTACCGAAAACCCTGACCTGAAATTCAAAATATTCAAGGAAATGGATGAGAAAGCGCGCGAAGGCGTTATCCTGGCGACTAACACTTCGTCCATCAGCATCACCAAAATTGCGGGCTCCACTTCACGCCCGGACAAAGTGATTGGGATGCACTTCATGAACCCGGTGCCGTTGATGAAACTGGTGGAAGTAATCCGCGGCTTGGCTACATCCGATGAAACCACTCAAACCACTGTTGACATCTGCAAAGTAATGGGCAAAGAACCGGTCGAGGCCAACGACTCGCCGGGCTTTATATCCAACCGCATCCTGTGCCCGATGATTAATGAGGCCATCTTCGCCCTGCAGGAAGGTATCGGCACACCGGAAGCGATTGATTCTGTCATGAAACTGGGGATGAACCACCCCATGGGTCCACTGACTCTGTGCGACTTGATCGGCCTGGATGTGGTGCTGAACGTGATGGAAATCCTGCAGCGTGATCTGGGTGACGACAAATACCGCCCGGCTTACTTGCTGCGCAAGATGGTAGATGCAGGGTATTTGGGGCGCAAGAGCGGTCGTGGATTTTACAATTACAACAAATAAGGATGAATTCATGAAACAACGCAAAAAGTTGATGTTATGGAAAGTTCTAGCTACCTGGATTCTATTTCTTTTGCTGCACTTCTCATATGAGAGATTCCCAAATACGCTTTTCCAAATAATTGGTGAAGAGGGTGAAACTAGCTATTTTCATATGAAAATGCTCTTTTTCGCCTATTTATTCACAACAATTGTGGAATATTTCTTGAAACGAAAAGCATTATCCAACTCAACCAGTTTCTTATCTGCACGGATGTTAGTCGCAGTGGTTTTTCCATGGATGACTATTTCAATGTGGTTCACTGCCCAGGCCTTAGGCTTTGAAATCACGAACATTCCGATGGAAATCACCTACTCGAACATCATCACTCTAATTGGTATCTATTTTGCCATTCGTGCAGATGAGGTTCTGGAAAATATCGATTACCGGCCATCGTTGCGTAATTTAATCATTTTATTCTTTGCAGCAACTTTGTTGGGCTATATTTCATTCTCTTTCAACACACCAGAACATTTCTTCACTACACCTGAGGGAGTTGGACACGGGCATTAGCTGAATGAATTGATTTTTTCAAGAACCAATCGTTCCACCACGTTTGAACAATTAGCTTCTCGGGAGGGCACCATGAAAGTCGAACTGCGTGAAATGACCATGACCGATTACGATAAGGTCTATGCTCTATGGAAAGACAGCGAGGGACTGAAACTTAACAGCGAAGACGATTCTCTTGAGAGCATCAAACGCTTCCTTGAGCGCAATCCCGATCTGAGCTACGTTGCCATTGACCAGGGCCAGATCGTCGCCGCCGCATTATGTGGCAGCGACGGGCGGCATGGTTACATCCATAACCTGGCGGTAGCCAAGTCCCATCGCAGACAGGGTATTGGCAAGTCACTCGTCGGACGCTGTATGTTCGCGCTGATGCGTAAGGGCATCCATCGCTGTCACCTGTTTGTGCTGGGCGACAATCAGGCCGGGCTGGACTTCTGGAAGAGCCTGGGCTGGCAACAGCGGGTGGAATTGATCACAATGTCGCAGCCGTTGGATGTATAGCGGTTAGCTTTTAGCTTTTAGCCGCCAGCAATATGATGCTGGCGGCTTTATTAAAAATAATCTTTCGCTAAAGGATTTCCATGACAGAAAAAATCTACGACTATGTCATCATTGGTTCCGGCTTCGGCGGCTCTGTCTCCGCCATGCGGCTGACCGAGAAGGGCTATTCCGTACTGGTGCTGGAGAAGGGCAAACGCTTCAACGATGAAGACTTTGCCAAATCCAACTGGGCCATCTGGAAATATCTATGGATGCCTGCCCTCCGTGCCTATGGGATTTTGCAAATCAGCATCACCAAAGGCGCGATGGTTTTGCATGGCACGGGCGTGGGCGGCGGCAGTTTGGGTTATGCCAATGTGCTAGAAGTTCCTTCCGATGAAACCTTTGCTACCCCGGCCTGGAATCAGCCGGTGGCGTGGGGCAAGGTACTGGAACCGCATTATGAAACATCTAAGAAGATGTTGGGCGTGACCCGCAATCCCAAACTTTGGAAAGCGGACGAAGTCATGCGCCAGCAGGCTGAGGAGCGTGGCTTGGGACATACCTTTCGCGCGACCGAGGTGGGCGTATTCTTCGGCCCCGAGGGCGAGACCGTGCCCGATCCGTACTTCGGCGGGGAAGGGCCTGAGCGAATGGGCTGCCGTCACTGCGGCGCGTGTTTGGTCGGCTGCCGTTACAACAGCAAGAATACCCTGCCAAAAAATTATCTGTATTTAGCGGAAAAGAATGGGGCGGAAGTGTTAGCCGAATCCGAAGTAACAGATGTTCAACCTGCGACCTTTAACGGGGAACAGGGGTACGAGGTGACGTTCAAGTCGTCGACCCGCTGGTTTAGCGGAAGTACCCTTTCGGGCACAGGCAGGCAGACGGTCCGGGCGCGACGCGTAATCTTCTCCGCGAGTGTCATGGGGACGATGAAACTGCTTCTGAATTTAAGAGAGTCATCTTTGCCCAATCTGTCTCCCCGCCTTGGCGAGAAGGTGCGCACAAACTCCGAAGCGTTGTTGGGGTCGGTCGCCCGCAAAAGCGACATCAAATATTCTGAAGGCATTGCGATCACATCCATTTTCAATGCCGACGAGATAACGCGCATCGAGCCAGTGCGCTATCCTGACGGCTCGTCTGTGATGCGCTTTGTATCGGCGCCTTTGATTTCACAGGGGGATGCAGTGCCAGTGCGCATGCTCAAGTCTTTGTGGTGGACGCTAACACATCCGTTGGGATTCTTGAAGGCAATGGTGCTTTCAGGTTGGGCGCACAATACAACCATTATCCTGGTAATGCAGCACGCCGACAACTACATGAAGTTCCGGCTAGGGAAGGGACTACTGACGCTCTTCCGACGTGGACTGGTGGCCGACCCAACGATTGACCATAAGATTGGCGCACGCGTGGACGTAGGGCACGGTATCACGCGCGATTTTGCCGCGCGAACAAACGGCGTGCCAATGGGATCGCTGGGAGAAAACCTGCTAAATTTGCCAACCACCGCGCACATTTTGGGCGGCGCACCAGTGGGGAAAAATGCCGAAGAAGGTGTAGTGGACGAGAAATTCGAAATCCATAATTACCCTGGGCTCTTCATCGTAGACGGTTCAATCATGCCTGCCAATCCGGGCGTGAACCCTTCGTTGACCATTACTGCATTGGCGGAATATGCGATGTCAAAGGTTCCAGAGAAAGCAAAGTGAATTAGAATACCAACGAAAAGAGCCAGAATTGAGTAAATTTCTGGCTCTTTTTGATTCCTGAAAACCATCCTCCAGTAGGTTTTCTTGGCCAGCTATCCTTGCTAGCATGATAGTGACGATTCGCATCAAGGGCTGCGCAGATCGCCAAAACATTCGTGGAGGGAAGCCATACATGAATATCCAAAAACCGTTCTTTCGATATCTGCTGCCAATTGCAATTATCATCGTCTTTACCATCAATACAGTCAGTTGCCAGTCAACACCACCACCGCCAAGCCCAACACCAGTTGTTCCCTCACCCGAACCAGACAATTCTGAAACTCCATATGAACTGGTCTCCCAGGAAAGCCTGTTTACTTATCTGGAGGAGCTTACTTCCATCCAGGCCTATTCCGGTTGGCGTACAGCAGCCACCGTCGGCGAGGTCGAAGCGTTCGAATATGTCGAAGCACAGTTAGGGCAATTCGAAGCGTTGCAGGTCGCAGGGTTGGAGTTGGAGCGGCAAAGTTTCAACGTTTTCATTACAACCGAAATTTGGGATGCGCGTCTTTACCTGACAAAAGCTGATGGGCAGGAAGTTGAAGTTCCGGCTAATGGCTTGCGTGGATCGCGTTATGATCCCAACCTGACCATGTTTTTCGATACAGATGGGGAACTCAACGATTCAGATTCGGACCCTCTTTCTGCTTCCGGCACCCCATTGTTCATTCGCGACGCATATGAACTCAACATGCTTGAAGATTCGGAAGTCCAGGGCCGCATTCTCTTTTTTGATTTCGCATCAATCGATGGTTACGCTACGAGTAGCTATGAAAAAAACGGCCAACAACTTTTGCAGGCCATTGACAAGGGCGCGGCAGGCCTTGTGCTGGTCACTCAATTCCACAATCAGGCCGGGGAAAGCCACGGCACTGTGGTAGGGGACGGAGCTATCTTTCAAAACAATGTTCCAAATGCTCATATCCCAATCCTGTATGCTCGCCTGGAAGACCTCGCTCCCGCCGGCGTGAACACCTGGGATGATTTTGAGCACGTCCAATCTGCCAAAATGATTCTAGATTCGGATGTTATCTCTCCTGCGCCGTCGGGTAATTTGATCGCACGTATTCCTGGTGCTGATTCAACCCGTGCAATGATTCTGGGCGCACATATTGACTCTCCTAACAGCCCCGGCGCATTTGACGATGGCAGCGGGTCAGTTGCCTTGCTCGAAGTGGCGCGCGTATTGAATGAAGCTCAACTTCAACCACCGGTTGACCTTTACCTGGCATGGTTCGGAAGCCATGAAAATGGCATCTATGGCTCGGCACATTTTGCTACTACGAATCAGGAACTGCTCGACCGCACTATCGCCCTCCTGCAAGTGGATTGTCTGGCTCATCCCCTGGATGGGAACACATCTGAGATCGTTATGAATTTGACATCCTATGGCCGTTTTGGCGACGAAAGCCTGCCCTGGCCCGATTTCCTGGCAGGAGCAGTTGCGGCACAAGGCATCACCACCGAACCTTACGTTGAATTCGGCTTGATTGCCGACAATAGCAATTTCGATGCTTTCAACCTGCCAGAACTAGACCTGATCTATATAAACACCCAGGAACTGGAAACAATGGGCAGTGGCTACATCCATTATTCCGGGCACATGCACGATCCGTATGAGACGGCGGAATTGGCCTATGAAGTTGGGGATGTGCTGGAGGAGATGACCAAAGTGGCATTAGCCGCTGCGATTGAGACAGGCCAATCGAAGCAAAACCTGAGAATTCCTCCTGCACCTGAAAAACATGCGCTGATCGTGGCCAGCCACACTGAGCCTGTCAGCATGGTGACCACCGTCACCAGAGAACTGGGCATGGCTCTGGCCTGGGAAGGCTTCGACGTCGATCTAATCCCTTACGGGCAGACTCTGGCCCAATCTGACCTGGAAAACGTAGAGGTTATCGTTTTGCTCCCAACCCTGGATTACCCCGGGCCACATGAAGAAACCTGGTCAGAGGCTGAGCTTGCATTGTTAGATACATACGTAACCAAGGGGGGCTTACTAGTTGTTACTAATAGCGCCGGCAGTTTTGCCATGACACGCCCCATCAACGATGCAAACGAAGATGCTCTTGCAATCAATCCTTTGCTAAAGCCTACGGGAGTAGAGTTCCAATCTGGGGTTCTGCAAGGCGACTTCGCTATGGCTGCAAGTGCGCATCCCATAACTGAAGAGGTTAACTATCTGGCTCTATATCCTGGAAACGGCGTTCCGTTCGACATGAACACAGGTGTTGAATTGGCTCAGGTCAACAACCAGCCTGCGATTGGGTTGGTTGATTACGGGGATCAAGGCGGGGAAGTTTTGATCGTAGCTGATATCAGCCTGCTTTTTGATAGCAGTGGTGATGCAAACAATTTAGTCTTCATCAAGAATATAGCCAGCTACGCTCACGCTCATTGATACTTACAAACTTTATAAAAGCTAAAATGGTGACTCGGTTGGGTCACCATTTTAATTACTTCAGTCTCCTCACACAGACTTCTATCGCTTCGCTGAAGAAATCGGGTGAGACAGGGTGCTTTTGAACGAAAATAGGTATGTTCCCTATCACTCCTTCTCTGCAATTTCCGGCAAGGGGAACGCGGTAATTAAGTCCCGACTGCGGAAGCGATCGATATACTCTCGCGTTTCCCAATAATCCAAATCCAACTCATCAACAATTTCAAATACGCTCTGTTTCCCTTCGAAGCGCATCATCATTTTTTCGATAGCTCGGTTGAGTTTCCAGTTATCCTGCCAATCAACCCAAAGCCCGTGACCGGAGAGAAAGACGGGGCCGCGGAACTTTCTTTTCGGAACATAGTTGGTGGCATAGATGCGGATGATTTCCTCGATCACATCCGCAGCTTCTTGCAACTTGTCTTCGTGGATGATATCGAGATTATCATCTGACGTGTGGTATTCAGGGTATGGAAAACGGCTGATCGAAAGGCAGGGAACATTCACCCCCGGCCCATTCAAAACGCGTTCATCGTTAGCGATGATGTCGGCAAAGGTGCCTTCACGGAATTCACTTCCCCTGGCTTTGAGCACATAACCCCCGATCCGGTCGAGCATGTGCATATCTTGACGGGTATGCTGCAGGGCAATCGTGTTGTCATTACCGGTCATTTCGACGAAGATGCCGCCCCGGAATTTCGGGATCAAATCTTCGTGCTGAGCCAGGTAGGCAATGGTGCCAATCGTCTCGGGTCCGAACCAGAAACGGACGCTCATCGAGCCAGCCGGTAAGGGATTGGCTGCTAAACGGCGCGCAACCTCCAGAGCGGTGACGACGCCGGCGGCATCGTCGTTGGCCTGGTTCGGGTGGCAGACGTGCGACATAATGAGCATCTCCCCTGCTGCTTCATTCACTCCGCCCAACGGATGCAGGAGCGCGGTCGAAACTTTAAAACCCCGCTCGGGGTCTGTCACAAACTCGGAATTAATGACCGCGTGATATTTTTTGTCGCGCGAGAGCGTATCGAATAGGTTCTTCGAAAGGCAAAAACCCCAATCGCGATCGTAATATTTGAACTTCCATGGGATGGTATGCGGACGTTCTTCGTTGTAATACAGGTGAGGGGTGAGATCATCCCAGGTCAACATTTTGTCAACTGGAAGGGAATAAGATACAAGGTGCAGTGGGTCGTCTTCGAAATCCACGATACGCTGACCATCTTCCGTCTCGAGATAGGCTTCGTGGACAACATAGCGTTCGGGCACGTACCAGGTCCAGACCGGTTGCAGCGGTTCGTAGGTCTCGATTTTGTAGTTGGCGTTTTCAGGCAGATAAGAACCAATTATATCGAGAGCAGCATCGGTCCCATCTGATGCGAGCGTGCGATGAAGCGGAACGATCTCGGCCAGCACATCTTTCAAGCTGCTGACCGGTTTCATATCTGGAATCCAGTCCCTGGCCTTGTCCGGGGTTTCGATCACGTAAGTCAGTCCCGGCCCTTTGTGTTCTTTAAGCGCGTTGACCGCTACACGGAAAACATCCCGGCATTTCATCAAACGCACATCGCCCAAGCCAATCTTTTTCATGTTGACAACCTGGCTGTCGAGCAGCGCGCCAATCGGCTCGAAATCCAACACAATGCCGCGCTCCACATCACGGACGAGCATGGTGTAGGTCACTTCATGTGGTTTGCCGTCAAAATCGATGGCTATACCGGTAAACTCTTTCAAATAACGATAATCCACTTCAGCGGCCTGTTCGCAGTGATGCAGGTAGGTGATGCTTTTGCTGTAAATCAATCCCAGAATCAGGATTTTGGCATCCCAATCACGGAATTTCTTGAAGATGGTGGTTTCGCCAAAACAATCAGTGGTGCGGTGCGCGGCAAGTTCGTCCGCGTGCGCTCCGATAGCCGCCATCGAATAGATCGGGTGGAACATGCGCTTCGCGCGTGGATCGACACGCAACATTTCCGTCAACACGCCCATCTGGGAGGGTGTGGTACGGATATCCCAGGGCACGCCCTTGAGAAAATCATAATTGAAGGTAGGCTGGATCAGCGTACCTTTAGGGCCGACAACTTCAAGGATGGCTTCGTTGACCGTTTGCGGCCCGCCTTCCACGCCGCCGGGCACGCGCCCGAGCGAGGAATATGCACTATGAACAAAGATCGTATCCCCTTCCGTCATGCCAAGGGAGCGGAATTCGTCCATGAGGAATTGTTTGGTGATCATCAGTGACTCCTGATTGCAAAGATGCAAATTTCGGATAAGATAACACAAAACGACGACCTGTGCAGTCGTCGTTTTGATAACCAGGAGTTTTGCCTATGTTAGCTTAGCGCTGATTTTCTACGTAGACCTTCACGGCTTCCTTCATAAAATCAGCCAGTTCGGGATGTATCTGGTCGAAGTTGGCTTTGAAGTCGGGGCTTTGTCCATACATGCTTGCCAAACCGAGCAGTTGATCCAGGTTGGGTGTCCAGAAATAATCCATGTGTTTGCGCCAGCGTTCGACGCAGGCCTGGGCTTCGGGCGATTCTGCGCCTTTGGGCATGGCTTCGATCATATCGAGATAGACCTGCTTGCCCTCATCTAAAATAGCCTGCTTCTTCTCGGCAGAATAATTCTTCCACTTGCGGTTCGACTCGCGCACCGTTTCGGGATCATACATCTGTTCGGCCTGTTTGGCATATTCTTCCTGTTGTTCTTCACTAAAGCCTTCGAAGAGTCCTTTGGGGCTCATAACTTTTTCTCCTTTCAAATGATGGATGGTTTTGTCCACGGTCTGGATGAGACATTCCAGACGGCGCACCCGTCCCTGCAGGGATTCGCGGTGTTCTTCCAGCGCATCCAGGATCTGGAACTCAGGCCTGCCCAGCATCTCCCGAACGGAATCCAGGCTGAAGCCCAGTTCACGGTAGAACAGAATTTGCTGCAATCGCAACAGCGAGGTCTCGCCATAGTAGCGATACCCATTCTCGCCAACCGACTCGGGTTTGAGCAGGTCGATCTGGTCATAGTGGTGCAGCGTGCGCGGGGTCACGCCCGCCAAGGTGGACAATTGTTTTACGGTGTACATCGTGTCCTTCTGTCATTGCGAGGCGGCGCAGCCGCCGTGGCAATCTCTTCGCTAGTTTGAGACCACCACGCTGCGCATGCAATGGCATCAGCAGTATAAACCCTGACGTAACGTTAATGTCAAGGGTAGCAGTAATTGAAAACAATAATCACAGTTTAGAAGTATTTTCCTTTATCCGTGTTATCTGTGGTTTAATTTATAGCATGGAAATTCTCTATCAAGATGAGCACATCATCGTTCTAAACAAACCTGCAGACCTGCCCGTACTCCCCGAAGGCTGGCAACCGGATGCACCCTATCTGCGCCAGATGCTGGAAGAAAAGTATGGTCAGATCTGGGTTGTTCACCGGCTGGACAAGGTCACCAGTGGCGTGATGGTCTTCCCGCGTACGGCGGAAGCGCACCGCGTACTCAACCGTCAGTTTGAGAAGCATGAGGTGGAGAAGGTTTATCAGGCCATCGCGGAAGGCCTCCCGCCCTGGGATGAGCGTACTGCCCGTCATATGTTGAAAACCAACGTTGGTCGTAGGCATCGCACGGTGGTGGTCAATAAACGAGGAAAGAATTCGGAAACGCACTTCAAGGTGCTTAATCGGGGGTCGGCCGGGGCTTTGGTCGAAGCGCATCCCAAAACCGGACGCACGCACCAGATCCGCGTGCATTTGTCTGCGTTGGGTTTTCCCATCCTGGGTGACACGCTGTATGGCGCGTTGGAAACAGACTTGATCGCGCGTCCGGCCTTGCATTCTTACTCAATCGCCTTTTCTCATCCCAACTCCGGGGAACATATCAATTTCCATGCAAATCCCCCAAATGACTTCCTGCAAACGTTGAAACGATTGGGGCTTTAATGGTATGCTCCACTATCTCATTGTATAGAAAGCCCATGATTCCCAATTTACCTACTTTCAAAATTCTGCCCATTGAGCGGCTGATCTTGCACGAGGATCACGACTTGCAACGTACCCTGCCGCTGGTTGAGAAGTTGCGCGCCCAGGGCATTTTGCGCAACCCGCCTATCGTGATGCCGCTCCCCGACAATTCAGGCCGTTTTATGGTGTTGGATGGTGCCAACCGTGTCACATCGCTGCGAGAAATGGAGTTCCCACACATTGTGGCGCAGGTTGTGGAATCCAATAATCCAAACGTCAACCTGCAAACTTGGAACCATGTTGTCTGGGGCATGGACACGGAAGTCTTGATGGATTCGCTTGAAAAGGTGAAGGGCATCCAACTGATCAAGATCGATACGAAAAAATCTTTGGACGCCCCAAAGTACACCCCTCTCCAAATCCGGTTGCCAGATGGCAGCTTTTACATCTTAGATGAAGCGCCAAGCGACCTGGCAACCCACATAGACACATTGCACCAGATCGTAAACTCGTACAAAACAGGTGCCTCGCTCGACCGCACCAGTCAGACGTTGATCGATTCTGTCAAAAGAGTCTATCCTGATCTGACCGTACTGGTCATCTTTCCGAGTTTCAAGATCAAAACTGTGCTCAAACTGGCCGGGCAAAACATCGTTTTGCCGACCGGCATCACGCGCTTTACCGTTTCGCCGCGCGCGCTGCATTTAAATTACCCGCTGCATGAGCTTTCTAGCGGAAAACCCATTGAATACAAAGAAGCTTACCTGCAACGCTGGGTGGATGAACGCGTCAAAAACAAGGGCGTGCGTCACTATGCCGAGCAAACATTCCTATTCGACGAGTAACTAATGAGCAAATCAGATAAAGCAAACCCACCCCCCGAAGACGAAAATAAAGATGATCTCAGCATGGATTTCTTCTTTCCTGAAGACCATCTGGAACGCACTTCCCCCGAAGAAACCAAGATCATCTCCCTGAGCGCCGAGCCTTATGAAGACGGGCGGCGCGTACGTGTAAATATCGAGATGAGCTTTTTCGAAAAACGTCCGCACCTGGAAGTGACCCTGACCGATTCCGAAAACCAGGAGATCAGCACTGCCAGTTTTGTGGAGCCTATGAACTTTAAACTGGAATTCACAATGCATCTGAGGACGCAACCAGCTGATGGGCCGCTCGATCTGGAAACCAAACTTTTCTACCCTGATGGTCCAGAAGCCGAACCTGCTACAGTGCGCTTCGAACTTCCCCAAACCTGATACCCTTACATGTCACCTCAAAACACCCAAAGGTTGTTCCCATTTATCTTGCTCGCCGCGATTTTGGCTGGCTGCTCACAATCGCCCAGTACCCCGACAGAATCCCTGACCGTCTCCACTTCGCAGCCTACGGAAACAGTGACACTCACTCCTATTCCAGAAGCACAGGATATTGTGTTGTTTTCTCTGGAAGAGAACGGTTACGCGCACCTGTTTTTCTACATTCCTCAGAAACTGCCGCTCACACGTCTGACCTACGGCGATTGGAACGACGTCAGTCCCGCTCTTAGCCCAGATGGAACACAGGTAGCATTTGCCTCCAACCGCGACGGTACCTGGGATTTGTATATCCTTACCCTTGAAAGCGGTGAAATTATCCGTGTGACGAATTCACCAGACTACGAATCGTCACCATCCTGGTCTCCGGACAATCAATGGCTGGCCTGTGAAATTTATCTAAATGAAAGCCTCGAAGTTGCCATTGTCTCGCTGACGAACGGTGATCAGGAACCTATCCCCCTAACAGATGAACCATATGCTGACCACTCCCCTGCCTGGGCACCAGATGGACGGCACGTGGCCTTCGTCTCTAACCGTGGCGGCGACAACGATATCTGGTTGGCTGACCTGGATAAAACCGGCGAAGACCGTTACACCAACCTGAGTCGCACACCTTTTTCTGCCGAGAGCCACCCCGTCTGGACGCGCGACGGGAGCAAGCTGGCCTGGGCTTCCGCGGCACAGAACATTGGATTCAGCGGCATCTACATCTGGGATGCAGTGCAGCCAGAGCGGCCTGCAACCTGGGTCGGCGATGGAGACTGGGCCAGCTGGAACGCGGCGGCTGACCGGTTGGTCGCTGTGATCCATGGCCCCAACCAAGAATACCTGACCTCCTACACATTGGAAGGCGACCTGCTGCTCCAGCCTGTCTTATTACCAGGGGTTGTGCGCGGACTGCTATGGCCAAATATGGTTTTGCCCGAGCCGCTCCCGGAAATGTACGTGCAGGCGGCTGCACAAACGCCCACCTCCGAATGGGAAGTCGCCGTTACGCAATTTGCAGATGGTCCATCGCAGCGCTATACTCTCAACACACTCTTCGATGTGCAAGCGCCTTATCCGCAACTTCATGATCTGGTAGACGAATCCTTCGATGCGCTGCGCCAACGTGTTATCAACGAAGCAGGTTGGGATGCGTTGGCCGGTTTGAGCAACGCCTTCGTTCCATTGACCACCTCACTCGACCCCGGTCTGGGCGAAGATTGGTTGTATACTGGGCGGGCCTTTGCGCTTAACCCGTTGATGAGCAACGCCGGCTGGATGATCGCTATCCGCCATGATTACGGCACACAGACATACTGGAAACTCTATCTGCGCACTTTGCTACAAGACGGTACGCAGGGCGAACCGCTGCACGATCCGCCCTGGGATCTGGCAGCTCGTTACGAACTCGACCCGGTCGCATACGAACAGGGCGGCAAATACGCGCAAGTGCCGCCCGGCTATTGGCTGGATTTCACATCGTTGGCGCGCCAATACGGCTGGGAACGCCTGCCATCCCTGCCCAACTGGCGGACCTATTACAGCGGCGCACGCTTTACCGAATTCGCTTTGACTGGCGGTCTGGACTGGTATAGCGCCATGTTGGAAATCTATCCCCAGGATGTACTGGTCACGCCCACACATATCCAACCCCCTAGCGCCACGCCGACAAGTACCCCCGTACCTACGCGGACTCCGATTCCCACCCGCACACCGCGACCCACTGTTACGATTACTCCCACGCGGACGAGTACATCTGTGCCAACATCGACCCCAACCTTATCGCCGACGCCGACCTTGACACCGGAACCGACTGAGACGATAGAACCTTCGCCAACGCCATGAAGAAATTTTTAGGAATCCATTGCGAGAAGCTCCGTAGGGGCGACGAGGCAATCTCAAGGAATCTTGAACCAAGAGATTGCCTCGCTCCATTTCGTTTCGCTCGCGCGCGTGCTTGTGCACACAGTGCAGGCAATGACATATGGATATTATTACTCCTGACAATCATCCTCTCCGCCTGCACGCCGCACGGAGGCAGCCCAACGCCTGTGATAGCCCTCGATAATGGCGAGCAGGTTGAAGCGCGGCCAGAAGCGCTGACATCCACTCCGCCGCCGCTGCGTTTTAATCTGCCCACGCCCGGCGCAGAGCCAGTCTCTGGTTGGCGTCCGCCGCTGTATCCTGTCCCCTGGGCAGTTTCCCCGTTCGATCATTTTTACTTTGCGCGCCCTATCAGCGCGGATAATGTCAACTGGCCGTTGGCGCAATATCGTTACGGGGGTATCTTCTTTGATGATGTGGTTCACTCTGGCGTAGATATCCCCGACGACAAAGGCACGCCCATCCTGGCTGCCGGGCCAGGGACAGTCGTCTGGGCTGGCTGGGGATTATTTACCGAGGCACCGCTGAACACGGACGACCCTTACGGACAGGCGGTCGCCATCCGGCATGATTTCGGTTACCAAGGGCAACAACTATACACCGTATATGCACATATGGAAGCCATTAATGCATCATACGGCCAGTGGGTGGACACAGGTGAAGTGATCGGCTATGTAGGGGATACAGGCCAGACCACCGGCCCACATCTGCATTTCGAGGTGCGGCTGGGAGAGAATACATTTCATCACACGTACAACCCGGAACTTTGGATGTCGCCGCCCCAGGGTTGGGGGGTGCTGGTGGGGCGCATCCTGGATGAAGATGACGAACTAATGCGCGCCTATACAGTGGAAGTACGCCCAGAACCGGAGGGCAAACCGCTGCGCACCGTGCGGACGTATGGCGGCGGCGCGATCAATCCTGACCCATATTACAAGGAAAACATGGCGCTGAGCGACTTGCCTGCCGGGATTTACAAAATTTCTTTGAGATATGATGATAAAATCCAACAATTCTGGGTGGAAATTTTCCCTGGTCAGGTGACGTATTTCACCTTTCACGCAGAAGACGGCTTTGCGCTCAACCCGGTTCCGACCCCTAAGCTGAAATTCCTCCCCCCGACGCCAACCATCCCGGTCGAGCCGGAAATCCCACCGCCGATACAGTAGTTTGTGTCACTGCCCGCACTATGCAGCAGGCGCACGTGTGATGATACAAATGGAACCTCACACAATCATCACTTCCAGAGCAAGATAGAACCTTGACGAACCGAACATCTGTGCTATACTGTGTGCACCACAAAGTTCGGACCTATACACAAATTTGGAGAACAAGACATGGCACGAAAAAGCAAAAAAGAAGATGCACAAGATGATGGCCGCACCGCAGTACTTGATAAAGCCCTCGGCGATATTATCAAACGTTACGGTGATGGCTCCATTATGCGCCTGGGCGATGCCCATAGCATGGACACCGAGGTCATCCCTACCGGCTCACTTTCACTGGATATAGCTTTAGGAGTAGGCGGCGTCCCGCGTGGACGTATCACTGAAATTTACGGCCCGGAATCTTCCGGCAAAACCACTCTTTGTCAGCACATCATTGCCGAGGTCCAGCACGTGGGCGGCACGGCAGCTTTTATTGATATGGAACACGCCCTCGATCCTGTTTATGCCGCGCGCACAGGCGTGGATGTGGACAACCTGCTGGTTTCCCAACCTGATATCGGTGAGCAGGCGCTCGAGATTACCGAAACGCTGGTACGCTCCGGCGCGGTAGACTTGGTTGTGATCGACTCAGTCGCTGCGCTTGTCCCACGTTCTGAACTCGAAGGCGATATGGGCGACCCCACCATGGGTGTGCAAGCGCGTTTGATGTCACAGGCGCTGCGCAAGCTCTCGGGCGCCATCAACCAGACCAAAACCACGGTCATCTTCACCAACCAGTTGCGTCAGAAAATTGGCGTCATGTTCGGTAACCCCGAAACCACTACCGGCGGTCAGGCGCTCAAGTTCTACTCCAGCGTCCGCCTCGACGTGCGCCGCATCCAGTCCATCAAGGTGGGCGCCGAGATCATCGGCAACCGCACCCGCGTGCGTGTTGTTAAGAATAAGGTTGCGGCTCCCTTCCGTACGGCTGAATTTGACATCATGTATAACGAAGGCATCTCCAAGGTTGGCGATCTGCTCGATCTGGCTGTCCAGTTCGAGATTGTTGACAAGCGCGGCGCCTTCTACTCTTATGGTGATACGCGCCTAGGCCAGGGTCGTGAGAACTCCAAAGAATTCCTGCGTCAAACTCCAGATCTGGCACTCGACCTTGAGACCATCATCCGTCAGAAAGCGCTGGGCGGCGAACTGATGATGCCGCTCGATATGGGCGAAGAAGTCGACGAAGTGCTCGACGACGAATAGAGCGATTTTCGTAGGGGCGACTGGCCAGTCGCCCCTACTTTTTATGGGGATCTATGAACACCAAAAAACGCTTCAAATCAAGCTCGACCCTGCTCGTCATTTTATTGACATTGTTCCTGCTGTCAGCTTGCGTTCCTACCCCCGCACCCACACCTTTCATTCCACCCAAAGCCGCCACACCGACCTTGCCCCCCGTCCAGGGGAACACCCCCGTCATCCCCACCTTCACACCGCAACCCATCCCGACCTCCAGCCCTACCGCCACGCCCCCTTGCACGGATAGTTTAGCCTTCGTAAACGACATCACCATCCCCGACGGAACCGTGGTCTCCCCCGGCGAGCGTGTGGACAAAGGCTGGCTTGTACAAAATAACGGCTCCTGCAACTGGGACTCGCGCTACCGCCTGAGATTCGTGGGCGGCCTGGAAATGGGCGCAGTGGCAGAGCAAGCACTATACCCCGCTCGCGCCGGAACCCAGGCGGCAATACAAATCATCTTCACCGCACCGAGTGAGCCAGGCACGTACACCACTGCCTGGCAAGCCATCAACCCGGACAATGAAGCTTTTGGCGATGCCGTCTTCATGGAAATAGTTGTGCAAGTAGAAGCACAGGTAACGCTTGAAATCATCGATGGAGAATAAGGCATATCACGTTCTTGATAATTTGAGATAGGCAACACATGCGCACTGCAATCCATAAACTCAAAGGGGCCAACATGGATATCGACCTGGTCACCCCACAAGTCGATATCGTCTGGACACAGGACGCCTGCCCCTGGAACACGGCTGAAGGCACCCACGAACATCGCTGTGCTGTCAAGAACGTTTCGATCTGCCCTTATTTTCGTGGTATTGAACATCTTGACACATTGTTGTGCTCATATCCGGTATTAATAAAAGATGAAGCCTAGGAGTTCCAATGGATCACGTAGTTTATCTGGATGCAAAAGCCAAAGAGCTTGACCTGCTGATCTCAGGCGAAAAGAACATGATCATCCGTGGCGCGACCGGGCGCAAGCTGCCCTATGGACGCGTAGAACCCGGCGATGTTCTCTACTTCATCAACAACAATGCGGAGGGCGTAATGCGCGCCAAAGCCAGCGTGACGGGGGTGTTCAACTCCGAGAGGATGACCAAGGAAGAATCGACGCAACTGGTTGAGAATAACCAAGGCAAATTACAACTCACGCCGCAGCAATTCAAACGCTGGGCCGGCAAGCGTTACATTGTGCTGATCGAAATTGGCCAGTTCGAAGAGATTGCCCCCTTTGAGATTGATAGAAGCGATTACGGAAACATGGATGATTGGCTACCGGTGGAACAAATCGAAAAAGTAAAACAATAGCTAATTGATTTCACTCCAAGCACATTGAATAGGATTAAAACTATGAAACGAAATATGAACTTAATTCGGAAAATTCTAATGGAAATAGAAAAATCTTCAGATTACAGCGGTTTCACTGACTTAACAATCGATGATTACACGGATGAAGAGATTTCATATCATGTCATGCTACTTTCTGAAGCAAAACTAATTGTCGCGTTGGACATGTCATCATTGGCAGGGCCTGACTATAAACCAGTTCGTCTTACTTGGGATGGTCATGAATTTCTTGAAGCAGCAAAAGATGATTCTCGGTGGGAAAAAGCAATCGACACTGTTGCAAATAAAGGTGGTGGTATGGTGTTTGCCATTCTTAAAGATATTCTTGTCTCTTTAGCTAGAGAAGCAATATTAGGAACAATTTAATTAGAAGTTTTGAATAGGAGAAATAATGCCCAACCCAAAAGCCCAAAAAGTATTAGACGACTACAATTTTCACAACAGAATCATGCACCACTTTATCGATGGCATCAGCCATGCAGAAAGCGTTTTACAGTTACCTTTCGAACACAACTGCATGAACTGGATACTTGGTCACATCGTCACCAACCGCAGTCATGTGCTGGAAACCGTCGGCGCGGCACATGACTGGCAGGGAGAAGTTCGCGCGCTGTATCATCAGGATACCCAGCCGGTCACGCCGGAGAGCGAGTCCGTGCAATTCGAAACCCTGGTCAACTATCTCGATGAAAGCGTGGACCTTCTCAAGGCCGCGCTGGAAGATGTCAGCGAGGAGTGGCTGGAAGAAAACCACAGCAACTATCGGGGCGAGAAGACGCGCTACGCCCACGTCACCAGCTTCCACTGGCATGAGAGTTTCCATCTCGGTCAATTGGAAATATTGAAAGCCTTCATTGAATCTAAGCGATAAGATTCGTTTTTTTCGAAAGAGAGAATACAATGTCGAATCTACAAGACATTACTGCTGAGATTATTGCACTGGAGAGCGCAGCTTTGGAACGCTGGGGAAACGGTGATCCATCCGGCTTTCTCGAAATCTGTGCCCCCGATGTGATCTACTTCGATCCTTATCAGGAAAAGCGGATCGATGGATTGGAAGCATTGACTCATTACTATCAAAGCATCTGGGGAATGGTCGATTTCGAACGCTTTGAACTACTTAATCCCCTCGTGCAAGTCGGTGGGAATTTGGCTGTACTCACCTTCAATTTTGTCTCTTACGCAGGCGATGAAAAAAGCCGCTGGAACTGCACCGAAGTATATCGCCGTGATGAAAATTGCTGGAAAATTATTCAGACCCACTGGTCGTACACACGCCATCCCGGAATTGTAGGTAAATGACCCATTATTGGAGTTCCCATGCAAACTGAATTAGTCCAACCTGGCCCCCTGCTGCAGCCCGATGGACGTCTCGCGCAAATCGGCTGGGCGCGCCAGCCCGTGCTGGATTGTAACCTTGAGTCCGCTCGCTTCTACGCCCTGCGCCCCCTGCAGCGCTTCCGCGTCAAGCGCTGGGACTACTACGCCGTTTTCACCCCTTGCCGTTTTTTCTCTGCTACCATCGCCGACCTAGGTTATGCCGGCAATATCTTTGTCTACACGCTGGACTTCGAAACCGGCGACCTGCACGAAGAAGGACTGGTCATCCCGCTTGGGAAAGGAATCGAACTGCCACGCAACAGCAATTCAGGTGACAGCCACTTTGACAATGGGCGCGTCAAACTCAGCTTCAACTTGCTTCCGGGCAAACGGCATCTCTCAGTCACCTGGCCTGAATTCCACAATGGACGCGGCATCCAAGCTGACATCTCGCTGGATACACCGAAGGGATACGAATCCATGAACATCGTTATTCCGATCGGTCAAAACCGGTTCTATTACAACCGCAAGATCAACTGCCTGCCCGCCAGCGGTTTGTTGCGCTATGGCAACATCCAGGAAGAACTCAAACCAGACAAAAGCCTGGGTTCACTCGACTGGGGGCGCGGCGTTTGGGAATATCAATCTTTCTGGAACTGGGCTTCGGCTTCCGGCTTCCTGCACACCGGAGAAACCTTTGGCCTGAACATGGGCATGGGGTTTGGTGATCTATCTGCTGCCACAGAAAACGCCTTTATCCTGAATAACAAAATCCACAAACTTGACCAGGTCAAATTCGACTACACCAGCGGCGATTACATGCAGCCCTGGAAATTCACCGACAATCAGAGTCGTCTCGACCTGACCTTTACCCCGTTCAAAGACCGCCTGGCCCAGACCAACCTCGGCATAATCACCAGCGAAGTCCACCAGATGTTTGGTCGCTACAACGGACAGGTCACTACCGAGAAAGGTGACGTTCTCCTGATCAAAGATCTGATCGGGTTTGCCGAAGAACACCACGCAAAATGGTAAAAATCCAAACAAGGAGAAACCCTTATTAAAATATTTGCGCCGGAATGGGATTGAAATCATTCCGGTGCAATCGATTTATCACAAGCTTACATAACCGCATGTTGCAGGCTATTAACAGCTTTTGCCTCGATAGCGCTGATTTTCAAGAGTATGTCACGCAAATGAGCGCGAAAATCCGCCGCCTGGGCCTGTGAAAGCGGAAACTCGGATTCAGCTTGGACCAGTAACTCCTTCAGGCGCTTATTAATCCCTTTTGTTTCATCCAAAGCAAATTCTCCCTGTTCGACAAACAAATCATGTTTACGCTGGATCAACTTTTTGCTCTCCCCGAGCAGAGGTAGTTCATCCGGGAGCAGGGCTCCAGCAAGCTCAAGCCACAGGGAATAGCTCTCACGGAACTGATTTGCCGGTCCTTTTAGGGATGGCTTCTTCAATATCACCGCCGCTTCATCAAGAAAGTCGGCGTATAGGCCGCGCTCTGCGCCTGGCCCCGCCCCCCAGGTCTGGATCCAGGAATACGCTCCGGGCTGCCCCACCGAACCGGCCAGCGCATGGTACATAAGAACACCGGGCGCGAAGAAGCGCTCCCAACTCTGTTTATTGCGCGTGTTGACCAGCATGTCAGTCAGTCGTTCGTAGGCACCAAAACCAAAATTGTGACGCGCGCCTTTAGGCGGTTTCTCAGTAAACAGTTGAAGGCATTGGTAAATGCCATTCGAAACGGCAGCAGCCAGCTTGGCAGGTTGAGGCGCATCCAGGGTGATGAGACGGTACTTATCCTGCTTGACTCTTCCGCGTGCTTTGGTCAGATCATCCATTGCCACGTGAAAAGATTTGCTGGAGCGGTCTGCAATTTCTACAGTTTCTCCATCCCAACCGACAGCCAGGATGGGGAACATGGCCCACATCGCATCGCTGAAACCCAGATCGTTATATGGCAGGCTGAACTGGTCTGCCCAAACTAATGGATACAAGCCGCTTTCCAATGCTTCCATTAGATTTTTCTCGGCAATTTCAACCTTATGCGTTTGTCTCACATCCTGGACAATACCCAGGCGCTCTAAAATCGTTGCAAAAGGATCGAAGGTATTCCGCGTGAGCAGCACGAGATGAGGTAGTAGGCCTGTATACTCAAACGTAAAGTAACCAAAGGCTATTCCGCCACTCACGCCCAGCAATAATGCTTCCGAGTAAGGCTTCCCCGTATGCGGAGCAAGGATGCCCTGCAAGGCCAGCGCATTATGGATACTGCCTGTTTCCCAATGACGTCCGTCAAATCTGCTAAAATCACCTGTAATTTTCATGTCAACCTCCAATATTTGAATTTATGGCATTATAAACATTGACAGCAGCCTGGGAAAAAATTAGTGACATACTCTGCACTTCCAATTGCATAGCCTGGAAAGACTATAATCACCTGGATACAACGCCATCTTTGTCAGGGATTACACAGTTGAATGGGAGAACCCCAAAAATAGTGGATGGGACGTAGAACGCCCAATTATTTTCGGTATCGTTTTACCAACTGCATAATTTCATCTATAGTAACAGCGTAACATTTTGGCTTCTCGTGCGTCTTGATAATAAGTGGTAACATCAAATTTTACGGAAAGGAGGTGAATATCATGTTATTTGCACCGAAAGAAAAAGGTCAAGGTTTGGTAGAGTATGCGTTAATTCTTGTTTTGGTCGCCATCGTTGTTATTGCAGTCCTGATGCTACTCGGCCCGATCATTGGCGGCGTGTTCAGCACCATCAATGACAGTCTCTCCGGAGTCTAATCCGTTCAATCAATATAGAGGCCCTGTTTACACAGGGCCTCGTTGGTTACCAAAGGAGTTAAATATCATGTTATTTGCACCGAAAGAAAAAGGTCAAGGTTTAGTTGAGTATGCTTTAATTCTTGTTCTCGTTGCTATCGTCGTTATTGCAGTCCTGATGCTACTTGGCCCAATTATCGGTGGTGTATTCAGCACCATCAATGACAGTCTGTCCAGTTTCAGTTAGCCTGGAATACACAAAAGAAAGCCTGTCAATCTACATTAGTCAGAGATTAGAATCCCAAGGTACGGGTTGAAAACTTTTTCAAAACCATGTACCATTTTGGCAGCAGGCAAAACCTGCACGAGCTTTTTATATTTTACGAAAGGAGAT
>Ga0209536_100002210_pt1 | contig 31646 bp, 21 predicted proteins | sample DeeMarSeWOR28_12_FD_187461 | JGI IMG/M metagenome (GOLD analysis project Ga0209536, IMG submission 187461) | Marine sediment microbial communities from White Oak River estuary, North Carolina - WOR-2-8_12 (SPAdes) (version 2) | ecosystem: Environmental > Aquatic > Marine > Intertidal zone >... | reverse complement strand
CTCTGGCTATCAACGATCAAAAAGCTCCGGATTGGAAATATGTGTGCAAAGTCTGGCCGCAGGATCGGACTGACCTGCAGAACATGGCCGACAGCGAACTGGGACGGTTGCCTACCGGTAAGACCGATCAGATCCTGCCGGACCAGGCCTTCAGTCAAGTGGTCCTGGACGCCCACAACCAGGCAGACAAACTGGGTGATGCTTATGTCAGTGTGGACCATCTTCTTCTGTCTCTCGCCCAGATCAAGAGTGACGCCCAGGAGATTCTAAGTATCAACTCCATCACGGTGAATACCCTCGAAACCGCAATTCGGGATATCCGCGGCGGCCAGAAGATCACCAGTGACAATCCGGAGGCCACCTATCAGGCCCTCGAGCGCTTCGGTATTGATATGGTAGCTTTGGCTCGCCAGGGAAAACTCGATCCGGTGATCGGGCGTGACGAGGAGATCCGACGTTGCATGCAGGTACTGAACCGGCGTCGCAAGAACAATCCCGTGCTAATAGGTGAACCAGGTGTCGGCAAGACGGCAATCGTAGAGGGCATGGCCCAGCGTATCGTGGCCGGCGACGTGCCGACCGGCCTCAAGAACAAACGAGTTATCGCCCTGGACATGGGTGCACTTGTTGCCGGCACCAAGTTCCGCGGCGAATTCGAGGATCGGTTCAAGGCTGTACTCAAAGAAGTCACCAAGAGCGAAGGCAGGATCATCCTCTTTGTCGACGAGCTGCACACAGTTGTGGGTGCCGGCAAGGCCGAAGGCAGTATGGATGCGGGCAATCTGCTCAAGCCGGTTTTGGCCCGCGGCGAACTACGATGTATCGGGGCCACTACTCTGGACGAATACAGAAAATACGTTGAAAAGGACGCGGCTTTGGAACGGCGGTTCCAACCGGTCATGGTGGACGCACCCTCTGTAGAGGAGACCATAGCAATCCTGAGGGGTCTCAAGGACCGGTACGATGCCCATCATGGCGTGCGCATCGCGGACGCCGCCTTGGTGGCGGCTGCGACCCTGTCCAACCGCTATATCACGGAGCGTTTCCTGCCGGACAAGGCCATTGATCTTATCGACGAAGCCGCTTCGCAACTGCGTATTGAAAACGATTCGCTGCCGGCGGAGATGGACAGCTTGAGGCGTCGAATCATGCAATTGCAGATCGAACGCGAGGCCCTGAAAAAGGAAAAGGATCCCGCCAGCAAGCAACGTCTCAAGACCGCAGAAAAGCAACTGGCCGAGTTGCAGGAGCAGGACCGTGAGTTGACTGGGGTCTGGGAACAGGAAAAGGCGGCTGTAGATAAGATCAAGAACCTTCGCGAGGAAATCGACCGGACGCAGCATGCCCTGGATGAGGCTCAGCGCCGCGGCGATCTTGAGGTAGCCGCGCGTCTCAAGTACGAAACTCTGGTCGACCTTCAGAAGCAACTGGAAACGAACGAGGCCGAGTTGGTCAGCGGCCAGCAGACCTTGATCCACGACGAGGTTACGGAGGAGCATATCGCCGAAATCGTGGCCAAGTGGACAGGCATCCCGGTATCACGGCTTCTCAGCGGCGAACGAGAGCGTCTCAAGCAGATGGAGGCCCGGATTCGCACGCGTGTCGTGGGCCAGGACGAGGCGGTCAAGGCCCTGTGCAGTGCCGTGCGGCGCAACCGCGCCGGACTAGGCGATCCTCGCCGCCCCATCGGTACCTTCCTGTTTCTGGGACCCACCGGTGTGGGCAAGACGGAGCTGTGCAAGGCACTGGCCGAATTTATGTTCAACGATCCCGATGCCATGGTGCGGATCGATATGAGCGAGTTCATGGAACAACACTCTGTGGCCCGCTTGATCGGCGCCCCTCCCGGCTACGTGGGCTACGAAGAAGGCGGTCGCCTGACCGAGGCCGTACGTCGCAAGCCCTATTCGGTCATCTTGCTGGACGAGGTTGAAAAGGCACACCGCGATGTATTCAACGTGCTCTTACAGGTATTTGACGATGGACGCCTGACTGACGGCCAGGGACGTACGGTGGATTTTAAGAACACGGTGATCATAATGACCAGTAACATAGCCAGCGATAAGATTCAGCAAATGACCGAGGAGGCCGAATCAGACAAACGGATATCACTACATGTCAAGGATGCCTTGAGACAGTATTTCAGGCCTGAGTTCCTGAATCGGATCGACGAGATCATCGTGTTCCACACGTTGACCAAGGAACACCTCAGTTCCATAGTAGAGATCCAGATGGGTCACCTGGCCGATCGACTGCGCGAACAGAAGCTGACGATCGATATCTCCGACGCCGCCAGTCATCTGCTCATGGAAGAGGGCTACGACCCGCACTACGGGGCCCGACCGCTCAAGCGTACCATCCAGCAGATGCTGGAAAATCCTCTGGCCGATCGCATACTGGACGGCGATTTCGAACCCGGTGATACGGTCTTTATCGATGTCAAAGGGGATGAATTGGTTTTCGAGAAGACCAGCCGAAGAGCCATGGCGGGATAAGGTGTTGCTTTGAATCGGATAACTGTTGTGTACGAGTTTGCGCGTGGGATTGTGTCGTAACACCAAGAATGTCGGATCCGCAGCCAATTTGCAGATTATTCGATCCATTCTATTGTCAGAGGAGTTTACACCCAGTAGCATATTATGGCATAACCAAAGTCGCCGTGTGCAGCAGCACCGTTTGTGCATGTATATGAGGGATATCGGAAGAATGATCTGCCAATAGACTAGTGAGCCGTCTCCAGACGGGAAAGGAAGTCCAATGGACATGCTGACGGGGTTTGACGGCCAGACCAAAGACCAGCTGTTTGAGTTCCTAGGCTCGACTGAAGGCGGCCTGACGTCTGATGACGCGGCAAGGAGAAGGAAGAAACACGGTCCCAACCAGCTCGTATTCCACAGAGCGAAGTCTCCGCTGATCATGCTGCTTGAGGAATTCAAAGGCATGTTCCCCATGCTGCTGCTGGTTTCGGCGATACTGTGTTTCTTCGCCGACAGATTGAGCCCCGGTGAGGGCTATAACTTCATCGGCCTAGCCCTGCTGGGAGTCGTTATTCTCAATGCGGGTGTGTCCTTCGTTCAGCGATACAAAGTCGAGCAACTGATGCAGTCGTTTCAGGACTACATCCCCAAGCAGGTCGCACTAATGCGGGACGGAAAGCGAAAGGTCCTCGACGCCAAGGAGATCGTTCCGGGAGACATACTCCTCGTCCAGGAGGGCGACAGGATATCAGCGGACGGGATCATCCTCTCGTCCACCGAACTGATGGTGGATGAGAGCATACTCACCGGGGAATCGGAGCCTCTGGAGAAGGTGGAGTTTGGGACCGAGGGGCAGCAATCCTGCGAGGCATTCTCCGGCGCCACGGTGATGAAAGGCACCGCAAGCATCCTGGTTGTCAGGACGGCGAAAAAGACGAAGATAGGCTCGATTTCCGACCTGTCACAGACCGTCAAACGCGACCTGACCCCGATGCAGAAGGAGCTCAAGATCTTTGTGCGGAAGATCACGTACCTGGCGATCGCTCTGGGAGTGGCGTTCTTCCTGGTAGGCTTCCTGATCGGCAACACATTCTGGACCAACCTCATATTCGCCATTGGTATAATCGTGGCCAACGTGCCCGAGGGTCTTCTCCCTACGGTCACACTGGCTCTGACCCAGGCTTCCGCGAGAATGGGCAAGCGGCATGCTGTTGTGAAGAACATACTGTCGGTGGAGACTCTGGGATCCACGACGGTCATCTGCACCGACAAGACAGGAACCCTCACGCAGAACAAGCTCCACGTGGCCGGCGTCTACCTTGACTTCACGGAGTACTCGTCCGACAAGACGGAAGAATTCAAGAAGCGAGCGGGCGCTAAGCCCCTCACCGAGATCATGGCCTTGTGCAATGACGTGGTCAGCGCAACGGACGAAGCGGGCAAACAGTCGTTCAAGGGCGATCCCACCGAGGTAGCGCTGGCCGAGTTTGCCGGGCAGATGTCGGGCTACGACGACGTCCGTTCCGGTTTCGAGGCAGTGGGGGGCCAGCCATTTTCCGCTGAGGCCAGGTACATGTATTCCACCTACAAGACGGCCGACGGCACATACTATCTGACAGCAAAGGGCGCCCCGGCGGTCCTAATGGAGAAATGCGCCCAAGTCCACACCGAGGCGGGTGTAGGGAAGCTGACGGCGGACGAGAGGCAGAAGATACTTGCGGCCTCTAAGGCATACGCCGAGGACGGTCGCCGGGTGCTGGCACTAGCCTATCAGGTCGTGCAGGCCCCGGACGCCGAGGCCAGGGATCTGATATTCACAGGCCTTGTGGCAATGATGGACATGCCGCGACCGGAGGTGCCCAAGGCCGTTGAGGCGTGCAAGAGTGCGGGAATCAGGGTGATCGTGATAAGTGGCGACAAGGCCGAGACGGTGAGGAGCATCGCGCGCAGAGTGGGGGTTGCCGAAGATCCCCAGATCATCACCGGCGACAAACTGGCAGAGATGAGCGTAGATGAGCTGCAGCGGACGTTGAAAGACAACTACGAGATCATCTTCGCCAGAACTGCGCCCGAGCAAAAACTAAAGATCGTCGACGCCCTCAAGCAGATGGAGGAGGTCGTGGCCGTAACGGGCGACGGAGTCAATGACGCGCCAGCCTTGAAGAGAGCCGACATCGGGGTCTCGATGGGCTTGAGTGGAACCGACGTAGCGAAGGAGGCCTCCGATATCATTCTTCTGGATGACAACTTTGCCACTATCGTCAGCGCGATCGAGGAGGGGCGCACCGTCTACGACAACATCAAGAAGTTCATAACCTACATACTCACCAGCAATATACCCGAGATATTGCCGTTCATATCCTATGTCCTTTTCCCCATCCCCCTGCCAATCACCGTCATCCAGATATTGTCAATCGACCTGATCACGGACATCCTGCCCGCGATCGGCCTGGGCAATGAGCCGCCGGAGCCGGATATCATGATGCGGCCACCCAGGCGCAGATCCGAACGGCTTGTGAGCTTGAAGACCTTCCTGAGAAGCTACGGCATCATAGGACCAGCGGAAGCCGGCCTTTCTTTCGTTGTCTTCTTCCTCATCCTGGCCGGAGGTGCGTGGACCTGGGGGGAGAGACTGTCGATCTCGAACACGCTCTATCGGCAGGCTGCCGGCGGGTTTCTTACCGCTATCATCTTCTGCCAGCTAGGGAACGTGATGGCCTGCAGGACCAACCGTCAGAGCGCCGCCGGGCACGTGCTAAAGTATAACTCGTGGATTACCGCCGGTATGGTTGTGGAACTGGTGTTCATTTTCGCAATCCTGTACCTGCCCGTCGCCGCGATCAGTCACTTCTTCACCACGGCACCGCTGCCTCTGAAGATATGGCCAGTGATCGCAGTGGCACCTTTTGTGATATTCGCCCTTGAGGAAATCAGGAAGTTCCTTGTCCGCAGGGGGGTGGAGATCCTCTCTGCCTGAGGAGGTTCGAAGCCCGCAGTCCAGGTCAAGAGACTATCCGAATGACCCGGAACAACGAAACGCGATTGTCGCATAGACGAAATGTATAAGGCCAGGCTCAGGCGGCTGTCCGGAATTGGGATCAAATAGTATGTTTGACACAGTCCATTTGAAACAAATCTTCTCTTATACCGTGATACTGATCCTCTCCGGGTGTATTCTGCTTCAAGCGCAGGAATATGAAAAGAGTGATCCGAATCAGAGCACTTGGACTGATGAGGCGGAGGTGTCCCCCGTGGAGATTGGCGTTGGCGGTAATATCGGACAGGAAAACCCTTACCAGTCCGATGCAGAAGACCGGCGTCCGATTCATATTCACTTTCTCTGGGAAAGCCGCTATGTTACCGAAGGACGCGATAACCTTGCGGGCGACGGCCTGACGTCGGTATTCTCAGACATCTCTTTGGGTAATTTCACCTTTGCCCCTTGGCTTGCGTATGGCTACGAATCCGAATATACCGAGTACAACCTCAACTTTGTCTATGGCCTCAAGCTCATGGACCAACTGGAAATCTACGCCGGCTGCCACCACCTTCAGACACGTTTAGCGGGCGAGAACGACAGGGATAACGAGGTGTCTGTGGACCTCGTTTACATGCCCACCACGTTGTTCGATATATTGACCAATGGCTATTATTCGTTCGACGCCCGTGGGTCCTTTTGGGAATTCACCCTTAAGCGGGAACAAATGCTCAATGATCAAACGGTCCTCACCCTGCGCAGTGTCTTAGGCGCCAATGAAGGTTACGTCCCCAACGGACATGACGGCCTTAACCATGTGCAACTCCGTCTCAATCTGGCCTACTATCCGGCATCGCGCATTGAAATTGTGCCCTACGTCGCCTACAATTTTGCGATCGACAGCGAACCGGAACGTTTTGCAGACGACCTTACGCTGCATGATTTTTTCTGGGGTGGTATCGGATTCGTCTATCATTTCTGAGCTCCGCCTTGTCAATCGAGAAGGCCACCGAAACCGACAAGCTGCCCCTCGGCATGTTCTACACAAATTCCCCAAATCCGACCTTCGAAGAAAATGTCAGGACTCACATAGAAGGACAAACCGCTTACATGAACTGAATCCCGGCACTAGTCAACCGCCTCGAAATCATCTTTGGAGGCGCCGCATTCAGGGCAGACCCAGTCATCCGGCACATCCTCAAAGGCCGTTCCCGGCTCAACTCCGCTGTCAGGATCGCCTTTCGCCGGGTCGTAGATGTACCCGCACATAAGACATCGGTATTTCTTCATGGTCCTGTATCCTTTCTGAAATTCACAAATTCTTCTTTATAGCTGTACGAGACATAACCTGTCAAGATTCGGCCTTCACTGGACCGATATTTCCACATGCCTTTATTATACTGCTCACGATTGGAATTTCGGGTTCTTGCGCGGGTAAGTAGCTTTACAATATCAGTTTGTGATCTTACTCGCGGGAATTTACTACCCTGAAGGGTATAAGAGTGCACCTGCATGCGGTCACGTACTATTATTAAGTCTGTGACCTGCTCCGTTTCAACACGCTTAAACCACCGTGATCTCTTCGCACAAGTAGATATCTTGAATGGCATGAAACAACTCAATGCCTTCTTTCATTGGCTTTTGGAATGCTTTTCTGCCCGTGATCAAACCCATCCCTCCGGCTCTCTTATTGATTACCGCTGTTCTCACAACCTGCGCCAGATCATCTTCGCCGGAAGCCCCCCCTGAATTGATCAATCCGATCCTGCCCATGTAATTGTTGACAAGCTGGTATCTCGTTAAATCAATCGGGTGCTCGGAATTGAGTTCACTGTACATTTTATCGCTGAATTTTCCGAAGCTCGCTTCTTTGTTCAATGCTTTGTAGCCGCCGTCAATTTCAGGCAGCTTCTGTTTGATTATGTCTGCCTGTATGGTCGCGCCGAGGTGATTGGCCTGTCCGGTCATATCGGAGCTAAGATGATAGTCGGCATCGCCAATTTTGAACGCTTTGTTTCGCAGATAACACCAGAGAATCGTTACCATTCCAAGCTCGTGAGCTTGATGAAAGACCTCGCTGATCTCTGTAATCTGCCGACTACTCTCTGCCGAGCCAAAATAGACGGTCGCACCAACCGCAACCGCACCCATGTCGAAGGCTTGTTTGACAGTGGCAAACAGTACCTGGTCGTACCTATTCGGGTAGCTTAGCATTTCGCTGTGGTTTAGCTTGACGATAAAAGGTATTCTGTGAGCATATCTCCTGGAAACACTGCCGAGAACTCCCAATGTCGAGGCGACGGCATTACAGCCGGCTTCTATGGCCAGTTTGATGATGTTCTCTCCGTCAAAGTAGGCAGGATTCGGCGCAAAAGAGGCTCCGGCGGAGTGCTCGACACCCTGATCCACGGGCAGTATTGAAAGATATCCGCTGCCGGCAAGCCTTCCTGTGTTGAACAAGAGCTGCATATTCCTGAGGACTGGATTGGGGCGGTCGGAAAGCCCGAAGACTCTCTCAATCCAATCAGGACCGGGTATGTGTAGCTGCTCCTTCGATATCTTGGGCTTCTCGAAACCAAGTAGATGATCGCAGTCTCTGCCCAAAAGCCTTTCTATCTGGGGTACATCCATTTTATTTCTCCTTGCCAATGTCAGTTCTGGGTTTTTGTCTCGATGGACAATGTCAACTCAGGCATGGCCTGATATCTCCTAAACGTCAAAAGCATTCTCTATACGGGGAACTGCTCATATGGTTCACTATTTCGTTCAAGTGCAACGTTGCATTCTTTACCTGCTCTCTTTTGACTGATGCTTGTTGGGTACGGTACGGTCATATGAACATAGTAACGCAAATTCAGGTTCTTGGAAATGGGGGGAACGCCCGCCTTTGCTGTAGGAAATGTTACGCTTTCTCATGAAGGTCAAAGTACCTACAGAATAATCGACGCGAAAAATCGCGAGAGGCGGATGGTTTACAGCAAGAACGCCTATCTACAATAACGAGATCGCCTTCCAGGATAGAGACGGACTCGACAACTGCCTCGGTGTCGTTCCGGCGCACCTTCAGGTCTTGCTCATATTTGAGCAGTGCGACCAGACCGTGACGGACTACAGGATCGTCATCGACGAAAAAGGCCCTTAATTCAGGAATGGAGGTTGTCTACGCAAGCTGGGAACACCCGGATCGAACAGCTATTGGGCTTTGGCGGCGGCGCCGTAGGAACTTTCGCCTACAGAAAGATGAGCATTATGAAGTACATCCAAAACAGGGAATTTGCTGATTTGCGCATTTTGTTTTTTCGTTACCATTAGGACATCAATAATGAAGAGTACAAACGACTATGAGTTTGCACTGGCAGATCTCGGGAGGCTTGGCAAGCAAGGATTGCAGGGCTCCACAGCTTTGTGGATTAACAATTAAGGATTTTCTGTTTTAGAAATGGATGCTTCAGAGCACCTCTGAAGCGAAGTTTTCATGCGAAACACTTTAGCGTTCAATTGACATGTTGGCATATATTAGGAGGTCACTATTATGGCAGGCAATCCAGATTGTAAGAAGCAAGAGCACAAAATGCACATGTGTGCACTGAAGGCAGAGGGCTTCGACACGAAGAATCCGGCAAAGTTCAAATCGCTGACTGAGAATCCGCAGTACGAATGCGAGAACTGTGGCGCACAAGCCAGCAACGCCAAAAACCTCTGCAAACCCGTAGAGCTTTAAGAGACACCAAGTCATAAGTTGGGGTCCCTGAATCATTACAATTTGCAGGGAAAGGAGTAAAGAAATGGCACTGGTGCCAGTAAGAAAGAGAAGTGAGTTGGCCAGGCTTCATGACGAGATGGATAATCTCATCGGCGGTTTCTTTGGAGACTGGGACTGGCCCGCGCTGGGTCACAGCCGCTGGCCGGCCCTGGATATCGCCGAGAACGACAACGAGTTTATCGTCAAGGCCGAAATCCCCGGCTGCAAGCCCGAGGACGTCGATATTTCCGTCCACGGGAATGTCCTGACCATCAAAGGCGAGAAGAAACAGGAAGAAGAGAGGAAGGAAAAGGGCTTCTACCACATTGAGCGGTCCTACGGTAGTTTCAGACGCGACTTGAACCTTGTGACCGAGGTGGACTCGGCCAAGATAGAAGCGGCGTGCAAGGACGGCATACTCACGGTGAAGCTACCGAAGTCGCCGAAGGCCAAGCCGACCAAGGTCAAGGTCAAAGGCGAGTGAAATAGCCAGGCTTGTGATCGCACCTCATTGGTTGTGTGCACCGCAGGTAGGTTGGGTGCACACAACCAGTTCAGTCAGCATAAATCAGACAATTGAGATTGGAACGAAAACATGAAAGGACAAGACAAAGTCATTGAAAAGCTCAACGCCCGTCTCGCCGACGAGCTAGCGGCCGTGAATCAGTACATCGTTCATGCTGAGATGTGCGAAAATTGGGGCTATGAGCACCTGCACGAGGCAATACAGAAACGAGCGATTGACGAGATGAAACACGCCGAGAAGCTCATTGCTCGGATCATCTTTCTCGAAGGAAGGCCCATCGTCAGCCAGCTCAGCAAGATCAGCATCGGCGCCGATGTGGAGAAACAGCACAAGAATGATCGGAAGGCCGAAGAGACCGCCATTCGGGATTACAATTCGGATATTCGACTTGCCGTCGAACTCGGTGATAACGGTACGCGTGAGCTGCTCGAGTCGATTCTCGTCGACGAAGAGAATCACATCGACTGGATCGAGGCACAACTCGATCAGATCAAGCAGATGGGCATACAGAACTATTTGGTGGAGCAAACCGGGTAACACACCTATTAGGATCCTGGTTTATGGAGAAACAGCGATGGAATTGTCCATTAAGCAGGGGCGATTAGCGGGAAGTGAATTTAAGATCAACATAACATCTCTGCTGTTGCTGATCTTGATCTTCTTCTCAGCCTTGTATCCAACCGGCATGCATTCGACCCTGCTGGCAACTCTCGTCATCTGCGCGGCATTTGCTTATGTCCCTGTCCACGAGGTTGGGCACAGCCCTGGCGAAAGGAAGGCTATGAATCGTCAAGAAGGCTTGAAACTACTGAACCCCATTCTGGCCATGGTCTTTCTCAATCAGGTCGCTACCGGACTGCTCCGTGATTCCTTGTCGCCAGAGACCTTTGAGGTCCTGCATGAGGGCGGCGCGCTGGTTCTGAGCGTTGTGATAATCGGCCACCTACTCTTGAACGGCAACTGGATCAAAGCCCAATACTTCAGGAAATCCAAAATACAGTTGTGAAACTGCAGCGCAAAAGCGGCGAAAAGTGAGAACCTGTGTAGGCCGGCCAATTGTAATAAGACGATTAACAAGGCGGCAATGACGAAGGAGTCATCCATGGAACCGGCGAACAAACGCATCCCGATAATCAATGGCGACTCGTCAAACGAGAATCCCGAACCTCCCAACTCGGCGCCCGATCCGCAATATCCGTCCGCTTCAGTCGCTGATGCTGCGTCGGCTGATCCAGCCACACTCCGCAAGCAGTTGGCCGCACTGAGGGACGAATACTTGCGACTCGGCGATGACTTTGACAATTTCATAAAGCGCACTAAGCGAGATTCCGAGCGGCAAGCTGCGGCGGAAAAGGAGGCGTTCATCCGCGACTTGCTGCCCATTATCGACAATCTCGAAAGGGCCCTGGCTTCCGAACAACCCGATTCCTGCGAGCCTTTGCATCGCGGTGTGACGATAACACTGCAAGAGGTGGGCCGATTGCTGCAACATCACGGCATTGAGCCCGTCGAGGACGTGGGGCTGCCCTTCGATCCCCATCGGCATGAGGCTGTCTTCGTTCAGCACGATCCCACCCAACCCGACCGGATTGTCCTGGCCTTGACTCAGCGCGGCTATTGCTGCGGCAACAAGGTATTCCTGCCGGCCAAGGTCGTCGTGAACGATCTAAGCGGTTACCCTGGAGAGAGATATGCCCGCTGAATTCAAGAACTACTATGACGTCCTCGGCGTCGCCAAAGACGCAAGCGCCGACGAAATCAAGAAGACCTTCCGCAGACTGGCGCGCCTGTATCACCCGGACGTAGCTAAAGACAAGATCACTGGCGAAAAGAAGTTCAAGGAAATCAACGAAGCCTACGAGGTCCTCGGTGACCCTGAGAAACGGCAACAGTACGATCAACTGGGCGCCGACTGGAAGCAAGCGCAGCGACAGACGCCTGGCGGATTTGGCGGCGGTGACTGGGGAACTTCGGAAGTTCATTTTGACGGTACGGGCTTCAGCGACTTCTTCGAGCAATATTTTGGCGGCCATGGTCGTCCATCCGGCGGCTTCAAGCAAACCTGGTCTTATGGCACCGGAGGTGAGGCCGTGGCCCTGCGCGGTCAGGACATCGAGGGTGACATCCTGGTGACGCTGGATGAGATCATGCATGGGTCCACTCGCACCATCCAATTGCAGCGTATCGACCAGCGCACCGGCCAGTCGACCACACAGACCCTGCAGGTGAAGATCCCCGCCGGCGTTCGGGAAGCGCAACTTATCCGTCTGGCAGGCAAGGGTCAGGAAGGTTTCGGCGGCGGCGAACCGGGCCACTTGTATTTGCGGGTAAAACTCGCGCAGCACCCTGATTTCCGCGTGCGCGGCACGGACCTGTATTACGATTTGGAACTGGCCCCGTGGGAAGCAGTACTTGGTGCCACCGTCCCCATCCCGACGATGGACGGAACGGTGTCATTGAAAGTCCCGGCGGCCAGCCGAGCTGGACGACAATTGCGTTTGCGCGGGAGAGGTTTGCCCGCGCGCGACGGCACGCGGGGCAATCTCTACGCCGTCGTGTCCATCCAGGTGCCGGCGCAACCGACCGCGGATGAAAAGAAGCTCTGGGAACAGATGGCCAGAGAATCGACCTACAATCCGAGGAAATCCTCATGAGCAAACGAATCATACCACAAGGCTTCCGATCCCAAACATTGGCTTTGTTTCAACCCAAACCAGGCGTTTTGTACAGCCTTGACGAAACGGCCCGTATCGCGGGTATCTCCCGCCGGTCCATTCTGATCTACTGTCGCGCCGGCCTGGTACGACCTGAACTTCAACCACCATATGGGGTGATGGAATTCACCGAAGAAGCGATTTATACCCTGCGGCGAATCGACTACCTGCGAACCGTTCACGGTCTCGATTTAGCCTGGATCAAAACCCTATTCGATCTGCTTGATGAGGTGGAGCGTCTGCGCGCTGAGTTGCGTTTCTTGCGTGACCATTGAGAGTGCCTGAATCTCGGAAGGAATTGGCAACATGAAATTACCCGGCCACAAAACCAAGATCGTGTGTACCATTGGACCTTGTGGTTGCCGAAAATGTCCTCCGGGCAGAGAAACGTCAAGGATCGCTGCGGTTTGACCGCATCGACCGAGCGAGGTGAAGCTGATTTCATCCCTCAATACGGGTTCAGGTTGTGATTTCTCTGGGCAGCGCAAACCGACTCTGAGGAGAGAGGAGGATTTGGCTGCTCGGTAGGAGTATGAACTGATCTCGGGATCAAGCGACCCTCTTGTACTGATGATGCAACCCACCAACCTGAGGAATCGAAATGACCTTTCCTTGTGACAGCAGCTCAGCCGTCCGAGGCACAGGCGAATGTCGGTCATCAACCGTGTCTTCACGAGAGCTGGCAATTGTACGTAAGTCGTTGGAAATCAACAAGAACGGATTTTCGGCAGGGACAATGGTTGCCGAGGCCTTCTTTGGGAGTTGAAGCCAGGATGAACCACCCTGCCACAACGAGGAATAATTGTATCTGGCGTTTACGGTCAGATCAAATCACTCCGGACAAGATTCAAGAATTGTCGCGTCTGACACAAGACTCTGGCATATCATGATTTTGGCCTTCTGGCATCTTTCTCTGTTGAGAGAATTAGAAAAGAGAATGCCTGAAGATCTCGTGTTGACATCATAAAAGGGGACTGAATAACTTGGCCACGTCCTGTGATACGCATTTCAACGAACCGCGATTTTGCCAATCCGACAGCGTGACGACATGACTGTCTTGGAGATATTCCATCTGACGTTCAAAAAGACCTCGAGTTGCCTGCCGGCCGTAGAGCAACAAGTTGATTTCAAAATTTAGAGAAAAAGAGCGAATATCAAAATTGCTTGAGCCCAAGAACGCAATAGAATCGTCTACAGTAATCGTCTTAGCATGCAAGAGCCCGATCTGATATGTGAATATCCTGACCCCCGCTTCAAGCAGTTCCTCGAAATAAGCCTGACCAGCCATGTCGATAAGTGGATGATCTGTCTTGGCCGGGAGAATCAGGTTTACCTCTACATCCCTCTGGGCAATCACCTGCATCGCCTGCAGAAAAGGCTCGTCTGGAACGAAATATGGCGTTGTAATCACAACTCGTTCACGTGCGGAATATAGAACTGCCACGACCAAACGTTGATAGCTCTCGATCGGATAATTGGGACCACTGGGAAGAACCTGTGCCGGCACCTCACCGGACGGCTCCGGCGTGGGAAAAATGTCTTGTTCGTTACTCAGTTGATTCGTGCGAAAACTCCAGTCCTCCCAAAAAACAGTCTGAAGTTCTTGGACGATGGGTCCTGTGAGGCGAGCCGTCAAATCGTACCATATAAGATCCTTGTGACCGTAGTTGTCATCGACTATATTCTGCGACCCCGTGTACCCAATTGTCCCATCAATCACTGCGATCTTGCGGTGATTCCGAAGATCGATACGTGACGCTCGGCGCCGGATAAAACCGACGGGTAGATCATCGTAGACTTCGACTCCGGCTCTCTTGAGGTCGTGACTCATGGACCGCAGTGTATCCCGTGAACCAACAGCATCGAGCAATAACCGACATTTAACTCCGCGCCCGGCCGCTTGTTTCAGGGCGTTCGCAAGCCGGTGACCGGTGTGATCATTGCGAAAAATGTAGAACAGCATATGTACATGCTCTTTGGCCTTGTCAATATCAGCAATAAGTTGACCGATTACTTCATTGGTGTCCGATATCAGCCTCACTGAATTGCCGTCAAGAATCGGCATCGAACCGAAACGTTCAGCTAGCGCAACTGCCGCCGCACACTGAGACCCCAACTCGGGATGAGTAACATTAGGATGTTCATCAAACTGTCTCTTCAAATGCCCCAACCGCTCGACAAGCCGAGCGTATTGTCGCGTTCTGCGCCGAGGTAGACGATGTCTCCCGATCAAAAGATAAAACAGGATCCCAAGCCAGGGCTGAAAATAGATCACGACCAACCATGCCAGTGCGGCAGTCGGTCGCCGCTTACGCACGACGACAAAGAGAGCCACAACCCGGATAATCCACTCGGCAAAATATAGAAAGCTGGAAAATGATATCATGGAGTAATCCTATCAGAACTCAGCGCGGGAACGGCCGTTATGGACAACATGCCTTCATGGTTCTCATATGAGCTGCTAATCTCCAGTTCGTCTAAAGAGCCGCGAGGAATCTCCTTCGTTCCGCCAACAGTCCTCAACGTACAATCAGGTAGACTCAGGTTTCTTTTTCCCCAGCGGCTTGACCCGGGGACCGCTCCTACTTCTGACTCTGTGAACTTCAATAGACTGCTGCTCTCTGGGGTGATAAAAGACAGTCACCTTATCATTCGGTATTTCAAAGTCTTTGTTCTTGAGCAGAGATCGTATTCGGGGCACCAATTCCTGATCTACAACCCACTGCTGCTGCGGCCATATAGACAGAGACACCCGCACAAAGTGTTCGCCAGTCAAAAGCGAGACTGTTTCAGCGGCCTCTGTGGTCGCGAGAATCACTTCCTCGAACTGATGGGCGATTTGGCCAACGAACTGTGCTAAGCTGGATTTCATCTGTTCTGCAGATTCGGCATTTGCTGCCGCTATGTCAATGTATACGTGCTGAGCCCCTTTCATGTAGTTGCCGACGGTGGCAATATTGCGATTAGGAATTACCACCTCTTGTCCGAGATAATTGCGCAGCCTGGTCATTCGCAGACCCAACTCCTGTACTACCCCGACGTGCGGCGGTACTTCGACCATATCCCCCACATCGAACTGTTCTTCAAATACAATGAAAAAGCCGGTGACCATATCTTGAACGAGCCCCTGAGATCCAAAGCCTATTGCCAAGCCAACCACGGAAAGAGAGGCGAGATAGGCCGTGTAGTTGATCCCAAGTTCAGTAAGGACAAAGCCGAAAGCGGCCAGATAAACGACGTATTTCGATAAATCTATTAATAATGAGTAGATCGTCAATGTCCGATTTTTGTGGTGACTGTAAACGAACTTAAGAGGTCCCAAGTCACTGTATATGACAAAACGGATTCCAATCCTTGAGATCAATAGTAGCACTCGACAGACAACAGTAATTAACAGTATGACTGCTATGCGCTTGAGCCTGGGCATGAGCGATTTTGGCGATAGATAGGAAAGCCACTCCTCATAGTCTCTCAGACCGTGCACTCTGGTGAATTTCATAGCTTGCTTCAGGTCACCCCCAGACAGCGTAAGCTCGTTTCCCGCCAACTCAAACTGATAACTGACTTCTGACGTATCGGTCTTGAGTATGACTGTGTCTATCTCAAGCATGTACTGCCCCTTCTGACTGCCGAGACTGAAACCTCCTTCAGCGGTTAGCCTAAATGCAATCTTCCTGTCGCCTACGACATTGATCCACTCCCCGACAACCGAAGAATGCATGGCACTCTGGTGCTCGATCCCAACGATGCCCTGGCTCTTCTGGGCAGAAGCAGGGCAATCATGGAAAGCCCCCAGGATGCAAATAACAGCAGGCGCTGCTATCGCGCTGAGCCGATTCAAGGCAAATAGACCCAGCCAATATGACGTGCAGCTTTTCTCATGAGCATATGTCATTTTCCGCCTCCAAACCACCAGTTAATGAGGCTCTCGGCCACAGGCCGATCAGGTACATTCTGCAGGGTGCCAACGAAGACAAACCTGACTAACATTCTTACTCTCATTACTGCCTGGCCGCGATTTGAAGGGTCATTCTACTATTCCAACATACTCGTGTCAAAACATCAGTTCCTCTGACGGAATTGGGCCGAGTCTTGTGGGGCGCAACCACTCGCCCATAAACACGAAGTGCTGTCAGCTAGACAGGTGAATAAGCACAGCTATCGATTGACGAGTCAAATGAGAAGACGTTTTCTGCCGACGGGTTTCGGCATGGTTTATGCCTGCAGGGTGGCACAAAGCAGTTCCACAGTTCTTTTGTGTCCTCACATTTCTGTGAGGGTTTTCCACGTCAGAAAAAAGCGAAGTTTCACCTACAAAAAGAACAGACACTTCCCTGATTCGCGGGCATCCAAGTTATGTTATCATCGTCAGTTCCACTGCTCCTATTCTTGGCAATGGTGGGTGGACAAGGGCTCTTCACCGGGATCAGGATTCAGGTAGAAACGCTCTGTTATTTCGAGGGAGTGAGACAAATGATGAGCTTTCCGTTTTCAGTGCTGATAAGTCTGCCCGTAAAGACTAGTCCGAGCAATGATGTCAGAACGGAACCGAGCAAAGAAAGGGTAGGAAATGAAAAAAACTAGAGTCATTTTGATCATCGTCATTGTGTTGTTGGCCCTGATCGTCTCTTTTCAAAACACAGAGGCCGTTGAAACGAAGTTTCTCCTTTTGACCATTACTATGCCCCGGGTGCTACTACTTCTTTTGACCTTCACGCTTGGATTCGTAGGAGGCATGATCACAGCAAGCTTCATTCTGAGAAAACCAAAGGTCAAAGCAGAGCAAAAGTGATCAATCCGAGTAGGCGCTCGAAGATGCGGTTAAACGAGAAGAGCACCGAAGATCCTTGCTACTGCCTCGCATTCAATATGGGCAATTGCCATCACATCGTGTGACTGTGAGGCAAACTGGGAGACGAAAAATGAAAATGAGACTCAAGAAGGGCAGATCTCATTTCTTCCTCTATATAGTTAGGGGCAAGAATATGAATTTCGATTCTTCAACCATCAGAGTGATTATACGTCCGGGGGAATGTGGATCAAGGGCAGAAACAGCGCAACAACCTGTTCCTGGATGAGCCTTTGCACCTCACGGGCGGCTTCTAAACTGGGCGTCGATCCAGGCAGTTCGCCTTGATAGCCAATCCTTAAGATGGTCTATCTCCCCTTGAAAACCACCAAAACGAGGCGCAGCGTTGCGCCATCTGTCAAAGTTCCGGATCTGTGCCTCCCTCAGCTCGTTGGCCATCGAGTCTATCAGGGTGTTGATATTTTCGGTGCTAAAGGGTCCTTGCCTCAATTCAAACCACCGATCGATGTACTTCTGCCAGAAATCAGGGTCCTCAAAAAGTCGATCCCACCAGATGTAATTCAGATAATCGGTCCCATCTCCGGTTCCGTGCCAACTCTCCGCATTATTGTCACGGCCATCGGTAGAATCTAGAGATCGATCAAAGTCCCAGAGCGGTCCCATTTCGAGTTTGCCACTACGGGTTTTGTGCAGATGAGTACTCAGACGAAGGGCGTCCACATTCATAGCAAGCATATTGAGCAGGTTGTGGTCTATGAAGGAAGCTACATCGATAAATCGGGCATACCCAATCTGGGCGCTCTTAAAACTTGACCCGTAGAGAGCATCTTCAAAATCGTCCAGATAGCCTCTGATCCATGCCGACTGCGCCGCAGTGATTTCATCCTCTGTGGGGTCCACGTAACACAGAGTACCGTCACCGTATGTTGGGTTTCCTCTGGAAGTACGAAAACCTGAGTCACCCGAATCAGGCCTGTCAATTTTGAGCATGTAACCGCCAGTTATTGTAGGCTCGGTGCTGTCCCACGGATTGAGCTTCTCTACCTTGACGCGTTCATCACCTCGCTTTATCTTCTCCATGAATATGTAGATCCCGACATAATCATCCGATGATACCTTGCCACTACCTGCGTTGAGGTACATTTCGACAAATCGGGTGCGAACCGCATACCTTCCGATCTGATTACTCAACTCAAACATGAGTGCATTATTGATGAGGGCACGATCAAAGTTGTAGGGAGCATATAATATCCAATCGGACTCGGCGGGCAAGCCGAGAATTGAGACATCTTTATCCTGATCATCTTCATCCCATACCTCGAAACCATACGAATGCTTTGGTGCCCCCGAAGTACTTCTGCCACGAGTCTTGATCCCACCACGCCCGGCAAAATCAGCCTGATCGGTAATGTGCGCGCGACCATCCACATCAGTATCAATGAAAACAGAAGAAACCCTTTTGTAGACTCCATAGATGATACTCTGGCGATTCGTATCGACTATAATAATCGGCAGGTCGGAACTGAAGCTCTGGACATCGTCAGCCAATGCAATGTAAGAACGGCTGACCACAGGGCTCGGTGCCTTTCCAGTCTCGTATGCGCGGGCTTGTACCTCGACGGTATTGCTTATTAAGATAGAACCCGCATATCGTCTTGATTGTTCTGTTGGCTTGGTTCCATCGAGTGTATACCGGATTTGAGCACCGGAAGAAGAGACCGTTAATCCCAGGGAAAAAGAATTCGTAAAAGTCCCGCCCAAATGGGAGAATACCGGGCTTTCGGAAATGCCGGAGAATCCTTGCGTGTTAGCCTTACCCGGCGTGGGACTAGTGAAAAACTGTTTCTCATTCGCATAAAAACCGTAGGATATGTCCTTCTGCTGTGGTGGATAACCGTGCTTGTTCTTCTTGTACATGTATTCTTTATAGTCGTGTGCTATTTCTCCATTCGGATTCACCAGAGCCAGATATTCTCCCTCTGAATCCAGTTTGAAGTTAGTGTGATAGCGGCCGTAATCATCCTGATACGGATAATTCTCAGGGTGATCAACTGCCTCTATGCCCGAGGCATAGACAACCAAGTAGCTATCGGGCTCCAGGGACACATCGGGAAAGGACCACTTGGTCAATTCATCGTCTTCATCCGTCAGGCTCCAACCTTTTAGATTTATCGATTCCGAACCGGCATTATAAATCTCAATCCAGTCCGAAAAGACTTCTTTGCCTTCGATATTAGTTGGATAAGTAGCGTCGTTGACCGCCATGATCTCGTTAATCAGCATAGCGGAATCCGGAAATTGAGCATATGTTCCAAGATCGGTAGTTGTCTGATCGCTGTGAATTTGGATCGTTCTTCTTGAGGGTCTGATCCAGCTACCTACAAGATTAAACTCCACCGTATGAATCCCGGGGATCAGGTTCATCACCAAGTCACCACTGTCTCGCCAGGCTCCACCGTCCAAGCGCCACCGGGCGCCAGCAGAAATGGCTTGGGCTGGAGAGATAAGTACCCGAACCGAACCGGTCCAGTCCTCTCGCCAGTTTTCTGCCAAGAGGGCAAAATCAATCAGGTCTACACCGTCATTGCCAACCAGATCGGCACATCCAAGGGGGTAACCCGAGCAGCCTGGAGGATCCAACCATTGCTCGACAAAAGCCACCAAGTCAGAATAATCGACTTTGCAGTCCCCGGACAAATCACTTAGCGGGCAATCCGGCTCAAGAACCATAATGGTTATGAAATCACTGCCCTCCTGACCACGTTCATCCCAGACCTGAAGCTGTAGTTCATAGACGCCTGGCTCAGGAAATGAAACCTGTGCATTGGATTTCGTTTGGGTATCCATAAAATCCGCACCAGATTGGCTCAGAGAAGACCAGAGAATCGTTAAATAATCTGGATTGATCTGGCTTATGTTACATGGATCATCATCATGAATGGTGGGATATAGCGGTACGATAGTGTTTCCAACACCCTTCCAGGTGATTGTCTGATCATCACCGGCATCAACATCGGGAGGCAATCCACCAGCCGGGCTTCCCAGTAGTTCAACTTCGGCAATCTGCATACTATTCACAGATCCACCGACTGGGCCTCTAATGGCCGTGATGAGGAGTTGATAGTGAACGTACGCCGTTCTATTGCCGAATGTAATCGGAGTTGTGTTTTTGGTCAACCGTGGCCACGCCGTCGGTTGCATGAAATCGACGATATCTCCACTGGCAATCAACGTGTACGGCCCGTCGATGCTTTCATTGGAACCATAGAGTGCAAACGCAATCGGATCGCGACCTGGAGCGTCATTCGCTGTTGTGAAAGTCAAGCCAGTAACGATACTGCTTCCGATAGATGTTGTAACCTGGAAACCAGTGGGACCCACATCGGGGTTGAAATCTCCTTTGAAATGCAGATATTTCGTCCTCGCATCATCATCGATTGCCAGGGAAGGTGCCTCATTGGCAGGCCAATCGCCATCGTTTGGAACACCACGGACGGTGTCATCCGGTGCAGTAATGTCGCCACGCGCCGTTATTTGCACCAACAGCAGAACAATAACTAGTAAGAAGCAAACTCGGTTTATTCAATCACCCACTTCTAAAGCCTTGCCTATGGTTTCGATTATACAGCCCACAAATCTCCAAATGGAGCTATTATCTGAGATTACACTTACGCAGAAGCGCAACAGAGCCTTACTTTAACATAGTACCAAATCCTTCATGAAAATGTAAGCTTTTTAAAGCTGCGTCTTTGAGAAGAAACCTTCTAGCAAACAGTCCGAGTGCTGCAAAAAGACCTCATGTGCTGGGCCAACAGACGGATCTTGTGCGATTGTAAAGGCCAAATGGGGCCGCTGTAAAACAACAAATTTCCAACACCTGTTTCCTGAAAAAGAGCTGACGAACACGTTAGGAAGGTACATTTTGTTTTACCCATGTCATAGGAAACAAGTATGACAGAGATAGTCAAGTTCCGACAAGACTCTGCGAGCAGGCCGTCCCCCAGAGGAGTTGCCACGATCCGCGGCCCAGAGCAGCAGAAACCAATGAGAGTCAAATTGAGCATCCGCAGAAGCGTAACACAAATCTGTACGGTGGCCAGCCGACTCCTGGATCCAATGTGTGAACGAACAGATTCCTGATCTGTGTGATATCGTTGAGTTCTCTCCTGAGGAACTGAGCGGGCATTCCAGTTGATCTATTCGTTCTTTCGTGGTATCTTCCGTCGGCACGCGGGCTTTGGCAAAATAGCAGAAATCGTATAAGGAGTCGGAAAGACAATGAACAAGATTCGCCGTGTTGCACTGTGTCTGATTCTATTGTTCGCTGCTGGGACACTGGCCGAAGACAGGCTCAGCCGCGGGATCGCGGAGACCCTCCTGCTGTATCAACGGGATAACGGCGGATGGCCCAAGAATTTCGAATGGAACGATAGAGTCGACGATGACAAGAAGAAAGAACTGTTGAGTCAAAAGCAGCGGAACGATACAACGATCGACAACAGCGCGACGCACAACGAGATTCGCTATTTGGCCCGGGCCTACGTCAGACTAAAGGATGAACGCTATAAGCAGGCGGCTCTCAAGGGTATTGCATTCCTTCTGGAAGCCCAGTACGACAACGGTGGGTGGCCACAGTACTATCCGCGTGCTACGGGCTACCATAGGTACATCACGTTTAATGACAACGCCATGATCGGTGTGATGTCCCTGTTTCGCGATATCGCACTTGGCAAATCGGAATTTAGCTTCGTCGACGACAAGACCCGTCAGAAAGCGGCCGAGGCCGTCAAGAAGGGAGTCCGTTGCATACTCAAATGCCAGATTGTCGTCAAGGGCACAAAGACGGTCTGGTGCGCACAGCACGATGAGAAAACGCTTGAGCCCCGCGAGGCACGTAGTTATGAACTTGCTTCCCTCAGCGGCGGTGAGTCCGTCAAGATCGTCAGGTTCCTGATGATGATTGAGAATCCGACCCGGGAGATCGCCGAAGCAATCGACAGTGCAGTTGCCTGGTTCGATAAGGCGAAGATCTTGGGGATAAGAGTGAAGAAGGTGAAAGATACCTCGAAGCCAGGGGGCTGGGACAGGATTGTCATCCAGGATTCCTCAGCCCCGCCGATGTGGGCTCGCTTCTACGAGATTGAAACCAACAGGCCATTCTTCTGCAGTCGAGACGGAGTGCCGAAATACCACCTTTCTGAGATTTCGCACGAACGCCGCACAGGATATTCCTGGCTCGGGTACTACGGTGACAGCCTGCTCAAAAGCGAGTACCCGGCTTGGCAGAAGAAATGGGCGGGCAGTCGGGACGGTTCACCCGTTCGTTGAACAATACCATTGCTTCTGTTTAGGAGCTGCTATTCGGCAAACAGAATGGTATTTATCTAGCAATCCTTTGCCAAAGCAAAGCCGCGATGAACACATTTCCATTCATTGCCCTCAGGCACATCCGCCATGCGAACATAACTGTAGGCAAACTCCACAGAATCGTGGCGAGGCCAATTTGTTCCTCGGCCGATCTGAAAAGCACTGAATTTCTACGAGGTCTGGCGTCCCTTGGAGCAATACGCAGGCTAAGTCTATCCTTACCCGCAAGAAGTAAGAAGCGGAAGGAGGAAAGTTGCTGGGCCCAGCCACTTCTCAGATGGTTCTGGCGTGCTAAAACTCAAGAAGATGGTCCCGCCAGAGCCACCATGGTAGCCCGCCATTCACAAAGCATCAGCCAGCTCAGATTGGGCTGTGCCGACTCGAAGGATACCGGGCTTTTCATAGAGGCCTGATGGATGATATACGACTCTACCACTATGCCTTGACGCAAGAGCAGGTCGAAAACCTCTGTAGGGCCAAAGGAAAACGGACACAATAACCCTGACAAATTGAAGGACAAGCGACATTGAGTGATTTGTTGCCAAAGAGATATCGTGGTCCAAGTGCATTAGAGCTCTCACTTATCGTGCGGTTTACATCAAGAAAAGCAAGCTCATTAGCGCTCCTTGGAAAATAAACTCTATCATGTTAAACTAATATCACCTCTTCATCTGTTTCTAAGGTGAAACTCTCGTTAGTAAGATCTTACTGGAATGCTGGGCGAGCCCGTTTGTGAATGAAGAAAAAGAGCTAATCCGGAGGTTTAATGCAGGCCAATCCCAGGCGCTACACTGCATCTATGAGCGGCATAAGGTCGCTCTGAGCAGGGTGGCCCGGGCACTGCTAAATGACCCGGCCGGGAGTGAGGACGTACTTCATGATGTGTTTGTCCAGTTTGCAGCTCAGTCAGGACGATTCCATCTTAAAGGATCGCTTAAAGGCTATCTGGCGATATGTGTGGCCAATCGGGCACGCAATGTCAACCAGCAGGCCCGACCCGTGGATCCCGCAAGATTGCGAGATGCCCGGATCTCACATCAGGAAGGAAATCACCCCGTTCAGGTGGCCCAGCGCAGCGAACTACTTGAGACGCTGCTCTCGGCCCTGCAGCAACTGCCCGCAGAGCAACGGCAAGTGATTGCCTTGCACGTTCTAGGTGACCTGCGCTTTCGTGAGATCGCTAAAATGTCCAACGTTTCTATTCATACCATCCAAAGTCGCTACCGTTACGGGCTGCGGAAGTTACAGGCCTGGCTAAATGGAGAATTAGAACGATGAACCGGTCGGACCAGATAGAGCAACTAATACAAGAGGCCTTTCCCGAGAAAGGGCCTGGGACCGGCGCAGATGAGCGTATCTTTCACGATGCCTCCACTGTAATGAGACAGACTCAGACTGCCGCCAGGCAGACAGACTCTGTCTCGAAATGGAGACGCATTATGAGAAGTCCTGTTACACGTGCAGCAGCCATGATTGCCATTATTGTCGGTGCAATCTGGGCGCATAATCATGGCGTGGAACATTCAGGCCAAACGCCCACGGTCTTGTCCCTGCTTAATGCAGCAACTGCCGCAGAGAATGCCTGGTTCACCGGCGATCAAACCGTACACATTGTCAACAAAATCGTGATTTTCCCCCAACATGATACCAATGACCTGCCAATTTTGATGGAGAATTTGGAATCTAACTTTGACCAGGCAAGATTCGATGCTTTCACTCGACGGTTATTTACACCACGCGGGATGGAGTTCTTTTCTTTAGATCCGAATGGGTATCGTCATAACCACCACCTGGATTTAGTCGATCCACAGGCTGGGGAGGCTACGATTGAGGATCATATTTGGTGCGATCCTAGCACAGGAAGGTATGCCCGATTGTTAACTCGAACCGATCGCGTGCTCTTCGCCCATTCTTTTGATGGACGCCGTGTTTATCTGGCCCGGCGTGATGATAAGGGAAAACTGATTATCCAGAGCGATCCGGTCACTGCATCTTTCTCCGCGCCGAAGAATCTTGCTGGTTTTCTCGGATCAACAAGCGCCGAGGTTCGAAAACTGTTAGAGGTAAAGGACATACTCATTCGGACCGAACCGACCGAATCCACCATTCGAGGCAAAGCCGTGCGCGTATACAAACTCAGCTATGCCTTCTTTCCGGATAAGGATATTCCGTATGTGCAAATATCCGTGGATAAGAACGATCAGTCTATTGTCAAAATCGAATTTGTCACTAACCAGAAGACCGCCCTGAGCATCGATCATCTGTCGAGGACTCAGGGTGTGCTTCCGACGGTAGGCTGGGATTTGTCTGCTTTGCCAGGTCCACACGAGATGCCGGCTGGAGACGTGACGGTTCGCCATGAAACAGGTCGCGCAGGTTTGACCGTTCAAGAAATGGCTCAACGGGCTACTTTCCCTGTGTTTATATTTGGAAAAGATCCCTGTGGTACACTGCGTCGAACCATTTATGAGGGTATTGACCCGGTCTCTTCAGCAGACCGGCTCTTTGCCATTGTATATGAGACTCAACATGAAGTCGCTGTGGGGCTTGTACTTTGCCGGACGATAGACCGCTTTGTCAAGGCACAAACGAAAAATGTAGATCTTCAGGCAGTCCAAGCGGTAATTACCACATCGAACGGCTTCAAAGTCCATGATTTGGATGCAAATGGCAACGCATTCATACTCAATCTCCTCTTTGCTCGTCTGAATAAGAAAGCAGCAGAGAATCGCAATTGTTATCTGTTGGAATCGCCCGAGGGACAGTTCATGTTCTTGGGCGTAGATGGGTGGTTACCGAGTAACGAATTGGAACAACTGACAGACTCCCTGGTATTGGCTCAAGACTACGTACCCAATAACCAAAGTATTCCCAAGACCGTTGTGGATCTGAGCTTGGCGACTCAATCTAATTTAGAGCACCCTGTCATTCCTTGGCTTCTATTAGGGCGTTTCGATCTAAATGGCTATACCTCTGATCCCACTACCGAGGAGACAAGAAAGCTGGCCTTTGCCGAGGAAACACTGGACCTCAATACCTTTACGCCTGAGGTCCGTGTACAGGACAAGGAGTATGCCTGGACTAGTTGTTACGGTCAAACACTTAACTACCACAATTACGGTCAATCCATTAATCTTGGGGCTGTGTATGGAACTGCAAGGCCAGGGGTCTGTTACGGTCTTACGCGGATCATCGTGTCCGAACAAACCGAGGCAATACTCGGCATTGGCTCACCCGACGCCGTGAAAGTTTGGCTAAACGGCCGACTCATCTATGAGGTCTGGGGCCAACGAGGCGCTTGGCCTGATACGGACCTGATCCCCGTAACCTTGCGTGCCGGCGAAAATCGCCTGGTGTTTAAAAGCCTGCATAGTCACGGTGGCGAGTGGCTTTTCTTTTGCCACTTCAAAGAGGGGAACCAGGCGCTTTATGCCCCCACGGTAGAAGAACAAACCAGAGGATTTATAGCCGTGCAAGGCAATAGTAGGCCTGAACCACGCCCGAGATTGAAAAAACTGGCGGTGGACCTCGGGCGCAATGAACGCGATCTGGTGCCGGTTGAGCTCGTTCGCCTGACAGAGTTGGACGTCGTGTCTATCAGCGTATCAGGACCCGGGGCAGCCTTGTGCACATCTTGGATCGAAAAGGAGCATCAACTCCACGCAGGCGATCGAGCGCCGCTGCGCTTGCCCAATCCAGCGCGCATCTGGCTGGAGGTGGATTCCCATCAACACGATCCCGGTATTTATGAACTGACAGTCAGTCTGTCGTCCGGTCAAGGCACCGAATTGCGCATCGGCGGTACTGTGACTGTCCATGATGTGGCTTTGCCCGAACAGCGAACCGTGAGAATAAATCCCCTTACATGCGTAGTCAACCTCTCCGGAGGGGCCAACGACCAGCCAGAGACACGCAGGCGTTTGGAGGCTTTTCTCGACGACCTGGCAATGTTGCGCAATACGGTTTGTGGCTTGTTCTACACGTATAATCCTGCCAATGTCTTACACCAAGTAAAGATAGCAGGAACCGAGCAAACGCTGCAGGCGGCAGGCCAGGCCGGTATCATAGACATCAACAACCTGCCGGAGCTCGACTTTTCATTCTTCGATCCATGGATTGCAGGCGCTGCAAAGCGCGGCATGACCCATTTGGAAATAAACGGACGTCTGCACCTCTCCGAACATGAACGTGTGTTTGCCAATGCTGTTCTGGGAAAGGATAGTGTTGGTTCTGATGAGATAACTTGGAAGACGCTCATGTGGCTGCACAGCCAGTTCAGAGACTATGCAGTCAGTCGCGGCATGACCGAAACCTGGGCCAAAATCGATACGCAATTAACTCCTGAAACGATCCCGGATTACGTGCAGACTGCACGCCGTTATCAGACGATTGGGTATCGCACCTATACAGGCACCACCGGCACTTTTACAAGAGAAGCAGCGTGGTTAAACCAGTTGAATGCTCAAAATGATTCCTGGCACATGGGTTATGGTCACGCGCCAAGTTTCTTTGCGCTCACGCGACCGACACAGGGCCAAGCGGCGGTACCGTTGGATGAGGGGGATCAGGTCTGGTACCAAGATGGTGGAAATTACAACGCACCCTATGAAGAGGGGCGAAGAAAGGCCTGGCGTGCCTGCGCCATCGGCGTCCACGGCTACACCTGGTGGACTTATTGGTGGGGCAATTCCACAGACCAGATCGTGTGGTATGACCAAGAGACCGAACGCATCATTCACTCCCCCGTCTGGCATGGTTTGCGGGACGGCAATGAAGATGCCGCCTACTACCATATGCTGCAGCAGCGTCTGCAGGCCCAAGGGGACCAAGCAGGACTGGCCCGCCTGGCCGCGTTGACCGGCAAAACGGCGGACGCGCCTTTGCGCATGATCACGGTCAGTTATCACGGCCTCGTTTGTGATGATATTGCCGGGCCAATCGGATTTCACCAATTCAATCAAGCCAAACGCGAAGTGCTCAGGATGCTGTGCACAGATAAATGAGCCCAAGAAGAAAAGCCCAGAGCCAGAGGAGAACATAGAGACACTAGGGACACAGCCGTCCATTTTTGTGATAACAGAAATGGGTGGCTGCCCCTAGAACTTCCGTCCCTGGAACTTCCCTATAACTTCAGATTTATAGCTACAGCAAGGCGGGCAGTGCGGTCGCGACCGGCGCAGGTGTGAACATCGGCATTGGCAACCAGTCTGTCAGCGCCGGCCTGACGCCGGGCGATATGACCCGACCATTCGATGGTCTGATGGATGAGGTCCGGGTATACGACCGTGGCTTGCCGGTTGAGCAGCTTCGCTGGCTGGCCGCCAGGACCCAACCGTATGACGAGTCGTTTTGACAAACATGAGGACAGCGAGCATTATGGCGAATTAGTGTATTCGTAGTTGGGTGAGCAGCTATCTCGGCAGTGATGGAGCCTTGATGCTGAGCTGCGTGGCCGGACGAGGATACTGTACTGTTTAGGGGCCTGTACTGATCAAATCGGTATGGGCCCTGCTTGCTTCGAGATTGGAACTGCGCCCAAGAGCATTGCACAGACAGGCAGACACCTGGTGAGTCTATTGTGCGGCCGGTAGTGACCATTTTTTGCCGGTGGGCGCCGTTTAGCTGCCAAAATTTCCGATCGCGATCGCCCAGTCGGAGGTGTAGCCGAAATCAATCTTCCGCCACCCCGCGGAAATACTGCCCTTATTGACTTCGCGGTATTCGTTCTTGGCATCAACCACAATTATCCTCTGTGAGCCGGGCATGCCGCTCAGATCAATATCGGCCCTGCTGCTATTCTCCACAAAGAATACGAAGTTCCTGAGATCGTGCGTGCGCAGGCAGTACCCGGTGCTGTTACGGACGCGATTTGTATCTACCGCCATGTCGAACTTGAAGCGGTCTTTCGCCCAGAAATCCCTGAAGCAGCGCAACGCGCGTTTCAGGCTGTCCGGATGATAGCCGCAGCCGCATTTCTGGCTGAAAGGACCGAAGCTGTTAAATCTAACCGAAAAGTGCCCGAAGAAACCACCCATTCCCCCGGCCATCTGCTCCCGCCAGATCAGTCTTCTGCTGCCATCTTCATTCAGCCGCGCCTGCTCGGCGCTGCTTAGTTTTACGGGCCAGCAGGCGTAACCATCTCCCATGCCGTACTGGTCCGGACCGTCCCCCGGCTCCTGGCCCGAATCCGGATCAACATATTTGAACCTGTTGTATGTGTGTCGCTCTTCGTAAAGGTGAGGCCTGGAACTGTCGCTTTCGATGTCATCTCTTATTTCCTCGTATCCGGACGGACCATTGCGGGTGGTTGTCAATTCATAGCTGCCGCTGAATCCGGCATAGGAGTTGATGGCAAAGGCGCTGTTGTTCCAGCCCCGGGCGCAGAGCATATGATTCCAGCCCATGCGGTCGTTCAGGTAATTCGCCCACTTACTTGTAATCGATTCGGGATTCGGAAGTTCCAGGGTGTCAAAGCCAAAATTCATGCACCAGCCGGGCAGCGGTCCCAGCCTGGCCGCTGTATAGCGCATCAAGCGCTTATGGTCATCTCCGAGCACGCCACCGGGCAGGAGATTCGGCGTCTGCTTGCGGTCTTGATCGCCCCAGGCCCAGATGTGCGTGCGTCCGCCCCGCTGGTGCGCGTATTTGATGGTATATTCGAGGGCGTCGAACACGTCCGCATCGGGCGCGGCAAGATCAACCGCCCTTACCATATTCCTGTCCAAAGCGCCCTTCCTGAACCAGGAATAGAAGATGGCGACGAAGTATATTCTAAAGCCGTTATCAACGGTGTTGTCCCAGTAGTCGGCGATCAGATGCCTTCTGTTGGCCGGATCATCCCAAATGCGAGTCGAATGGTTGTACTGTTGTTCGTAGCCCTGCTGGTTCATGTAGACATGGTACACATATGGCTTTAAGTCCGTTTCACCGCGGTCCATGATCGCAAACTTATTTGCCTTGTGGGACAGAAAGCCCTTTATATCCGGGTCGGTATTCGCGTTGACCGTGATCCGGCCGATGTGGCCGTCCAGGCTGTCATCGCTGTGCGTTCCATCCGAGCCATCGCATACGGTGCGAAATGACCATTTGCCCATTCGCGAACCGCAGAAGCGAAATCTCCACTTGTCGTTTTCGACGTGGAACATTTCTATCTTACGTTGCTTGCCACTTTCATGGGTAAAGACCACCTTGGCCACGAGATCATACGGATTCGACGCCGGGCAGGATGAGTTGACTACTTGCCACTCGAGCACTTCCCACATCTTGCAGGTCTTGCTGCCGAGATCGACTGCGAAGACACTCCCTTGTACTAAGAACACGAGAATGAGCATTGCAAGTGCCAGGGTTGATTTGGAGTTTCCGTATGACGTCATTGGTGGTGCTCCTTCAAGCCGGATTGTTTCCATTGTGCCCACAGTATTGTATCCTATTCCATCGCATATTATAGTGCTCACAATTGGAAAGTCGCGTTTTTGCGCGGGTAAGTAGCTTTACAATATAGTGTTCCCGACTTAAGATTTTTGTTCTTGCGCGGGTAGGTCATCTCACAATAGCAGGTTACGGTTATGCTCGCGAGAATTCCCTACCCTGAAGGGTATAACAGTTTATGATCTTACTCGCGGGGATTTACTACCCTCAAGGGTATGCCTTGCCAGATGTAATCAGCGCTGCAGGAGTGAATGGTGAATTACTTTTCTTATAAGGAGTCTTGATTATGGATACTCGATCCACATGTGTCTGACTACCAGTGACGATGCTCCGGATGCCGTTGCCTTGTATCGCAAAATTCTGGCGGCCCAGCCCGAGCAGCGTGTGACTATCGTGGTCGTGGGATGGCGCACGAACATGGCGGACCTTTTCGACAGCAAGCCGGATCAGTACAGCCAGCTCACCGGAAGACAAATGGTTGAGGCCAAGATCAAAGAGCTGGTTTCTATGGGTGGCAGACGGCCAAACTCGCGCAAAGACGAAGGCGAATATAATTTTCGTATGGACGGTGCGGCCGCACCCAAGGTGATCCGTGACTGGCCGGGCAAAATCACGTTCACCGGTTTGGGCATAGACGTGATGACCGGCGCGCGGTTGGTGGCCGAGGGGCTGGAAGATAATCCCGCGCCGGCGTTCTATCGCAATTTCTTTAAAGGGCACAAGGTATCCGAGCGATCTAGCTGGGATTTGATTGCCGTGTTGTATGCGGTCCGGGGTCTAGCCGATTATTTCACCGCTGTCTCGGAGGGCAAATGTGTCAGCAAAGAGGACGGAAGCAATCAATGGATTCCCGGCCCTCCTTCAAACCATGCCTATCTGGTTTACAAGATGCCCCGGACCGAACTGGCAGCGGTTATCGAGGATTTGCTGTTGACTTTGCCATCTTGTGAGTAGAAGCTCCTTTGGCGACAACCGAGCCGAAGACCTGGAAAAGTCCGTCGACAACATGCTGTGTTATGGCTATCCAGGATTTGAACACAACTTCGGGCTCTGGTACAACCGTCGGCGTGACGCACACGATACGACTCGCCGCAAAGACGTGCACATTGACGAATGGGGGCTTCCATCATTCGCCGAGATATTTTGAATATTTCGGAATTCTAGTATTTGACGTCTTGTACAGGCTGTTCGCCTTGCGTTGATATTAAGAAGACCCTCTGGCCGATGGAATGTACAGGTACAAAACAAGAATTACTCCATTGCTCATGGAGGGCTGTGCAATGAACCTTAATGATGTTATCGTAAATGTCTTCTGCGAGACTGATGATGTGGTAGTACTACCTGACATCTATTTATGATCAGTGAGCTTTGATTTTGCATTTTGCCCCGGAGGTTTTCTGTCTCATGCTCCTTCTAAGGTACCCACACGGTGAGTTGGACATTCTTCACCAGATCTGACCAACAAAATGTGTTCGAACGTGGATCATGATCTTGTGGCATGCGGCAGGTCAAGTAGCCGTCGCTGACTGGCCTTACCTCTTGACATGGAATTCTCGACAGAGTTCAGTGGCGGCATGGCAAAGAGGTGTATTTCTGGAACTGCGG
>Ga0209536_100002209_pt1 | contig 31672 bp, 28 predicted proteins | sample DeeMarSeWOR28_12_FD_187461 | JGI IMG/M metagenome (GOLD analysis project Ga0209536, IMG submission 187461) | Marine sediment microbial communities from White Oak River estuary, North Carolina - WOR-2-8_12 (SPAdes) (version 2) | ecosystem: Environmental > Aquatic > Marine > Intertidal zone >... | reverse complement strand
CATCAACATGCCGGCGCTGACCCACAAAGACGTCAATAGCATGGTGTACGACATCATGAATGACAAGCAGCGCAAGGACTACGAGGAATTCCTGGAGACGGATTTCTCGTTCGAGATTCCCAAGCTGGCGCGCTTCAGGGTCAATGCCTACAACCAGAACCGCGGTTCGGCCGCGGTATTTCGTATCATCCCGTCGGAAATCCTGACGCTGGACGACCTCGGCGCACCGTCGATATTCAAGGATGTTTCGATGCACCCCCGCGGCATCGTGCTCGTCACCGGCCCGACCGGTTCCGGCAAGTCGACGACGCTCGCGGCGATGGTCGACTACATCAACGAAAACAAGCCCGATCATATCCTCACGATCGAGGATCCGATCGAGTTCGTTCACGAATCGAAGAAGTCGCTGATCAACCAGCGCGAAGTCCACCGCGACACGCTGGGCTTCAACGAGGCGCTGCGTTCGGCGCTGCGTGAAGACCCGGACGTGATTCTCGTCGGCGAGCTGCGCGACCTGGAAACGATTCGCCTGGCACTCACGGCCGCCGAGACCGGACACCTGGTCTTCGGCACGCTGCACACCAGTTCGGCGGCGAAAACCATCGACCGCATCGTCGACGTGTTCCCGGCGGCCGAAAAGGAGATGGTTCGCGCCATGCTCTCGGAGTCGCTGCGTGCCGTCATCTCGCAGACGCTGCTGAAGAAAGTCGGTGGCGGGCGCATCGCGGCACACGAGATCATGATCGGTACGCCGGCGATCCGTAACCTCATTCGCGAAGGCAAGATTGCACAGATGTACTCGGCTATTCAGACAGGGCAGGGTTCCGGCATGCAGACGCTCGACCAGAACCTCGCCGAGCTGCTGACGAAGGGCCTGATCAACAAGGAAGAAGCGCGATTCCGCGCGGTCAACAAGGAAAATTTCTAGGGGTCCGGCGACCAGCCTGGAGAGGAGACTGACAGATGGAACGCGAACAAGCAGTACGCCTGACACAGAATCTGCTGCGCAAGATGGTCGAACGGAACGGTTCGGACCTGTTCATAACCCGCGGCTTCCCGCCGGCCATCAAGGTCGATGGCACGATTCACAAGGCGACCGATACGCCGCTGTCCGCTGACCAGTCGGCCATGATGGTGCGCTCCATCATGAACGACAAGCAGATCAAGGAGTTCGACGCTACCAAGGAATGTAACTTCGCCATCGCGCCGCAGGGCATTGGGCGCTTCCGCGTCAGTGCCTTTATCCAGCAGGGATACATCGGGGCGGTGCTCAGGACCATTACGACCGAGATCCCGACCCTCGAAGACCTCGAGCTGCCGCCTATCCTCAAAGACGTCGTCATGAACAAGCGTGGCATCGTGATCGTTGTCGGCGGCACGGGTTCGGGTAAGTCGACCACGCTTGCCGCCATGATCGGTCACCGCAACGAGAACTCGCGCGGTCATATCGTTTCTATCGAGGATCCGGTGGAATACGTGCATCCGCATAAAGGCTGCGTCATCACGCAGCGCGAAGTGGGGATCGATACGGAGAGCTGGCACAACGCGCTCAAGAATACGCTGCGACAGGCGCCGGATGTCATCCTGATCGGCGAGGTCCGCGACCGCGAGACGATGGAATATGCGATCCAGTTCGCCGAGACGGGTCACTTGTGCCTCGCGACGCTGCATGCCAACAGCGCGAACCAGGCATTGGACCGCATTATCAACTTCTTCCCGGAGGAGCGCCGCCAGCAGCTGCTGATGGATTTGTCGCTCAACACCCGGTCGTTCATTTCCCAGCGGCTGATTCCGCGAGAGGGCGGCATCGGGCGCATTGCCGCGATGGAGATCCTGCTGAACACGCCGCTGATCGCGGACCTCATATTCAAAGGCGAGGTTGGCCAGATCAAGGACATCATGGCGAAGTCGACGCGCCTCGGCATGCAGACATTCGACCAGGCGCTGTTCTATCTCTACGAGGAAGGCACGATCTCTTACGAAGAGGCCATGCGCAATGCGGACTCGAAGAACGAGCTGCGCCTCAGGATCAAGCTGGAGAGCAAGCGCGATTCGTCGATAGCGGATCAGCAGTCCGAGAGCCTGCGGATCATGGAAGAAGATACGGCCCGGACGTTCTGAGCCGCGTAACAGGCATATACCCCTATGAACGTAAAGCCGCTCTTCAAGCTGATGGTGGAAAAAAAGGCATCGGACCTTTTCTTCGCGCCCTTTTCACCGGCTAAGATCAAGATCGAGGGCAAGATCATGCCCGTCAACAAGCTCGAGATGACGCCGAAGATGGTGAAGCAGGCGGCTATCGAGCTGATGAACGACGAGCAGCTCGAACATTTCTATAAAGAACTCGAGATCGACTTCGCGATATCGGAACCCGGGCTCGGCCGTTTCCGCGTCAACGTGTTCCACCAGCGAAGCAACATTTCGATGGTGCTGCGCTACATCACCAGCGAGCTGCCGAACCTCGAGGAACTCGGCATGCCGGAACAGCTCAAGGAGCTGACCATGCTGCGCCGCGGGCTGATCCTAATGGTCGGCGCGACGGGCGCGGGCAAGTCCACCACGCTCGCCGCAATGATCGACTACCGCAACGAGAAGACCTCGTCGCACATTATTACGATCGAGGATCCGATCGAGTTCCTGCACCCGAACAAGCAGTCGATCGTCAACCAGCGCGAAGTCGGCCTCGACACCAAGTCGTACGGCCGGGCCCTGAAGAGCGCGGTTCGTGCAGCACCCGACGTGATCCAGATCGGCGAGATCCGCGATCGTGAATCGATGCAGTCAGCGCTCGACATGGCGGGTACCGGGCACCTGGTGCTCGCGACCGTGCACTCCAACAACGCGGCCGAGACCCTGGATCGCATCATCAACCTGTTTCCGCAGGATCAGCACTCGCAGGTCTTCATGGACCTGGCTCACTACCTGCGCGCCATCCTGTCGCAGCGCCTGGTGCGGGCACGCAACGGCAAGCGCGTGGCCGCCGTCGAGCTGTTGCTGAATACGCCGCATATCAAGGACCTGATCCTGAAAGGCGATATCTTCGCCGTTAAGGAAGCGCACAGGGACTCCTCCGAGGCGGGCATGCGCAACTTCGATTCCGCGCTACTGGATCTCTACAAGGAAGGCACGATAACGCTCGAGGAAGCGATGTCGCATGCCGATTCGCGCGCCGATCTCGAAGCGAAAGTCAATTTCGGCGGCTAGAGACAGGCTGTCCGTCAGAAAATCTTCCTGTAGGCAAGCGCGATCACCAGCACGGTGATGGCGACAACTGCCGCGATGCTGTTGAGCGGCGCAAAGACCTGGTTGACGATGGCCGACGTATCTTCGACCTCGATCAGCGTCTGCGGCAATGCCTGCGACAGCAGGCTGACGGCGCCGACGAGCGTTGGCGTCAGCAGCCAGGCCGCTACCGCCAGCAACACTCCCCCTACCGACCATGCGATGATCGCGCGCCGTCGCAGCGCATCGATCTGCGCCATGATGCCGGCAATGAATGCGTCTCCGGCGATATCCTGGTTCGCGATCTCGAAGAGCTTCTGCAGAAGAGGGTCTCGTTCCATGGTCAGGTATCCTGTTCACCGTCGAGCTTGCCGGCATAGGCTGCGAGTTGCTCGCGCAGCCGCAGCGTGCCGCGCCGAATGTGGGATTTCACGGTGCCGACGGGGATCTCCGTCAGCGCCGCGATTTCGTCGTGCGTCATGCCTTCATGATAGGCGAGTACCACGCACAGCCTCGGGTCGGGCTCGAGCGTCGCGAGCGCGGTATCGAGGTCCATGGCGATGCGCGCCGGGTCGTCCGATGCCGTGGTGTCGTCGCGCAGCTCGCTGGCTTCCCGCACCGGATCCCTGCGCCGCCGGTGCTGCAGCCAGGTGTTGACGGCCAGCCGTTTTAGCCAGGGCCCGAACCGCCCGGGGTCGTGAAGCTGGGGCAGCGCGTTCCAGGCCTGCAGGAACACCTGCTGGGAAAGGTCGTCGGCGAGCGTCATATCACCACAGCTGCGGCGCATCAGGTTGCGTATCCAGGCCTGGCGCCGGGACACGAGTTCGGAAAATGCGCGGCGGTCGCCATTGCGAGCCAGCCGGACCACGATGTTCTCCGGGCTCCTGGAATAATAGTCTTGCGTGAGCACCGCAATGCCGCCGGGGTCGCCTAGCCGTTCGTGGGCCTGCCTTCATCTGCATACGATTTTTCCGCGACCTTTGCCGCTATCAGCAGCCCGACCGCGACGAAAGCGACCAGCCCGCCCACGCCCAGCAGGGCGTGGAAAGCCTCGTCCGACACGTTCCGCAGAAACCACCCGAGCACGGCAAGCCCGGGAGCGGCGGACGCGGCAATAATGCCGCCGATCTTCAGGTCCCTGTCCGGGCGACTGTTCTCCTTGAACACCCTGCTGATGGCTTCTTCGTCGAGTTCCTTGCCGCTGTCGATCATGCGCCGCAGCGTCTCGTGCTGTGCTTCCTTTTCGCGCACTGCGTACCAGATGCCGCCCACGACGACGGCGGCGATGAAGCCCCAGAATGCGAGGGCAGCCAATCCTGCGCCTAAACCTTCCATCTGAATCTCCTTTGTTTGGCGGGGGTCTGTACTAATAGGGATGCAAACGAGTTCCGTACAGATGCACCCTGGCGCCAAAAGTCCGCCGCATGGGCGACGCCCGCGAGTGATGGTTGGGATAGTAGGAGCGCGCCCGCTGACTGTCTGTCGTTGCTAACACCTACGGGCTTGCCGCAAGTGCCCCGTGCGCTACCAGGCGACGGCTGCCGCTTCGAAAACAGGCCCGTCGACGCAGACGCGCTTCATGGCCGGTCCTTCCGGCGTATTGATCCGTACCGTGCAACCGGCGCAGCCGCCGACCGCGCAGGCCATGAACTCCTCGAGCGACACCTGGCAGGGCAGGTCGTGGCGGGCCGCGAGATCCGCGACCGCCTTCAGCATCGGGGTGGGGCCGCAGGCGAATATCTCGACCTGCGCGAGGCCATCAGGGCCGAGGTGCTGCAGCCACTGGTCGGCGAGGTCGGTGACGTAGCCGTTATGGCAGCCCTCGTAGCCCTGCAGGCTGGTCAGGCGTGCCGGTATACCCCATTGTTCGAGTAGCGGCATGGTACTGCGAACGGCGTCGTCGACCCCGTCGACTTCGAGGGACGAAGGTGCCAGCTCGAACGGGAACGGAATCTCGGAGCCGAGGATGGCAAGGGGGCTCCAGGCGCTGTGGTCGTTGCGGATCGCGTCGGCCAGGCAGACCATCGGCGGGATTCCGACACCGCCGCCGATCAATAACGTCCGTGGCCTGTCCTCGTGCAGTGTGAAAGGCTGGCCGATCGGACCGAGCAGGCTCACTGCATCGCCGCATCGCTTGCGCGCCAGCAGGTGCAGGCCCTCGCCGACGATCTTGTAAAGGACCTCGATCCAGTCATCGGCGGCCCGCATGATGGACAGCGGCCGTCGCATCGGCAGTTCCTCGTCGCAGCTGATATGGATGAAGGTCCCGGGCTTTGCGGCCGCCGCGCATTTCGGTGCGCGAATACGCAGGATGTACTGGTCGCCCGGCCACGCCTCGTGGCCCAGGACTTCCCCCTGCTCGACGAAGATCGTGCCGCGATTGCGCTGCGCGTGTTTCTGCGCCTCGGTAATCACCGCCGCTCCAGCGACCGGGCCACCCGCTCGAGCACGGCCATGCGAACGGCAACGCCATTGGCGACCTGTTCGGTGATCACCGACTGGCGGCTGTCGGCGAGGCTGCCCTCGATCTCGATGCCGCGGTTCATCGGCCCCGGGTGCATCACGATCGCGTCGGGTTTTGCGACCTTCATGCGTTCGTGGCTCACGCCGTAGCTTGCGAAGTACTCGTCGGTGCCGGGGATGTCGTCGAGATCGCCGATGCGCTCGCGCTGGATGCGCAATGCCATCACGACGTCCGCATCCGCCAGGCCGTCGTCGAGGTTGTCGCAGATCGTCGCAAACGGCATGTCGTCCGGTGGCGGCGCCATCGATGGTGGCGAAACGAGCCGCAACTCGCCGACGCCCAGCGTGTTCAGTCCCCAGCCGGTGGACCTCGCCACGCGCGAGTGGCGAATATCGCCGACGATCGCGACGACGAGCTTGTCGAAACTGCCCTTGTGGCGCCGGATCGTCAGGATGTCGAGCAGGCCCTGCGTCGGGTGAGATACGTCGGACTCGCCGGCATTCAGGATGCTGACGTGGTCCTTCACGTGCCGTGCGATATACGCGGGCACTCCCGCACTGGCGTCACGTACCACCATGATGTCGCAGCGCATGGCCTCGAGCGTGTAGATCGTGTCGAGGATGCTCTCGCCCTTTTTGCGCGACGAGGTGTTGACGTCGAGATTGAGCACATCGGCGCCGAGGCGTTTGCCCGCAAGGTCGAAGGATGCGCGGGTGCGCGTGCTGGGCTCGAAAAACAGGTTGGCCACGGTGCGCCCCGCGAGTGACGCGCTGCGCGCCGGCAGTTTGCCGGTCGGCCCCAGGTAGCGCTCCGCGTCGTCGAGCATGTCGACCAAAAGCGACCGGTCCAGGCCCTTCAGCGTAAGCAGATGACGCAGGCCGCCGTCGTCATTCAGCTGCAGGCGGGCGTCGTCCTCGAAGATCTGGTCGGGCTCGGCGGCGTTCATCGCGCGGGCATTCTACATTAACACTGCGCCAGATACCGTTCCGCGATGAAGACGGCGGCGGCGGCGTCGATGTCCTGTTTGGAAATGCGGCCCCGGGACCCCTGTTGGCGGGCATTCTTGAGGGCCTGTTCCGCTTCGAGCGACGAATAGCGCTCGTCGATCGTGCTGATCGGGAGCTCATATTGCGCCAGTTCGTCGATGAATACCTCGACCGCGGCGGTCATTGCTCCGGGCGAACCGTCGGCGTGAGTCGGCATGCCGACGACCAGTCTCGTCGGATGCCACTCGGAAATAATCGCGCGGATCCGTTCGTGGTCGACGCCGCCTTCGCCGTTCGCGACGACGCCGATGGGACTTGCCGACGCCGTAACGTCCTGGCCGACGGCAACTCCGATGCGCCGCAAGCCATAGTCAAATGCCAGGATCGTCTCGGCCAAGTGGGTATCAGGCGTGGCCGGCCTCCGGAGACAACAGCGTCAGGTCGACCCCGAGCGCTCTGGCCGCTGCCGCCCAGCGATCGGCGAAGGGCATGTCGAAGACGATCTCGGCGGTGGCGGCCACATTGAGCCAGGAGTTGGCCAGCATCTCCGCTTCCAGCTGGCCGGCTTCCCAGCCGGCATAGCCGAGCGCCACGAGTGATTTCTCGGGTCCCCTGCCGCTCGCCATGGCATCGATGACGTCGCGCGACAGGGTCAGGCAGATCTCGCTGGATACCGCCAGCGAATTCTCATAGCGGTGCGCGGTGTCGTGCAGAACGAAACCGCGTTCCGGGCCGACCGGGCCGCCCATGAGCACAGGGTGATCCAGCGCCGCGGAGTCGGGGTTCTCGAGCTGCAGCTGCTCGAAAAGACCACCCAGCTTGAGGTTGAGGGGGCGGTTGATGACGATGCCCAGGGCACCTTCGTCATTGTGTTCGCAGATGAGAGTCACCGTGCTGCTGAAATTCGGATCTGCCATGCCTGGCATAGCTATCAGCAGCTGGTTCGCCAGCGTTCCGGTGGTCTCCATGACAACAGTATCCGCTCTCGTGGCGGGCTGCACAACCGGTCTTCAGGTCGGGATCAGGCTACTGCCGGGCGAGGTTCGCCGCAGCCGGGACAAATTCTTCGCTGAACAGCCACTTGTAGGCGAAGCGCAGGCTGTCGTACTCGGCGCTGATCTCGACCGGGAAAGGATCGAACGGCGATGCGCGCCGCAATATGTCGAGCGCCGCCTGGTCGAGGATTCGCGAGCCGCTGGATTTGCGGATGATGACTTCGGCGAGCTGCCCCGACGCGTCGATGCTGACTTCCAGTGTCGGGCTGCCGCTCAGCCCGTCCAGGTTGCCGAGCGTCGGGAAGTATTCGTCACCGACGGATTCGATGCGTCGTTTCCAGTTGTCGAGGTAGGCAGCCACGACGGACTCCCGGGTGTCCGCACTGATGACGAGCTGGCGCGGATCATCGTCGTGGATCAGCAAGGTGGCCTTGTCATCCTGCGGCAGTGGCAGTGTCGTCTCGGCGCCGGATTCCAGTGCGAGCGCGGTATGGGTTTCGGGCTGCGGTTCGAGGCGCGGATCGTCGGTGACGCTCTGCTCCTGTTCCGCCGCCGTCGCGACCAGCTGGTCCGCGCTGACCTGGTGTTCGGTCGATTCCAGGAAGCTGTCCCCGGTTTCGTCGCCGGGATTGTCGATGGGCGACGCATTCTCTGCCGGTGCCGATGGCCGCACCTGCTCGGCCGTGTTACCGCCGCCCTCCTGGCTGGCCTGGGCGAGGTACTCGGCCTTGTCGGGTCGGTCGATGTCCTGGTCAGGGTCGGCGACGATGGTGACTTCGAGCGATATCGCGTCGCTGAAGTCCTCGAGCATGGCCGGGTTGAACGTCACGCCAATGATCAGGATCCCGTGCAGCAGCGCGGCGAGGAACAGCATTGCCGGGAGCCGGTCCGGCTGCGGATCGGCAAGCCGTCTAAGCTCGTCTAGCGGGTCGGTTTGTAATGCAAAATCGGCCATAGGTCGGGATCAGGGTGCTGGCGCGAATAATGGTCCATATTTTTTAAGAAAACAACCGCTTACAGGAAGAACCTCTTGTAGGAGCGGGCCTCGGCCCGCGAACCCGTCGCAGTTGGAAAACCGCTCCTGCGGTTGGTGCTACCTGCAGGAGCGCGCCTCGGTGCGATCGGTTCGCGGTCCCGGAACGGCTCCTACAGGTGCAAGCCATAGAGTAGCGCGGCCGCGGCGCCGATCCTGAGACCTGTGTCACCCATTGCGACCGAGACGGCGCTCGATCGCATCGAACATCAGGCCGGCGGTATTGAGGTCGAACTGCTCGTCGAGCTCGCGCATCCCGGTCGGGCTGGTGACATTGACCTCGGTCAGGTAATCGCCGATGACGTCGATGCCGGCAAAGATGACGCCGGCGTCCCGAAGCACGGGCCCCACCCGGTCACATATCTCGCGATCGCGATCGGACAGCGGCTGGCCCTTGCCGACGGCACCCATGACCAGGTTGCCGCGGTTGTCTTCGTCCGACGGAATGCGCGCGAGCGCGTAGGGCACGGGCTCGCCGTCGAACAGCAGGATGCGCTTGTCGCCAAGCGATATCTCGGGAATGTAGCTCTGCGCCATGGCGAACTGCTGCCCATAGTCCGTCAGCGTCTCGAACACGACGTTGGCATTCTTGTCGCCTTTCCTGATGACGAAGATCGACCGACCCCCCATGCCGCTCAGCGGCTTGATCACCACATGGCCATGCTCGGCGAGGAAGGCCCGCATCTCGTCCATGGAGCGCGTGATCAGGGTATCGGGGACACAATCGGGGAACCACGCGGTGAAAGCCTTCTCGTTCATGTTCCTGAGCGCCTCCGGGTCGTTCATGATGAGTGCGCCGGCGTGCATGGCCCGATCCAGGATGTAGGTGGTGTAGATGTATTCCATGTCGAACGGCGGATCTTTGCGCATCAGGATCACGTCCAGATCGCCGAGCGGAATCTCCTGTTCCTCGCCGAATTGCCACCAGCGTGCGCGGTCGTCCTCGACATTGAGCCGCCGCGACCGGCCCAATGCGGTGCCGGAGACGAGCTTCAGGTCCGCCTGGTTGAAATAGTGGATCTCCGCGTTGCGTCGCTCGGCCTCGAGAAGCATGGCGAGCGAGCTGTCCTTGTAGGGCGTGATGGACTCTATCGGGTCCATGACGACGCCGACACGCAGCGGTTTGGTGGCCATCTTGAGTACTGGTTCCTGTTATTTCCGGGAGGCGCCAACTATACAGGCGACACGGCGCGGGCGCGCTTTTTTTCAATGCTGGGCCTGTCTGCGGCGCGCGTCGTAGCGGGACTTATGTCAATATGGTACAAGACATTTTCCTGAACGAACTACGGGTACTGGCGACCGTCGTTCAGGGATTTGGGGGTTTGGAAAGCGAGTCGCATGGATTCGCATTATCGTGAGGAAATCCGGTGTCCAGTAGTGCATCTCGAAGTCTTAACGGCCTCAAGATTCTCGTTGTGGATGACAGCAAGACCATCCGCCGTACGGCAGAGACCTTGCTGACCAAGGAAGGCTGCCAGGTTTTTACCGCCATCGATGGATTCGACGCACTTTCGAAGATCGCGGATCACCAGCCCGACCTGATCTTCGTGGACATCATGATGCCGCGGCTCGATGGCTACGAAACCTGCTCGCTGATCAAGCACAACAAGATGTTCAAGGAAACGCCCGTGATCATGCTGTCAAGCAAGGACGGACTGTTCGACCGGGCCCGCGGCAGGATCGTCGGGTCGGAGCAATACCTGACGAAGCCATTCACCAAGGACGAATTGCTGGGCGCCGTATCAAACCAGATCGGCTAGGGTCCGGCACACGTTGTCATTATTCTGCAGAAGGAAGCACTGATGGCAGTCATTCTTATCATTGACGATTCGCCGACCGAGTTGCACCTGTTCCAGGGCATGCTCGAAAAAAACGGCTTCGAGACGCTCGTCGCCGACAGCGGCGAGGAGGGATTGCGGCAGGCGCAGACTGCGCGGCCCGACTGCATCCTCATGGACGTTGTGATGCCGGGCATGAACGGTTTCCAGGCGACCCGCAAGCTCAACCAGGATCCGAGAACCTCCAGCATCCCTGTGATCATCATTACCACGAAAGACCAGGAGACGGACAAGATCTGGGGCATGCGGCAGGGCGCCGTCGAATACCTGGTCAAGCCCATTCGTGCGAACGAACTCGTGGCAAAAATCAACGCGGTGATGGCTGACTGAATGAGTGCCACTGTCGAGCTCGCTTCCCTCGTCAAGCAGCCCTTCGAGCTGCTGCGCGAGATCGAGCGTCGCAGCATCACGGCGCATTCGGGCGCAGGCGGTGCAGCGATGCCCGCGGAGTGGGTCGGCATCGGTTTTCGCATCGGCGACGAGCAGTTCGTGGCCAGCCGAGAGCAGGTGCGTGAGGTCCTGATGCTGCCCGATTCCATGACCCGCGTTCCCGGCGCAAAGCGCTGGCTGCTGGGTATTGCGAACCTGCGCGGTCACCTGCTGCCGCTCGTCGACTTGAAGTTGCTGCTCGGCAGCGGCAGGACCACGCTGCGGCGGACCACGCGCGTCATCTCCGTTAATCATCGTGAAATTCCGGCCGGCCTGGTTGTCGACGAGGTCCAGGGATTCCGGCGTTTCAATGAGCACGAATTTTCGGACGCGCAGCCGGATACGGCTGTGCGTTGCGAGCGCTACCTCGCGGGCGAGTATCGTCGCGGCGACGAGAGCTGGCCGATCTTCGACCTGTTCGGGTTCGTGGAGAGCAATCTGTTTCTGCAGGCGGCGGAAGAATGATCCTGCCGCTGCAAGCACGGCCGAAACGCCGGGCTGGAGTTACTTACCGGGTTACACCACATGGCCAAGAAGACTGACACAACCAACCTGTTCCGATCCGTGGCATTGCTGGTCGCGGTCGCGCTGCTCGCTGCGGCCGGGCTCGTGTACATGCAGCCGGCGGGCGGGGATACGGGGACCGTAGAGCTTGCCGCGCTGTCACAGGCCATTCCTGTGCGTACGGCGAATGCGCTGGCGGGGCGTGACGGTGCGTTCGATACGCTCGAACGTGACCTGGGACGGATGGCGCAATTGCGGCGTGCCTCCAGGGCACCCGGCAATGCTGCCGACTGGCAGGAGCTCGAATCGCGGGCATCCGCGATTCTCGGCAGGCGTGCGGCGATCGAAGCTGTGGGGGGCATTCGCAGGAGCGGCAACGAAATCGTGCAGATGTCCGACGAGCTGTTTGCACGCTCCGGTTCCACGGCGGTCATCCAGGAAATGCAGCAGCGTGCAAATGACATAGCGAGTGCTGCGTCAGGGCTGAGAGGTAATGCGGACGCCGGCGCTGTGCTGGGTGCCATCGCCGAGAACGCCGACTACCTGCGTTCGGTGAGCGACGCGCTCGCAGGGCAATCCAGCGAACTCGACGTCGTGCCGCTCGACGCGGAGGGTCAGGCCGCGGTGGTGGAACCCCTCGCGGCACTGATCGCCGACCTCGACAAGCATGTCGAGACGGTCCGCCAGAACAGCAGCCAGCTGGCCGGTCTCGGCGCTGCGCAGCAGGCGGTCTCCGCAGCGGCGAACAAGCTTGCCGGCGCTTTCCAGGGCGCGAGCACGGGCAGCAGTCTGCCGGGGATGCTCTCGAGCCCCTGGGTTCCGATCGGACTGATCGTATTTGCGGTCGCGTTGGTGATCGCGCTGGTTCTCCTGAATGTCCGCATGGCGGCCTTCGAGCGCCAGGCGCGGGACCAGGGTGAACAAAACGAAAGAAACCAGCAGGCAATCCTGCGACTGCTTGACGAAATGGGCAGTCTTGCAGACGGTGACCTGACCGTGGAAGCAACCGTCACCGAAGACATCACCGGCACCATCGCCGACTCGTTCAACTACGCGATCGAGGAACTGCGCAAGCTGGTCACGACCGTCAACGAAACGGCGATAATGGTCGATTCGGCAGCCAAGCAGACCGAGAGCGCCGCTGTTCACATGTCACGTGCGGCCGATAACCAGGCGCGGGAAATCAATGCGGCGACCGAATCGATCGTCTCGATGGCGGCGTCGATCGAGGAGGTCTCCGGCAATGCCGAGCGTTCCTCGGACGTCGCGAGGCACTCCGTGGAAGTGGCGCATAAGGGCGGTGAGGCCGTGCGCCGCACGATCGACGGCATGAACACGATTCGCGAGACGATCCAGGATACGTCGAAACGCATAAAGCGCCTCGGCGAGAGTTCGCAGGAGATCGGCAACATCGTCGAACTGATCAACGACATTGCCGAACAGACCAACATCCTCGCGCTCAACGCATCGATCCAGGCATCGATGGCGGGCGAAGCCGGGCGCGGCTTCGCCGTCGTTGCCGACGAGGTGCAGCGGCTCGCCGAGCGCTCGACGAACGCAACCAAGCAGATCGAGGTGCTCGTCAGCACCATCCAGTCGGACACCAAGGAAGCAGTCGTGTCGATGGAGCGAAGCACGACCGACGTGGTCGGCGGGGCCTTGCTCGCCGAGAATGCCGGTGCGGCTCTCGACGAAATCGAACAGGTATCCAACCAGATTGCGAGCCTCGTGCAGAACATCTCGAGTTCGGCCCGCGAACAGGCCGGTTCGGCCGCGGACGTGACGCGGCGCACGACCAAGCTGCGCGAGATCAGTGAGCAGACCGGCAAGGCCACGACCGCGACGGCGGCGGCAATCTCGAAATTGTCCGAGTTCGCGTCACAGCTCAGGAAGAGTGTCGCCGGCTTCACGCTGCCGGGCGATGCGCTCACGGGAACCAGGCGAATGACGATGACGTCTTCCAATGCGACCGGCGCACAGCCAGGAAAGAAGACGGGCACGGGCTGACAGCAAGGTAACGATGACGGGCGATACCGGCATAAGCGACGAGCGAGAGCAGGGCGAGATCACGGGTCCGGTCAATGCACTCGCAATCATCAGCACCGAGCTGATGGAGACGATTCGCAATGCGCACCTCGCTGTCGAGGATTGCGTCGACGGGCGCGGTGGCTCCCAGGCACTCGTTCGCGCCGGCGGGCTGCTGCACCAGGCGCGCGGCGCACTGCAGCTGGCGGAAACCTACGGCGCGGCCCTGCTCGCCGAGGAAATGGAGCTTGCCTGCAAGTACCTCGCGGCGCTGCGGCCGGGCAAGGGCCGTGAGGACGGGCTCGATGCGCTGACGCGCGCCATGGTGCAGCTGCCGTCGTATATCGAGCGCCTGCTCGGCGGTGGCCGGGATATCGCACTCGTGCTGCTGCCGATGTTGAACGATCTGCGCGCCGCGCGCGGCGAACCGCTTTTGTCGGAAGGCACCCTGTTGTTGCTCAACCTGTCGCCGAGTCGAAGCCAGACGGCGATGGCAAAGCCCGAGGCGGGCGGGGAGGACCCGGTTACCGTCGCGAGGCGCCTGCGACCGAAGTTTCAGCTGGCGCTGCTCGGGTGGATACAGGGCGGCAATACGCAGCAGCATCTCGAAGCACTCTCGAATGTCACCGCCGCGCTGGAGAATTCCGCCACTCGCGACGACATGTACCAGCTCTGGTGGGTGACGGGCGGCGTGCTCGAGTCGCTACGCAACGGCGGACTGGAGACATCCGTTGCGCTGAAACGCCTGCTGGCGCAGGCGGACCGGCAGATCAAGCTGGTCATCGACGAAGGCGTCACCGCATTCGACAATCACCCGGTCGATGATCTCCTGAACAACCTTCTTTATTACGTGGCGCGGTCGAGCACGGCCGGCGAGCGCATCAGCGAGATTCGCTCGGCATTCAATCTCGCCGAATTGTTGCCTGGCGACGAACAGGTGGAGCACGCCCGGGAGGCCCTGTCGGCGCCGAGCGTCAAGCTGATGAAGACCGTTGCAGCGGCGATCAAGGAGGATCTCGCGCGCGTGAAAGACGTGCTGGATATCTTCGTCCGCACCGGCATGAACAAGTCGTCCGAACTCGTGCCGCAGCTCGAGCTCCTGAAGAAGATCAGCGACACCCTCGGCGTGCTCGGGCTGGGTGAACTGCGCAGTGATATTGACGGAGAAATCGATCGCCTCAAGTCGGTCGTGGAGCGCGGTGGTGCGACCAGCGACAGCGTCGTGCTCGATATCGCGTCAACGCTGTTGCGCGTCGAGGACAGGCTGGACCAGCAGCTCATCCGGCTGACGGTACCGCAGGATGCACCGGCGCCGGCCGCGACGGAAATGTCGCCGCAGGATGCGGCGGACTACCAGCAGGTCGCCGAGTCGGTCATGCGCGAGTGCATTATCAACCTGGCGCGGATCAAGGAGACCATCGGTCAGAGTATCGCGTCGCAGGCCCCGTCCCAGGGCCTCGACAGTGTGCCGTCGCTGGTGCGCGGTATCCGTGCCGGCCTGTTGATGCTGAACAAGACGCGCGCGATGGACGTCATGGAGCGCATCGGCAAACTGATCGTGCTGACGCTGCAGGGCGGCGGGCCGTCCCGGCTAACGCAAAAGGAAACCGATCGGCTCGCGGATGCCATTGTCAGCATCGAATACTACATGGAGACGGTGAAAGCCGGCCGGGCCGACCCCTGGTACATGCTGGACAACGCGGAAGCCTGCCTGACAGTCCTTCGCGACGTCGGCGCGCGCCTCGAGCAAGAGACCGAGGCAGCCGAACCCACGCAGAAGTTGCCGCAGGCGGACGTCGAGGCACATGCAATCGAGCAGGAGGCTGCGGCCGTGCCGCAGGCGACCGAGGTCATGCCGCTACCCGTCGTCGCGCCCGACGCGGAGCACCTGGATCCGGAACTCCTGGAGCTCTTCATCGAGGAGGCGAAGGAGGAAGTCGCTTCGATCAAGCGAAACCTGCCGGTCTGGAGCGACTCGCCCGACGACATGGAAGCGCTGATTACGGTGCGGCGCTCGTTCCATACGCTGAAGGGCAGCGGCCGCATGGTCGGCGCGGAACGAATCGGCGAATACTGCTGGGCGGTCGAGAACCTGCTCAACAAGCTGATCAATCGCACGCTGGTTCGGACGCCGCCGATGGTGGATTTCATCCTGGAAGCGGCAGCCGCCGTGCCGGAGCTCATCGAGCAGCTCGAGGTCGGCACCGAGCCCGCCAGCGATATCGGTTTGCTGGTGGCGCGCGCGCACGCGTTCGCCGAAGGCGATCCCAACGCGGCCGTACTCACGCTGGAAATACCGGCCCGGGCGGCAGAGGAGGAACGACCGGCGCTGGAAATGGACCCGGTGCTGCTCGATATTTTTGCGAAGGAAACCGCCGGCCATCTCAAGGTCATCGTCGACTACCTGAAGGCCTGCGATGGGCGTCAGCCGCCGTTCGAAGTTACTGACAAGCTCTATCGTGCCTGTCACACGCTGCACGGCAGCGCCAACATGGCAAATGTCGAGCGGGGTGTGGCGGTTGCCGGCGCGCTAAACCGCCTGGTGCGTCGCGTCTATGATTACAAGGTCGGGTTTCAGCAGTCCGGCATCGATGCGCTGAAGGCGGCGGCGAGAGCAATCGCGACGATCGTTGGCGACATCAACAAGCCGGACCAGAATCGGGCGGACTATTCGGCGCTCGTCGATCACATCACCAGGCTGGGGAACGCCCTGCAGGCCGACGGCACCGTTGCGGACCTGCCGAAAGAAGAGGTACCGGAAAAGCAACCGGAGCCGGTCGTTGCCGAAGCGGAACACGTGGAGGCCGATTACGACAAGGAAATCGCCGCGATCTTCACCGAGGAGTCCGCGGAACTCCTGGAGTCGACCGACAAGGCGTTCGGCCACTGGGTGAAGGGCGAGAACGCGCGACACGCCGTACAGGAGCTCAAGCGGCACCTGCATACGCTCAAGGGTGGCGCCCGGATGGCCGGAATCACGGCAATGGGTAACCTGAGCCACGAGCTCGAGACCCTGCTCATCTCGGTGGACGAAGGTCGCGTGCGGTCGAGCGCCGGCGTCGAGGAACTGCTGCAGCGGAGCATCGACGAGCTGCACCGGATGCGCGACATGGTGATAGCCGGCAAGGCGATACCGCCGGCAGCCGAACTCGAAAAGCGAATTCGCGACGCGAATGCCGGTTTCGAGGTTGCGAGCGATGAGGCCGTCGAACTCGCGGCAGCGGAGACCGGCGTGCAGCCCGCCGCATTCACTGTCGAACCCGATGACACGGTCAGCATGGTTATCGTCGATTCGCCGCTCGCGGACGAGCTGGCCGAAATTGGCGCCAGCGCTGGTGACGAGGCAGCCCCGGCAGAGTTCGAGCTAGAGCCCGAAGCCGAAATCGTATACGAGGCCGAAGAGGAAGAGGGTCCGGAAGCCGAAGTCGAAATCGTATACGAGGCCGAAGAGGAAGAGGGTCCGGAAGCCGAAGTCGAAATCGTATACGAGGCCGAAGCGGAAGCCGAGCCGGAAGCCGAAGTGGAACGGGAACCGGAACCGGAACCCGAAGCCGAGCTCGAACCGGAGCCGGAGCCCGAAGAGGAAGCTGAACCGGAGCCCGAACCCGAGCCGGTACCGGAGCGGGCCGCCCGCGCGGCGGCGGAGCTGCGGCCGGTCAAACAGCCGGAATCGCGCAAGGAGTTTGCGCGCATCGATGCCGAACTGCTCGAAGACCTGCTCAATGCCGCAGGCGAGATCAGCATCTACCATTCGCGCCTCAATCAGCAGGTCAGCTCGTTCGAGTTTCATGTCGACGAATTCGAGCAGACGGTCGCGCGACTGCGCGAGCAGCTGCGGAAACTCGAGATCGAGACCGAGGCGCAAATCATGGCCGGCCACCAGGACACGCTGGTGGCCAAGGACTTCGATCCGCTGGAACTCGATCGTTATTCGACCATCCAGCAGCTGTCACGCGCGCTCGCCGAGTCGGCCAATGACCTCGAAAGCATCAAGGACCTGTTGCGGTCGCAGACTACCGAGGCCGAGAGTCTTCTCGTGCAGCAATCGCGAGTCACGGCTGAACTCCAGGATGGCCTCATGCGCACGCGCATGGTGCCGTTCGAACGACATGTGCCGCGGCTCACGAGGCTGGTGCGGCAGGTTGCCCAGGAAGCGGGCAAGCGGGCGGAGCTTTCGGTAGAGGGCGCTGCCGGGGAACTCGACCGCCAGGTACTCGAGAAGATGCTGCCGCCGTTCGAACACATGCTGCGCAATGCTGTCGTCCACGGCATCGAAGAGCCCGACGTTCGCCAGGGTAATGGCAAGCCGGCGACGGGCCAGATTACGATTCGCCTGCATCGCGAAGGGGCGGAGATGGTCATCGACGTCTCCGACGACGGCGCCGGTCTCGACGTCGAGGCGATTCGCCGCAAGGCTTACGAATTCGAGCTTCTGCAGCCGGATAGCAAGGTGACCGACGAAGAGATCATGGGCCTGATCCTGACGCCGGGCTTCTCCACCGCGGGCAAGCTTACGCAGGCTGCCGGACGCGGCGTAGGCATGGATGTCGTCGCCAACGAAGTGAAGAAGCTGGGTGGTTCCCTGCGCATTTCTTCCGTGACGGGGCAGGGCACGAATTTCACGGTGCGGCTGCCGTTTACGCTCGCTATCACGCAGGCGCTGATCGTGCGCACGGGCGAAGAGGTTTATGCGCTGCCCCTGCCGTCCGTAGAGGGCGTTGCACGTATCCCGCGCGGCGAACTCGAGAACCTGCTCAGCCAGAGCGAGCCGAGCTACCAGTATGGCGAAGAAACCTACCGCTTCCGGCACCTCGGCATGTACCTCGGGGGGCAGGCTGCCGTCCTGCCCAAGGATGAGGCGTTCGTGCCGGTGATCCTGGTTCGCGCCGGTGAATTTTCCGCCGCGTTGCTTACGGACGAGATGCTCGCCAGCCGCGAGATCGTCGTCAAGTCGGTTGGGCCGCAGCTCGCGAGCATCCGCGGGATAGCCGGCGCAACGATTCTTGGCGATGGCCGCATCGTCCTGATCCTCGATATCAATGCGCTCGTGCGCAGCGGCGCACCCGTCGTGGAGCTGAAGAAGGCCGCACCGACGCCCGGCGACGTTCGCCCGATAGCCCTGGTCGTCGACGATTCGATCACGGTGCGCCGCGTCACGGAGCGTTTCCTGCAACGCCAGGGCATGCGCGTGATGACCGCGAAGGACGGTCTCGACGCTATCAGCGTGCTGCAGGACACCAAGCCCGATGTCATCCTTCTGGATATCGAAATGCCGCGCATGGACGGTTACGAATTTGCATCGCACGTGCGCAACGACGAACGCTACGCTGACGTGCCGATCATCATGATTACCTCGCGGGTCGGCGACAAACATCGCGCGCGCGCCATAGAACTCGGTGTGAATGATTACCTCGGCAAGCCGTACCAGGATGCGCAGCTGCTGGAGGCAATCCAGCGCCAGCTTGAGGACAGAGGAATCCAGCTCCCGTGAGTGCCGAAGCCGACGAACTATACAGCCTGCTCGTACCGCTCGCCGACGAACGACTGATCGTGCCGCGTGCCTGCGTCGCGGAGGTCGTTCGTTACTCGAAGCCGGTACAGGAGGCGGGTGCCCACAGCTGGATGCTGGGCACGGTCAACTGGAACGGCCGCGCGCTGCCGGTCGTCTCGTTCGAGGGCACGCTCGGCAAGGACGTGCCTGCAGCCACCGGGCGCACCCGCATCGTCGTCTTCACCGCCAGTACCGGCCAGCTGAAGACCGGTTATTTCGGCGCCATAACGCAGGGCTTCCCGCAGCTCGTGCGCGTGAACCGTGACGTCCTGCAGCTCGATTCAACCGAGGGCTGGCCCAAGGACGCGCCGGTGCTATGCAGGGTGAAAATGATCAACGAGTTTCCGCTGATTCCCGATCTCGAGCGTATGGAGGCCATGCTGGCGCGGGAATCGCTGCAGGCCTGACGCGCTCCTCGCGTTACAGGTCGCCCCAGAGTGCCTGTGCGATGGCGATCGCGGCCACGGCCGCGGTTTCGGTACGCAGTATGCGTGGGCCGAGCGTCACCGCTTCGAATCCCGAGAAAGCCGCGTCGTCGTATTCGCGTTCGCTGAAGCCGCCCTCGGGTCCCACGAGCAGGCAGAGCCCGGTATCGGGAGTCTCGACGGTGCCGAGCGACCTGGCAGCACCCGGTCGAAGAACGAGGCGTGTTGCGTCGCCGGCATGGCCGGCGCCGTGCCAGTCGTTCAGGGGCATGGGCGTGTCGACCAGCGGCGGCCTGATGCGTCCCGATTGTTCGCAGGCGCTTGCCGCGACGCCCTGCCAGTGCAGCCGACGCTTTTCGGCGCGTTTGCTGTCGAGCTTGACCACGCCGTAATCCGTCAGCACCGGCGATATGCGGGCGACCCCGAGTTCCGTCGCCTTCTGCACCACGAAGTCCATGCGCTCGCCTCGCGAAATACCCTGCACGAGATGAATCTTCAGGTCGGGTTCGGCCGTGTTCTCGATGGCATCGTGTAACAACAGCACTACGCGGCCTTTGCCGAACTTCTCTATCGTGGCCGACCACTCGCCATCGTCGCCGTTGAAAACGTGCACGGTGTCGCCGGTGCGCAGGCGCAATACTCGTCCGAGGTAACGCGCGGCTTCCTCGCCGAGACGCAATTTGGCTCCGGCGGCGAGCCTCTCGGCAACATGGACTCTTTTCAATGCCATGATCGCTCTGTCAGTCAATGCATTGGCGTTGACAGCCAACGTCTGCACAGAGGACTATCGGCAATCCACCCGCAGTTGGCAACCAATGAAGCAGTCTTTCACCGTTGACGCGGACAGGGGCCTGATAGAACCGGCGCGGCAATGCCGGAGTCCGAACCGGGATGCGCGCCCGCCGGGCGAGGTGCCTCGCCTGGTCGTCCTGCACGGGATCAGCCTGCCGCCTGGCTGTTACGGTGGCCCGGAGATCGAGCAGCTGTTCTGCAACCGCCTGGACTGGGAAGCTCACCCCTATTTCGACGAGATTCGCGGCCTCGAGGTTTCCGCGCACCTGCTCGTGCGGCGCGACGGCAGCGTTGTGCAGTTCGTTCCTTTTTCCGAGCGCGCATGGCATGCCGGCGAGTCCCTTTTCCGTCGCCAGTCGCGCTGCAATGATTACTCGATTGGCATTGAACTCGAAGGCATGGACGACGTGCCGTACGAAGACGTCCAGTACGAGGTACTCACAAAGGTGCTCGCGGCCTTGTTACAGGCGTACCCGGCAATATCGGCACGCGAGATAGCGGCACATTCGGACGTCGCGCCCGGCCGAAAAACCGACCCGGGTCCTGCTTTCGACTGGCTGCGATTGTATGATGGGCTCTCTGGCCAACTCGCCTGAGCCGATTCCATGACCCTGATCGCCCTGCTCATCGGACTGATTATCGAGCGCCTCGCGACGCAGATTTTTCACTGGCGTCGAATGCGCTGGCTCGACCGGATAATCGACAAGGGGTTTTCGCTGTCCGCGCGAGTCGCCAACTGGCCGGCCCTGATCCCGGTCGTCTTGCTGATCATCGCGCTCGTCCTGCCGGTGGCCGCCGTGACGGTTGCGCTGGTCGATCGCCTGTTCGGCTTTCCTCACCTGATCCTGGCCGTTGTGGTGCTGTTCTTTTCCCTCGGGCCCAACGACATCGGCGAGGATGTCAACGACTACTGCAGCGCACTGGAGGATGGTGACGATGAGCGTATCGACCAGACGGCAAGGACGCTGGTCGAGAACGTCGTGCCCGATGACCCTCTCGAACGGATTCGCTGCGTCGAGGAAGCGGTGTGCATCCAGGCGAACAATCGCCTGTTTGCGGTAATTTTCTGGTTCGTGCTCCTGGGCCCGCTCGGGCCGCTGGGCGCCTGGGCGTACCGGGTCACCGACCTGGTGAGGCGTCGCGCCGTGTTCCAGGCGGGCCGTGAAGAAAGCGACGCGACGCAAATACCGCCGCTGCGTGATGCGGCCGTGTCGCTGCACGGCTGGCTTGCCTGGATACCGGCAAGACTCACCGCGATCGGTTACGCGGTGGCGGGCCATTTCGATGCTGCCCTGGCTGCCTGGCGCGCTGGCGCTGGCGAGCCCGCCGGCACGACTTCCGAAAACAGCGAACGGCTGCTCGCCAGGGTGGGCGTGGCGGCGCTCGCGCTGGAAGCGGGTGAGGACGAGGATCTCACCGCGCGCGGCGTACGGGGAGCGACCGCGGCGAAGCAGCTGGTATTCAGGTTGCTGATCATCTGGGCCGTGATCATCGCGGCGATGACGCTGTATGGCTGGACCGTGTGAGGCGAGCGGCACTAAGCTTACTCATCGCTGTTCTGCCAACGCTCTTTGCTTGCGATAAGGAGGGCGTCACGCCGATTCCGGCAGACCGCAGCCATGCGCCGCGCATCGTCGCGCTTGCCCCCAATCTCGCGGAACTGGTTTTTTCCGCTGGCGCCGGCGATATGCTCGTGGGCGTCAGCGCCTATTCGGATTATCCACCTGCTGTCGAAGCGCTACCTCTCGTAGGCGATGCTTTCACAATCGACCAGGAGCGGCTCGCAATGCTGCAGCCGGATTTGTTACTCGCGTGGGAGAGTGGCACGCCTGCCCATGTCGTGGACGAACTGAGACACGCGGGCTACGAGGTGGAGGTCGTCAGGACACGCAGCCTCGATGACATCGCGGCAGCACTGGTCCAGATCGGCACGCTCGCGGGCACGCAACAGGAAGCACGTGAAGTTGCCGCGGAATTTTCCGCCGCGCTGCGGGAGACAGGTGATGCCAATGCTGGTACCGAACCGATACGCGTCTTCTACCAGGTGTCGAATCGCCCCCTGTACACGGTCGGTCGGGAGCACTATGCGAGCGAGCTGATTTCCTTGTGCGGTGGACACAATATTTTCGCAGACCTCGACGAGCTGGCGCCCGGGATCGACGTCGAAGCGGTAATCGACAGGGATCCCGAGGTCATGCTGGCGAGCGATGATGCGGGCGCTGATGCATTCAGCGAGTGGGACCGCTGGCCCGCGATTGCGGCGAATCGCTACGGCAACCGGTTCCTGCTGCCGGCCGACGAACTCAGCCGAGCGACGACCCGCGTGCTCGTGGCAGCCAGGGCGATCTGCGAAGCACTGCAGTCAGGGCGTGCGAATCGTGCCGAGAGTGAAGCGGCGTCGAATGGTTGACGCGGAGATTCGCCCCGGGCGTCCCGCCGACATCGAAAGGGTAATGGGCCTGCTCCGCTCGGCCGGGCTGCCTGCCGAAGACTTGTCCGACAAATTCATCGGGAACTTCCTGGTCGCATCTGCCGGACCATCCGTCGTGGGCAGCATAGGGCTCGAACCCTTTGCGAACGCAGGCCTGTTGCGGTCGCTGGTGGTGGACCCGGACTGTCGCGGCGATGGCCTCGGTCGTTCGCTCGTCGGCGAACTGGAAGCCCATGCACGCCGGAACGGGATCAGCGAACTCTGGCTCCTGACGATCGATGCCGAGCGCTTTTTTCTCGGGCTCGGTTACCGGGTGCAGGAGCGAGAGCAGGCGCCCGATGTCATTCGGCGGACAACGGAGTTTTCGCACCTCTGTCCTGGCGACGCGATCCTGATGAAGAAGCGGCTCTAGCCGCGATCCCGGTTCCAGAGCACTTCCGTGCCGCCTTCCATTCGCGACAGCACGCGCGCGTAAACGAACAGCAGGTCGGAGAGCCGGTTCAGGTAGCGCAACACCTCGCTTCGCACGGGTTCTGCGTCGGCGAGCGTTTTTGTACGCCTTTCGGCACGGCGCACGATGGTGCGTGCGAGGTGGCAGGCCGCCGCGGCCGGGCTGCCGCCCGGAAGAATGAAGTTCTCGAGCGCGGGCAGTTCGCTGTTATGCGCATCGAGTTCCTGCTCGAGCCGATCGATCATTGCGTCCGTGATGGCGCTGTGGCCGGGAATGCACAGTTCCCCGCCCAGTTCGAACAGGTCGTGCTGCACGTCGGTCAGGCTCGAGCGAATCGAACCGGGCAGGGCGTCGTGCGACAGGACTACGCCGATCGCGCTGTTGGCCTCGTCGACCGTGCCGTAGGCTTCGACGCGCGGGCTGTCCTTCGGCGTCCTCGAACCATCGCCCAGGCCGGTCGTGCCGTCGTCGCCGGTGCGAGTGTAGATCTTGCTGAGTCGTTTACCCATCGTTATGGCCTGCGGTATTTGAGTTCGACGAATGCGCTGCGACCCTGCATGCTAAAGTCGGCGGCGGTCTGGTAATCAGCGTCGAACAGGTTCTCGACGCGCGCATTGAGCTGCAAGGTTTCCGACAACTGCACCTGGCCCGTGAGGCTCGCGACCACGTAACCCGGTAACGTAACGCCACCGAAGTCCTCGCGATCGCCGCTCGCGAGCAATGACAGGCCCAACCTGTGCTGCCCGATATCCTGAGTGTAGCTCAGCGTCAGACTCTCCTCGGCGCGCCGCAACAGCCTAGAGTCGTTACTGGTGTTCTCGGCCTTCTGCCTGACCAGGTCGGCACGCAGGGAGAAGGAGTCCCCTAGGTATTCGTACCCGAGCTGGGCGCCGCGTATCTCGGCGGTGTCGATGTTGATGAGCGTAAAGGTCGCCAGGTCGAATTCGATCAGGTCCTCGATGTCGTTCGCATAGAACTCGACATCGACGCTGTGGCGGTTGCCCGGTGCATAGCGCAGACCGAGCTGGTACTCGTCCGCGATCTCGGGCTCCAGGTCCGGGTTGCCGCCGAAGCCGAAGCGGTCGGTCGCGTCGGGCGCACGAAATGCGCGCCCCAGGCCCGCATGCGCCGTCAGGGATGGCGTCAGCTCGTAGCCATACTCGACGTTATAGGTCGTCTGGTTGCCGAAAGAATCGTGGTCGGTAAGCCGCGCGGCTATGAACGCACGGTGCCGGCCACTGATCCACTGGTCCTGGAGGAATATCGCCCTCACATCCGTGTCCTCGTCGAACCCGGAGCCGAAGGAAAGCGTTTTCGCGTTCTCCTGCATGGCAAACAGGCCCGCGGTGACGGTGTGCTCGGAGAAGGCGAGAGTGTGCTGCCAGTCCAGGCTGAGCCGGTCGGATTCGACGAAGTCGTCGGACTGGTTCTGCGCGATTCGATCGAGCATGTGCGACAGGATTACCTTGCTCGTGCCGCGATCGGAAACCTGTTTGTCGAACTGGAATGCCGTCACGGTGTTGCGGAAGTCCTGGTCGACCGGCGTCAGGAAGAAATCGAGATACTCGACGGTTCCTTCCGCGCGCCAGTGCCGCAGGCTGATCTCGCCGCCGCCGATGTCGCGCGCCGCGTGCGCATTGAGTGAGAAATTGTCGTAGCCGCGGTCGATGTCGGACTCGACCCTGGGCGGATAACCAGCCGTATCCTGCCAGTCCAGCGTGATGCCGAACTGATTCTTCTCGTCGCGCACACCGCCGGACAGGAACGCGGAGCGCGAATCGAAGCTGCCCGCGCCCGCGCCGCCTTCGATGTGCGTCTTGTTGGCGCGGCGCGTGATGATGTTGATGACGCCGCCGATCGCGTCGGTACCGAACAGGGCAGAGCGGGCACCCTTGACGATCTCGACACGCTCGATGACCTCCGGGGAGATGTGCTGTATCGCAGCCCCGCCTATGGTGCCGGGGTTCATGCGTACGCCGTCGATGAGCACGAGTGTGTGGTTGCTTTCCGTGCCGCGCATGAAGAACGAGGTTGCCTGGCCAGGACCGCCGTTGCGGCCAATATCGATGCCGGCTTCGAAGCGCAGCAATTCCGCAAGATCCGTTGCCAGCGACAACTCGATGTCGTCGCGGGTTATCACGCGCACCGGCACGGTCGCCTGCTCCAGTGGAATCTCGGTCCGCGTTGCGGTCACGATGATCGTGTCGCTCGGTGAAATATCCGATGCATGGACGTGCGTCGCGACGGGCAGCAGCAAAGCCGTCGCCGCGACAAACCGGAACAATCTCATGTGTCTCCCCTGTGCGTGCCCGCCGCACGCGACCTGCTTGTTGTTGGTCAGAAGGGCTGCGGGGAGTCGGGTCAGCAGCTTGGCGTGGCCCGAACAAGCGCCCGCCGCGCCGTTCGCGTGTTCACCAGGCCGGTCTCCGGGCTTACGAGCGGATTGCATCCTGCCGCAGCGCCTTCCCACGAACACGCTATTAGTGTCGCAGTGGCTCCGTGTTACACCACGGGGCTGGGGCTTTTACTCGATCACCGTTGCGGGGGCAGCGCCGGAATCTACACCGGCTTCCCGACACCCGGACGCTTTGCGCCGGGTCTACCTGATGACGTCGCCACCATAGGAAGCGGCGCACAGCGTGTCAAGCGAAAGTCCCCTCCTAGTCAGCGTAGCCGAGCGTCTTGAGCGCGGACTCGACCTCGTTGAGCACCTGGGGATCCTCGATCGTCGCCGGCACCTTGTATTCCTCACTGTCGGCAATCTTGCGCATGGTTGCGCGCAATACCTTGCCGGAACGGGTCTTCGGCAGTCTATCGACGACCACGGCTTTCTTGAATACGGCCACCGGCCCGACCTGGTCGCGAACCATCTGTACGACGTCGGCCACCACTTCCTCCGGGCTCCGTTCGGCCCCGGCCTTCAGGACGAGAAAGCCGACCGGCAGCTGCCCTTTCATCGGATCCGCGGCCCCGATGACGGCGCACTCGGCGACGTCGTCGTGGGCAGCGAGCACCTCTTCTATGGCGCCCGTCGAGAGCCTGTGGCCCGCAACGTTGATGACATCGTCGGTTCGCGACATCACGAATATGTAGCCGTCCTCGTCGATGAATCCCGCATCACCGGTCTCGTAATAGCCCGGGAAGGTCGCGAGGTAGGAACTGCGGAATCGCTCCTCGGCGTTCCACAGGCCGGGCAGGGTCCCGGGTGGCAGCGGCAACTTGCAGGCGATTGCGCCGACGTCGCCCGGGGCCACGTCCTTGCCGCCTTCGTCCAGCGCGCGAACCTCCCAACCGGGTGCAGCCCGGCCGACCGAACCCGCCTTGACCGGCGCGAGTTCGATGCCCAGGCAGTTCGCCGCAATCGACCATCCTGTCTCGGTCTGCCACCAGTGATCGATGACCGGGATGCCGAGCTTGTCCTCGGCCCAGTGCAGGGTGTCGGGATCGCAGCGTTCGCCTGCCAGGAACAGCGCGCGCAGCGACGACAGGTCGTATTTTGGAATGAAGTCGCCGTCCGGGTCCTGCTGACGGATTGCGCGGAATGCCGTTGGCGCCGTGAACAGGGTTGCAACCTTGTGCTCGGACGCGACGCGCCAGAATGCACCGGCGTCCGGCGTGCCCACCGGCTTGCCTTCGTAGAGTATCGTGGTGTTGCCGTGCAGCAGCGGCCCGTAAATGATGTAGGAATGGCCGACGACCCAGCCGATGTCGGATGCCGCCCAGTAGACCTCGCCCGGTTCTACGCCGTAGATGTTCTTCATGGTCCAGTGCAGCGCCACGGCGTGGCCGCCGTTGTCGCGGACGATGCCCTTGGGCTGGCCGGTCGTGCCGGACGTGTAAAGCAGGTAGAGCGGATCCGTCGCTTCGACTGACACACAGTCTTGTGGCGTGGCGCTGGCCAGCGCATCGTTCCAGTCCACGTCCCGAGGTGCGGAAAGCTGGGCTTCGAGCTGTGGGCGCTGCAGGATGATGCAGTGCTTTGGCTTGTGCTTCGAAAGGTCCAGCGCCTGGTCGAGCAAAGGCTTGTATTCGACGACGCGGCTCGGCTCGATGCCACAGGACGCAGAAACGATCGCTTTCGGCGTCGCGTCGTCGATACGGGTTGCAAGCTCGTTCGGCGCGAAGCCGCCGAATACCACCGAGTGTACGGCGCCTATCCGGGCGCAGGCCAGGACCGCGACGACCGCCTCCGGGATCATCGGCATGTAGATGATGACGCGATCGCCCTGCTTGACGCCATTATCGACCAGCGCGCCGGCGAAAAGCGCTACCTGGTCGCGCAGTTCACCGTAGCTGATCGTGCGTTGCGAGCCCGTTACCGGGCTGTCGTAGATGATTGCCGCCTGTTCGCCGCGGCCGTTGGCCACGTGGCGGTCGAGTGCGTTGTAACAGGTATTCAGGCGTCCGCCGGTAAACCACCGGTAAATGGGCGCGCTGGAATCATCCAGGACCTTGTCCCAGCGGCTGTCCCAGTCGATGCCCTCGGCGGCCTCGCCCCAGAAGTCGGATGGGTTCTCGATCGATCGACGGTGAATATCTAGGTATTTGCTCATGACGGATCCGCACGGTTGTTATTCTTTCCGATTTTAGAAGACGTACCGGTACCCGACCATGCGACAAAAGGCGCACGGCGGCGCGTATCAGTAGAGGTCGGCGAGAGTAGTCGGGCCGTCGCGGCTCGCGACCATCGCGATAAGCAGTTCCGCGGTGGAAATGGCGTCCCCCAGGCAGTCGTGCCCACGGTACCAGGGCAGGTTGTAGTGGCTGCGGAGATCGGGCAGCCGTAACGACCGCGTATCCTCGAGATGGTGTTGACGCGACTTGCGGCGATTTTCGAGGGCCAGCGTGTCGATGACCGGCACCAGCAGCCTGTCACCAAAATGTTGCCTGCAGTGACGGTCGAGCAATTTCTTGTCGAGGCCGGCATGGTGCACCACGAGGACCCTGCCGGTGAGTGCTTCGACCACGCGCTCCATGGCTTCCTCCGGCGACATGCCCTGGTCCACGACGCTGTCGGTCAGGCCGTGGATCGAGGGACTGTCACCGAGTTCGCCAATAGGCTTTACAACGTGCGACTCGGCAGTCGCGAGATCCACCCGGCCGCCGCGAATCACGACCCAGCCGATACTCAGCATGTCGACCGTCGCAGGATCCAGCCCGGTCGTTTCGATATCGAGGCACACGAGTTCTGCTTCGTCGAAGGGTGTGGAGGGTGTGGGCGGCGATGTCTTCAGGAATGTCTTGTATTGCTCGTCCGCCGATCGCCGGCCGGCGGTCCAGCGCTTGAGTGCCAGCCAACGGCCCGTTTTCATGCCAGGTGGAAACGGTTCAGCAGGGCCGCCTGGCTGGTACTGACCTGGCTGAACGCGGATTTCAGGTTCTGCCGGACCAGTGACGACAGTTCGCCCGGTGACAGGTGATTATCCGGCCGCCTACCCGCGTGCAGCTGGCGGTTCTGGTGTTCCACCCGGAGTTTCTCGATGAAGTCGAGCGCGTCGATCAGGCTCGCGGCATCCGATTCCGTGATCTCGCCTGCCTTGGCCGCGGCGCGCAGGCGGTTTCTTGTCGTGATCCGCATTTCGCCGGCGGCAAGCGCCCGGATTCGCGCAATCTCGACGATCGGCATGATGCCGTGCTTCTTGATGTCGAGCGTGTTCTTGTGATCGCCCGACTTCTCGAGCACGAACTGCCGGAAGAAGCCCAGCGGCGGCTGGAAGTTCATGGCGTTTTTCGCCATGAGCGCGAGGAACAGCTCGTTCCGCTTCGCGTCGCCGCGGATGCTCTCCTTGAGTTCGTCGACGAGCCCGGCATCGCCGTAGACGCAGCGCAGGTCGAAGAAGATGTTGGCGTGCATGAGCGCCTTTTCTTCCGGCACCGTGATCCAGCGATTGAAATACCTCTTCCAGGTATCGAGCGGCTGGCGCCACTTCGGGTTGGATGCCATCACGTCGCCCGGGCAATAGACGTAGCCGCAGGCATCGAGGCCGTCATTGACGGTCCGCGCGAGCGCCTTGAAATACTCGTCGTCCGCCTCGGTCGCGGTGTTGTCGAGCACCAGCGCGTTGTCCTGGTCGCTGCGGGCGGACTGCTCGTGGCGCCCCTGTGATCCCAGCGCCACCCAGGCGTAGGTGCAGGGGGGTGAGCCGAGTTCCGTTTCGGCGATGCGGCACAGCTGTTGTGTGACCGAATCCGTGATCGTCGTGATGAATTTGCCCAGCTGCTCGCCGTCCGCATCCGCGCTGATCTGGCTCGCGATCAGCGCCGGCAGCCGTTTGCAGGCGTCGACGATGCCTTCCACGGTTGTCTGCTTGGCGATGTCGTTGACGAGGTACAGTGGATGCTCCGTCTCGATGCGCATGAAGTCGCTGCGCGACACCATGCCGATCAGCGCACCGTCCCGGGTTACGGGCAGGTGGTGGATCTTGTTCTGCATCATCGTGAGCGCGGCTTCGTAGGCGAGGTCGCCTGCGTCGATCGAAATCGGGTTTCCCGACATGATGTCGCGTATGGAGGTGTCAACCGGCAGCCCTCGCGCGACGACCCGCTGCCGGAAATCGCGGTCCGTCGTGATACCGCAGAAGTGCCCCTCGTCCATCACGAGGATGGCCGACACCCGTTCGTCGACCATCTTGCGGGCCGCTTCCTGGATGGTCGCGGCTGCGTCTATCGTTACCGGGGGACGAGTGATGAGCTGCGACACGGCGCGACCTTCGGCCCCGTGCAGTTTCGTCGTCGCCGGCCGCGCGAGCAGTCGGTCCGAGAGCAGGCGGATGAAGTAGGTGTCGAAGCGATCGTTTCTTCGACGCAGCTTCCCGAATATTTCGCCATCGAGGTGGTAGATCAGCGAGTCTTCGATCGCCGTGGACTGGTTACGTAGCGGCGCGGCATTCATCAGCGACGGGAAACCGAACACGTCGCCTTCGGCGCCGCGCATTACGAGGTCGCCCTCGGCGTTACGCAGTTCGAGTGCGCCGCTGCGGACGATGTGCAGCTGCTTGTTCAAGGCGCCGATGGAAAGCACCTGGCTGCCGGCCTTGTAATAGCCGATCTGGATGGCCCTGGCGGCCGCGGTGAGTTCTTCCTGGTCGAGTTCCTCGAAACCGGGTAACTCGGCGAGGAAGCGGGTGATCTCAGGCAATTCGTTCATGGGCCAATTCTGACACGCCTTGCCCCAACGTAAAACCGGCGGCACCCTTTCGGGAGCCGCCGGCGCAAACGCAAAGGAGATTGCGTGTTTCGGTCTAGAACGCGTACTTCGCCGAGAACTGCACGCGCGTGAAGTCGCCACTGTTGGGAACTTGCGGGCCAACTTTCTCAACTTCGGCGTACATGAGTTCGACGCCGACATCCAGCTTCGGCAGGATGTTCTTGATCAGATTCACGTGGAAGCTCGAAGCGCTGCCGTTCGAGCCGGCTGCAAGTACGTCGTCGTCGTAGCTGATATCGGTGGTGCCGAACATGATGTTCGTACGCCAGCCGTTGCCGAACGGGACGCGCAGCGCGACGAACGCGGCGACCACTTCTGCCGTCGCGATTTCTCCAGTTCCGGGATCCACGTAGCCGTCCGGGACGAAGCCGAGACCGACGTAGCGGCCGAGACCGTCGCCGACGGTGACCATCGCACGCAGGTCGGCGCTGCCGAACATGATCTTGGTCGAGGCGCTGATGCCATAGCCCGTCTCGTCATTCTGCGAGCCGTCGCCGCTGGTGTCATCGACCTTGAGGCTGCGATACACGCCGGCCACTTTGAGGTAGCTGCCCTTGTCGCCGAATTTGAAGGTGTAGCGTCCGATCAGGTCCGGCATCGTGGACAGGCCACGGTCAGCGGCGTCGACGCCAGCAACCAAAGTCTGCGGGTTCTCGACCGCCAGCTCCAGGCCGCCCGTGGTGTAGCGGATCATCGCCTGGCGGACGAAGGTCGTGGACTCGGCGGGGCCGACGAAGTCGAGGGCCTCCGGCAGTGCGGCAACGTCCTGGAACGTCGACCAGGTCTGGCCGAAGGTCCACTTGTTGTACTTGATGAACGCGTGACGCAGGCGCGGGCTGAAGGAGTTGGACACGAGCTCGTTGGCGGTGGTTCCACCTACGGCGAAGAAGTCCATCTCGATGAACGCCGTGATGCTGTCACCGCCGGCCGTCGTGGTATCGGCGCGGAAGTTGATGCGCGTCTCGCGGGCCTGGAAGTCGGCCGTGATGTCGTCCGATTCGCCGTCCAACGGGATTCCGGTTGGAACGTAGAACTGGCGGATAACGGCGTCGGTGTCCGGCGTGGGGCCGCTGTAGTCGCTGAACATCGCGTCGAACTTGGCATAGCCACCGAACTTGTAGGTGGTCGTAGGGCCCTCCTGGGCAACCGCGGACCCTGACACACACAGCAAAACGGCGGCCGCTGGTGCGTATAACTTGGGAGTAACTCTGATCATCATATTTTCCCCCGGGGAAGTTTTTTTGGTGAATCACGCCGCATACTCAATCAGGGGGTCAGCCGTTGCCATTAGCCAAAAGTCGAATCCGCGCACCTTTGTA
>Ga0209536_100002208_pt1 | contig 31680 bp, 27 predicted proteins | sample DeeMarSeWOR28_12_FD_187461 | JGI IMG/M metagenome (GOLD analysis project Ga0209536, IMG submission 187461) | Marine sediment microbial communities from White Oak River estuary, North Carolina - WOR-2-8_12 (SPAdes) (version 2) | ecosystem: Environmental > Aquatic > Marine > Intertidal zone >... | reverse complement strand
TGCCTGTGTCTCCCCTGAAACAATAAATACACTTTTACTTCACATTTCGACAATTTCTGTCCCAGTAAATTCTTTCCTATTACTAAACGCCTAATACTTTTTTAGCATAATAATATACAACTCCATTCCTATAATATGGTGGTCATATAAGTTGTTATACTTAATTCTATATAGGATGTGGTAGTTAGTTGATATTGAAATTTGAAATGCTTTGCTATTTCTTGAATAACAATATCGAAAATTACCAAATAGCACAGCGCATTATATTTCCCCCGGTATATCGGTTGTGCTGTAGAGTTATTTTCTAAGTTATGAATAAATTTATGATGAGTCAGGGATGACATAGAAACTCACAATTATTGAGATAAGTCATTCTCAATTGATTTTATTTTTGCGGGAGAGGTTGTGAGTACATTTCGATTAATTAAGCATTACATCTGGTTACCTGATTCATTCCTTGGGATGTTCAAGGAAGGTATAAGCTTGTCTTAATTTTAGGAGTGTTGTCATGAAATGGATAAATATCATGGTATTGGTATCAGTCCTAATTAATATTGGATGCTCAAGTACATCAGCACCTCCTGGAAATACCGGTATCGACACAACATCTAAACAAGAAGCTATAACGAAGGAATACCGAATAGGTGTTGACGATATAATGCGCATCAATGTTTGGGGGAATGAAGAATTAAGTGTCGAAGTGCCAGTAAGACCTGATGGCAAGATTTCGATGCCCCTTATCGGCGATGTGCAGGCAGGTAATCGAACGCCAACAGAAGTTTCTAATGATATTAAAAATAGGCTTTCCGCATATATACGTAATCCAAATGTAACAGTGATGTTAACTGAATTACGTAGTCATGAATTTTTATCCAGAATAAGAGTCACGGGAGCAGTTGAGACGCAATTATCTATACCATATCGTCAAGGTATGACAGTGCTTGATGCCGTACTTGAGGCGGGTGGGGTTAATGAATTTGCTTCTGAAAATTCAACAAAGTTATACAGAAAAGAAAATGGTAAAACATCAGTGTTTGATATAAAGCTGGGAAACATTTTAAATAAAGGTGAATTGTCTACAAATATATATTTAAAACCTGGTGATATCATCACGGTGCCTGAGCGGTTATTTTAACGTAGTTTAATATCTTGTTTGAGGGTTTTGATGAAAGCAAATAGTAATCTTGATGTGTTGCGAAGAATAATTCTTCCATCTTATTTGCAAAAAAGATGGGTGGTTGTGGTATTTGTAATTGTTAATTTGATTGCCGTAGTGACGGCATACAATTGGCCAAAACAATTCACGTCATCGACAACGGTTTTTATTGAAGAAGAAAATATACTTGGGCCATTGATGCAAGGAACTGCGGTACAAACCGATGTAGTTGATCGGGCCAGGATTGCAAGGGAGGTTATCTTCGGGCGAAGAATAATGCAAGAGATCTTGATTATTGGAGGCTGGATGCAAAATGATCCAAGTCCGGCAGAACAAGAACAAATGATGAATCAAATTCAAAATAGAACAATAATATCAATTGTAGGTCGAAATCTAGTTGAAATAAGTTATAAGGATGAAAGTCCGAAAAGAGCTTACGATATAACGAAGGGCTATGCTGACTTGTTTATCGAAGGAAGTTTACAGGCTAAAACACAAGAAAGTGAGTCGGCTTTTGAATTTATTGATAAACAAGCCAAAGAATACGAAACAAAACTGAAAGATTCAGAAGAAGCATTAAAAGCGTTTCGTGAAAACAATATTGATTTTCGAGAAGGCGCAGAAGAAACTGTAACGCAAAGAATAGGGCAATATCGTAATGAAATAAACGAAATAGAAGATCAAATCAGAGAAGCGGAGATCAGAAAAGCATCTTTGCAAGCGCAGTTATCTGGTGAAACTGAAACTGCGGCTGGGCTTACAAGGGCAGAGCAGGTACGTTCGAGAATAGCAGAGTTACATTCACAATTAAATACATTAAGGCTAAGCTATCATGAAACATATCCTGATATTGTCCAGATCCAGAACCAAATATCAGAATTAAGAGAAACGCTAGCGCAAGAGGAGGAGAAAAGAAAAAAAGCAAAAAGAGAAGGTTCTATATATATCGATGAAAGTATTCGTGCTAATCCAGTATATCAATCCCTGCAAAGTGAGTTGTATCAAACAAATACATTGCTTGCTACGTTATCTTATCGTTTAGAAAAAACGAGAAAATCTTTAGCTGATGAAATTGAGCGTGACAAGCGAATAGCCGGGGCTGAAGCAACACTAAAAGATCTAACACGAGACTACAATGTAAATAATAACGTCTATCAGGATTTACTAAGGCGGAGAGAAAATGCGCGTGTGTCTATGAATCTCGATAGAGATCATCAAGGATTGACGCTAAGAATAAATGAACCTGCATATTATCCCCACTCACCAACTGGACCGCGATTTCTTCATTTTATACTTGGAGGGATTCTTTTAGGTATCGCATTGCCAGTAGGATTCTTTTATCTAAGACAAGAATTATCACCGCGTATTTTCGATCAAACAGATATGAATCAATATTCAGAACTTCCAGTGATAGGCGAACTTAGTCATTATGTTTCATTGAATGAACAGGGTGCCGTAAAAGGAGAGCTAATGATACTATCATCGTTAGTTTTTTCAGTGTTTGTCGTCATTGCCATTGCTTCATATTTACGTTTAACAGGCGAATAAGTTATGAGTAAGATTGAAGATGCATTAAAAAAAGTGCGCTCCCAGCAATACCAAGAGCTCGTAAAAAAAGATACTGACTTAGATGATTACCATTATTCTGATATTTCATTGATGGAGTATGATGATCAGGTCGATAAAGATGTATTGTCGAATCATAGATTATTACATCATGACATGCAGAATCATAATATACTCAATGAATTCAGAGCACTTCGAACTACTTTGCTTCAAAACTCGAAAGTCACCAACCCATGTATTATGGTTTATTCATCTTCTCCTAGAGCAGGATCAAGTTATGTAGCGGCAAATCTGGCTGCAGCTATAGCGTTAGATCAAAAAAGAACTTCTTTGCTTATTAGTTGTGATATTAAAAATACGCCTGAATATGAAAACTTGATTAATTCCCCAAACTATGGACTCGTTGACTATTTGTCAACAGAATTAAATGCAGAACAAATAATATATCCCGTTGGAATAAAAAGAGTTCGTGTCATACCTTCCGGTGTGTCTAAAGGGAATTTTAGTGAGTACTTTTCTTCGCACAGATTTCATGAATTATTGGATGAAATTAAGAGTCGATATAGAGATAGATATATTATTCTTGATGCACCATCTGCATCAGAGGCAGCCGATATAAAATTATTATCAGAATTTGTAGATTATGGTTTGTTGGTCGTGCCATACGGGCGAGATAGTATGGATAGTATCAATAAAGCATCAAGGCTGATTAGTAAAGAAAAATTACTGGGTATAATAATTAATAATAAGCCAAGTATATTAAATATATTCTCATAATCCGTAACTAATAAATGACAAGAAAGACATATAAGGATGTTAAGCCAAAGCTAGTATTACTTCAATTATTGTTATTATATGCAAATGATACGATTGCTTTTCAAATCGATTATATAATCGAAGGCGGGATCGAATATACGGATAATGCAACGCTTGCAACAGTTGATCCGATCAGTAGTGCAATTAGGAGGGGGTATTTATATGCTGATATGCATCATCAATCAGAAACAGTAAATTATTATTTTCGACCACGCATTAGTACTTATAACTACAAAAATGACTTATTAGAAGATAGCGCATTTTATGGTTTAGATGCCTCTTTATCATGGGAAATAATACCGAGAGGCTTTATATGGTCATTTGATAATTATTTAACTCAAACTCCTATAGATATCACGGGCCCTCTTACATCATTTAACCTACAAACTACAAATGTATTTTTTACTGGTCCAGATATGATCTTCCGCCTGGGAGGGGATAAAAGATTGGAGGTTTTATTACGTTACGCAAATTTTTATTATGAAACAGGTGATATTGATAATGAAAGATATGGTGGTATTTTAAGATTAGTAAGTCAGCCAAACAGATTGACTGAATATTCAATTAATATCGACAGTGCAGATATCAGATATAAAGAAACAGATTTTAATGAAGACTATAATAGAAATGACGCTTATATCGGGATAAATAGATTAACATCAACAACAAACATTAATCTTGATGCGGGCTATACTCAGATTGAGCGTGAAGTAAGTGAAGATTTAAATGGATTTATCGGAAGAATTGAAACTGAAACAAGGATAAATTCACGATCTAATTTTACATTATATGGCCATGCGCAATACACGGATTCAAGTCGAAGTTTTTTACTTTCAAGAGCGCACCTTGTTGGAATAAGAACATTTAATACCCAAATATCTGGTGAAATTTTATATGAAAAATATTTATATGCTGGTTATTCATGGCAATATGAAACAAATGGATTGATTTTTAATATATCAAAGGTAGATCAAGATTATGAAGAATTGTTAGATGAATTTGACAGAACAGTTGAACGTGCGTCAGTTGAGTTTAATCGAGGTATAACGCGACTAACGAATATTTACATACACGGATTTTGGGGAAATACTTTTTACAAGCAAACATCTATAGAAGACAAAGATAGTAATTATTTTATTGGTCTTGATTATCTATTAAGTCGCTCGTTTACTCTGCGAACTCGCTTAGGATACAGAAAACGAGATAGCACAGATACAACAAGAAATTATGAGGAAAACTCAGCCTTTATAAGCATTAATTATAGTAATCGGCGATAACTACTCACTTTAGAATAATTTAATATTTAATGACAAATACTGTTAAAGAGTTTGAATAGTGATTAGCTATATACTTTATAAATTATATCCTGGCAGGGGTAGAACTGTTAGGCGATTTATTAGGTGGATTGTATTTAAACTAGAAGGAGGACAATTTTATTCAAAAACGTTAAGAAAGATTATGAAAGACTATCATGGTGTTGAAATTGGCATGTACACACACGGGGGCTGTTTCGAGATACATTCATTTGAGCGAGAAACAAAAATTGGAAGATATTGCTCAATAGCCGTAGGTGCAAAAGGTTTTACATTGGATCATCCTCTTGAATTTAAATCAACACATGGCTTTTTCTTTAACCCAGCTTGTGGGTATATCAAAACCTTCCCGGTGAAGCCTATCCCTTTAGAAATTGGCCACGATGTTTGGATCGGAGACGGTGCAAAAATATTGGCAAATGTAACAAGTATTGGTACGGGTGCAGTGTTAGGTGCTGGTTCTGTGCTAAGCAGAAATCTTCCTCCCTATGCGGTTGCTGTAGGTCATCCTGCAAGAATAGTGCGATATCGCTTTCCTGTAGAAGTTATCAATGAGTTACTCGCCTCAAAATGGTGGGAGAAGGATATTGAAGAGATTTTGCCTGATATTGGTGAATATACACAAAACTATTTAAATGAATCTAAAACAAAATCGGAACCTACTTATGACTGTTCATAATATATTAAGTATTGGTTGTTTTATGTTCGTTAAGTGAATGTAATATTCTTCTTGTTATTTATATATTTTATTATATTGTAAGAAACAAAAAGCTATAACAATGCCTTCCATATTGATTCCGGCCCATAACGAAGCGAATGTTATTGCGAAAAGTTTGATGCAATTAGTTGATGGTCTTAAGAAAAGAAGCTTTGAGATTATTGTTATTTGTAATGGTTGTGATGATAATACTGCCGATATCGTCAAATCAATTAGCAATGACATTATCTGCCTGGAAACGAGCGTAAAATCAAAAACAAACGCCATCAATCTGGGCGAAAAATATGCTCAATATTTTCCACGTATTTATTTAGATGCAGATGTCATAGTATCTCTTGAAACAGTAGATGCGCTTTGCGCTAAATTGAATGAGGGATATCTTGCTGTATCGCCGATTGTTAAAATGAATTTAAAATCTTGTTCATACATAGTAAAATCCTACTATGATATTTGGCTATCTTTACCATATTGCAAAGCTGGAATGATTGGCGCCGGAATATATGCTTTATCAGAGAATGGTAGAAAACGGTTTGAGTCATTTCCAGATATTATTGCTGATGATGAATATGTCCGATTACACTTTAATGAGAATGAGAGAACAAAACTAACTGATCAATATTCACTCGTGAACGCACCGAAGCATATCAGTGGCTTAATTAAAATTAAAACCAGAAGTAGATTGGGTGGTTATGAATTAAGAAAAAAATATCCGGATTTGTTTAACAATAACAAGAAGAATTATACAAAAGTAATAAAACAGTACATATTTAAAATGCATGCCTGGCCTAAATTCACTATTTATTTACTTGTCAACATAGTTTCTCGTATAAGAGCGAAACAATTACTTGCGTCGAATGATTTCACATGGGAGCGGGATGATACGAGTCGAGTGTAACATAATACATCCAAGCCCGTTTTGATCTGTATAATGCGGCTCAAGAGTAATAAAAGACATAAAAATGAAAATTAAAATCCATTTAATATCAGCAGCACGCCCAAATTTTATGAAAATTGCGCCACTTTATCATGCGCTCTCTGATGAAAAATGGGCCGAAGTAAAAATTGTGCATACAGGGCAGCATTATGATGCCAATATGTCAGCGTCATTTTTTAACGATTTATCTTTACCAGAACCCCATTTTCATCTGGGTGTTGGGAGTGGGACCCATGCGGATCAAACTGGTAAAGTAATGATTGGATATGAAAAATTATTGTTTACGCATACACCAAATCTTGTCGTTGTTGTCGGCGACGTAAATTCAACAATAGCATGCGCGCTTGCGACAACTAAATATATACCAAATAGTGACTCGCCGTTTGTTAATTCGGTCGATGAAAGCTTGTTTGATATTATACCCAGCAATAGACCTGTACTGGCACATTTAGAAGCCGGGCTTAGATCCTATGATAGGACCATGCCGGAAGAGATAAATCGTCTGGCTACGGACGTCATTGCTGACATATTATGGACGCCCTCACCCGATGCCGATGAAAATCTAATGAAAGAAGGGATAGACCGGAAAAGAATCACACGAGTCGGTAATATTATGATTGATTCATACGAAATGTTAAAGGTAAAAATACAAAAGCAAGATTTACTAAAAAAATTATCACTTGATGAATCAACATATGCGCTAGTTACACTACATCGTCCAAATAATGTGGATCTATATCAGAATTTAAGAGCCTTGTGTGAAATGCTAATAAATATTAGCAAGCAATTAAAACTAGTTTTCCCCATCCATCCAAGAACAAGAGGTAAATTAGAAGAATATGATCTATTTGAATTGCTTAAAAGAAATGAAAATATAATATTGCTTGACCCGCTGAATTATATTGGTTTTATGAATCTTGTTTCAAAATGTAAATTTGTTTTGACGGATTCGGGCGGGGTTCAAGAAGAAACTACATATCTGGGTATCCCTTGTTTTACCTTGAGACCCAATACTGAACGACCAATAACTATATTGCAAGGAACAAATCATTTATGCGATATAAATAATGTTGAATCAAAAATAGCTAAAAGGTTTAGTTTAGGCTCTGTGCCCCATAGTATTCCAGACTTGTGGGACGGGAAAGCTGCACAAAGAATAGTTAATAATATTAAACAACTGTTTAATATACTAATATAAAAGCAATATGAATACAGAACATCAATTATCTCGTAAAGAATTATTTGATAATATTATATTATTTAATATACCTATTTCCGCTGTCACAGTGCGTCAGGTACTTGATAAAATTCATGATGTTATTTCCACAAAAAAAACTATGCACATAGGCGTTGTGAATGCAGCGAAAGTAGTCAATATGCATCGAAATAATATATTAATGAATGATGTTTTAAGTTCAGATATCATTCTGGCTGATGGGGCAGCAATTGTTTTGGCAAGTAAAATACTTGGTCAACCTTTACCTGAACGAGTTACAGGCATAGATTTAATGTATGGTATCTTCGATGAAGGTAATAGGTATAACTATAGGATTTATTGCCTTGGGGCAACTGAAGAAATATCAGAAAGAGTAGCCCAGGAAATATCTAATAAATACCCGAACATAATATTGGCAGGAAGAAGAAATGGGTATTTTTCAGAAGATGATGAAGAATCAATTGCAAGAGAAATTAATGAATCTAATGCTGATGTATTATTAGTAGCAATGACCTCACCGAAAAAAGAGAACTTTCTTGCACGATGGAATGCAACAATGAATGTACCTGTAATCCATGGAGTCGGCGGTTCTTTTGATGTAATGGCAGGAAAAGTTGAACGTGCACCAGAGTTGTGGCGAAAACTTGGTCTCGAATGGCTCTATCGAGTCAAACAAGAACCACGAAGATTGTGGAAACGGTATTTAGTTACTAATACTTTATTTATCTGGATGCTTACCAAAGAACTTTTTTCTAAAATGCGAGCTTCACTTAAGCAACTGTTTAATCAATAGTATTCAAAATGTTCAATGAGAACTTCACTGGAATCTTCTGGTGAATGGGCATAAATAGTCTACAAATCTCGCCATTCAGATTGACAATCTTGCCATTTTTATAAACCTTAAGACATTATCTATTAAATCATATTAATAGATATATAGTAACTTTCATACCATCTTCTGAAACTGGCAATTATGACTTGAATATTCGTTTAACTGAGCTTATTACATCCTTCGCAAATTTGAATCTGTGCTTTAATATAGATCTCAAATTAGTAATAAGGTATCAACTTCAAGAAATCATGCCAGGCCTCATTCTCATGAGCTGTTCCAGCTATTTAATGTGTAAAACGTTAAGGGATATTGCTTCATTATTACTCATGCCTGAATATACCCACAAAAAATTAGTCACTATATAAAGCGAACGAAATCGAAGAATTGACAAATCTATTTATGTAATTGATTTTAAAGTAAAAAATAAAATGCTAAATGTGCTATAGACTTCACACTTTTAGACTGTTTTGGCGCAAGCATTTTAAAGTCTGGGATACAGTTCACATTTAAAGAAGGTCAGAATCTCACTGTGATGGAAATCTCGAATTAAGAATTATTACTATGGTATTAATACTTCCGTGGGAAAATACTATACAGCAAATGGATTAACTGGATTTCAGAACTTTTTAAAAAGAATTGAGAACCGCTTGGAATACTACCGGAATTAAAATCCATTTTAGCGATAAATTGATACTTACATAAAGAGTCACACTTATGAGAAATACTCTATCTGCCTTTATCTTGTTCTCATTATTTTGGATGAACCATATTGCCTATGGTGCAGAAACCAGTCAAATTTCACAATTTGGCATCACTTGGACGTTCGATACCAACTATGAGTACGGGCAATTTGCCAATGGTGATTATTGGGTAGTAGAGAACTCCTCAGGTGGTGGTGTGACGATTATTAATATAAACCCACTTTCACTGAATAATGGAAGTGCAATTTTACATGGCTCTATGATTAATCCAGAGACTGGCAATGTGAATCCAGGTGGGAATGGAAAACATGTTTATCAGGGATTTGATAGTCGGCTGAGTAATTATAATGCAAATTTCAATGTGGCACGTCCGAATGATAATAATCTTAGTCAGTCAAACCCACTTCATATTCCAGCAGGCTCTTCATTAATTTCCGCAATTAGTAATCCAGCAACACCCAGCTGGTCTAGTAAAGTGATGGCACTTGATACGGTGGCGGTGCTGACAGTGCTTGATTCTGCACCAGCACCAGGTAGTTTTCGACCGGCATATTGTGGTACTGATAAACGAATCAAATATAATATGGCTGATTTGGATTTTACCAAACTTGGATCAGTAAGATTAGTTGGTGCTGGTATAAATTCGCTAGCGACTTATGAACGTATGGTAGAACGTCCCTGGTTAGATTTTGGGCATGATACGAATGGTTCCTATATGCATCCTGCCAAGAATATGCAACCAGATGGTGCATGGTTAGCTGCTGAAGTTAGTCAGATTGCATTAATTTTAAATTCATCTGATTATACGAATGCAGAAAAATTAAGACTCATGGTTCGTTTTGTACAGGTAGGCATAGATAATTATGGTGTACATGCTGGCACGAATGTTACTCCCACAACTTGGAATGCGAATGGTCAGATTGGTTCGGGTCGTAAATTCCCTATCGTTTTTGCCGGAGCAGTATTAGATAATCCATACGCGGCTTCTGAAATGGGAAGTATAGGAAACAAAAGCATTGATGCGGTTGGTTTCAAAGGCCCCGGCTATGTGTCATTCGCTGAAGATGAACAGACCTTCTATGTGACACCCCATCCCAATTCAGAGACCGATGACCAAAAGCGTGCAATCTGGTCCGCTGGGACTGACATGGACTATGACATTTTTGTGCCTAATCCTGATAGCCAAGTCAAGTATCGACCACATGACCATGATAACAGCTATTATGGCCATGCCAATCCAGGGAAAAATCATGAATATCCCGAATACATGGCGGGAAAATATATACCCGGCACAGAATTTCTCTCGGGTGCAGGGCATGAAGGTATGCCAGAGTGGGGTCTAATTCATGTTTTCAGGCGTGACTATGATGGATTGAGTTGGAATGCACCGTATAGGCATACTAATGCCAGTCGATGGGGTGGTTTTGTCCTTGCTACCCATTTAATGGGTCTCAAAGGAAAATGGAATCACAATGCGCTGTTCGACTACATGGATAGGTATATGACTATTGAAGATGGATCACAAAATCCATCATGGGTTGGAGATATGTGGAGAACATATCGAAATCAAAATGTCGCCGTTGCTACTGCTCCCAGAGCACCTGCACTTATGATTGAATAACAATAACTTACCTTCGACAATAGAAATTTACATCAAAAGTCGAGAGGCGGAATCGTTCTTGATTTAGAGTGATTATATAATAAAGGTGATTATTACTTTAGTACATTATTTACCCGTCAGTACTCAGACATTTTCAATTAAAAATGCTAAATTAGTTATATGAGTGTGTTAATAACGAACACGTATTATTGCTATTTAACACAGCTATATTTCAACATTTAATCTCAGGAACATCATTCACCAAAATTGCTTTTCTATGCAAGGGAAGTGTTGTATTTCTTTTTGCTTCAATATCCTGATAAACATAGTTTGCAATATCTTCATCAATGTCAAGTATTCTAGCAAGTTCTGATGGCGGATAATTTTGGTTGTGCGCCCAAAGGGCGATGTCCATTTGCCTATAAGGCAGGGCAAAATAAAATTCGTCTTGGCCCTGAGGCATACTATAAGTATCGGTTGTAGGAACGGTTTGGCATATTTCATCGGGTAATTCCAGATATTTTGCCAATTCATAGACTTGCGTCTTGTAAAGATGTGCAATTGGCTTGACATCAGCCGAACCATCACCATTTTTCACAAAAAATCCCTGATCGTATTCCAATCGATTAGGAGTACCAACAACGGCATAATTTAAACGGTCTGCATGAAAATATTCGATTGTTTTTCTGATTCGCTGCTTGTAATTGGTTGCAGCAACAATTTGCAGATACTCTTTTAAATTGAGCCTTTTTTCCTTAATTACGCCATCGGGTGCTTGTACCACGAGTTTGAAGTGATTAAATTGTCCTTTAATGCCGCCTGAAATTACAATTTTGTTCTTCCATCCTTCATCATATTCAGGAAAGGTTGATTTGATTGCCTCATCTCGCCATTTATAACACCCAATAGCTTCGAGGGTTGGAGCTATATCCTGAACAACATATTCAATGCCAAGATGATCTGCCAGTAATTTACCTAACCTGGTACTTTCGGGGTCTGAATCACGTTCCGGTAATAACAAACCAAATACTTTTTTTGAGCCTAATGCTTTAACACATAATGCTGTAGAAACGGAACTATCAATACCACCAGACATTGCAATGACATAACCACGTCTGTGTAAATCATCACGTAGGATGTACCTTAGGCGAGTGGTAATGAATTTCACAGTTGCATCTTTATCAAATTCCAGAAAATCTGACAATGCCGATGATGTTGGCGCCATAATAATTCCTTAAAATTTATTGTAGTTGAAAACGTTTGATCTTCCCTGAAGCAGTTTTAGGTATCTCATCGATAAAATCGATGATTTTGGGAATTTTATAGTTTGCAAGATTTTTTTTGCAATAGGCTTGCACATCCTTCGATTCGAGTGAATATCCAGGTTTTGGGACAATCACAGCTTTAATAATTTGACCCAGTATATCATTAGCGATACCGACAACGGCAACTTCCTGTACCTCTGGTAATTCAGCAATGATCTCTTCGATCTCTTTGGGGCTAATACGATTCGCACCAGACTTGATCATCTCAGATGAACGGCCATCGATATAAATAAACCCATCTGAGTCCATATGCGCAAGGTCGCCAGTATGCAACCATCCATTTTTTATAACCTGTTTTGTACCCTTCGGATCCTTCCAATAACCAAGCATAATATTATCGCCACTGGCACATATTTCTCCTGTAACTCCCACATCAACTACTTTATCTTGTTCACTATGTATTTCAATCTTCACTCCAGGAATTGGGATGCCTACTGAACCCATTTTCTCAATGAGTAGTTCTGGTGGTAAGTAAGTAAGACGAGCCGATGCTTCAGTCTGGCCATACATTACAAAAAATTGAATATGTGGTAACTCTTCCAATAACTGTTTGATATTTGCGGGCGGCATGGGCCCACCAGCTTGTGTCATATAGCGTACTGATGAAAGATCATAATCTCTTAAAGAGGTTCTTCCTAATAACAATGAGAATGTTGAAGGCACACCAGAAAAACCTGTAATTTTTTCTGTTACCATTTTTTCTAATATTTTGTGTGGATACATCATGCTATTTTCAAGAAAAATGCAGCCACCAACAGCCAGATGTGTATGTAATACGGAATTACCGTAGGTATAATAGAAAGGTAAAACATTTAAAATTCGATCATTTCTCGTTAAATTTAGGTAGGCGAGTATTGATTCTATGTTGGCGACAAGATTTTTATGGCTTAGTGTAACGCCCTTAGGATTCCCTGTAGTTCCTGAGGTATAAATGATCGCAGCAGGATCATCAGGCTCTAATCTTTCTATAAGGCTGGAGTCAATGTTATTTTTGTAAACTATATCTTTCCAATCGAAATTCGATTGATTTTTAGCATGCTTGCCAATTAGAATAATTTTCAGGTCATTCTTAAGATTTTGTATTAAAGTATCTAATTCATGATGTTGTGCATTGGCAAAGAGCCATGTCGCTCCGCTATGCCTGATCCAGTTTTCCAGGTCTCTAGCTTTGGCAGTGGTATTGAGTCCAACCGCAACGCCTCCTGCAACCTGTGCGGCATAGTAAATTTCTACGTATTCAGGTGAATTATCAAGCAAAATAGCTATACGCTCATTTTTCTTAAAGTCATGAGCACATAAAAAGTTTGCAACTCTAAGGATGGTTTCCCATAGTTGTTTATATGTTACGGACGTTCGCCCAAGAACAATAGCATCAGAATCAGGACTTTTCTGTACTGCGCTATTAAGTAAGTGGACAAGCGTTTTAGACATAATTTTATATCGCGCTCTGTTTTTGTGTTACAAAATTAACGATGTTATTCACGGAATCTAGGTTTTCCGGCAACATTTCTTCATCATTAATCTTGATTGAAAACTCGTCTTCGAGAAAATAAATAACTTCCAATATTCCGGTTGAATCAATTATGCCTTTTTCCAGAAAAGAATCTTCATTATTTAGGGCTGACTGATCATCCGTAAATAAGAAATTTTCAAGAATGTAGTCACGTAATTTTTTCTCTGTTGCCATTATTATGCTCCACCAATATTTGATCTATAAGACGAACTTTCTTGTATTTGTGGCGATAAAATATTATCAATGTAATTTTCAATAAATATATAATGCCAGATTTGTGTTGACAATATCCCGACAAGGGCCATATTATCTTTATATCCTATTGCGCGACCTTGTTTTATCTTTTTGCATAATAAACTGACTTTACGTGGATCAAAATAATTATATTTACGTATTGTATCTTCGCTTAGTAATTCCGAAACATATTCTGGAGCAGGGGTTGTAAAAAAACTCGGTATATCAGGGGCGCGATAGGGTTGCTTGGACCTGTTTATAATTGAATCAGGTAGATATTTTTTCATAGTATGTTTTAACAGATATTTTTCATTTAGAACTTTCATCTTTATATTAGGGTGTAGCTTATTGGCAAACTCGATCACTCTATGATCGAGAAATGGGAATCTTCCTTCAACTGAGTTTGACATTAGCATTCTGTCACCTTGAGATGAAAGCAGATATCCGGCCATTAACGATTTTGCTTCAATGTACTGTGCACGGTTAAAAAAATGCCAATTCTTAGTTGATGTAGGAAGAGATGCCAAAATCCCATCAATTGCGTCAGTGGTGAGTTTGTTTTTTAAATCTGATGAGAAGAATTCTTTACATTTTGCAGTTGTTGACCATCTCGGTATATGTGAAAAATAAATTGAATCTGGTTGATCCAATCCTTCGCCAAAAAAACTCTTTAAATAGGTAAGAGTTTGACTTTTTGTAAGATCGAGATAGGGATAAAGACGCTTTAACAATGCTGGACGAAATGATGATGCAGGATTACTAGCCCAAAATTGACGAATCTTTGTTTCCTTGAATATGTCGTAACCACCAAATACTTCATCTGATCCTTCACCAGTTAGTACAACTTTATATCCGTTCTTGCGTACTAAACCGGATAATAAACTCATGGGAACGGGCGCTGTACGTAAAATGGGTGTTTCTGTATTCCATATCGATTTAATGAAATTATTTGCGATATCATGCCTGTAACACATGATATGGCTATGTTCAGTCTTGATATGTTGATTCATTAAATCTTGGTAACGACTTTCGTCTAGAGAATCATCATCGAAACCAATGGAAAATGTCCGCAAAGGTACATCTCCATAGTGATGAATCAAAGCGGTGAGGACTGACGAGTCAAGTCCACCGGAAAGATATGCGCCAACTGGAACATCTGCTCGCAACCGGATTCTTGTCGAATCAATCAACAGTTCCTTCAATTCATTGGCAAGCACATCTTCATCACCACTAACGTAATGAGTATCTGCAGGAAAGTCCCAGTCCCAGTATTTGATGTTTTTAATTCCGTTATGATCGACCATCAACATATGGCCCGGTGATACTTCAAAAACATTCTTGAAGATAGTTTGCGGGCTTATGGGCGACCAGAATGTGAATATCTGATCTAGGGCATCAAAATTAATATCAGGTGTGCGTTGTAATCCGGCAAGAAGTGCTTTTATTTCAGAACCAAAATATAATTTTGAATTATCTTGTAAGTAAAATAAGGGAAGAATACCTGCCCGGTCCCTAATTAATAGAAGACGTTTATTTCTGGTGTCGTACAATGAAATTGCAAACTGGCCATTTAGCCTGGTTACAAATTCATCACCATATTCTTCATATAAATGAACGATAACCTCGGTATCAGACTTTGTATAAAAACTATGGCCTTTTGCAACTAATTCATCGCGCAATTCTATATAATTGAAAATCTCACCATTGAATACGGTCCAGATAGATTTATCTTCATTATGAATAGGTTGTTGACCAGTCTCTAAATCAATAATACTCAATCTACTATGTGCAAGGCCAATACTATCCAGTATTTTAAAACCAGTTCCATCTGGTCCTCTGTGATGGAGCATTTTCACCATCAAAGTAAGGCAATTTAGATCTATGTCTCTTCCAATCTTGAAATCATAGATGCCTGCTATCCCACACATCACAAATCCATTTAATTTTGATTTATTTATTATTTTTTATTTATAACTTCAGACAAGAATTCTACCATTTCTTTTGCGACGAGTTGTTGTCCCAGCGCGTTAAGATGTCCGCCATCTGTCGTGTATTCTGGCACCATTCTATAAAATGTTTTTTTATCTTTTACAAAGGATTCACGACTGCCATCAGGATATGTTGATTCAATACGCGCGATATCAAAAACGGGTTCACTAGAAAATGTTTCAAGTACTAAATTGTTAAATTCTCCTCGCTTCGCATTTGTTACATCATCATTCCAGCTGCGTCTGCCGATAATTTCCTTAACTCTGCTCTTTATAGTATATGACTTGGAAGAAAGTGGAACAGTTAGATGGACAAAGGTAATATCTGGTCTTTCTTTTTTGAGTGTTTCCATTGTGTTCCGATAGTAATTAAATACTTCTTGGATATTGCTATCAGCTGTGAAATCAACATAACAGAATTTCATAAACGCAACTTCAGGATTGAACTCGCCGAGGTTTCTGATCTGATTTGCGAAGTCATCTATTTTAGCTTTTGGATCAGTATTTTCTCCAATATTTGAGTGGGCAAATACATTTTGTGTATTAAGTGGTTTGTTACCAATTTTTTCAATATTGACTTCTTGTCCGGTTTTCTTGGCAAGGCTCTGCATTCCATTTATGACATTTGCTCCAACAGATTGGTGACCGAAAAATATTCGGCTATTACTAACAGTCTGCAATGCTTTTATTGTTGTATCACTTATAGAAGGAATACTATTCATTATTTTACTCTTTTGTTCCTGGTTTTGTGAGTTGTTACAACCTGTAACAAGCAAAACCAAGATGAAACTAAATAATATGTTCCTCAAAAAATCATTCATTGATGATCTGCCCGGGGTCTTTATGTATTTGTTCTGTTTTGAGATGTAAAACAATACAGACATTTGCTCATTCCCTAATCTTTTCTAGATTCCCTTGAAAGTCAAATTAATCTATGGCTGACTTGAATCCTCAGGTAAGTGTTATCGACAGCCCTATTCTCAAATATAGACTAATACGTTAGCGGCCGAATAGCTCTCTGAAATAAGTGCTATATCTTTAGTAATACATTCCTGGTATGACAATTTATATTTTTTCAAGATGTAGAAACTGATGTCTAACTGGCGTCAAATAAACCTCTATTATTTTGCCACGTGTTTTATTTTTTTAAAGTGTATTGAGTCAATGTAATACAAAAGGATGAGGCTTTATGGTATTGAAATATACCAATATGCCTAGATATGGGATCGTTATTTGCTTGTATACTACAAAATCATGATCTCTTTAGGATATCGTGATTCTCTGGTTTAACAAATTTCATCGTATATATAATGAAATTCTCTTCTGACGTTGTAGAAATTTGTTATTGCAATTTTGAAGTTTGTATATGGCTAGATGATTAGAACTTGACAGAATTCATGATCCAGTAACATCTAAATTTGAATTTGTTATCAAGTAAGTATATTACCTGAACAGAGAGTAAAAAAGAGAAAACATTGAGTACAGGGAATGAACAAACCTCTTCTTCAGCGTAGACATACCATAAGTTCAACTGCACAGGCCATGCTTGATGGTATGTGGATTATTGCCTTGACGTATGGACTTTCCCTCTTTCAGTTCAAGCACCTTCCATCAATTTATCTTACTTTATGTATTGTCATCCTGGTGCTCATGGGCATTGTTTATGATCGTTCCGGAGTATACAGATACAACGGAAGTCTTACCCAAAAAAGCATGCTTCTTCTTAAGGCATGGAGTATTACATTTGGAATTTTGCTCACTATCGCATTCATTTCAAAAACTTCTACATTATATTCACGTCAATTTCTAATTATTTTCTTCATTGTTGGATATCTTGGCCAACTTTTACTACATATAATCAGTCGTTACTATTTAATATGGAAAAAATCCACTCAAAAAGACATCAATGCCTTGATAATAGGAACTGGCGAATTGGCTAATTATCTATTCGCTAAAATCAATAACAACCCATGGGTAACAGAAAAAATCATTGGAACAGTAACTACTCCGGATGATAGTTCAAAACATGATGACAATGTAATCACTAGCGTAAAGGCAAAAGCACCTATTCTAGGTAACCTGGATGAAGCTTACCATCTTGTGGATAAACATAGTATTAAGGTTGTTTATATTGTGGTCCCTTTGAATATCTCTCCTCAAATAGAAAAGCTGTATTTTGAATTATTGGACAAAAATGTTGATGTGCATTGGGTTCCAAATATCTTTGCTCTTCATTTGATAAATCATAGTGTAAAAGAACTCGCTGGCATACCGATTATCACTCTCTCTGAAACACCATTAAGAGGTTTTAGTTTAGTACTCAAAGTGCTCGAAGATAGAATACTTTCTGTTTTCATTTTAATACTTATCTTACCTATCCTTTTGATTGCAGCTATCGCAATTAAACTTGATTCTCCTGGCCCAGTTTTCTTCAGACAAGAAAGAACTGGTTGGGATGGAACAATATTCAGGATATGGAAGTTTCGTACCATGAAAGTTCATCGAGAAGATGATGGGGTTGTAACACAGGCAACACAAGATGATCCACGTGTAACTAGAGTAGGAAAATTTCTTCGTCGAACCAGTATCGATGAACTCCCACAAATATTTAATGTATTACAGGGTTCAATGTCTCTCGTTGGTCCCAGGCCGCACGCAATTAGTCATAACATACAGTATGCCAAGGAGATCGCAGCTTATCTGACGCGTCACAGGATTAAACCTGGCATTACCGGCTTAGCCCAGGTTAGGGGTTACAGGGGTGAAACTAAAGATCTCGAACTTATGATTAAACGGGTAAAATGCGACATTGAATATATTAACAAATGGTCTATATCGCTTGATATCATCATCCTGTTACGCACATTTCTAATTTTTTTCAAACATAATGCTTACTAATGTTATCTGGTTACTGGAATTAGACCAATGCGCTAAAGAAAAAAGGATGAATGAACAGATTAAAAGTTTTCAAATTTTCCGTCTCGGGCATATTATTTTAATAAACAGGATTACTTATGGATGAGGAACTAGTCTCTACATTTGGTCGAGGCGAGTGGGTAGACCAAACCATACTACATCCAATGGGATTAGTGTTGATGCTTATTTGCGGCATTGCAATACTAACGTTTCATCGGCGTCATGTGATTTGGCCAATAATAATAATCGCATGTTTTGTCGCTTCCGCGCAACGTATCGTAATCTTGTCTCTAGATTTCAATATGTTGCGTATCATGGTGTTATTTGGACTCACGAGATTATTTCTTAAGCATGAATACCGTGGATTTGAAACACAGCCATTAGACAAAATTATACTTCTTTATGTCGCATCAAGATTCATTATTCACTTTATACGTGAGCCGAGTGCTGGGACTTTGATTTTTGAGTTGGGAAATAGCTTCGATGCCATTGGTATGTATTTTATGTTTCGAATGCTGATTCGTAGTTGGGAAGATGTAAATCATGTTGTTACAGCATTCCTTGTGATTGCTATCCCTGTAGCTGGTTTTTTCGTCGTAGAGCACACTACAGCTCATAATGTTTTTTCTATATTTGGAGGTGTACCTGAAATCACATTTATTCGTGATGGTCGACTCCGCTGCCAGGGGGCGTTTGCCCATCCGATTTTAGCAGGTGCATTTTGGGCAACAATATTGCCGTTGATAGCCGCGCGCTGGTGGGATAAGAGTAAAAATCAATTTATGACCCTTATTGGTGTTTTATGTGTTTGCTGGATTGTATTTGCAAGCGCATCAAGCACTCCGGCATTTAGTGCCATTATGGCAATCGTCGGCGGATTTATGGTTACGCAGCGCAATAAAATGAAAATAATAAGATGGGGAGTATTTGCAAGCGTGATTGGTTTGCATTTAATTATGAAGGCACCTGTATGGCACTTGATTTCACGTGTTAGTGCAGTAGCCGGGTCTACCAGCTATCATCGATACATGCTAATTAATGCAGCAATTAGAAATATCAAAGAATGGTGGCTACTTGGTATAGAATCAACTGGGCACTGGTTCCGTAATGCCGTCGATCTCACAAATCAATATGTTGCAGAAGGTGTCAGAGGCGGTCTATTAACACTTATTATTTTTATTCTCGGAATTTCAATAGCTTTTCGTAGCGTTGGCCGCATTTGGCGACGTGTGGAAAATAATAAAACCCACTTTGCAATGTCTTGGGCTCTTGGAGTTTCGTTATTTGTTCATTGCGTGAATTTTATAGGCGTTTCATATTTTGGCCAAATAATTATTGTGTGGTATATGATACTTGCAATCATCACGAGTATTGATCTAGCAACGGAAAAAGCATATTTAGCGGAGCAATCTAAATCTACAGATAATCAAAATATGAAGAAAATCCAAGGAGCAGTACATAAGTCATGGAATGTGTAGTATCAATTGTAGTTGTTAGTTACAACACAAAAGAATTAACACTTGCTTGTATAAGGTCTATATACAGGACAATAAAAAAAATTGAGTTTGAAATTATTGTAGTAGACAATAACTCTCATGATGGTACGGTGGAATCTATACATAATGAATTTAAACAAGTAAGAATTATTTCTAATAGATGTAATTTAGGTTTTGCAAAAGCAAATAACCAGGGCGTTAAGATTTCTACAGGCAAATATATTTTATTTCTTAATCCAGATACAGAATTATGCGAAGGGACTCTTGAAAATACATTAGCTTACTTAGAGGAAAATCAGGATGCAGGTGTTGTGGGGTGTCGTGCAATTCTACCTGACGGACGCCAACAAAATACATTATTAAGGTTCCCTTCCTTATTAACAATAATAATTACTACTTTTGTTCCATTAAAATTAAGAAGACAAAGCCGATTTTTTGGTAGATCAAGATATATAGGTATAGACCTCAATAAAATACAATCTGTAGATGTCGTCGCGGGCTGCTATATGTTGATAAAACGTGAAGTGATTCAAACTGTAGGCGCTTTTGATGACGATTTTTTTATGTATGGGGAGGAGTCTGAATTATGTTTCAGAATACATAAAGCAGGATGGAAAATATATTATTATCCATATGCAAAATTTATCCACGTAGGTGGAGCGAGCACAAAAAACATTACGGTAGCAAAAACATTAATGATGGCAAAGGGGCAGCTTCTTTTGATTCAAAAGACTTTAGGATACCCGCTTTTATATTTAAGTAATTTAATGATGTTTATGCGTGATTTTATCTTTATAGCGTTTTTAATATGCAAATATATTTTTAGCAAAAATAAAAATGATTATTTTATTAAAAATGTAGCGCCAACAGCAGCTCGATTTAGATTACATTTCGCTCAATTGTTTCGTTTGTCAGTTCCTAAATAACATATTCGAGATAGTTATAAATTTAATTACTTTATTCAAATTAATCTGAGATTTATGAATTTACGAATAAATATGTAAGTTGCTGCATAAATTTAACAGAAATTCGTAAATAAATTTAAATTATTAGTTATTTTAAACAATATTATTATGGAAATTAGCAATATTAAAAAGGTTAATGATGATTTGTTTTTAGAGATTCATAGAGATTTTCCAAATGTGCGTGAATCATGGGATAACATCGTAGAATTAACAAATGCTGGTATATATTCAACCTACGATTGGTGCGAAACATGGTGGTCGCGCTACAAATTTGATCGCGAGTTGCGTATTTTTCTAATTTATAGTTCCAAACATAGTCGGTTGGTAGGAGTTTTGCCGATGATAATCGACGCAGTAAGAATTGGTTTGCAACGATTCCGTCTCGCAAAAACTATTGGTTCAGATTTTACACTCTCATCATGTGAGATTCCAATACGCATAGAATATGCAGAGAAAGCGCTAAATAAAATTGTCACCGAACTCATAACAAATGATTACTGTGATGCCATATTGTTTGGGCCTATTATAACGAATAATCATAGTACTCAATTAGTTAATAATGTAAAAAATATAAAGGGCGATACAAGAATTATTGAATATGAATCATCTAGGCCACATGCAATATTTAAACTTCCAAAATCATTCGATGAATACATGATGTCAATAGGGAAAAGCACTAGAGGTAATTATAAAAATAGATGGAATCGTCTCAGGAAAAAATATGAAGTAGTTGAAGATATAGTTAAAGAGCCATTTTCCCGGGAAAATGTATTTCCAGCGTTTATGAAGATGCATGCCGAACAATGGAGTAAAATGAAAATGCCAGGTCATTTTGGTGACTGGCCCTCTGCCTCGGAATTTCATAAAGACTTAGCAATACGCCAATCGAAACAAAATAGATTCATGCTGTTTCGTTTATCAGCATCTGGAATACCCATTAATTATCGTTATGCTTATGCTTATGGTAATACAATATATAGTTTGCTTACTGCAAGAATGCAGGGCGGGGACTGGGATCGTTTTGCTCTCGGACAATTATCATATATCCGATTAATTGCATGGGCAATTAAAGAAGGATATACGCAAATTGATGCAGGACCTGGTCATTATCCTCATAAGTTACAATTTGGAGCTACCGAACATATAAGACGTTCGATATTACTCATAAATAACAATTTTATATCTCGATGGCGTTGTTTGAATTTTCGTATACAGGGTAAATTATTAGATTTAATTTATTACAAGATTTGGTTTTCCAGAGTCGCACCAAAGCTTGGCGTAAGAGATGTATTGTGGGGTTCATGGATTCGGCGGCAATTCTTTTAATGTAGAATAATTTATGGCCAATAAAACAACAGACTTTTCTTATGCGAAGCGAGGTTTCTTGGTTCGTCTTGCCTATCTCATTATAGCTGTAACTTATGCTTGTGTTATCGGTTTTGGTCGATTATTTAAAGGTCGTGTTGTTGTACTTTGCTATCACGCAGTAACAGAAAAACAGTTGCTAAAGTTTAAAAAACAAATGCAAATTGTTTCAAATCGGGCAATAAAACTAACGCAAGTACATGAAATAGAAAATAATAAGGACAAGGTCTGCGTTACTTTTGATGATGCATTTGAGTGTTTGATTGAAACCGGAATTCCCGTTACACAAAATTTAGATATCCCAATTGCGATATTTGCTGTTACTAAAAATATGGGGGATTTTCCAAGATGGGAAATGGATATAGATCGCCCTGATAGAAAATATCCAATTATGACATGGCAGCAACTTATTGATATTGATAAAGAAGATCATTGTCTAATTGGCTCGCATACAGTAAGTCATCGCCCATTAGCTAGCTTGCCAGAAGACCTGTTAAGGAGAGAGTTGATTGACTCAAAAGAAGAGCTCGGTAAATTACTGAGCCATGAAGTTACTATTCTGGCGTTGCCTCACGGATCATATGATGAAAATGTCATTAAGGCATCAACTGATGCTGGATATCAGTATATCCTGACACTTGATGAAATTACTAAACCCTACCGTTGGCCATCTAGCACCATAGGAAGATTTGTAGTATCGCCTGATATGTGGTTGATTGAGTTTTATTTAACTGCCATTGGAGCTTACGCATGGCTGTATCCATGGCGGCGAAGTCTTCGTTTTATCCGTTCTATTATTAGACAATGAACAGGTGTAAGTTTTGGACGAAGACAAATACAGTATTCAAAATTTAGATTATGAAAAATGGTCGAGCGTAACTTCAGAATTTCTCGATCACAATTATCGACAACTATGGTCATTTGGAAAAGAAGCGGCTAATAGAGTCAGGGCAAAAAGTGAGTTTGTGGCAATAATTGATTCAGATAGAGTCATCGGTCTTGCAAGTGTGCGCATTAAAACACTTCCTTTTTTGAACATTGGAATAGCATATATAATAGGCGGGCCATTAGTCCGCAAAAAAGACGATAAAATATATATAAATGCATTCAAACAATGCTTGGGCGTGCTACAGCATGAATACACACAAAAACGAAGTCTGTTACTGCGTATTATATGTCCAATTGGTGATGATAAATGGATATCTGAACAAAATAAGTTACTTCAGAATGCAAAATTTAATTTTACAAACGCATCAAAGCGAAACCGTACATTATTAGTCGATATTGTAAAATCAGAAGATGAGATTAGACAATCATTGCATCAAAAGTGGCGAAACTGTTTGAATAGATCAGAAAAAAGTCAGCTCGAAGTAATAAGAGGCACAGATAGTATTATTTTTCAGCAATTAACTGATCTATACAATGATTTGCGAGAACGAAAAAAATTTGATGTTGACCTTGAGCCAGACTTTTATCTAAAAGTACAGCAAAATTTACCTGAGCATGAAAAATTTGTAGTACATGTAGCTAAATTTAATGGGAAACCGGTAGCAGCCCATCTTGGGAGTTATCTTGGTGATACTGCAGTTTATTTACTGGGGGCATCAAATCAAGAGGGTAATAAATTAAATGCCTCTTACCTTTTACAATGGGTGGTTATGCTTTATGCCAAACAGAAAGGATGTGCTTGGTATGATCTGGGTGGTATTGATCCTGACAATAATCCAGGCGTTTATCGCTTTAAGCAAAGAATGGGAGGAATCGAATTAACGGCACCAGGTCCCTATGAGGCTCTTCCTGGCGGCTTAAAAGGTAGATTTATTCGCTTTACAGAAAAAGTGTATCGAACGATTAATAATTAAAAATATCAGGTTATATCAACTATCTCATATTCATATTATTTAAATGACAGTTATATAGTCGCACATTTAAAATTGGTGTGAGTACGATACGATATTTAATCAGATATAACAATTATGATCAGTCATTAGTAATTATATACTGGATAATTCTTGATGGGTCTTGCAGATAAAAAATCAAAGTTAGATCAACGGCCATCACGCTTGCTTAATGCATTTAGCAACTGGGGAACGCTGGGCATAGAAGCCATTCTTGCATTTATTCTAACGCCTATCGTTATACATTTTCTTGGCCAGTCTGGATATGGTATCTGGGTACTTATTGGTTCAATTATAGGATATTACGGATTTTTAGATTTGGGGATATCAACGGCTGTAATGCGCTACGTAGCGCGTTTTGCGGGGCAAGCAGATCATCGCGCAATGAATGCTACTGTAAGCACAGCCCTTGCTCTCTTTTTTGTGATTGGTTTTATCATAGTCATAGGTACTTATTTTTGTGCAGAGTTATTGGCAGGATTGGTTGAAGTGCCACTAGGTAAATCAAATGATTTCATTCAGGCTATACAGTTATTGAGTCTGGCTGTAGCAATTCGCTTGGTTGGTAGTACTTTTAGTATTTCACTAATGGCGCATGAAATGTTTGTCGCCTCCAATATTATTACAATAATTGGCACACTTGCACGGGCCGCAGGTACTCTGTGGTTTTTATCCAATGATTGGGGGTTGTTAGGCATTGCACTCTCACATACGCTCGCAGCCGGGTTGATGGGGTTGTTGCATTTTATTGTTTGTATGCGATATATCCCAAGCCTTAGCATTAAAATAAATAAAATTAATAAATCAACGCTGAATAACCTGATAACCTTCGGTGGTGTGACCACTGTAATTGCCATTACCGATACAATTCGTCTTAACCTGGATAGTATCGTGATTGCAAAATTCGTGGATATGGCATCTGTAGGTGTTTTTGGCATTGCGGCAATTTTGGTGCGTTATTTTGTCCATTTAGTCGTAGCGGCAATGGGTGTGCTTACGCCACGTTTTGCAGCCTTACACGGGTTGAATGAACAACATGAACTCAGTGGACTTTTTTTAAAGTCATTATTCGTATGCAGTTTAATGGCATTTTCTTTTGGGGCAATGTTAATTGCGTTTGGTGGTAGTTTCATTCATTTATGGGTAGGGGATGATTTTAAACCTGCCATACCAGTACTGTATGTTTTAGTGATCGGGCATACTGTAGCAGTTTCACAAAATGTGGGCATAGGCATGATGTATGCGTTAAAAAAACATCATTGGTATGCAATCACTAGTACTGTAGAAGCAATTTTAAATTTAACGCTCAGTATTATATTGGTACTGCATTATGGAATTATAGGTGTTGCATTGGGCACGGTAATTCCCATGCTATTAATACGTGCCATAATACAACCAATATATGTATCACATTTGATGAAGATTCATGTTGCGACATATTATGCTTATCTCGTTCCGGGCGCACTTATCGGTGTAAGTATAGTGACACTTGTCGCGTTTATTGGATCTAAAACTTTTCTAGATCAGAGTTATTTAACCTTGGCTATCCAGGCAATAATTGCATCTCTGGGCTCTGTTATTTTCCTCGTACTAGCATATCGTTATTCACAAAAAATTGAGTTAATTGGCCCATGGAAAAAGGAAATGAGGGTAGTAACCAATGAAAAAAATGCTTAAAAAAATAATAAAAAAATTCTATACAGAAAAGGTTGTATTTATCGAACCGCGCGCAGAAAAGACAACCGAGCCGCCTATCTTCGTGTTTGGTGTTCATCGCTCGGGTACGACTTTAATGAGATTGATTCTTGATAGTCATAGTAGAATTGCTTGTCCGCTTGAATCTATGTTTATTCTGCCGCTTTCTCATTTGTGGGAAGACAGGTTGGGGATGAAAGGTTTGGCAGGTATGGGATTTCCTGCAGAACACGTACAAAATAAACTTAAACAATTTATCGATTACTATTTTGATGTGTATGCACAATCAAGGGGCAAAGCCCGTTGGGCAGACAAATGTCCCCATTACGTGGATTGCATGGATTTTATTGAAACACTTTATGGACCAGATTGTCGCTATATATTCATATACCGACATGGTCTGGATGTGGCATGTTCCGTAGCAAAAATGCCAATAGAACCAGCTGAACAACATAAGATCGATTGTAGTAATCCCTATGTGGGTTCCGCCCGATACTGGGCAATTCAATGTGAAAAATTATTAGATTTTCAGCAAACAGTAGGTGACAGGGGGATGGTTATTCATTACGAACATCTCGTAAGCGATCCGGAGTCCGTTGTGCGTAAAGTTTTACATCATATAGGGGAAGATTGGGAGGAAGATGTACTTCGATTTTATGAATTTGATCACTGCCGTGCCCCGGGACTGGAAGATCCAAAAGCAGCTTATAGTAAAGGTTTTAATAAAAGTCTGGGAAATTGGAAAGATCTTGAACCCGATATTATCGAGAAAATGCTTAAAGAAGCGGCGCCTATGCTTCAACGCCTGGGGTATTCTCTTGAACATCCAGATTTGGAACACTAACGATTATGCATCCACGTGATACAGTTGATGTTAGCGTCATAATCCCGACATATAATCGAGCCGCATTTCTAATTGACACACTGAACAGCGTATTTTCTCAGACAGTTTCCGTAAAAGAAGTGATTGTTATTGATGATGGTTCGACTGATAATACTGCAGAAATCGTCGGTCGTTACGGGAATAGAGTGCGCTATGTATTTCAGAAAAACCAGGGGGTGAGCGCGGCTCGAAACCTGGGAATAAATATTGCGATATCAAAATATATTGCCTTTCTGGATTCTGATGATCAATGGCTACCAGAAAAAATTGAACAGCAATATTCTACGTTGGAAAAAAATTCTGAACTTGTCGCGCATGTATCTAATATCTCATGGTATCGAAATGACAAAACGTTTCCGCAAAAATTATTCACATACTCATGCCCGCCTGATCAAAATGAGCAGGGTGTTTTAACATCCCCTTTAGAATGGGTAATTAGAGACTCGGTTGCTGTGATACAGGCATTGATGGTTAGGAAAGATATCTTGCAAAGGACAGGCATATTTGATCCTGTTCTTTCTCTTTGGGAGGATACGGATTTTGCAGCACGGCTTGCATTAGCTGGACCGTGGGCCTATTCATCACGACCCCTTGTTTTAGTTAGAGATCCCGTCGAGGGTGATGATCGTTTATCGCGGTCACGTGCAACAGAATATAGCAACAGTTTAATTACACGATATAGCGTATTATCCTCACTATCATCAAATTCGAATCTCAAAAAAGATAATGATCTGAAAGTCTTGCAAGCTGAATTAGCTCGAACCACTTATGCTTTAGCTGGTCTATATGCTCGAACAGGAGCGTTGAAAAAAGCGATCCGTTTTTATCGTGATTCATTTCGTCATGGTTTGCGAATTAAATCATTATTCATGTTGATTGCTCTACTCGGTTCATTTGGTGGTATACATCGCATTCTTGGATGGTATAAAAGCCGAACTACTTGAAGATGTTGAGAATTATTGTATACAGATATATAACGCTCAAAACCTTAGTGCTCATGGATGAATAACAGTAAAAAAAAATTGTCGATAACATTTTTACTTCCTGGTAGAGGTGTAGGAGGTGGGTCACGTGCAATCGTCGAGTTCGGTAATCATTTACTAAATCGTGGGCACAAAGTTCGTATATTTTATCGTAGTGAACCAATATCTTTTCGTGATGCAGTTCGGTTGACGTATATTAGAATACGGTACGGGAATAATGACTGGTTACGCAATTTCCACGGACCGGTACAATCATATAATCAGCTTAAACCCAATCAATTTGCATCTGATGAAATCATTCTTTCCATGTGCGCGCAGACAACGCTTGATGCTCATGATCTGCCAGATATGCACGGGATCAAGGTATTTCACTGTCATGGTGCAGAACTTGAAAACTGGGATCAGATGATACAATCCTGGAAACTACCAAAATATATATTAGTTGTTTCAAGCCACCTCATTGATATCTTCAAAAAAGAAGTTAACAAGGATGTTCTAGGTATTGTGCCAGATGGTGTGGATTGTAATTTATATTATCCTGCAGTTGATGAAATAGATCGTAATGGTATTGGCGCCACTTTTCGATGGGGGTATACAAAAGGGCCAGAAATGGTGTTACAGGTTATGAAAGAGTTGGATAAAAAATATCCATCGATGCCAAAAGTTTCATTTGGTAACGGGCGAAAACCGAATGGTTTTGATAATGTATTTTATACGCGATTGCCGACAGTAAAACAGGCACGTGAAATTTACTCAAATTCCATGGTATGGCTTTTGACAAGCCGATTAGAGGGATTTGGCATGTCGGTTTTAGAAGCCATGGCTTGCGGTTGTGTTGTGGTAAGTACTGATTGTGGAGGGCCGCGAGATGTCATCCAGGATGGAGTGAACGGTTATATTGTGCCTGTAGATGATATTAACGCCATGATGGAATGCATCAGTATTCTTGTTAATGACGAAAAACAACTGTCTAGAATGGCGAAAGCTGCAATAGAAACAGCTCATAGATTTAGCTGGGATGCGGCTTCACTCAAACTGGAAGGGTATCTCTATTCTATATATAAGTCTCATATGGGCATTGATACTTCGATTAAATAATTCCTGGATCATAGGCCTATAAACACTAACTGTAATAAATACGTTTATGATCTGCCAGCGTAAAACGAGGAAATTCTTGAATTATTTCTGTTTCGCTCTAACAACACATAAATTAGTTTGCTTATAATAAATACTAATCAAAGGCGTGAAATACTGGATTTAATGATTTTTCATGATGATTAAAATGAAATAAATTCGTGAACAGATTCACACTTTTATTTAGTAATGAGTAGCTGGTTTTTCTTCTTGGTAATAGTGTGACTTGGTACTGAGAATTGTCCTCGGATTTTTACTCTAATGTATTGAATATTAATTTAAACAGAATTATGGCGTCCATGAAAAAATTCTTCTCGATATTATTGGTTTTTATATTCGCTTCTATCCTTAGCGCATGTTTCACGCAAGGCGAAAATAACACCCCGCAGGGTTCAGATCAGAAATCTGACCAGCCACAATCCTCTACACAAAATAGCATTCCTGTTGCGCTGTCGGACAGTGTCAGCACCGATCAAAATGTTGCAATTCAAATCAATGTCCTTGCCAATGATAGTAGTCTGGAAGATGGCCCCGTTACTTTAGCTATTGTTAATAATCCCAATAATGGGAATGTGCAAATTAATACTGATAATTCTATTACCTATAATCCTGTTACAGATTATTACGGCAGTGATACTTTCAGTTACCGGGTGACCGATAATAATGGTGACAGTGCGCTGGCCAATGTTTCACTTACTATACGCTGTGTTAGCAACTGTAATACTGTTGTTCCTGGAAATACTTACTATGTAAGGGCAGGTGCCTCAGGAAATGGCAGCGGAACTGACTGGAGTAATGCTTTTAATCAACTTCCTGATTCATTGATACGTGGCGCGACCTATCTCGTTGCGGATGGCAGTTATCCGGGACGCACATTTTCAGATCCCGCATCGGGCACATCGCAAATTCAGATACGTAAAGCAACTGCAGCTGATCATGGTACCAATGCTGGTTGGAATGATGCCTATGGTGACGGGCAGGCGGAGTTTGGTCCTCTGAACTTCCAGGCAGAATACTATACCTTGGATGGTGTGGCTCCTTATGGATTTAAAGTAGTGGGGGGCTACAAGGGGACCTTAATCAATATTCTAAATCCAGCCCGTCATATTCATATCAAGCACGTCGATGCCGACGGTAATTTCACTCTTACAAATGGCTATCATACCAACGGCGCCTGTAGTGGTATAGAAATTAAAGGTTCTGATATAACAATTGAAGCGAGTGATATTCACAATATTGCTGATGATGGTGTAGTAGTAGTTGGAAACCAAATCCGGATTCTCTCTAGCAAGATTCACAAACTCCATGGTTGTGGTACTGATGGCGGATGTGGTCCCTGTTTCAACGGTCATAGTGATGGTTTTGAGCTTCAAAACACCACCGATGTGGAAATATCTGGCAATATGGTTTATGACATCAAGTCAACCTCGGCGCTGATTACTGGTCAGTACGTAGCTGGTGCCTATACTCGCAACCTGACACTGACAAATAATATTTTCTATACACCTGATACCGGCATTACGGTTTATCTTTACTACGTGCAAGGGGCTCGTGTCTATAACAACATTATCTGGGGCAGGACGCAGGGAACGCGTTTTGGTGGACTTGCTATCGGTCCAGAAATGACCAATCTGGATATGAAGAACAATATCATACTTAATATAAATTATAACCATCTAGGCGGATCATACGATCCTGCAGAACACGATATTGATTACAACCTTTTCGCGATGGTAGATCCAGGGGAGTACGTTCCGAACACTCATGACCTGGTGGGTAATCCACAGTTTGCGATGATTCCAGTGAGCAGCGATAGCAACCAACATATTAGAGATAACCTAACAGCAGTGAATTTTACATTACTACCAATTAGTCCGGCATTAGACGCTGGAATCAGTCTCCCGGGCTTGGTGGATATTGATCTGATTGGAAATGTCAGGCCTCAGGATGGTAATGGTGATGGAATTGCAGTCTGGGATATGGGAGCTTTGGAGGTTACTCAGTAAGCTTTAGAAGTCTGGCAACACACTAGAAATTTCTCAATGAGTCAAATGAAATCTACATAACGGGCTATTACTAATAGCCCGTTATGCGTAGTGTAGAAAACAGTCTCTTTGAAGTTTTTTAATAAAATTTCGATAATATCGACACAGTCATCATTTCACCCAACTAACTATAAGAAGTTATATTGATTAAATAATACCGCGCTCTTTCAACATGCCCATAACTTGTGATACGCATTCTTCCAGCGGTTCCTTGCCGGTATTTACAATCAACTCAGGATTAAGTGGTGCCTCGTAGGGCGAAGATATACCGGTAAAGTCCTTAATCAATCCTTCGCGAGCTTTTTTATAAATCCCTTTGACGTCGCGCTGCTCACATACTTCCAAAGGCGCATTGCAATATATTTCAAGAAAATCACCTGGCAGTACC
>Ga0209536_100002207_pt1 | contig 31691 bp, 23 predicted proteins | sample DeeMarSeWOR28_12_FD_187461 | JGI IMG/M metagenome (GOLD analysis project Ga0209536, IMG submission 187461) | Marine sediment microbial communities from White Oak River estuary, North Carolina - WOR-2-8_12 (SPAdes) (version 2) | ecosystem: Environmental > Aquatic > Marine > Intertidal zone >... | reverse complement strand
TTGTAACAGGATTAAGAGCCACCGCATTGTATACGCCCTGCAATTTTTGGTTTTCCAGCGCCATAATGAACATCCTGATCAGGTCATCAATATGGATCCAGCTCATATACTGGTCTCCTGAGCCGAAAGCACTGCTCAAACCAAGTTTGGCCATTGGCACCATTTTACCTAATAGCCCTCCTTTTTCACTCAATACCAGACCAATTCGCAACTTTACCACCCGTGCACCAACCTCATTAAATTGATCTGCTGCCAACTCCCACTTTTTAGTCAGGGTTGCCAGAAAATCATCCCCCAACTGTATCCTGTCTTCTGTTTGTACTATCCCACCAGTATCAAAACCATAAATACCAATGGCCGATGCTGAAATGAATGCACTTATTTTATAATTCATTGATTTCAGCTGTTCAAAAAGCAGGTTAGCGCTATCAATTCGACTGGAGGTGAGCACTCTTTTTCTTTCATCCGTCCACCTTTTATCTGCAACACCTGCACCTGCCAAATGTATGATCACATTGACATCCTCTAATGCTCCCTTTTCAACAATTCCATCTTCAATATTCCAGGTGAATGTTTTATAATTGGAAGATTTATTCGTGCGTCTGCCTAAATGAACGACGTCATACCCAAGAACTGCGAGCCTTTCGGATAAACGCTGACCTACCAAACCTGAACCTCCGGTAATTAATACTTTTAAATCCATAGCATTACAACTACTAACTAGTAAAAAGTTCTATATTTTGGGCAAAAAAAAAGCTAAGTTTCCTTAGCTTTTTCAAGTAAATAAGCTGTTAGCTATAACGTTCTGGTTAATTCTTTTTCTTGTTTCAGTTCACCGTTTTCATTATAAACCAGCCATGTACCCACTTTCTCTCCAACTTCATAAAACATCACATATCGCAGTACACCGCTTTCATCCCAGATCTGCCACTTCCCATCGCGTATTCCATAATTGAACTTCACTTCACTGGTTTTAATTCCATTCAAGGTCCAATTCATCCACTTTCCGTGTTTCTGACCATCGTGGTATTTTCCCTTTTCAATTAGATTACCATTAGTCGCATATATCATAAAATCACCTTCCAGGAGGCCCTTGTTGTAGGTAAACACTTTAGTGATCCCTTCTTCCTCTAATTCTTGAATGTATCTGCCATGCATTAATTCTCCATCCTTATCATATGAAAGTCCATACCGTTCAAAAGCACCCTGGGACTTGGAAAGAAAAGGTGAAAACAGAAAAGCGGTTAATAGAATAATGGATTTCATGATTTTATAAACCTAAACATTAAAAAATAATGCGCTAAAGTTAACCTCGTGTTAACTAATACGCAAGTATTTAACATTAAATTAATATACGATTATGCAATATGCTCAGCGAAATACTATTATTTATTATCTATTGATTGAGTTTAACCAATAGATTATTATTCAGTACATTCAGAGCAAACGCTTTGAAGTACTGTTTCCGGTAGGAAATAAAGCTTATTTCTATATTATATGTTCCTGCTGGTAATTCATTAAAAATCACCAGCCCATCTAAATCGGTGTAAGCTTCGAGGTTATTTTGTTCTATTTTAATTTTCGCAGCCGGCATTGGTTCTCCGGATACTTCATCGATCACAAGTATTTGCAGATTTGTAATAATGGCTTTCTCCGGTTCTATACCATCAGTGATTGCAAGTGAAAATAAAAATTGGATTACGACAAAAGTGGTAGACATCAGATACATATCCCAAATCTACATGCTATTTATTTTATATTTTTTAACACAGTGTTAACGAAATGTTAAATTGTATTACTAATAAATATAATTACCTTTGAAAAAAATGGCCGGAATATTACTTCCGGCCACTGATGAGAAGATTCAGCTTAACCCTTTACAAGCTGTATCCTATGCTTAGTTCAAATGAGGTCCCTTCTCTGTAACCTTCATAGATGAAATTGTATCTGTTGTGATCAAATTCATGGAGAAAATCAACATTTAAAATATTCTTGATCTTTAAACCCACATTCAGGTGCTCTCCAACTTTCTTTGTAGAAATAAAGTTGAGCATATTTCTAGGCCGTTCATATACATCTGGTGTATTTGCCTCGGTGATAAAAGAAAGTCTTGGACCGAAAATATTATAGGTCAAGGTGTTTTCCCATCCCAGTTTCGGGCTGTAATAATTCATAATAATATTTCCAATATAGGGTGATTGTCCCTGAAGCGGGCGCCAATCTTCTATTCCTTCTATATTTATGGCAGCCAATTCGATAGAATCTTTCTGCACCTTGCTAATTATTAACGATATATTTGCTCCAAATTTGAAGTTTTCCAAACCAGAACTAATAAATCCAAGGGACTTTCTAAACTCAAATTCCAAGCCGTAGACATTTGCCTCATCTGTATTTATAGGCTTAATTTCAGGTGTTGATGCCTGCGGTAAATTTTGGAGGACAATAGGATTTTGAAAATTTTTATAATACCCGCTAACTGCAATTAGCTCACCAGGTTTGGGATAAATCTCATACCTTAAATCATAGTTAGTAATTATGGTTCTTTTCAATTCCGCATTCCCAACAAATTGAGGATCTTCCGGCGTTCCTACTGATACAAAAGGTGATATTTCCCTCATATTTGGTCTAGCCAGAGTTCTTGAAACTGAAGCCCTTAAATTGGTTTTTTCATTTAGCTTCCAAATGATGTTTAATGATGGAAGTATATCGACATTATCTAATTGCCCATTTCTCGATTTAGTAATAGGATTTCCATTAATATCGATCTCTCCAGTTGGTATGTTGGTCGTGTCTGCACTTAAAGTGCTCATATTGGTAGTTTCCAATCTGGCGCCTCCAATCAGTTTAATAACTCCCAAATTATATGCTCCCATCATATATCCACTGATGAATTCCTCACTTCCTGTATAATTATTGGATAATACAGAAGCATCATTTTGTAATATTCCAAATCCAAATTCCTGCCGTTTGAATACTTCATTTTCTCCATAAGTTCCCAGGTATCCATAGTTATTCTGGTTAAAATAGCTCCTATAATCACCCCCAGCAGACGAAAATGACAACCAATTGTCATTTACACCTGGTTGTGGAGTGACAGGTTCCCGATGATGTCCGTAAACAAATTCATTAAACTTGCGATCTTTTCTATTGTATGCACCCCCAAATTTGATCAGGTTTTCCTTATTATCTGTGAAAGGTAAGGTGATGTCTAGCTGGCCATTTATTTGCCTGTCCGTCAGATATCTATAAAAATGTGAAGGCAATCGCCCTATTTCTGCGGTATTCATTACATAGCGCGTCCCGCTGGTAGTAAAGCCAAATCCTCTAAAATCTGGCTGATTTTGTGTTAGTTCAATATAACCTGCTGCCCATTCGATTTTAGCATTATTCCATGTCGGAATATTATGACGACCAACCAATTGATTATTCCAAAGAGTCCGTTCAATATGAGAGACCTTCTGTGACTGGTAATTTGGTCGACCTGTATTCCTCCAATACCCGGAGGCAGTATCAGCAAGCGTTACAGCATTTTTGTTGTAAAGTGTATTCAGGGATAATTCATTATTCGAATTCACCTGATATGATAATCCAAATAACCCTCCATATTCAATTTCTTCAGCAGTATAGTGTCTTCTGAAATTTTGATCTGTGGCCAATGAATCTAAAACACTGTTTCCCTCAACAGAATAAAATCCGGATTGATAGTTGTCACGTACGTCAAAACCTCTTTTATAATTTATGGCCAGGTTATAACCTAATGGCCTACTTGCCAGGCTATACTGATTGCCTATTGCAAGTTTAAAGCCTGTATCCATATAACTATTTGTCGGCTTAGGTAAAAACGAGTTTTTACCTGACTTAGCTGCTTCATCGAGTACCTGAAATTTCGTATCGTTCAGCGGTAATGGGGGCTCTGTATTAGTCGCCAGAACAGCTCCTGCCCTTGTCGCATCGACAACATTTCGCTTCAACAGCTCCGGATAAAGATCAAAAATATATGGTCTTTTTCTATTTCCATTGTCCAAAGCCAGCCATCGATTCGTTGTTGCATCATCACCCAGAAAATCAGTTCTGAAACTCGAAACCGTATTAAAGGTTGTACTTACATTCAACCTCAGATAATAATCAGAAGGTATGGATTTAGTGGTAACATCTACCAATCCTCCTGTAAAGTTTGCTGGTTTATCAGGTAAAAATGTTTTAATAGTAGTGACATTTTCAATCATGTCTGCGGGAATCATATCCATACTTACACTGTTGCGATAAGGATCTGCGCTTGGCATGGTAATGCCATTCATTTGCACCAATGAATACCGATCTCCCAATCCTCGCATCACCATATACTTTCCTCCTTCCACAGCGGCACCTGTTACATAGGTCATGGATTCAGCAGCATCTGAAGCTCCAATTCGTTGAATTTCTTTTGAACTAATTCCATCCTGGACAGCAAGAGATTTTTTCTGCAATTTTAACAGTGCAACATCATTATCTTTGATAGCTTCAGCTTCTACAATTATTTCATCAAGCTGAATGTCACTGGATAACATAACATTGATTTCCTGGCTATTTCCGGAATTTATTACCAGATTTTCAATTTTCTGTGCAGCATAAGATACATAGCTCACCTGTATAGTATAGGATCCCGGTTCTAATTCCAACAAATAATTGCCATATAAATCTGTTACGGTACCTTGTCCATTTTCAGCAACGAGGACGGTAGCTCCAATGAGTTCTTCTCCTGTTTCTCCATCCACAATCTTCCCTGAAAGTTTGCCTTTCTGGGCAAAAGCATATATCGATACAATGCTTAAAAGGGTTGTTAATAATAATCTTCTCATGATATTGTTAAATAAGTAAAACAGTAAAAAGGAGGTATGTCTATCTCCTTTTTACTTGTATAATAAAGGGTTTTATTGTACAGTATATCCGTATTTCGATAATGTTGACCAGCCTTTTAACCATAAATCTTGCCCAGGCTCAAAGGCTCCCTGGTAACTTGTTTCTTCTCCTGAAATTCCAATACTTGCTGGATTCAAAGTCGATCCTGTGAATGCCCCAGTTGGTCTTGGATCAATACCTGATGTCCTGCTTGATATATCTTCAAGAATTCCATCTTCAAGAACAGCACAATCGTTGTCAATAAGCATTGTTGCCATCACATCATTACATTGACCTCCAAGTGCAGTTTTAATATCAGCACCATCATAAGGTCCGATTATTGCCCATGTTGTATTGTAAATCTCCGATTGAAATCCATCTCGTGGATTGGTAATTGTCGCACAGGAACTAAACTCATCACCTATTTCGTTTCTTATTTGAAGACCATAATTAGGGACATCTGTTACAATAGAATTGATTAACTTTCCTGCGAATCCTTCTCTCCAAAGTATCGCCCTGTCACTCAAAGTATCGGTTAAATTTTGGCCTGGACCAATGAATGTAGCATTCAAAATATTTGGAGCACTGAATGGATCATCGCTGGCATTTCCAAAACCATCCCACTCACCAAGGTGATCATATTTAGAAACTGTTCCATCTCCCTGCAACGCAAAGAGATATTGCCCGGTACCTCTCCAGCCCTGGTCTAGGTCATAACTATCGTCAGCAGCAAATGCCACAATGAAATGCTTGATATCAACCGTTCCTCCAAAAATTTCAATGCCATCATCATCCGAAGAAAATGACTCTACATAATCGATAACGGTTCCTGATCCAACTCCACCAAGCGTTAATCCCTGGATTTCATCACCTGATTGACCATTTAAAGCAAATCCAGTATATCTGATTGAAACATATTTTAAAATACCTGAATTATCCATAGGATCTGCGGCTGGGAAATCCGTATCTCCCCAACCATACCTGCCTCGTGGTTCACTGGTTGAAATTCCTTCTATCTGCAGTAGTGTATTCCCTCCTTTCATCACAGGCGCCGAACCAAGTAACACAAGGCCCGCCCATTGTTGATTTTCTGAAGGTAATAATGATTGCTGGGTAATCTCGTCAGCTTCCGCGGTAAAGATTATTGGCTCATCCACAGTTCCTTCAGCATTTATTTGAGCCCCTCTTGTAATAATCAATGCTGAAGTGGGATCAGAATTAGATGGCGACTTCCTGAATTTAATAACCGTCCCTGCTTCAATATTTAGTATACCATCTTTTTCAAGGTATACTAATCCATCCAAAAGGTATTGTTTGTCTTTGGTAAAATTATAGGTCTCACCACCTACCAGATCAGCATCAGTTATCGTCTTTATTGCAGACACGGTTGCAATGAAAGAATCCGTAGATTCTACGCCATCCATATCTACTATAGTAAATGTAACTGTCTCATCCTCGCTTCCAAGCATGTATTCAGTATCAAAAGTTCCACTTGTGCCAGCAAGTCCGGAAGGTACTGTTACCTCTGGTTTTGAACATGACAATCCCTGAATTCCAGCTTCTGCTGACCAGTTTACTGTTATGGTAAAATTTTCTCCTTCTTCTCCTTCAATTGTCCCCGGAGTAGCTGTTACCGTAGGTTTTCTTTTCGGTGTTTCTTCTTCACTGCATGAGAAAAGAAAAATGAACCCAAAAGCTGTAATCATTAAAAATAGTTTTGTAAATTTTTTCATTGTTGTTTTAATATTGATATGCGAATTTTAATCAATGCAAAGGTGGGAAGAGCGTATTAACTGATCGCTCCGAAATGTTTACATTTATGTTAAGGCCTTTCGGATTGAGGTTATTAAAATGTTAAAATGAAGCTGGCTTATTAATCGAATGTTAAGCAGGATGTATACAAAAGGTTGATTTTTTGAGTTGAATACATTTAACCACTAATATTAAGGAAGGTAGTTGAGGATCTTATAAAGTAAAGAATTGGAATAAATGGATTGATCAGATTATTGGTAAAACCAATTGGGATAAAAATCTACATCCAAAAAAATCAGTGTGGATAAACCTAAATCAACATGAACCCATAAACGATGAAGAATACCTGATGTACAGGATTTTAGCTAAATTATTTAGAAATCGGCACTTTGTGTAAAATGGCATCGATGATGTCCTGGGTTTTAACACCATCTGCTTCGGCTTCATAGTTAAGAATGATCCGGTGATTCATGACATCCTGAGCAATTTCTTTGATATCTTCAGGCAAGACATATTCACGTTCATCAAAAAATGCAATGGCCTTGGCGGCCAGATTTAGGTAGATCGAAGCCCTTGGGGATGCGCCATAGAGTAAATACCCGGCCTCATCATTGAGCTTATAATCTTTCGGGAATCTGCTGGCAAAAACCAATTCAATGATGTATTTCTCAAGTGATTCAGAAATTTTGACGGCATTAATTTCATCACGGATCCGGAAAATATCATCTTTTGTCAATATGGTTTTCAGCTTCGCATTAAAAGTCATATTTGACATTCTGCGCATGATCTCCAGTTCTTCATGTTTCTGTGGATAATCGACAAACACCTTCATCATAAAGCGGTCTACCTGCGCTTCCGGCAAAGGGTATGTCCCTTCCTGTTCCACCGGGTTTTGTGTGGCCATCACCAAAAAAGGTTTGTCAAGCTTAAAGGAGGTTTCCCCGATGGTCACCTGTCTTTCCTGCATCGATTCCAGCAGCGCAGATTGCACCTTCGCAGGGGATCTGTTTACTTCGTCGGCCAGGATCATATTGGCAAAGATCGGCCCTTTTTTAACTTCAAACTCTGATTTTTGCTGATTGTAAATCATGGTGCCTATCAAATCTGCAGGCAGCAGGTCCGGGGTAAATTGCAATCGCTGAAAATCCAAGTGGAGTACATCTGCCAGTGTGTTTACCGTGAGTGTTTTGGCCAATCCTGGTACACCCTCCAAAAGAATGTGACCCTGGGTAAAAAGTCCTATCAACAGTCGGTTGATCATGTATTCCTGGCCAACCACTACTTTACCTACCTCAGTAACAACCTCTTTGATTTTTTGCTGATGCTCCTTTTTTATATCAATGCTTTCCTGCTCCATGAATATGCTAACTTATACGTAATGCTCTGTTTTTTGGGCTACAAATTAAACAAAATCTGGATTAAAAAGCCTTGGAATAATAAAATGATTTATCTGAGGTGGGATTACCTGTTAAGCGGTAAAAAAACACCAAAAGAAATATCCGGGAAAAAAGTGCCTTCTGTAATGATACCTCCGGCATGCAGATTTACGATATATTTTGTACCGATGGTTCGGTTCCATACCACTTCGGGACCGTATCCAGGCTGGATTTTACTTTCCTTTTCACTCTCAAACCATAGGAGATGATGATACCTGCAACCGACACCAATGCCCGTTTTACCAAGAAAAAATCCGCCACCGGCATTGAATGAATTTACTATTAAGGAAGACTGAACTGCAGCAGCCATGTAAAACCTGTTGATTTCATGACTTTGAATGATATAATTGAGTTCAATGCCAAATATATAAACCAATCCCAACTTGGCACCGAGGTAAAAATTGTGATTGATTTTTTGCTCAATACTTAATTCTTCGGTAGCATTAGCTTTGATTTCGGTTGTACCAGAATCCTGCCTGGCAATTGCACTATTCAACATGAGTAGTAAACCAATAGCTAAAACTACCAGCCCTCTCGAAAAAAAGTGATGTGGAAAAATAATAGCTTTCAATGAATACAGCGTTAATTTCATCCCCAGTAATAAATTTAAGGAATAGCATCCACTTCTTAATCTATTACCTAAAAAAAATAAATAAAAATGATGGGAAAAAGTATGATGGGCTTTCTAATAATATATTTTATGAAGGATTCTCTTGAATAAATAGTATTATCGAGTTACAGTGACTTTTCCCGATTGAAATGATCAACAGCAATAGCTGTTTCATTCATCTCTTAAAGTATTCACGGGATTAATAGAAGCAGACCTGATTACTTTTCCGCCAATGGTCATTCCACTAACAAAAAAAAGAATAAGAATTGACAATATGAAAGCGGTCATTCCTATGGGCACATAATATGTCCAGATACTTGCCATCAACATCTCAGATAAATAATAACCTCCAACTGATCCTATAAGTGAGGAAACAGATAGAATGATAATAAATTCCTTGCTGATGTTCTTTACAATATTTCCAACCGAAGCCCCCAATACCTTCCTAATGCCGATTTCCTTCATGCGTTTAATGATATTTAAAGATACAAGGCTAAACAAGCCAATTGCTGATAAAACGATGGCTACCATTCCTAGGAATATAAATATCACCCTGATATTACTGTTTACAATTGCAGAATCTGCCTTTGTTTCTTCCATATAGGTTACTTCCGAAAGTTCATCCGGAAAAACCAGTTTCCATTTTTCATCCATCAATTCCTTCACTGCCCTGATATCCCCTGCTTCTGCTTTCACGGTTATAAACCGATAGTCCTCTTCTGTTACAAATCGCATGAGAATGGGTTGGAGCGGATCCCATAATTCACCATCGATATACATGTCTTTTACCACACCCACAACGAAGAGTTCTATCGTATCTCTTAGAATTATTCGCTTACCAATAGCTTCCTTCCAGCCAAAGGTGCGCACTAATTCTTCATTAATAATCACTGAATTTTCAACATCATTCTGACTGTTTTCAATGAAATTTCTCCCTTCAATAATGGTTGCACCAATAGTATTTAAATAGTTTGCCCCAATATCAAGCAAGCTCACATCCAGCTCAGAGGATTCAAATTCAATTGGATCGGTATACCACCAATAGGTTGCGCAATGTCTTGAACCTGCAATTTCCTTGATCATACTATTTCCTAATAACTCATTTCTCATCGCAGCAAATCCATTTTCATCTCTAACTGGGGCAAAAAGAACTATTTCCATATTAAATCCCATATCATAATTATCCTGGTATTTGGCATTATCATTAAAAATGAATCCTGATACTATAGCAATTAGTGAAATAGCAAATTGTAGGGTGAGCAGGATCCTGGTAAATGGATTTGTACCACTAAATTTTACTGATCTTCGTAAGATGCTGGAGGGTTGGAATCCACTGACATAAAATGCCGGATAACTTCCGGCTATTACCCCGGTAAATAGGACTAGTAGTACCAAAAAAATGAGAAATTCTATGTTTTCTGTCAAACTTAACCTGATGTCAAGGAAAGCCCACATAGAACTATAGGCAGGGACAAGAAATGTAGCAATCAATAATCCAACAATCAACGCAAAAATGGTTAATAAAATATTCTCTCCTAAAAATTGGGCTATTAACTGTTTTTTGTTGGACCCCATGACTTTGCGAATCCCAATTTCCTTTATTCGACGGTTGGCAATCGCGATGGAGGTATTGGTGAAATTAAAACAGGCAATCAATAAAATTAAAATAGCCATTATTCCCGGAGCACTGGCTGCCGCAACCGGCAGACTCTGATTGAACCAGTGATTCCAAATATCCTCCCTTTCTGCACGTATTGCCATTCCTTCAAATGGATCGAGATAATAATGATCCACTTTAAAATCTTCTTTAGCCCGGTTTTGGATCTCAACATAATGTTGAAGTTGTTCTTCTATTTTGGGAATATCTGTTGGATTATTAACTGTAACAAACGTATTATTAAAGAGAGCCCAATCATTTTCATCCCACTCCTGAATATCAATTACATTTTCATAGTTGACAAACGCCTCTATATGAAAAAAGCTGGTATTCTGAGGTGGCTTCTGAAATACGCCTCCTATTTGAAATTCGATCCGCTTGTTACCCCTGATGTAGGTAATTATTTTGCCAACCGGATTTTCTATTGGAGGAAAATGTTTCTCCCAAATATCAGAGCGAATGAAAATGGTCCTTTTATCCTGAAGTAAAGATTTATCACCATACATCAGCTCAACTGTAAATACATCAAAAAATTCAGGATCGACTGCCGCTACATAGGTATCAAATAGCTCATCTGCAACCTTAAAATTACCACCTGCAGGGTAATAGCGGATTACGTTATCGATCTGGCTGATGGATTCTCTGATAGTATGACCAATTGGTAAGGGGCAGCTTCCATTTTTTATAGGTTCACCATTCGTGATACGGACAAAATTGATACGATATATTTTATCTGAATTTTCGTGATAGGTATCAAATTTGACATTAAAATCCAGGTTTAAATATGCAACTATACAGCATGCAAGAGCTACACCCAAACCAAATATATTAATGAGTGTATAGAGCCTGTTTTTCATTAAACTACGGAGGTTGATCTTCAGGTAGTTCTTCAGCATTTATTTGTAATTTAACTTATATATAGTATAGACTTGAACGATGGACTTAGGTTGCATTTGCAATCAATTTCAGTTGATTTTATTCTAGATTATTAGTTAATATATTCAAAAAAGCCTTTTAACAAAAAAGTCCTGCACTAAATGAAGTGCAGGACTTTCTTTATAATTGTTGGTTTATTCAGCTATTTCTCATCTCTGAGTTTTCTTGTTGCAAAAAATCCACCAACCAGACCAAGACCACCACAAATAAAGATCATGGCCGGATAGGCGACATCATCATCCATTCCACCCATTTCCAGTAAGTTTCCAAGTAAAACTCCAATCCCAATACCAATTGCAAGCAGTGCAATATTCAGCACTGCTATTCCAAACGTATGTTTAGCAGGTCCGGATTTAAATAGTGAAGCATCGGCGCCTTTCTCAATAAGCGCCAGTCGCTCCTTGTTTCGTGTTGTAAAATAAACGTACAGGACAGCAAACAAAGTTCCAAATACGATCAACGGGACTAATACATCTTCCATTTTATATAATTTTAAAGGTTAAATTCATTTCGAAAACTTTGACGCCACCAAAATAAAATCGGTTACAAAATTTTGAATTAAATATTTTGTAACTTCACAATTATAACCGGCGTCTAATGATAAAATGAATTACCGGGAGGACAGCTATTATATAAATAGGGTAATTAAAGGCAATTTGGCATCCTATGGCGTATTGGTAGAAAAGCACAAAGGATTAGCGTATACCCTAGCTTTGCGCATAGCTAAAAACCATGAAGATGCCGAAGAAATTGCCCAGGATGCTTTCTTAAAGGCGTACCACTCGCTTAATTCATTTAAACAGGAATCGAAATTCTCAACGTGGTTGTATAAAATAATTTATAATACAGCTATTTCGAGATTTCGAAAAAAGCATATAGAAAGTTTTTCCCTGGAGGAAACTGCCACGGCAGAAACCTATACCGAGGAAAGAATTGATGGCCTGGATGCGTTACATCAAAAAGAGCGCAAAAGAATAATTTCAGAAGCCATAAGCAGGTTAAAAGAAGAGGAAGGTGTCGTCATGACGTTGTTTTATTTAAGTGAAAATAACATCAGGGAAATTGAGAAAATCACCGGATTTAGCAATTCAAATATTAAAATTCTCCTGCATCGAGGTAGGAAAAAATTATTATTGGAATTGAAAAAGATTTTAAAGGAAGAAATCGTTGATATGTTATGAGTTCAGACGAATTAAAAAAAGATCCATTTATACAGTCACTATTCGAAGAAGCTGGCAAAGAACAACCATCTGGTCATTTCACCAACCAGATCCTACATAAGATCAAAGCCGAGACAAAAGAAAGTGCATTTGTATATAAGCCAGTGATCAGTCGCACTGCCTGGCGTATCATTGCCATTATAGGTTTTTTATTATTCCTCTATTTGTTATTTGGAAGTTCAGGTGACGGTCAGGGAATTGATCTCTATGGGTATACACTAAATATTGATACCTCAAAAATTAAGGGCATGTTCAGCAAAATTGCCTTTTCATTTGAATTTACTCCAATTATGAAAACATCATTTCTGGCATTGGTCTTTTTCACTTTTTCAAACCTTATCATATTTGAACTAAAAAACAGATCGTTTTTTAATCGCAAGAGTTAAGAAATAGTTGAATCACGCTCATTTTCAGACAGAGATATTTTTCTGATCTATACTTTTTGTGGTGAAGAAATAAAAAAGCTGTTTCCAGATGACAATAGCACCATTTGTTGTCAAAATCTTCCTAATTGATTCAGATTCATGTAAATTGATCCATCGATTTAATTATTTGCTCGTATGTTCACAAATACTCATCCATTGAAAATGAAAAAATATACATCTAATATCCCGTTTCCTCTTATAAAGAAACAATTAAATTATTTGTTCTCACTTTACATAGTACTATTATCATTGGCATTAATTATTAGTTGCAGATCAGGAAAGGATAAGGAAGCATCTTATCTGGATGACGCTCTTCAATTGGCCCCGGATGCTTATTTTGAACAGGCATTTGTAGGCCCTCAGGATGATGGTACATATATTGTCGCCACCTCGCAACGAATAGATCCTGCTGGTGAAAATATTACTTTTCCCGGAAGACCTGTTGATCTTGCACTCTGTCCGGATGAATCTATCCTGGCAGTAAAAAACAAAAATAACCTTGTGTTTATCAATACAAAAAATGAAGAAATCATTCAAATGCTTGCTCTTCCCAAAGGAGGAAATACCTTCACTGGAATAGCTTGGAATAGTCTTGAGCAAGTATGGACAACAGACACCAGGGGTAGACTTCGGGCGGCAGAAAAACAGGGTGCTGGTAATTTTGCATGGACAATTGAAATCCTTTTACCTGGTCCTGACGAAAAAGATGTCGATGGGGCATATCCTGGTGGAATTGCCATCGATAGTGCCAAACAATTATTATACGTTACGCTCAATCGCACCAATACACTAGGAATCGTAAATCTGAATACAAACGAAATAGAAGCTCAAATCCCTGTGGGAATTGCTCCTTATACAGTAAAATTAGTCGGAAATAAGGCATATGTCACCAACTGGGGCGGACGAAAACCCAGGCCTGAAGACGCTACAGGTCCCACATCCGGAAGTGAGGCTGTTGTGGATCCTGAAACAGGAATTGCCTCATCTGGCACCGTTTCCGTAATTGATCTTTCTACACGGCAAGTAATTACGGAAATTGAAGTCGGCCTGCATCCGGCAGGTATGACAGTCTCACCAGATCAATCACGTTTATTTGTTGCCAATGCAAACAGCGATTTTGTTTCCGTAATAAATACTGAATCAGATCAGGTCGAACGACAATTAAGTACCAAACCCATGGATCAACTACCACTTGGCAGTGCACCCAATGCTTTAACGATATCTCCGGATGGGAAAAATTTGTATGTCGCGAATGGTGGCAATAATGCACTTGCGGTTATTGATCTTGTTGCTGGAAAAGTTACAGGACTAATACCAACTGGCTGGTATCCCGGTGCTGTAATACTAAATGAGGAAGGCGACAAGATTTACGTAGCCAATATCAAAGGTGTAGGAGGAGATCATCATGGATCAGAAGATATAAGAAAAAATATCTGGCAATATGCAAGAAAAGACACATCAGATATTCCTGAAAAAGGAATGAACTCACATGAACACCTTGGATCGGTTTCCATTATTAATGTGCCTGATGGCCAAACCCTGGAACAATACACGATAAAAGCAGCTGTTAATATGCAGTTACCAAAAATTAACCAGAGTCTTAACCTTGAGCATGTAGAAGAAAAAGTTGTTCCTGTGCCAACAAAGCCTGGTGAAAAGTCACTGTTCAAACATGTATTATACATCATTAAGGAGAACAGAACATACGATCAAATATTTGGAGATCTGCCGCAGGGAAATGGAGATCCTGAATTATGTTTTTATGGCCGGGAGGTGACCCCTAATCACCATAAACTTGCGGAGGAATTCGTTTTGCTCGACAATACCTATTGCAATGGTGTGCTAAGTGCGGACGGACACCAGTGGACTGATGAAGGTAATGTGACTGATTATTTAGAAAAAAGCTTTGGCGGATTTGAACGAAGCTATCCTTATGATGGCGATGATGCACTCGCATATGCTGCTTCGGGATTTATTTGGGATTATGTACTGCAAGCAAATCTTACTTTCAGAAATTATGGTGAATTTGTGGGTGCCAAAATCGAACCTTCTTCGTCCACCTGGAATGATAATTACAGTGATTATGTTAATGGAACTAATAACATAAAGATTCAGGCAATCCCTCAGCTTCATACACTCGAACCATTTACCTGCCCAACCTATATCGGATTCCCCGGGAAAGTGCAGGATGTCTATCGAGCTGGAGAATTTATCAAAGAATTAAAGAACTATGAAGAAACTGGCGAACTCCCCAATTTCATGATTATGTTATTACCTAATGACCATACCGTAGGCACTCGTGAAGGATTTCCAACACCGAGAGCTACTGTTGCCGATAATGACCTGGCACTTGGCAGAATTGTTGAAGCGGTTAGCAACAGCAAATTCTGGAAAGAGACCGCTATTTTTGTTATAGAAGATGATCCGCAAGCAGGTCTCGATCATGTTGATGGAAGAAGAACGATTGCTTTTTGTATCAGCCCATATACAAAACGTGGTGAAGTGATAAGCACACATTATAATCAAAACAGTATTTTACGCACCATTGAGCTTATCCTGGGACTTCCACCCATGAACCAGTTTGATATGGCGGCAACAGTTATGACAGATTGTTTTACAGATAAACCTGATTTTACTCCTTATACCGCCCTTGAAAATCAAATTCCCTTAGATGAAATGAATCCTGCTATTTCGACACTAAATGAATCAAGTAAACAATATTTCTATGCCAAAAAATCCATGGAAATGAACCTTGATGAAATCGATAAGGCCGATGAAGGATTATTCAACCTGATTTTGTGGCATGACGTGAAAGGGTATGAAGTGCCATACCCTATATTGGCGAGAAATGTAGATGAATAAAGGCTGAATGTAAAACGAAGATCACAATTAACATCTTTGAAAATCATAATTCAATGATTTGAATCGTCTACTCGAATATTCGATTAGCTTAAAATTTGAAGACTCCGGGACAAAATGAAATTTTACTGATTATACATAAGCTTATGCTTTCCTATTTCTAACTTTGGCGCATTTTAAATGCCATGTCACGGCTGACCCAACTATATAAAAACGCCTTTAGCGGACTTTCCCGACCAGCCTGGATGCTTGCTGTAGTCATGCTGATCAACCGGAGCGGGACTATGGTTTTGCCTTTCCTCAGCATTTATCTCACAAGCTCCCTTGGATTTGACCTCAAGCAAACAGGTGTGATCTTAAGTTGCTTTGGCATTGGCTCAATGGCAGGCTCTTTTCTTGGGGGCTGGCTGACAGATAAATTCGGGCATTTTTATGTTCAGATATTAAGTCTTGTGCTGGGTGGTATTATGTTTATTTTAATGGCTTACGTGACCGGATATTATCGATTTGCCATTGGAATTTTATTATTAAGCACTGTGGCTGAAAGTTTCCGGCCAGCCAACGCATCCTCAGTTTCTTTTTATGCCAAACCTGAAAATGTTTCCCGGGCGTTTTCACTTAACAGGATGGCCATAAACCTTGGTTTTTCCATCGGTCCGGCACTTGGAGGGTTACTCGCCGCCTTCTCTTTCAAATTATTGTTTATTGCAGATGGCCTGACCTGCATTGCAGCGGGATTGTTTTTCTATTTTTACTTCAAAGATTTACACGGGCATAAATCGAGGCATGACGAACAGGAAAAGACTGTTACAAGGGTTAAATCAGCCTATCATGACAAACGCTTCATTATTTTTAGCATTCTGGCCAGCTGTTTTGCCATTTTATTTTTCCAATTATTCATTTCTCTTCCCCTCTACTACCGGGATGTATATCAACTTTCCGAAGGAAAAATTGGAGCCTTGCTCGCATTAAATGGGATTACCGTTTTTTCTATAGAAATGATCCTGGTATATATTTTAGGAAGAACCACAAGAATTCATCGACTCATTTTCCTCGGACTGGTTTTGGTCGGATTTGGATTTACGATCTTAAACCTGGCACATGCCATATCGATCCTTGTACTTGGCATGCTAATCCTGAGTATTGCGGAAATCTTTGCCATGCCCTTTATGGTTACATTTGTTGTTCAACGATCAGATTTGCGCAATCGCGGATCCTATATGGGATTATATTCCTTTGCATTTTCGGTAGGTCATGTGTTTTCTCCGATCATGAGTACCCTTATCATTGATCACTTTGGATTCGAGATTCTTTGGTGGTTTTCAGGAATTGCATCCGTGCTTGTCGGGATTGGATTCTGGTTCAATACCAAAAGGTACTAGCCTAATTAATTTCTTTCCATTTCCTTTTTAAATTCCTTCCCGAATCCATGTACATCGGCCACTCCCCCTGCCACAATAAATTTCATCACTTCAGTTGCTGAAGCATTAATCGGGATGACACTTTCCTTCATTACCAAATAGGTTTCTCCTGTAAAGGTATAACTGAAAGGAACATACACAGAAACTATGTCCACACTTCCAAATGCTTCAAGATTTTGATTCGTGATAAAACCCACCCTATACATATTATCGTTAGGATTGATTTTAAACATTACAGGCTTATTGAATTTTTTGTCCTTGCCTACAAAGGCCGAAAAGAAATCCTTAATGGCAGAATACACAAGTTCCAACGGAGGGATCGTATGGATTACTTTATAGAAAAACACCTTGAATGGCCGGGCGATAATAGTTTGTCCGATATAACCTAATCCTGTTAGAAACATTAGCATAATCAATATACCCAGGCCGGGAACTTCTCTGCCGATCAAAATTGTAAGTTCTTCCTGAATAAGATTATCAGAAAAATCAAATATCAGGTAGATCACATAAATGGTAATGCTAATCGGCGCAAGAAAAAGAATACCTTGTAAAAAATAACCAGTTAGTCTTTTCATGAAAATTATATTTTCCCACAAAGGTAAATGCTAATTGTCACTTGAGGCACATATTAATAAAAGTTTTAATTTTTAATCCATTTACACATTTTTGACACTTATCTTAAATATTTCATTATTTTGGCACTGGTTAGACCTAAATCTCAAAATTATAGACAATGAATCCTTATTTAGCTGAATTTATTGGCACAATGATCTTAATCACGTTTGGTGGTGGGATTGTTGCCGGGGCAAATTTAAAAAACTCTAATGCGGAAAAGGCAGGATGGCTTACGATATGCCTTGCCTGGGGTATGGCGGTCATGTTTGCTATTTATGCAGTTGGGGATATTAGTGGAGCACATATTAATCCGGCAGTAACTCTTGGCTTTGCCATAGTTGGAGATTTTCCATGGTCGGATGTGCCAGGATATATCCTCGGCCAGATCCTGGGCGCCATGACCGGCGCCACCATTGTATGGATATTTTATAAGGCACATTGGAAAAAGACTGAAAATCCTGCTGTAAAACTTGCTGTTTTTTGTACAGCTGGCGCTGAACGGTCATTTCCGAATAATTTTGCCAATGAATTGATCGCTACGTTTTTCCTCATGTTTGGTCTATCGTATATCGGGGCCAATAATTTCACGGAAGGCCTCAATCCAATTGTCGTCGGCGCCTTGATATCTTCCATAGGTTTTTCCCTGGGTGGAACTACTGGTTTTGCGATCAATCCTGCGCGTGACTTTGGCCCCAGGCTCATGCACGCCATTTTGCCTATTGATGGCAAAGGGACTTCCGACTGGGCATATTCCTGGGTCCCGATAGTCGCCCCAATAATTGGAGGAATGACTGGAACACTATTTTATAAGGCCTTATATGACGGAGTCTATGGAAGTGCTTTCTGGATATTTTCACTTTTATCGCTCGTGATTATCATTTATTCGGCAGTATTTAAAACGAATAGTGATGTATAACATTTTTCTATCTTTCAGGATCTCATCAGGAAATAAAATGAAAATTAATCAATGGTAAAATTAAGTTCATACCTTTAATCAACACTACTTATCAACTTGTTTACTGTCTTCATCAAAAGTAAAAATGACGTTTTGAAGACTTTTACCTGTTTTCGGCATTGCACTAATCTGGTTTGTCTTCTATTTGACAGATACAGCAAGCCTGGAAATTCATAATTTGTATTGAGTAAGCATACGTGGGTAAAATTCCATAGTCATGCTCATTTCATTTCACATAAATAGTTTATACTGATAAAACTTACTTTAGATCCCATCATTAATCAGTTAACTTTGTTAAAATATTAACATGGAAATACTCCTTATCGTGATCTATACGTTGTGTATGTTGTTCATTATGGCCTTTAGCCTGGTTCAGCTACATCTTGCAATAACATATAAAAAAACAAAGAACAAGAATGCACAAAAATCACTTTCACCTCAATATCCACACGAATTCCCTATCGTCACCATCCAATTGCCTATCTATAACGAGAAATATGTAGTGGAAAGATTACTGGATGCTGTTGCGGAAATCGAATGGCCCAGAAATTCACTCGAAATTCAGATACTTGACGACTCAACTGATGAAACCAGTGACATTATTCAGCATAAAATTGCAGAGGAAAAATTCAATGATTTGGATATGCTGCATATTCGAAGAAAAAACAGGGCTGGCTTCAAGGCAGGTGCTCTTCAGCTGGGATTGAACGCTTCAAAAGGAGAATTTATAGCCGTTTTTGATGCTGATTTTGTGCCAGACAAAAAATTTATTTTAGAGACCATTCACGAGTTTAAAGATCCCGATATAGGCATGGTACAAACTCAATGGGAACATCTGAATAAAGATTATTCATTAATAACCAAACTCCAGGCCTTCGGATTAAATGGGCATTTCAAGGTTGAGCAGGCAGGTCGAAATGTGGCAGGAAGTTTTATTAATTTCAACGGAACAGGGGGTATTTGGAGAAAATCATGTATCAAGGATGCAGGAGGTTGGCAGGCTGATACCCTTACAGAAGACCTGGACCTGAGTTACCGGGCACAAATGAAAGGATGGAAATTTAAGTACCTGGAAGATGTTGCATCTCCGGCAGAACTTCCGGTTAACATGTTAGCAGTGAAATCTCAGCAGTTCCGTTGGACCAAAGGGGGAGCAGAAACTATCAGGAAAAATCTCCGTAAAGTGTTAAAAACAGATTTGAAATTCACCAATAAAATTCACGCAATCTTCCACCTGACCAACAGCGCTAATTTCCTGTTGCTCCTAATCGCCTCAATAGTCAGCATTCCGCTACTTTACATAAAACATACACATCGGGAATTAAGCTTATTCTTTGATTTCGGAAGTATTTTTCTCGTAGGATTTTTGGCAATTTCCTATTTCTACTGGATAGCAAATAAAGAAGTGGAATCGTTAAAAAGCTATGCCAGGTATTTCCCATTGTTCATCATATTTTCCCTTGGATTTACATTAAATAACAGTCTTGCTTTTATTGAAGGAATATTTGGCATTAAAACCCCATTTGTACGTACACCTAAGTTTAATATTGTCGGAACAACCGACTCGTGGAAAAGTAATGTTTACCTGAACCATAAATTTAATTGGTCCATTGTATTGGAAGGAATTCTCAGCTTATATTTCCTTTCGGGAATCGTGCTGGGTATCCTGCTCGGAGATTATGGGCTTTTTCTTTTTCACCTGATGCTTGCGGTTGGTTATGCAGCAATCGTCTATTATTCGATAAAACTTTAAAATGAGGCTAATGCAATCAAAATTTACCTACAAATATTCGTTTCAAACAAATGTTTTTTAATCGACCTAATTACAATTTATTTTTCAACCAGGACTGCCTGACTGTCATTTATCTGGATTGTGGGATTCAGACGCATATTGAATAATAGGTTTTTCTATGGTTGTCGATGACTCAACCGAATTGGTTGTATGTATCAGGAAATCCCGCTGAGCTTTAATTAAGTTAACAGTAAATAATAACAGGTTTTTGGTTTCACTCATGACATTTAAATAAAGCGTGCTGTTCTTTGTACCACTCTCCTGGGTTCTTATTCTTTTTAATTGACGCTTATTAATTTTTGCGATGGAATCCAATAGTTGGTGCTGCTCCTTGATTATCCCATCAATATTTTTATATTTTTCCTCCTCCAGTAATTTAATATTGGATTGAAAGAACTTGTCAATATTGCTCTTCAATTCATTTAATTCCTGCTTCTGATCAGGGAGTAATGGTTTATGATTGTTGTCAATATAATTGAAAATCGGTGTTGAAATGTGCGTTATTGCATTGACCGTTTCCCTTAAATAATCCAGGACCTGGACATAATAATGACCGGATTCGATGTCCTCTTCCTGTAATCTGGCAATAATTCTAGGTAATGAATTCTTTAAAAACTTAATGTCCTTATCTAACTCCTCTATTTCAAGAAGCGCCTTTGATAGTGGTTTCCGCTTAAAATTTATTAACCCATTTATAGACCTGTTATATAAAAGCCCAATGGAGGATAAGGTACTTATTACATTTTCTTTGCAGGATCTCAATATGTTTTCACCATTGATTTTAATGCCAAGCAACTCTTTACTTTCGGTCAATACTTTATCCGTTTCTCGTTTTTTATGTACGGCAAATGATTTAATCAATAAGAAAATAATAATGGCAATTAACACAATGATCGTGACAAGGCCACCGATATGGATCAGATATGCCATAATCAAAGCGCCTGTAAACGCACTGAAAGCCGTAAAAAACCATCCACCTATTACCGTTATCACACCCGAAATTCTATACACGGCACTGTCCCTGCCCCATGCCTTATCTGCCAATGAGCTTCCCATGGCCACCATAAATGTTACGTAAGTGGTCGAAAGTGGCAATTTTAGTGAGGTCCCCAATGCAATTAAAGCACTGGCCACCACAAGGTTTACAGATGCCCTGACCAAATCGAATGATATACCTTCCTTCTTCTTCCTTTCTTTAAAGTGTTTTTGATCGAATTTATTATCTATAAATTTTTTAACTGCCGACGGTGTCTTTTCAGATATCGCCGAGGAAATATTAAGTACGCCGCGTACTAAATTACGTGCTAACATAGAAGACTCAAATCGTTCATAGCCTTCATCCTGCCTGCTCAAATTAATGGTGGTAGCTGTCACCGATTTGGCCTTTTTAGATTTAAGTAGGGCGATAACCATGACCAAACCAGATAATAACAAAATGTAGGTTGGCGTTTGAATTTTACCTGCTAAAGACGACATCCCAAATAAAGATGGATCGGAAATTCCACTATTCATGAAAGACTTGAACGATTCCAGGCCCGCAAGCGGTACACCGACAAAGTTGACAAGGTCATTCCCGGCAAATGCCATCGCAAGAGCAAACGTCCCCACTAATACGATCAATCGTAGAATATTAAATTTGGTGATCATGTAGATCAGTTGAAGCAATATAGTCCAACCTATAAAACTGCCTGCCAGGATCAATAAAGTATTTCCATTTATCCAATTCGTGGCATCATCCGTGAGTATGGATGAACCTTTCGCTCCTTTGATCAGGATAAAGTACGTGATGATTGAAATGGCAATACCTCCCCAAATTGCTCCGAAATATTTAAAGGTCTTTTCATAGTCAAATGAAAAAATTATGCGCACGATCCACTGTACGATCAATCCAACAGAAAATGCGATGACTACGGATAATAATATGCCTGCAATGATCAACAAGGCAGAACTCGAATTGATATAAGTACCAAGAGTCCCAACAGAATCGCCTAATGCTGAAATTTTTATAAGTGATACCGCTACAGCTGCCCCCAAAAGTTCAAAAACTATTGATACTGTCGTGGAGGTTGGCAATGCAAAGGTGTTGAACAGGTCAAGTAATAAAATATCCGTAAGCATTACTGCCAGGAAAATGACCATAATCTCACTGAAATAAAATTGATCTGGATGGAATATACCTTTCCTGGCAACTTCCATCATCCCGCTGGAAAACGTTGTCCCAACTAAAATCCCAATAGCTGCAATGACAATAATTAGCTTAAATGGTGCAGCTTTAGATCCAATGGATGAATTCAAAAAATTTACGGCGTCATTACTAACACCGACAATAAGATCTGAAATCGCTAAAACTATGAGGATAGCAACAATAAAAATATAATAAGATTCCATGTTTCAGGATTATTTAAAATGCTAAAAGTATGACCTAAATCTTAACTTGAATATTCGATAACTTTATTTTTATATTATTTTAATGTTACCTATACATTATCAATTATTTGAATCAATTAAAAGTGCTCAAATTTAGGCTTTTTTTCTTATTTCATATAAAATGACTATATGTTGGATCACTTTCTAAGATATATTTCTAATTATTCCCTTATAATCTGCGGTAAAATAATATTTTCTCATTGAGCTGTATCAAAACTTACTCCTGATACTGTTGAAATTATAATATTCTACACAACAATTTAGGATGGTTTCAGTACTTTAATTTATAATTCATGTCATTATAAACAATGGTATCAAATGGTCCTGTAGTTTACGCATGCTATATTTGCCTTAGGTCTTTCATTATAATCTTTGATATGAATGCGTAGTAATTATGTTTTATTAAGTGCATTAATATTATTACCTATGATCGGATGTCAGACTAAAGATTATAACAAAATGCTGGAATCACTCTATAACCATACAGTTCCCTTAATATATTCAACAGACCTGGCATCTAACCTTAATGATAAATCATCCATAATATTATTAGATACCAGGTCAAATAAGGAGTTCCGGATTAGCCATATCAAAAATGCGCGAATGATAAATTATAATGACTTCAATAAAAATGATGTTGTGGATATCCCATTGGATGCAGAAATCGTGGTGTATTGCTCTGTTGGATATCGGAGTGAAAAAATTGGTGAAAAATTACTGGACATGGGGTATAAAGATGTAAAAAATCTTTATGGCGGTATTTTTCAATGGAAAAATGATGGTTTTGAGATAGTTAATGAGAAATCTATAGTAACAGACAGCGTGCACACATACAACAAAAAATGGTCAAAGTGGCTCGAAAAGGGAATCAAGATATATTAGTAAATATCAACAGCCAGAAATTTTTTCAGTAACAAACTATACCTTCTCCTAATTCTTTCCTTTGAAAAAAAAATTGATCTGTTAAGGCCAGTTTTATTCAACTTCTTTCTTTAGTAAATTTAAATAAACCATCAATCGAAGTATATAAATGAGGGTGTTATTCCTATGCTTTTTATTGTCATTTTGTTTTGACTTTGCCTGGCCACAATCTCAAGAAAAAAGAAAATCCACGTATGTTGTTGGCTTAAACGGCCAATATGGATTTATCCTTCCGCATTCCTCTGAATTGAAAGAGATCTCCAAAAGCCATCCCTGGGGATTATCCATGGATATCAGCAGACTTTTTGATTCCGATAAATCGTGGAGCAACTGCAATTGTTATTCGAAAATCGGCTTTTCGTTTAATTATTACAATTATGCCAATCCAGACCAGCTGGGCAACTCATATAACCTAATATTATTTGCAGAGCCCTATCTTGGCTTTAGAAAACGGGTACATTCCACACTTCGGGCAGGCATGGGCATCACCTACCTCGACCAGGTCTATGATGAAATCACCAATCCGGGAAACCTGTTTTACAGCTCTCCTATTAGTTTTATACTCACGGTTCAATTAAAATTGAATTATAGAATTGATCCTGTATATAATATCTATCTGTCCGGCAATTACAATCACATCTCCAATGCTGCTGTATCCCAGCCAAACAAAGGCATGAATTTCCCAACACTTGGCATAGGACTGGAATACACAATAAATCCAGTCGCCCTGGAAAAAAAACAATTGGCATCGTACCTGGATAAAAGACAATTACTAAAATATGCACGGATCTTCTGGAATATCAGAACGGTCCCGGAAACCATTGAATACCCCGAGAAATACGACATCATGATCGGTTTGGAAGCCGGCATCATGAAACGATTATCCAGGATCAATGGATTACTGACAGGGGTTGAATATTCCTATGACGGATTATTTAATGAAGAAATCAAGCGCAATAACCTGGATTATACCCCACATTTGGTTTCACTACATCTGGGACATTTTTTCATTTTCGGTAAGTTTACTTTCACACAGCAATTTGCCTGGTATGCCTACAAATCCTACCCATTCAATAACCACGATTTTTTTCAGCGATACGGGATCTTCTGGCAATTTGGCAAGCTGATCAATTGCGGATTTTCCTTAAAATCCCATGGACATGTGGCAGAATACATGGATGTGCGGATGGGAATATTATTTTAACTAAGAAAATTAATTCAATCATACTAATTCGAAAATCTGAGTTTGACCAGTAAAATCAATATCATTCCTTTTTTTGCAGGCATCAATTTGATCCCTTAGTGCATAGACATTCTCCAATATACCATGTTGAATGAATGGCAACCAGAATATTGGCTTTCTAAAATAAAGATAAGACCCATCCTCATTTGCTTTGATTAAATTAATTCGATAGGTGGAATCGAATCGCCCAATTGTAATAGATTTAATATTTTCAAACGAAACCATCTTGGTCCTGGCAGAGGCCAGTTTTTTGTAATAAACGGCGGCGCTGTCATAGGATATGCTACTTATTCTCTTTAGATCATTAAAAAATTGAACGGGTAGAATTATACATATCGGAAGAGTAAAAAAAACCATATATTCTTTCTCCAAAAAAGCTATACCCAACATAATGATGCCAATGGTAAATAAAAATATACTAAACACTACCATCGTTTTCTTTTGACGTTTAAGTTGCTCAAAGGAAATAATAGTTGTCATTTTATTCGATTTAAATTTTATAGCTGGTCAATCCTGCATAATTCTTCTCTGGTAATGTTCGTTTATACCGATCAATTTTATCTCTAAGCTCATTCACTCTCTCATCTTCCTTTTTATAATTAAATGGATACCAAAACGACATTTTAAATGAAATTTTTTTACCATCCTGTGTTGGTCTATATAAATTGATGGTATAAATACCCGTCAGTGTTTTTATTTCAATGTCCTTAATATCTTCAAACGGAACCTGCACTTCGAATCCCTTCTTCCTGTAATAAACTGAGCTATCATCATAGGAAATCGTTTTTAAACCAATAATCAGTTGAATTACCTTATATACGAAAAATCCCCAAAATCCGATTAACAATATTCCTCCAATAGATTGACCTTTGATTACTCGCACAATAGCTGGCCCTAATGCCAAAGCGAAAAAAGATAGAATAACAACTATACCGATAATTTTATTTGTTTTAAGTTTTGACGTAGAAACTATGGTTGTTCTCATATTAAAAAGTCATTTGTTCCGAATACTTGCTACGACACAGGATTTTTTATAAATTGAGCGCCCTCGTCAAATTGCGTATATACTCGATCTGCGGGCAACTATTAAATTTAACTTTTTAATTATAAACTACGAACATGAGCGACAAGAAAATCCTGCTGACAGAAAAGGAAATCCCTGAAAAGTGGTACAATATTATGGCGGATATGCCAAACAAGCCACTACCACCGTTAAACCCTGCGACAAAAGAACCGATTGGTCCGGAAGCTTTAGCTCCGATTTTCCCAATGGGACTGATTCAACAAGAAGTAAGCACCGATAAGTGGATAGAGATCCCGGACCAGGTAAGGGAAATTTATAAGATCTGGCGACCGACACCATTATACCGGGCATACAATCTCGAAAAAGCATTGGATACACCCGCAAAAATCTACTATAAGTATGAGGGTGTAAGCCCTGCTGGATCCCATAAACCAAATACGGCTGTTGCCCAGGCTTACTATAATAAACAGGAAGGTGTAAAGCGTATCACCACGGAAACCGGTGCCGGCCAGTGGGGTAGTGCGTTGGCACTGGCATGCAATTGGTTTGATATGGAATGTGAGGTTTTTATGGTCAAGCTTAGCTATAATCACAAACCATATAGAAAGTCAATGATGAATACATGGGGAGCAACTGTACATGCCTCACCCAGCGAGCTGACCCAGGCAGGGCGTACCATACTGGCCAAAGACCCTGACTCTCCGGGCAGTTTGGGCATCGCCATCTCAGAGGCCGTTGAACGCGCTGTACAAGATGAAAGCACTAAATATTCACTGGGTAGCGTTTTGAACCATGTATTGATGCATCAAACTGTGGTTGGCCAGGAAGCATTATTGCAAATGGAAAAAGCCGGTGACCTGCCGGATATCGTGATTGCTCCTTTTGGCGGAGGATCCAACTTTGCCGGATTATCATTCCCATTCCTGCGATTGAATTTTGAAGAAGGTAAAAAGATCAGGGCCATTGCCAGTGAACCCGCCTCCTGTCCAAAACTGACCAGGGGTGTATTCCGCTACGACTTTGGGGATACGATCGGTATGACGCCACTTCTCCCCATGTATACACTTGGGCATAATTTTGTGCCGGCGCCAATACATGCAGGAGGTTTGCGCTACCATGGCGCAGGGGTGATTGTAAGTCAATTACTAAAGGATAAATTGATCGAAGCGAGATCGCATCATCAGATCGAATGCTTTGAAGCGGGAGTATTGTTTTCACGAACTGAAGGCATTATTCCGGCGCCTGAAGCAAACCACGGCATTGCCACGGCTATCCAGGAGGCAGAAAAATGCAAGGAAGAAGGCGTGAGCAAAACGATTTTGTTCAACCTTTGCGGTCATGGCAATTTTGATATGTCGGCCTATGATGCCTACTTCAGCGGTAAGCTGGAAGAGCATGAATTGACTACAGCTGAAATTGAAAGTTCATTGGCTGAGCTGGATACACCGACGATATAAAATTGATTGATAATTGACAATTGGATGGATAGTCTCAAAAGTTTTTAGGAAGTCATCCTGAACTCGGTTCAGGATCTAATATTTCCTGTACTGTTGAAGAAAAGATTCTGAAATAGATTCAGAATGACAGTAAATTAAACTTTTGAGACTATTTTTTAATAAAACACATTTTAAAACCTCATCGTAAATACCGCTCCTTTCCCTTCCTCGGAATTGCATAGTAAATGTCCTTTATGCAACCGCATGATCTGCCTGGATAGCGCCAGTCCGATGCCGGAGCCGCCCTTTTTGGTGGAATAAAATGGCACAAAAATATTTTCCTGAATTTCCCTTGAAATGCCCGGTCCATTATCCTTGACGGTAATCGTAGTAAATCCATCACTATAATCTGCTGTCAACACGATTTTGTTTGGTGATGGTCCATCATCTTGCTTAAAAGCTTCTTTAGCATTCTTCACCAGGTTGATCATGACCTGCTCCAACAACTCAAAATCACCCATAGTCGTAAAGTTCTCCTTGGGTAGTCGTAAAACCAGCTCAATACCTGTATTTTCAAAATCAGGATTCATCAGTGTGTATACCCTATTCAATAAATCATTTATAATTATTTTTATAAAATTCGGCCTGGAGATATTCGTCAGACTTTTCACGGATTTGACGAACTCCATAATCCCTTTACTCCGGCTTTCGATAATTTCCATCCCTTCAATCACCTCTGAAATCCGTTCCTGATCGATTTCAGGAATTGTATCTCCATGATAATTAGTTTTTATTTCCTGTAGCACGGTCTTATTTACATTGGTGAGCGTGGATAACGGGATCATCGAATTCATGACCTCATGGTTGATGACGCGGATCAATTTTTGCCAGGAATCCAGTTCTTTTTCGTCGAGTTCATTTTTTATATCCTGAAGTGTCACGATTTTAAGGTATTCGCCACTAAGTTTTAGCTCCGTTGCCTTGAGCAGTACCTGCATCAATTCGCCATTCATCTCATATTTGATCAGCTTTCCTTCCTTCACGTCAATATCTCTGATCTCTTCATATAATTGTTCACTTACCTTTTTAATCCCTGATAATTTTTTGACATACGGACGATTTAAGAGCTTTTTGGCTGCCTCATTGATGATGGTGATCTCCTGGTTGGCATTGTATCCTATTAATGCGACAGATATCTGTTCGATCACGGTTTGTAAAAATATATGCCTCGTTTCCTTTTCTGCCCGCAATAATTGAAACTTTTGAAGGACAGAGTTAAATAAACTGGCAAAACGACCATCCGGATTTTTTAAACTTTCTTTTGGAAAAGCCAATGAATAATCTTCCTGGTAAATGGATTCCAGGAATATGAGCATGTTCGATTTGAATTTTTCAATGAATCGAATGAGTTCGACAATAAGGATTACTTCAAGTAGTGCGATCCAAAAGCTGAGTGTCCAGAGATCTGTACTCAGGGAAATCCATAGGAGGGCCGTTCCATTCAGAATAATAATCAAAAGCCTCATAAGGAGGTTTAACCTAAAACCTTTAAACAAATATTTGCCCGGATTCATGATTGAAGATGGTATTTTTTCATTTTTCGATACAATGTTGTTCTGCCCATACCCAGTTCTTTCGCTGCATTGGTCAGGTTCCCATTGGCCTTCTGCAAAGCCTGCTGAATGGCCGTTTTTTCCACAGTTTGAATATTCAGTGAATCTTGCCTACCAATTGGCTGCGTGGAAATTTCTGAATTTAAAAGAAAGTCCTTCGAACTTAGCTTTGAGGATTCACTCAGGATCACGGCCCGTTCTGCCGCGTGCTGCAATTCCCGTACATTTCCAGGCCACGGATAGGTAACTAATTTGAGCATTTCCTGCTCCTCGATCTTCAAATTGTTTTTTTGATATTTAGTAGAAAAAAGCCTGAGGAAGTGATTGATCAGATACGGGATATCGCGTTCCCTTTCTCTTAATGGGGGTACCTGCACCTCCACAGTGTTTATGCGATAAAGTAAATCCTGGCGAAAAGTCTGCGCTTCAACTTCACGGTAAAGATCTTTGTTTGTCGCACAAATCAGGCGTATATCGAGGTCAATGACTTTTGAAGATCCCACCCGGTGAATTTGCCTGTGCTGGATGGCAGTCAACATCTTTGCCTGCATGCCTAGGGTCAGATTGCCAATCTCATCCAGGAATAGCGTGCCGCCATTGGCTATTTCAAACCTGCCGGCCTTCTCTTCCTTTGCATCCGTGAATGCTCCCTTGGCATGCCCGAATAGCTCGGACTCAAACAAGGTTTCTGATATAGTACCCAGGTCGACCTTGATAAAAGGTTTACCCGCCCGCTCGGATCTGTTGTGTATTTCACGAGCTACCAATTCCTTCCCCGTCCCATTTTCACCAAGGATAAGTACGTTGGCTGTTGTCAAAGCAACTTTCTTGACAATGTTAATGACAGTTTCCATGGCTTTATCTTTCCAGAGCAACTCTCCACTTGCACGTGCGATATCTTTTGCCAATACATTTTCCCGCGACTTCACTTCGGCCAGTTCCTTTTTTGAATTACGCAATTCCATAGCATTTTGTACGGAAGCCAGTAACTGCTCTTTCCGCCATGGTTTTACAATAAAATCTTTCGCCCCGATCTTCATGGCATTTACTGCCAGGTCAATATCTCCATATGCAGTATTTGATATTATGTGTACATCCGGTTTCTTGGATAACATTTTCTCTATAAGATCCAATCCCTCTTTTCCGCTTGTAGCACCACTTTGAAAGTTCATATCCAACAATACCACATCGTAATCATGTTTCAGAAAGGATTCATATGCTGCGACAGGATTGTTCTCGGTATGAATATGCTCATAGATTTGTTTTAAAATCATCTTGGCGGTGTACAACACGCCCTGGTCATCATCGACAATCAATATGTTACCTTTTTGTTGTGCCATCTGCCTAATTCATGTATTATTTAATTAATACTATTTACTCCCCTCCTGGGAGGGGCTGGGGGTGGGTATTCTCTTCTATCCAATTGAATATCTGGTTTAACACATATTTCATTTCCTTCTTAACTTCCAAATCATCAAATCTTAATACCCTTACTCCGAGCTCTTCCAGCCTACTTTGTCGAATTTTGTCTTTCTCAGCAACTTCTTCTGTTGTATGACTTTGACCATCAATCTCAATGGCTAACTAAAGCTCTTTACTGTAAAAATCAACAATCTAGTTATCAATCGGTCTTTGACGGTCAAAATCGTATCCAAGTATTTGTTTCCATTTTAGTTCCTGCCAAAGCAAGACTTCAGAAAGTGTCATATTTTTTCTCAACTTTTTAGCGAGAGGAACTAATTTTGGATTATATGGAATTATGTTTTTTTTACCATTATTACCACCACCTGCCCCTCCCAGGAGGGGATAATCACAATCTAATTTACTGGTAGTAAAAAAGCAAAGCAACAAACTGTTTCATTTTGAAACAAATACTTGTTCCAGATTGAAACGATTTCTAACTTTAAAAGGAGCAAGAAGAACCAAAGAGATCGGCATCCGAAAGGCCATGGGCGCCTCCGTTCAGACGATACTGGTAATGATTTCAAAAGAATGTATCAAATGGATATTGATCGCAGCCATTATTGCCTGCCCCATTGCCTGGTATGTCATGAACAAGTGGTTAGAGGGCTTTGCATATCATATCAACATTGGTATGGATATATTCCTTTTGGCCATAGCTTTAGCACTGGCAATTGCGCTCGCCACCGTAGCCTGGCAGTCGATAAAAGCTGCACTGACTAATCCAGTTAAAGCACTGAGGTATGAATGATTCAATTAAAAAATCAAGAAATCTACAACTCTTTACTTTTCCCTTTTTTTCGTAACTTGGCAATACATTCAGCGAATTCGTACTAAAATTTTTAATCCCTGCCAGCTATGCAAGAACGTCGGTTAGCGGCCATCATGTTTACGGATATTGTCGGGTATACTGCCCTGATGCAGCAGGATGAAAAATCGGGAATCGAGACCAGGAACAGGCATCGTCCCATCTTTAACCTGGCTGCCGATAAATACAGGGGAAAAATACT